>Ga0299913_10000390_pt1 | contig 27058 bp, 22 predicted proteins | sample RVTome_9_FD_201360 | JGI IMG/M metagenome (GOLD analysis project Ga0299913, IMG submission 201360) | Soil microbial communities from uranium-contaminated site in the Upper Colorado River Basin, Wyoming, United States - RVT155D38 (version 2) ... | reverse complement strand
GATCGCTCCCGGCCAGGCCTCGTTCGGCCGCGAGTTCGAGATCGGTGGCGCCTTCAACCCGCGGCGGGACGTGGTGGCGCTGGTGCGTGGCATCAGCGCCCCGATCTACCTGCGCGCCGTCACGCATGACACCTACACCGGGCGGGGATGGACGCAGTCGCGCTCGACCGCGCGCCCCATCGCGGCGGGCGAGCCGCTGCTCACCGACACGTCGCTGGAGCTGCCCGACGCCGGCGCCATCGCAGCCCCGATCGACGTCGAGGTGATCCTGGAGCGGGGTGGGTCGACGCTTCTCCTGCCCGGCCAGACGTTGACGTTGTCCATCGCGTCGGAAGCGATCCAGGGCGATGGCGTCCTCGTGGGCACGACGGCCCAACCGGCCCTGTCGTCGGGTGATGGATACGTGGCTCGGGCGATCGTCCGCCACGCGTCCGGCGCGGACCTGGCGGGGTCCGCGGCCGCGGACCCCGAGCTGTTCGCCAGCTACCTCGCCCTGGACAACGTGAGCCGGCGGACGCAGGCCGAGGCCGCACGCGTGACCGCGGGCCAGCCGACCGCGTACGGACGAGCCGTAGCGCTGGTCGACTATCTGCGCGCGTCGCCGTTCCGCTACGCCAACCGCGCCGAGCGGCCGGCGGGCGGTTCCGCCCAGGATATCGTCGACTTCTTCCTCTTCGACGAGGCCGGCCGCGTGGGGTTCTGCGAGCAGTTCGCGACCTCGATGGTGGTCATGGCCAGGTCGGTGGGGATACCGGCACGCCTGGCGCGCGGCTACGCCGGAGGCGATCCGGCAGGACGTGGCACGTACCGTGTGCGCCAGGGCAACTCCCACGCCTGGGCGGAGCTCTACTTCCCCGGCTACGGATGGCAGGTGTTCGAGGCGACGCCCGCCCTCCCGCGCGTGATTCGCCTCGGCAACGTGGTCGCGCCGCCTACCGGGCCAACGGGTTCCGGGCTGCCCACACACAGCCCCGCGGCGACGGTCCGGCCACCGAGCCAGGCCGACGTTCCCACCGGTTCGGGTGGAGGCTGGCAGGACGCCCGGCTGCCGCTCGCCCTCGTGGCGGCCGCATCCACAGCCGCCGTCCTCGGGGCACTGACCGCTCGCCGCCGCGGACGCCCGCCCAACGTGGTGCGCTCACCGGCGTGGATGTGGGCGCGCCTCACCCGGCGCGCGGCGCGGGCCGGCCTCACGCCACGTCCCAGCGAGACCGCCTACGAGTTCGCCGGTGCGATCGCGGGCGTCGTCCCCGAGCTGGGTCGTGACGTCCGGGCCCTGGCGTCGGCGTACGTCGTGGACACCTACGGGCGGTCGCGCGTCCCACGGACGCCGGCCGGCGAAATCGCGGTCGCCTGGAGGCGCGTGATGGCCGCCCTGCGTCGCAGGCGCATCGCGAACCTGGTCCGCCGTGGCGGGCGCCGGTGACGGGCTTGGCGCGATAATCGGCCGATGGAAGGCCGATGCCCCGCAAGCCGCGCGAGCTGAGCGAGCCGCTCTTCGCGACGGAGCCCGCCGCCGACGCGCCGCTGGCGGCGCGAATGCGCCCGCGGACGCTCGACGAGTTCGTGGGCCAGGCACACCTCGCCGGGCCGCAGGGCGCGCTGAGCAAGGTCGTCCGGCCCGGCTACCTGCCGAGCATGGTGCTGTGGGGTCCGCCCGGCTCCGGCAAGACGACCCTCGCCCGCCTCCTGGCGGAGCGCTCCGGAGGCTCGTGGCGGCAGCTCTCGGCGGTGACGAGCGGCGTTGCCGACGTGCGGGCCCTCGTCGCCGACGCGAAGGCGCTTCGCGAGGCGGGCGGCCGGACCGTGGCATTCATCGACGAGCTGCATCGGTTCAACAAGGCCCAGCAGGACGCGCTGCTGCCGCACGTCGAGGACGGCACGATCGCCCTCATCGGCGCGACGACCGAGAACCCCTATTACGAGATCAACTCGCCGCTGCTCTCCCGGCTGCGGGTGTACCGCCTGGAGCCGCTCGACGCGGAGGACCTGCGCACGATCGTGGAGCGGGCGCTCGCCGAGGAGCGCGGCCTCGGTGGGCGGGCGTCGCTCGCGGACGAGGGCCTTGCGGCGCTGCTCGACCTGTCGGGGGGCGATGCGCGCCAGGCGCTGAACATCCTCGAGGCGGCGGCCGCCGTGGCGGCGGATGGAGCCACCATCGGGCCGGAGCCGATCGCGGAGGCCGCCCAGCAGCGCCTGCTCGCCTACGACCGGGTCGGCGACCAGCACTACGAGGCGGCATCGGCCTTCATCAAGAGCATACGCGGCAACGACCCGGACGCCGCGCTCTACTGGTGCGCGAGCATGATCGCGGCGGGGGAGGACCCCACCTTCGTGGCGCGCCGGATCGTCATCGCTGCCAGCGAGGACGTCGGCAACGCCGACCCGCGGGCGCTGCAGGTGGCGGTCGCGGCAATGCAGGCGGTCGAGATGATCGGGCTGCCGGAGGCGCAATACGCGCTCGCCCAGGCGGCGGCCTACGTGGCATCGGCGCCGAAGTCGAACCGGGCCGGTGCGGCGTACTTCGCCGCCCTCGCCGACGTGGAAGAGCACGGCCGCCTGCCGGTCCCGCTCCACCTTCGGCCTGCAGCCCACCGCCGCCTCGCACGCGAGCACGGCTACGGCAAGGGCTACCGCTACCCGCACGACTTCGAGAACGCGGACGTCGACCAGCAGTACCTGCCCGACCAGCTGGCGGGCAAGACCTACTACGACCCGAGCGACCAGGGGCTGGAGATCCAGATCGGGGAGCGCCTCCAGCGCCTCCGCCGGCAGCGCCTCGAGGCGCGAGGTGGGAAGGAGTGACCCGCTAGGACGGACCGATGCCGAGGGCGTTCACCGCCACGACCGCGACCGCGAGGAGGATCGCCATCACGACGAGCAGAACACCGATGTTGCGCAGGTCACGCAGGACGTAGTGGTAGTCGGCCGCGGCGCGCTCGCCGAGGCGCGAGGACCCACTGCCGAAGGCGAAGTCAGCGGTACGCGCGCGGACGGACGGCGCGCGACTGCCGGCCCCGGCGGGCCGGCTGCCCGGCGGCGGCGTCGAGGCGCGCAGCTCCGCATCGGCCTTCTCGAAGGCGTCGGAGGTGTCGCCGATGGGGGCGGCATCGGCGACCTGGTCCGTGTCGAGCGGAGGTGCCGCACGCTGCGTGGGCGGCGCCGGGCGCTGCGCCTTGCGCTGTCGCGAACGTCGGCTGGCGGCCTTGCCACCTCGTTTGGCCATCGGTTCCTCGAAGCGAGTTTCTCGGCACGTGCAGCCAGTCGAACGGCCGCATGGGGGCGGTATGATAGCAGCCCATCCGGGCAGGCCCGACCGCTGCCCCGGCCCCGCCACATCGCCAACGCAGCCGGAGCGCTCGCCGATGGATGAGCTGAACCGCCTCCTGACCGACAACCTCGCGCTCGTCATGGCGGCCGTGGCCGCGATCCTCCTCGTCCTGCTCCTGTTCGTGATCGTCCAGTCGGTGCGCCTCGGCCGCGCGGTGCGCGACTACCGCGCGCTGGTGTCGGATGGGGCCTCCGGATCGCTCGGCGACGTCCTCGAGCGGCACATCGGTCGAGTGGATGCCGTCGGCCAACGGCTGCGCGAGATGGACGACGTCCACGCCGCGCTCGAGCACCGGGCCATGACCAGCCTCCAGCACATCGGCCTGGTGCGCTTCAACCCCTTCGAGGACACCGGCTCCGACCAAAGCTTCGCCATCGCACTTCTCGACGGCCAGCGCGACGGCATCGTCATCTCGAGCCTCCACGGCCGCGCCAACACGCGCGTCTTCGCCAAGCCGGTGCAGGGCGGGACGTCGCCCCACGCGCTGTCGACCGAGGAGGAGCAGGCGATCCGGATCGCGGTGGCGGGCACGGGCCAGCGAGCGGGCTGACCCGGAGAATGGATCCCGGACCGATCGACCCCGCCCAGCGCCGGGTGGCGGAACGCCGCCTGCTCGACGGGCTGCGGCGCCTCCATCGGCGGGAACCGATGCGGCCGGACGTCCGGCTGGACACGCTGCTCGCCGCGGCGCGGTCGGAGGGCCCGGCGCGGTCGCGTGGGCATCGCGGTGGCACCCCGCTGCTCCTGGACGACGATGCCCTGCGCGGGCTGATCGACGAGCTGGTCTCGGCGGGCCGCATCGTTCGGGACGGTCGGCGGGTGCGGCTGCCGGAGCACGAGCCGGGCCTCGAGCCCGCCATGCGGGAGCGGGTCGACCGCCTTCTCGACGGCCTCCGCGACGCGGGCTTCGAGCCACCCCGGGTGGAGGCGGTCGCCGCGCGGCTCGGCATCCCGGACGGGGTGGTGGCGCAGCTGCGCGTGAGTGGCGAGCTCGTCGCGCTCGCCCCGGGGATCGACCTGCCGCGTGCCACGTGGGACGAGGTGAACGAGCGGCTCGATCGGCTGGCAGCGCGCTGGCCGCTGAACGTGGCGCGGGTGCGCGACCACCTCCGCACCTCCCGGCGGCACGCCGAGGCGATGCTCGCCCGCCGGCGCGCGGAGCGCGCGGCGCTCAGGAAGGGGCGAGGCCGAGGCGGCTGAGCGCCTCGTCGGCGGGCGGCAGGTCGTCGCCGTTCACGAGCCGCGCCTGTCGGAAGCAGGAGGCCGCGGCGGGCCGATCGCCACGCCCCTCGTACCGCTCGCCCAGGGTGAGGAGCAGGTCGACGAACCGGCCGCGCAGGAGCTCTCGCCGGTCCTCGACCTGTGCCGAGTCGCCGTAGAACGGACAGTCGTCCAGGTAGTCGCCGCGGTACAGCGAGCGGGCGCGTTCGAGGTGGCGCAGCCCCTCGGCTGGGTCGGTGGTCGCGCCGGCGCGGGCCATCTCCGCCTCGAAGGCGTCGACGTCGCTCCACGCCACGAGCGAGGGATCGAGGCGGTATCGATCGTTATGGAAGACGACCGCCGTGCCGCGATCGCCGCCGGGACGCCCGGGCTCGAGCGTCGTGCGCAATCCGCCGAGGGTGCGGTGGAAGGCGAGGTCGGCGCGCTCGAGGTCGACGTCCGGCCAGACGAGCTCGATGATCTCGTCCTTCGCCACACCCCGTTCGCCACGGTCGAAGAGGAAGGCGAAGAGCGCCTCGGCCTGGCGCGTCCCGGCCTTCGCGCCGCCCCACTGACGGACCGGCGCGCCGCCGCGCTCGACGCGCAGCGGCCCGAGCGCGAAGACGTTCAGCCCGGCGGCTTGCGCGGCGCCGGCCTCGACCAGGGCCGCCTGCAGCTCGCTCCGCGAGTGGGCGAGCTCTCGTCGCTGGCCGGTGAGCGATTCGAGCTCCGCCGCCTGACGGCGCTGCGTCGCAGCCAGGTCAAGCGTTCCGGCGAGGTAGGTGGCTGCCTGGCCGAGCACATCGGCCTCGTCGGTGGCGTATGGCAGGCCGCTGCGCTTCGGGCCGAACACGGCCTCGCCGTAGGAGACGCCACCCACCTCGAGCGGGAGACGTAGGGCGAGCGGTGATGCCGGGTCGAAGTCGCCGTGCGTGGCCTGCACATCCCCGCCGGCATCCGTCACTCGCGCTCCCGCGAGCCGGAATGCGCGCGACAGCCGAGCCAGGGCCGGCTCCACCGCGAGGGTCGGCTCGGGGTTCGTGAGCAGCGGGTCCCCGAGGGCGCGCAGCAGTCGCTCGTAGGCGATTGCTCGGCTGTCGGTGGTGACGCGTCCCGAGACCCAGCCGCGGATGCGCTCGGAGAGGGGCTCGAACAGGGCGATCGTGGCGACGAGGGCTATCGTCGTGACGATCGGCAGCTCGACGGCGAGTACATCGCGCACCTGCCGGTCGAGGACCACGACGACGATGACGAATCCAGTGACCAGGAGACCCGCGGCGACCGCAGTGCGGAAGGTTCGAGCGGCGACATCGGCCGAGAAGAAGATCCGCTGCGCGAAGACCGCGTAGGCGGCCGTGACGATGGACGCGGTCACGAGCGCGACACCCAGCCACGGATCGGAGTCGGAGAGCGGCGGCGTGAAGCGGAGCGTGCCGCCGAGCGCGCCGAGTCCGACGGTCACGAGCGCCACCTGGAGCTGGCGCTGGCGAGCGACGTCGCGATCCGCGCCGCGAAGCGCCAGGACGAGCCAGGCGAGGGCGAACCCGAACAGGCCAATGCGGACGAGAATCCACACCCAGCCGAAGACCTCGCCCGGGATGCCTGGCAGCTCGAAGTGGGGTGGCGTGATCGCGAACTTGGCGTCCGGATTCACGACCGCCGGCAGCCCCATGCCGATGGCGAGGACGTAGCCGGCTGTTACGACGCCGCGTTGCAGCCGCGTCCAGGGTCCCTCCGCCGACAGCGTGGCGGCGATGTGGGGCGTCGCCGCGATGACGAGGAAGGCACCCAGCTCCTCGAATCCGTTCGCAACGCGGTCAACCGCCGCCTCGGGCGAGAAGCGCTGGACGATGATCGCCACGCTCCAGCTCACCAGGAACAGGCAGATGATGCCGAACACGCGTGCGGCCGGGAGCCGTCGCGCTCGGATCGCGACGGTGAGGCCCAGCCACGTGCCGAGGATGGCGGTCACGCCATGGGCCGCGATCTCGAGCTGCTCGGCCACCCAGATCCTCCCTGCCCGATGAAACGGGCAGCGCCGGTAACTCTACGGCCGCCATCCCTGGCGGCACAAGGGCCGATGGTGCCGATCGGTCCAGGACATGGCGAGAGGCCGGACCCTCGCGGGCCCGGCCTCTCCTTTGAGATCCGTCAAGCCGTTTAGCGCGTGCCGTTGCCCCGCGCCGACCCGCCGGCGTTGCCGGTGTTCGTCAGCGAGAAGTCGTAGCCAGCGTCGAGATACGTCAGGTCACCGGTCGGCATGTTCGACACGACGACCGCGAACCGAGCCTTGCTACCGCGCATGCAGGCGGTGGTGAAGCCCGACTCGCTGATGTCATCGCCCTCGAAGCGGTAGACGAAGCCGGCGGCATCCTCGATCTCGCCCTCCGACGTGACGCCCGGCGTCAGGTCGCAGGGGGCGATGATCTGGATCACCCAGTTGTTGTCCTGGACCCCGGTCGTCTCGACCCAGTCGTCCGAGGACAGCGTCGTCCCCGAGCCGTCGACCTGCACGTCGTCGACGAACCAGCCGGTATCGAGATACGCGGCATCGGTCGAGTATCGGAAGCGCAGCGCGTCCGCGTCGGCCGGGACCTGGGCGGACAGGTGGATGTACTGGGGCTCGTCCACGAAGTACACGCCGCCGGACGTGCCGGTGAGGCCATTGCCCTCGGTGTTGTTGCCCTGCGGGTCCTCGTCGGTCGTGACCACCTCGCCGGCGTCGTTCACCAGCTCGAGCGATCGCCACTCGCCGTTGACCCGGGCCTCGACGAACCCGTAGTCCCAGCCCTCCTCGATGAAGTACCAGGTCCAGAAGTCGAGATCCTCGCCGCCGGTGACCTCGGTGTCCACCGTGGCGATGCTGTCGAACTGGCTCTGATAGCCGGCGTACCAGTGGGTGTCCCCCGAGTGCGGGGCGACCACGGTGGTGTCGTCGCCGTCCATGGTGAAGGCGAACGTCGGGCCGGGGTTGCGGAACGTCTCGTAGCTGACGCCGAACGGCAGCGCCGTCTGCGGTGGGACGTGCTTGTTGTTCGACCAGCGCGCGGGGGGCATGGTGCCCGTGTACACGCCGCGGCCGCCGAAGAACAGCTCGTTGGCGATCTCGATCGTCCAACCCGACGTGATCGGGCCGCCGAAATCGATGTTCGCGAAGTCGAACCTGGTGCCCTCCGCCTCGGCGTCGAGCCAGATGGCGACGGCCCAGTCCTTGAACAGCTCCTCCGCCGATCGGCTCGCCACCTCATCGGCGCCGAGCGTGGCGTTGTACTCGTCGATGGCGGCCTGGACGCCGGCCATGCCGTCGAGCTCGTTCTCGAAGATGAGCTTGATGAGCCGGTCACCGCCGACCCCGTCGTACTGAAGGTCGGGTCCCAGGCTGTCGCCGTTGCCGCCGGCCTGCTCCCACAGGTAGAGGAAGTAGCTGTAGGCGGCGCCGTAGTTCTCGAGGCCGCCACCCCATCGGGTCAGGCTCGTCTCGCGATGGAAGACCTGGTGGTAGAGGAGATGACCGTCGTTCGTGTCACCCCAGCCGTTGAGGAAGATCGCCATGTCGGCGAGCCCCTCGTCGACCCACGACAGCTCGCCCGGGTCGGAGTAGTTGTGCTGCAGGTGCTCGAGCTCATGGCCGATGACACCCGCGTAGTCGTTGAGGTCCTCGCCCACGCGGTCCTGCCAGTCGAACGTGTCGATGACGATCACGTTCATCCCGTACTGGTCGATGAAGCCGGGTGCGAAGAATCCGGCCGTGAACGAATCCTCGCCGCACACGTACGCGAAGGTGTCGAGGATGTTGTAGGCGAGGACGACGACGGCGTCGCTGTCCGGATCGCCGTCCTCGGCCAGCCCGATGGGACCGAAGTGCGCCACGTTGGTCGCCACGATCTGGTCGACGAGCTGGTCGCCGAGCAGATCGACCTGCTCCTGGGTGATGACGTAGTCGCCGGCGGCGAACTGGTCGCCACACGGCTCGAACTCGTCACCCGGGTTGGGATCCCAGTTCGGATCCACGCCCGGAAGCGGGTCGCCCGGGTTGGGGCCGGTGTACTCGAGCGCGCCCACCGGCACGTAGATGTAGACGTCAGTCCCGTCGGTCGTCGTCCCGGCGTAGACCTTCTCGAACTCGAGCTCGACGGAGCCGCCGGCATGGCTGTCGCCTACGTCGATGGTGATCGTCTCGTCGCCGGGCGACGGGTCGGCCGCAGCCACCGGCTGGGCCGATAGGCCGAAGAGGGACAGCGCGAAGATGCTGCCCAGCACGGCACGTATGGGTCGGTTGTTCACCGATGTCCTCCAAGTGCGGGCGGGGCGCGGTGCGCTCGGGGAAAGCGCTCGTCACGGCCCGCCGAATTCCCCCAATGCGGACCGTCAGGCGGCTGGGCGTGCCGCGGCGGTCCCCTAGTGGTCCGTCAAGGATAGTTGTCATGAGCAAGCAATCGGGCGCTTGCTCGTGCCGCTGGCGGACGTTCGCTCGCGGCCCAACGCGACAGGCGAGCTGTCCGATGAGCGGCTGATAACGGTCCGGTGAATGCCTCCTGGGCTACCATCGACGACGTGCCAGCGGTCGTGCCGTCACCCGACCAGCTCCCGATCTTCGAGGAGCTGGCCGGCCCTCCGCCGCGCCGTCGGTCACCGCACCTCCGCATCCAGCCGCCGCTGCTCGCCGACCTCACGCCCCGCCAGCGCAAGGCGGTGACGCACGGGGAGGGCCCGCTGCTCATCGTGGCCGGCGCCGGCACCGGCAAGACCACGGTGATCACCCGCCGCATCGCCTGGCTCATCGCCGAGAAGCGGGCCAGGCCGTCCGAGATCCTGGCCCTGACGTTCACCGATCGCGCCGCGCTCGAGATGACCGAGCGGGTCGACCGCCTCGTCCCGTATGGCTACACCGATACCGTCATCAGCACCTTCCACGCATTCGGAGATCGGCTCCTCCGCGACCACGCCCTCGAGGCCGGCCTGTCGGATCGGTCCACCGTGCTCTCCCGTGCCGAGCAGATCATCTTCCTGCGCGAGCACCTGTTCGAGCTCCCGCTGGACCGATTCCGCCCGCTCGGCGACCCGACCCGCTTCCTGCACGCGCTCGTCACCCTCATCAGCCGAGCCCGCGACGAGGATGTGACCCCGGCGGACTACCGGGCCGCGGCGGAAGCCATTGCGGTCGCGGCGGCGGCCCGGCCGGACGACGAGGCCCTGGCAGAGGAGGCGGACCGACAGCGGGAGCTCGCCGCGCTGTACCAGGCGTACGAGGCGCTCATGCGCCGGACCGATCGGCTCGACTTCGGTGACCAGGTCTCGCTCGCCCTTCGCCTGCTGCGCGACCACCCGGCCATCCTCGAACGGGAGCGAGCGCGGTATCGGTACATCCTCGTCGACGAGTTCCAGGACACGAACCACGCCCAGTTCGAGCTCGTGCAGCTGCTCGCCGGGTCGCCGCGGGCGAACATCACCGTCGTCGGAGACGACGACCAGAGCATCTACCGATTCCGCGGCGCCGCCTTGTCGAACATCCTCGGCTTCCGCGCGGCGTACCCGCGCAGCGCCCGGGTCGTGCTGAACGACAACTTCCGGAGCCGGCAGCCGATCCTCGACGCGGCATATCGTCTCGTCCGCCACAACGACCCGGACCGGCTCGAGACGCGGGAGGGGATCGACAAGCGGCTGGCGGCGCGCGCGTCCTTCGCGCGCCCCGAGTCCTCAACCGGGCCGATCGAGATGCTCGCCTTCGATACCGGGTCGGACGAGGCCGACGCCGTCGCGTCCCGCATCGGCGAGGCGCTTCGCGCCGGGCGGCGCGCCGGCGACCACGCCATCCTGGTGCGCACGAACCGCGACGCCGAGCCGATCCTGCGCTCGCTGAACATGGCTGGCGTCCCGTGGCGCTTCTCCGGCACTGCCGGGCTGTACCGTCAGCCGGAGGTACGCCTTCTCGTCAGCTTCCTGCGCGCCGTGAACGACCCGGGCGACTCGATCAGCTGCTACGACCTCGCCACCTGCGAGCTGTTCGGCCTCGACGCCGCCGACGTGACCCGGGCCCTGAATGCGGCGAGCCGGCGACGCACGCCGCTCGAGGCCGCGCTCCGCGAAGCCGCCGCGGAGGGCGGCGGCACCGGCGCGCGCTTCGGGCCCCGAGCGCTCGACGCGGTGCGGTCGCTGCTCGGCAGCCTCGACCTGCATCGGTCGATGAGCACGGAGCGCACCACCGGGGAGCTGCTCTATCACTTCGTCCAGGGCAGCGGCTGGCTGGCGCGGCTGGCCCGCGAGGCACGCGAGACCGGCGAGGAGCGGCTGGCGAACGTGGCCCGCTTCTTCGAGATCGTCCGCCGCCAGGCGTCGCTCCTGCGCGACGATCGCCTCCCGTTCCTCGTCGAGCAGCTCGACACGCTCATCGAGGTGGGGGACGACCCGTCCACGGCGGACGTGGAGCTCGACGAGGGCGACGCGGTCCACGTCCTCACCTACCACAAGGCGAAGGGGCTCGAGTTTCCGGTCGTCTTCATGGTGGGCCTCGTCGACGACCGCTTCCCGACGCGGAGCCGCGGCGACCAGCTGCCGCTGCCCGACGATCTCGTCCGCGACCCGCTGCCGCCGGGCGACCACCACCTCGCCGAGGAGCGCCGGCTGTTCTACGTCGGGATGACCCGCGCCCGGGAGGAGCTGGTCATGACCTGGGCGCGCGACTACGGCGGCCGCGTCGCGCGACGGATGAGCCCATTCGTGATCGAGGCCCTCGACCTCCCGGCGGCGACGCCGGTCGAAACGCTGCGCCCCTCGGTGGCGGAGCGCCTCGCGCGGCATGACCGACGCGCGGCGCCGCGCGCCGCGACGCTGTCGCCGCCGACCGTGGGGGAACGCGCGCTGAACCTGAGCTACGGCCAGGTGAGCGATTACCTCGACTGCCCGGCGCGCTATCGCTACGCCCATGTCATCCGCATCCCCACGCCGGCGTCGCACCAGATGGCATATGGCCGGGCGCTCCACGCTGCTGTCCAGGCCTTCCATCGGCGCCAGATGGCCGGCGGCGCGATGACGCTGGCTGAGCTCCATGCTGAGCTCGACGCCGCGTGGGAGCCGGTGGGCTTCCTCACGCGGCGGCACGAGGAGGCGCGCCGGCAGGCGGCGCGCGAGGCGCTGGCCCGGTTCTGGGAGGAGCAGCAGGCGGACCCGGCGCGGCCGGCTGCGGTCGAGCAGGAGTTCGCGGTGAGCGTCGGGCGCGAGCGGGTCCGGGGCCGCTACGACCGGGTCGACGTCGACGACGATGGGCTGGTGACGATCACCGACTACAAGTCGAGCGATGTCCGCGACCCCGCAACAGCCGGCCGCCGCGCGCGTGAATCGCTCCAGCTGTCGCTCTATGCGCTCGCCTACGAGGCGCAGCATGGCCGCCTGCCCGATGAGCTCGCGTTGCACTTCCTCGAGTCGGGCGTCGTGGGACGCGTCCCGCCGAGCCGAAAGCGCCTCGAGAAGGCCGCGGAGTCGGTGGCCGAGGTCGGGGAGGGGATTCGCGCCGGCCGGTTCGAAGCGTCGCCTTCGGCGATGCGCTGCGGGTTCTGCCCGTTCCGGGAGATCTGCCCGGACGCGGCGCGCTGAACGGTGCGCCGGGGTAGCCGCCTCGCCGTCCTCGGCCTGCTCGCCGCCGGCATCCTGGCGGCGACGGCGCTGCTCGCGTTCGCGAGCGGGTCCTGCGCTTCCGACCAGCCAGGCGTCCCGTGTCCCGAGGCCGGCTTCAACCGCGCGCTGGTCGTGTCGCTCGTCGGCGTCGCGACCGCGCTCGTGGTCGCGCCGTTCGCATTCCTCGCCGAATTTGCCGCGCGCCGCCGGATCGAGTACCGCGGCTCGTGGGGCCGGGCCCTGCGCCGCGGCCTGCTCGTCGGCCTCGTGGTCGCAGCCCTCGCCGGGCTGAGGGTGGGCGACGCGCTGAGTGTGGCGTCGGCCCTGTTCGTGGTCATCATGGCCGGGCTCGTGGAGTGGTCGGCGGTGCGTCGCTTCGACCTGCCGTGAGCGGCACCACGTGAGCGGCGACATCTTCGCCGGTCAGCCGACCGAGCCGGACCTGCTCGCCGAGCTGTACGACCTCGAGCACGACGAGGTCACCGCGGACCTTGCCTTCTACCGCGAGCTCGCTCGCCGGCACCCCCGCGCGGTGCTCGACCTCGGATGCGGCTCCGGCCGACTGTTTCGCGCCTATGCCGACGGCGGTGCGGCACGGCTCGTCGGCGTGGACGGCAGCGCGGCGCTCCTTCGTCGGGCTGCGGCCAGGGTGGCGGCTGACGAGACGCTGGCGCCGATGGCCGCAGACGGCCGCCTCGTCACGCTCAGCGCCGACGTGCGGCATCTCGACCGCGCGCATCTGCGGCGGGCACTCGGCGGACCGGCATCGCTCGTCGTCGCCGCCGGCGTCATGCCCCATCTGGATGGTCCGGAGGACGCGCTCGCACTGCTCACCGGTATCGCCAGCGTGCTCGATGCGCGGCATGGGGTGGCCGTCCTCGACGACATCGGACCCGGCCTGCTCCCGACCCGCGACATGCCGCTCTCGCTCGACTGGCGTCGGGTCGTGGGCGGCACCGAATACGTGCGGCGCAGCCAGCTCATGGTTCGCGAGGCGCCGGAAGGCCTCCGCGTCGTCTTTTCCACGCTCGTGGATGTAGGACGACCCGATGGTACGATAGCGCGGCTACCGGCCAGCCATCGGCTCTGGTATCCCTCCCCAGGCGTGCTTCGTACGCTCGTTCGGGAGGCCGGACTGGTCGAGGAGCTCGCCTACGGCTCGCACGATCTGGACCCGCCGGCCGAGGACGGCGAGCGGCGGATCCAACTCGTCCGAAGGGCAACGGGACAGCCGGGCAGCGGCGCGAGACCGAGCGCAGGAGGTTGAAGCGGGGATGGCAGGAGAGCAGATTCGACTCCTGGTCGTCGAGGACGTGCCGCAGGTGGCTTCCCACATGCGCGCCCTGCTCCAGGCGCAGTCCCAGATCAAGGTCCTGGACGTGATCACGTCCGGGGATCGCGCCGCCTCGGCCGTCAGCGAGTTCAAGCCGGACGTGGTCATCGTCGATGCGCTGCTCCAGGGCCGAACCTCGGGCCTGCAGGTGGCCCAGACGATCCGCACCAGCGAGCCACAGGTGGGCATCGTGATGGTCACCGTCCCGCAGAACCCGGTCAGCGAGGACCCCGCGCGCGGGGTGGACGCCATCCTGAAGATGCCCTTCTCGGGCTTCGACCTCATGACCATCGTGCGCAAGACGTACGAGGAGCGAAGCCTCGCGGCCTCGCGCGCAGGCTCGATGATGGTCACGCTCTTCTCACCCAAGGGCGGCGTCGGCCGGACGACGATCGCGTATAACCTCGCGGTCGCCCTCGGCAGTGCCGGTCACAAGGTGTGCCTCATCGACGGGTCGCTTCAGTTCAGCGACCTGCGCGGGCTCCTCCGCGTCCCGGCTGCCGCGCCATCCCTCGTCAACCTGCCCACCGACCGCATCCGTGAGTCGGACGTCACCGACGTCGCCTGGAAGGACCCGTCGGGGATCGACATCGTCCTCGCGCCGCCGCGGGTGGAGATGGCGGAGATGGTCACGGTCCGCGACATCGAGAAGGCGCTCAGCATCCTGCGCCAGCTCTACGACTTCGTCATCGTCGACACGCGGGCCGCCCTGTCCGACGACGTCCTCGTCTTCCTCGACGCATCGGACCTCATCCTCCAGGTGCTCACCTACGACTCGATGGCGATCCGTGGGCTGGCCATGGCGAACGAGGCGTTCGAGGCAATCGGATACCCGGCCACCAAGCTCGCTACCATCGTGAACCGCGCCGATTCGGCCGGAGGATTCCAGAAGGCCGATGTCGAGGCCGCCATCGGTCGACCGATCGATTACGAGATCGTCTCCGATGGGCACCTCGTGGCCTCGGCCAACAACGAGGGCATTCCCTTCGTCTCGGGCAGCCCGGACGCGCCGATCTCGCAGGGGGTCCGCCGGATCGCCGACTCGCTGAGCAGCCATCTGCGCCAGCGGGCGCCGGCCCTCGCCCGTTCCTGACCGCGTCGTGACCGACCGGTCTGGCGACCCGCGCCCGATCGGCGTCTTCGACTCGGGCGTCGGGGGCCTCACCGTCCTGTCCGAGATCAATCGTCGGCTTCCCGGCGAGGCGACGCTGTACCTCGGTGACAACGCGCGGACGCCGTACGGGCCGCGGCCGGCGGAGGAGGTACGGCGCTTCACGGCGGAGGGCGTCCGCTGGCTGCTGGACGAGGACATCAAGCTCCTCGTCCTCGCCTGCAACACGGCGACCTCCCAGGCGCTGCCGCTTGTGCGGGACCTGTCGCCGGTCCCCGTGCTCGGCGTCGTCCGTCCCGGCGCGGTCACCGCCGCGGCGTCGACGCGAGCGGGCCACGTGGGCGTCATCGCCACCGCCGGCACGGTCGGCTCGGGCGCCTATCCCGCCGCCATCCTGGAGGCCGACCCGCGGCTCGCCGTCACGCAGCAGGCCTGCCCGGAGCTCGTGCCGCTGGTGGAGGCGGGAATGCTCGACGCACCGGAAACGGAGGCGGCGGTTGGCGGCCACCTGAGCGAGCTCCGCTCGCGGGATCCGGCGATCGACACGCTGCTCCTGGGCTGCACGCACTACCCGCTGCTGCGGCCGATCATCGAGCGGGCGGCCGGCCCGTCGGTGGCCGTGGTGGATTCGGCGTTCACGACCGCCCTGGCCACCGAGGACCTGCTCGATGCGCTCGGTACCCGCGCTCCGGGCGGGGCATCTTCGGTGTCGCGCCGTGTCGCCACCACCGGCGACGTGACCGCCTTCCGCGCCGTGGCGGAGCGGCTGTTCGGCGATACGCTCCCCGAGGTCGAGGCGGCGACCCTGCGGCCCGTCTAGACTCGTGGCATGACACGCAACGCGAGCCGGCTCGGCATGGGCATCGTGGTCGGCGGCCTGCTCGCCATGGGGGCCACCGTCGCGCAGCGCGAGCTCATGCGCCGCGCCGGGACACGTCTCATCGACTGGGGCGCGGTACGCGCAATCGCGCGCCGTCGCCTCGGCACCGAGGCCGCTCCGCTTCCGGCCGAGTCGCGCGCGGCGGCCGAGGCCTTTTACCGCGACGCGCTCCTCCGGATCGAGCCGGTGGTGGCCGAGGAGATCGGCGCCGATCTGCCAGCAGCGCTCGAGACCCCCGCCGTCATCGATCGGGCCGGCTGGGTGGACCTCAACCTCGCCACCTTCGAAACGCTCTTCGGTCGCGTGGAGCGCATCATCACCGAGCAGCAGGCCGGCCACGACAGCGCCGGGCGCGCGCTGGCCCGCATCGTGAACCGATCACTCGGCAACCAGCAGCTCGGCTTCCTGCTCGCCTTCCTCGCCCGCAAGGTGCTCGGCCAGTACGACGTCAGCCTGCTGGCCGCGGGACCGGCGACCCGCGGCCGTCTCCACTTCGTCGAGCCGAACATCACCGCCACCGCCAATGCGATGCGGCTGCCCCACGACGAGTTCCGCACCTTCATCGCGCTCCACGAGGCGACCCACGCCTTCGAGTTCGAGGCGTACCCCTGGGTGCGCGAACACTTCGCCGGCCTCGTGGCTGAGGCGATCGAGGGCCTCGCCGCCGACTCGGGCGGGATGATGCAGCGCTTCCAGCAGGCGCTGGCGCGGCGAGGGTCGGGCCACTGGCTCGAGCGCGTGATGAGCCCCTCCCAGCTCGAGACGTTCCGACGCACGCAGGCGCTCATGTCGCTCCTGGAGGGCTACTCGAACCACGTCATGAACGCAGCCGGCGAGCGGCTGCTCCCCGGCTTCCGCCAGATCCATGACCGGTTCGAACGGCGCAACGAGGGCCGTACCGCGGTCGAGCGTGCCATCATGCGACTCACCGGCCTCGACCTGAAGATGGAGCAGTACGAGGCCGGGGAACGGTTCGTGACCGCGGTCATCGAGGAGCGCGGCAAGGAGTTCCTCAACCAGGTGTGGGCGGGGCCGGATCGGCTGCCCACGCTCGCGGAGATCCGCTCGCCGGCGGACTGGATCGCCCGCATGGAGGTCGGACCCGCCGCCGCAACGATGCAGGAGGGGCTCACCTGAGCAGCGACGAGGCGGTCGTCCTGGCGACGCCCATCTTCGGCGCGCCGCTCACCGGGGAGCAGGTTGCGCGCATCGAATCGGTCCCCGGCGTGCGCCTCGTCCACGTTTCTCGCGAGGGGCTCGTCCACGACCAGTCCGGAGACCCCATGGCCAACGCCCGGGTCCTGCTGCGCGGCGGCGTCCCGGGCGCGGTGCTCGACCACCTCGTGGCGCACGCCCCACGCCTGGAGTGGATCCATTCCTTCTCGGCGGGCATCGATCGCGTGGCGACCGCGGGGGTCCGCTCCCGGGGCCTGACCGTCACGAACGCGCGGGGCGTCTTCAGCCGGCCGATCGCCGAGTACGTCGTGATGATGTGCCTCGCCATCGCCCGCCGCCTGCCGCAGCTCCTCGAGCTCCAGCGCGAGCGGACCTGGCAGCCGTTGCGCGGCCGGGAGCTCGGTGGCCTGACCGTCGGCATCGTGGGCTTCGGAAGCATCGGCTCCGAGATCGCGCGTCTGCTCGAGCCATTCGAGACCCGCGTGCTGGCCACCCGGCGACGGCCGGAGCGCGGCGGTCCGGCAGGGAACGTCGAGCTCCTCGGCAGCGACCAGCTCGACGACCTCCTCGGGCGAAGCGACATCGTGGTGGTCGCCGCACCCCTCACCGAGGAGACGGCCGGGATGATCGGCGTCGAGCAGCTCGGCGCGATGCGCGAGACCGCCTGGCTCGTGAACATCGCCCGAGGCAGGCTCATCGACGAGATCGCGCTGCGTCGCGCGCTCGAGTCGGGCTCCATCGGCGGAGCGGTGCTCGACGTCTTCAGCGACGAGCCGCTCCCGCCCGACTCGCCGCTGTACGGGACGCCGAACGCAATCCTGACCCCGCACACCTCGTGGTCGAGCGACCGGGTCGTCGATCGCTCCATCGAGCTGTTCGTGGCGAACCTGCGTCGCTTCGTGGCGGGAGAGCCGCTCGACAACGTCGTCGACCTCGAGGTCGGGTACTGATGGTGCCCGGCTAGCCGATGCAGGTCACCATCGTCGGGCTGCCGGCCTCCGGCAAGACGACCGTCTTCAACGCGCTCACCGGGGGCCACGCCGAGGTCGGCGGCTTCTCCGGCGGCCGCGCCGCGCCGAACGTTGGCGTCGTGAAGGTGCCCGACGAGCGGCTCGACCGGCTCGCGGCGCTGTTCAAGCCGAAGAAGACGACCCCTGCCGACGTCACCTACGTGGACGTCGCCATCCCCGCCGGCGCGGCCCGCGAGGGGACGATCCAGCCTGATGTGCTCGCCCAGATCCGCAACGCCGATGCCCTCCTCCACGTCGCGCGCGCCTTCGACGCCGGCACGAGTGACCGCCCGGCCGACCCCTGGCGCGACGTCGAAGAGCTCGACCTGGAGTTCATCGTGGCCGACCTGGCCGTCATCGAGAAGCGCCTCGAGAAGCTCCGCACCTCCGGGCGCCACGGGTCGGCGAGCGAGCGCGAGCAGAATGCTCTTGAAGAGGAGCTGCTCGCCCGTCTCGAGCCACACCTGTCGGAGGGCCACCCGCTGCGCTCGCTGACCCTGACCGATGACGACGAGCGCCGCCTGCGCGGGTACCGCTTCCTCACCCAGAAGCCGGTGCTCGTCGTGCTGAACATCGACGAGGTGCGGCTCCCGGAGGCCGCCGCGCTCGAGGCGGATGGCCGCGCTCGGTACGCGCAGCCGCTGGCCGACGTCGCGGCGCTTGCCGGCAAGATCGAGGCGGAGATTGCGCAGCTGTCCGACGATGATGCGGCGCTCTTCATGGAGGACCTCGGCATCGTCGAGGCGAGCCGCGGCCGGGTCGTGCGCCTCACCTACGAGCTGCTCGGCCTGTTCAGCTTCTTCACCGCCGGCGAGGACGAGTGCCGGGCCTGGACGTTGCGCACCGGCTCGACCGCGGTCGACGCGGCGGGCGCGATCCACTCCGACCTTGCCCGCGGCTTCATCCGGGCGGAGGTGGTGACCTACGAGGACCTCATCGCCTGCGGCTCGATGGCCGAGGCCCGCAAGCGCGGCCTGCTCCGCAGCGAAGGCAAGGCCCACCAGGTTGCCGACGGCGATGTCATAGAGGTGCTGTTCAACGTCGCACGCTGACGCGGTGCGGCGCGGCCCTCAGGAGGCTCAGGCGGGGCGTTCGAGCTCCGCGACGATGCTGCGGTATTCGTCGCTCTGGTCGACGAGGAACGTGTCCTCCGCGTCGTGCCCGATGCTCATGCTGGCGGTCAGCTTCTCGTCGCCGATGTACGTGAACCCGTGCGAACGCTCCAGCTCTCGGGCCACGGCTTCGACCAGCGTGTCCTCTTCGTACGTGTCCAGCACGGCTGCGCGCGCCTGCTCAACGAGGGCGGCGAAGGCATCGGGCTTAAGCTCCCGCTCGCTGACGAGCAGCGCGTCGCTCATGAGGTCGGTTGCCCCTTCATGGAGCTCGTAGAAATACAGTCGGGTCACGGACCGATGATAGACGGATGACTCCCGACCCGCCCCCGGCCGCACTCGACCTGCTCGTCGTCGGCGGTCTCACCGTGGACCGCTTTGCCGATGGCTCCTCCGCGCCGGGCGGTTCCGTGCTCCACGCGTCGCTCGCTGCCCACGACGGCGGCGCGCGCGTCGGTGCGGTCACGGCCGCCGGTCCCGAGCCGGAGGCCGAAGACGGCCTCCGCGAGCTTCGCCGACTGGCCCGGTTGGACGTCAGCCGGGTGCCGGTATCGATCGGCTTCGTGCACGACGATGCGGGCGGATCGCGCCGGCTCATGCTCGCCGAGGCTGGCACGCCGCTGCGGGACTCGGCGGCGATCACCTCCGCCGCCGTGCTGTTCGCGCCGGTCGCCGGCGAGATCCCCCCCGACCTGCTGGCCCGACGAGCGCCCGGCGCCATCGCCGGGGCGATCCTGCAGGGTTGGCTGCGGCACCTCATGCCGGGGGAGCCGGTCCGCCCGCTGGCGCCGGAGGCCATGGGAGGGGCGTTGCTCGCCGCGCTCGCCGACTTCGACCTGCTGGTCGCCAGCCGCGAGGATCTGGCGGCCGTCGACGGCGACGCACGCGGGCAGCTCGCCGCGGTCCGGTCGGCGGTCGGCGCCGGCCCGACCCTCGTGCTGACCGACGGTGCCGCCGGCGCCTGGGTCGACCTCGGCGCTCACCGCGGGATGGCCGGCAGCTGGCAGGAGCGGCCAGCGCGTGTCGTGGACGGGGTGAGCAGCGTGGGTGCCGGGGACATGCTCGCCGCGCTGCTCCTCACCGACCCGTGGCCGCGTCCCGTTGACGCGGCATCGTTCAGGCGGCGGATGGTGGCCGCCATGCGCGGGGTGGCGGATCGCCTCGCGGGGCGACGGGGCTGACGCCTCGCCGCGCGGCCGCCGCGGCTCGGCGGTCGGCCGAGGCGCTCCATCGTCGGAGGCGGCGAAGGCGAGAGTCGACGCGAAGCCGTACCGCGCCGACCTCGCGCATGCCGCCGCGCCCCAGGGCGAAGGCAAGGTCGAGGACCCGGGAAGCCGCCGCGGTCGCCTCTAGCGCGCCGGCAAGGTCGCCGAGGTGCCGCTCCCGGATCCGTGCCACCTCCAGCCAGGCGGTGGCCGCGTCGAGTGAGGCCCGGCGTGTCCCACGCGTCCACAGCTCCTCCGCCCGCCGCGGGTCGCCGACGGCGATGAGCAGGCGAGCGGCGATGCGGCGCAGCGCGGTCGCCTCCGCCGGGTCGCCGGACACGGCCTGTGCCGCTTCGACGAGCTCGAGCGCGTCGTCCACGGCACCGATCCGCAGCAGGTCGAGGGCCATGCCCCGCGGGTCGAGCACCTGGGCCTCGCGCCAGCCGCCGGCCCGCAGATGGCAGATCTCGGCCTCGAGCAGGGCGAGGCTGACGACGTCCTGGAAGTTGTGGTCGAGCACCTCGGCCAGGATGTCCGGCGAGCCGCCGCGAAGGTAGCCGAAGTAGCGTAGCGGGACCTCGCTTCCCGGGCAGTCGGAAACGCGCCGCACGCCGAGGACGCCGGTCTCCACGTCCGCCAGCCGCGCGCCGCCGAGCGGGCGCCGGAACAGGCGGCGGGCGTCGGGCAGCAGGTCGTCGTGCTGCGGCGGGATGGTGGCCTGCTCGCGGAAGAGGCCATGGACGGTGAGCCGGGCCGCGAGCATCGGGACGTCGAAGGCGCGGCCGTTGTAGGTCACCAGGCGGGGAGCCGCCGCGAGGTCGGCTATGAGCGCGCGGAGGAGCGCCGGTTCGTACGGATAGTCGGGCAGCAGGAACTGGCGCACGGTGATCTGGCCCTCGGCGACGCGAGCCACGCCGGCCAGGAAGATCACGGTGCCGGCGCCGGTCGAGAGGCCGGTCGTCTCCGTGTCGAAGTACACGGCCGTCGGGCGCGCAGCCAGCTCAGCTGCCGCAGCGTGAAGGAACGGCTGCGCCCGTTCCACTACGAGCGCCGTGCCGCCCTCGATCACCTCGGTGCGGGCGTTGAACCAGCGTGCCAGCGACTCGAGTCGGCCGTCGACCGGATCGCGTCGCAGGCGGGCCGCCGCGCCATGGGCGGCGCGGACGGTGGCGAGCCGGTCCGCCAGGCTGCGCTGCCCGAGCATCGGCTCAGGTCATCCCGGCCAGCAGCTCGCCGACGATCGCCTTGCCGCGCACGCCGACCTCGATGGCGGGGCCGACGCAGGCCGGGCAGCCATCGGTGCAGGGGCACGACGCGACGGCGTCGCGGCAGGCTCGTAGCAGGTCGTCGACGAGGCCGAACAGCCGCTCGGTGAGGCCCACCCCGCCGGGCACCGCGTCGTACAGGTACAGGGTCGGACGCCCGGTGAACGGCGACTGCACCTGGGCGAGGACGCCGAGGTCCCGCGGGTCGGACATGAGGAGGAGGGCGGCGGTCGTGCGCGCCAGACGCGAGAGGCCGATGAGCGCACCGTCGAGCGTGTCGCGGTCGTAGCGGTTCACGAGCTCCGCCGGCGGCACCAGCCACGTGGCGGTGGTGTGCATCTCGGTCTCTGGCAGGCTGATCGAGCCCCAGCCCACGTTCTCGTGGGTGTGGTACTTCAGCTTCTTGAACATCGTCACCTTCCAGGCGACCATCACCTCGCCGCGCTGACGCAGCCCGGCCGGCGGGGGATCGGCCTCCTCGAAGACCTCGAGCACCTTGAGCGTGATGCCGAGGTCGGCATCGGTGTAGTAGTCGACGTCGGTGCGGGTGACGAAGGCCTTGCGCTCCTCCCAGTCGAGGCGGTCGACGTGGTACTGCACCCCCTGGTGGAGGTAGATCGCCTTCTCGTGGACGAGGAGCGGGGCCGCGAACAGGTCCACCTCGCCGAGGACGCGATGCCGGTCACCGGTGGTGTCCACGATGACGACGTTCTCCGGCGCGCCGGTGCGCAGGCTGAAGTCGCTGGCCGGGAAGTTCTCGTGGCTCCAGTAGTAGCGGTCGTCGTCCGCCCGGCGGATCCAGCCGTCCTCGGCGAGGACGTCGAGCAGCATCGGCGTCTCGGGGAGCCCGAAGCGCTCGTCGGCGGGGACCGGCAGCTCGAAGGTCGAGGCCCGGAGATGGTTGAGGAGGACGTAAAGGTTGTCGGGGTTCACGAGCCCGTGCTCGGGCGAGCTGTCGAAGAGGTAGTCGGGATGGGCGGCCAGGAACTGGTCGACCGGTGACGACGAGCAGACGAGGGCCGACAGGCTCGTCCCGGCACGGCGGCCGGCGCGGCCCATCTGCTGCCAGGTCGACGCGATCGTGCCCGGGTAGCCGACGCTGATGGCGGCGTCGAGGCTGCCGATGTCGATGCCGAGCTCGAGCGCGTTGGTGGCCACCACGCCCCGCACCCGACCGTCGCGCAGGCCGCGCTCGATCTCGTTCCGCTCGTTCGGCAGGTAGCCGCCGCGGTAGCCGCGGATCGTGTGCGGGTGGCCCGGCGCCGGCTCGAACGTCTCGCGCAGGTAGCTGGTGAGCACCTCGACCGCGGTCCGCGAGCGGGCGAAGGCGATGGTCTGCACCCCGCCGCGGATGAGCCGTTCCGCCAGCCGCTGGCCGGTGAGCAGCGCCGAGCCGCGGATGCCGAGCTGCTCGTTGGCGACCGGCGGGTTGACGACGAGGACGTGCCGGCGCCCGGAGGGTGCGCCGTTGTCGTCGACGAGCTCGACCGGCGCTTCGAGCACACGCTCCGCGAGCTCGGCGGGGTTCGCGATCGTGGCGCTGGCGCAGATGAAGACCGGGTCCGCGCCGTAGTGGCGGCAGATGCGCCGCAGCCGCCGCACGACGTTCGCCACGTGGCTGCCGAACAGGCCGCGGTACGTGTGCAGCTCGTCGATCACGACGTACTGCAGGTTCTCGAACAGCTTGAACCACTTCGTGTGATGGGGAAGGATGGCCGCGTGGAGCATGTCCGGGTTGGTGATGACCACCTGCCCGGCGGCCCGCACCACGGAGCGGATGTTCGCTGGCGTGTCGCCGTCGTAGGTGTGGGTCTTCAGCCCGAGCCCCGTCGCCCCGGCCAGCGCCCGCAGCTCCACGAGCTGGTCGGCGGCGAGGGCCTTGGTGGGGAAGAGGTAGAGCGCGCGGGCCGCCTCGTCGCGCGCGATCGCGTCGAGGACCGGCAGGTTGTAGCAGAGCGTCTTGCCCGATGCGGTGGGCGTGACGACCACGACGTTGCGGCCCGCCGAGGCCGCGGCGAAGGCCGCTGCCTGGTGGGTGTACGGCGCGTCGATGCCGCGCCCGCGGAGCGCCTCCACCAGGCGGGGATCGATGCCGTCCGGCCACGGGGCGTGGCGCGGCGGGCGGGGCTCGATCTGCCGATGGGCGGCGATGAGCGGCGCGAACTCCGGGCTGGCCAGCAGGGCGGCGATCGCCTCGTCGGCGTTGCTGGGCGGCGCGGTCAGCATCGGCTCCTCCTCCAAAGAGAACAGACGTTCGAATGGCGCGCACGCTAGCACACGTGGCCGGAGGCTCGGTGCCGATCGCGACAGCTCGGCTGTCGCGGAGGTGGACGGCCGCGCGGGCCTATCGGCGCTGTGGATAAGTCGGGTAGACTCGCGGGCGATGACCGGCATGAACGCCTCGGCGGCACGATCGCGCGGCTCGGAACCGGGCCTGCGCGTCACGCTGCCGGGATCGCGCGGCGGCCTCGCCTGGCTCGTCGTCCTGCTCGTGATCGGCGGCTTCCTGGCCTTCCAGGTCGGCCGCCAGGTGTATGCCTCGTGGTCGATCAGCCAGGAGGCGGAGCGCTACCGGGCGGAGATCGTGGCGCTCGAGGAGCAGAACGCCGCGCTCGGGCGCGAGCTGGAGTACCTCCAGTCCGATGCCTACATCTCCGCCGAGGCGCGTCGCCTGCTGAACCTGGGCCGGCCGGGCGAGCGCATCCTCATCATCCCGCCCGGCAGCGAGGCGGCTCCGCCGCCAGCGGCCGCCGGCGCGGAGGCGGGCGGACCGGCGCCGTTCGAGCAGTGGATGGAGCTGTTCTTCGGCAGTCGCTGAGGCGGTCGCACCCTCGTGGCCCGCGGGTTGCCTGCGTGAGCCGGCATGCGGCGCGGCGAGATCCGGATCGGGTGCTCGGGCTGGCAGTACGCGCACTGGCGCGGCGACCTCTACCCGCGTGAGCTCGCGCAGGACCGATGGTTCGAGCACTACGCCGAGCATTTCGACACCGTCGAGCTGAACAACAGCTTCTACCGCCTTCCCGAGGCCGACATCTTCGCCGGCTGGGCGCGCCGCGCGCCGCGCGGTTTCCTCATGGCGGTGAAGGCGAGCCGATACCTCACCCACGTCCGGCGGCTGCGCGACCCGGCCGAGCCGCTCGATCGCCTCTGGAGCCGCGCCACGCGGCTCGGCGACCACCTCGGCCCGATGCTGTACCAGCTCCCGCCACGCTGGCACCGCAACCTCGAACGGCTGGCCGCGTTCGCGAAGGCCGTGCCGCCGGGGCGGCTGCAAGCGGTGGAGATCCGGGACCCGGACTGGTACCACCCCGACACGTACGCGCAGCTCGAGCGTGCCGCCCTCGCGCTCTGCCTGCACGACATGCGCGGCTCCGCGAGCCCTCGCCGACCCGTCGGACCGTTCGTCTACGTCCGGTTCCATGGCTCCGGGGCGAAGTACGGCGGCCGCTACCCCGGCCAGGCACTGGCCGCCTGGCGCGATCGGCTCATCGCATGGGCCGATGCCGGCCCGCCATGCTACGTGTACTTCAACAACGACATCGGCGGGCATGCCTTCCGCGATGCCGCACGGCTGCGCGAGATGGTCGATCGCCGCCGTGCGGGCGGCTGAGCCTCTGCGATCATGCCGCCTACGCATTCATGGAGGGACAACGCGTGTTCGAGATCTTCCCCTTCCTGCTCTTTCTCCACGTCCTCGGCGCGATCATCGCCTTCGGCCCGACGTTCGCCTTCTCGATCATCGGCGCCATGGGCGGCGCCGAGCCGCAGCACGCGAACTTCGCCACCCGCGTGAGCCACCGCATCGGCGACGTGCTCGTCGAGCCGTTCGCGATCAGCATGGGCGTCACCGGCGCCCTCATGATCTGGGCCGCCGAGATCCCCTTCCTCGATGCGAGCATGCGCTGGCTCCAGATCGCGATCGTGCTCTACCTGACCGCGCTCGGCCTCGCGCTGTTCGTGTCGCGCCCGAACGTGAAGCGCATCATCGCCCTGAGCGGTGGCGAGGGAGGCGCGCCGCCTGCCGGCCCGCCCGCGGGCCCACCGGCCGGTCCGCCGCCCCCGGAGCTCCTCGGCGCGGTGGCGACCGTGCAGCGCATCGGGATGATCCTCATCGTCCTGCTGGTGGCGATCGTCTTCCTCATGACGGTGAAGCCCGACTTCCCCTTCTGAGACGCATTCGTCGTCCCGCTGCCGTCACTCGTCGGCTGACCCGCCGTCGCCGGCCTCCGCCCAGGCAGCCCGTGACAGCGCGACCCAGCCCGTCCCGGCGAGCAGGATGAGGCCGACCATGGTCCACACCGCGACCGATGGGGCCACGGCATCGGCCAGCTGGCCGGCGACGATGGTCGACAGCGCGATCATGAGCGTCACGAGGCCGTAATCGAGGCTGAACATGCGGCCTCGGATGGCGTCGGGCGTCGCGCGCTGCAGGCCGAGCGTCGACAGCGTCCACTGGCTGCCGCCGCCGAGGTGGGCGAGGAAGACGAGCGGTGCCGCCACCCACAGGCTGGGCGCCAGCGGGAAGAGCGCGTACGCCCCGGCCAGCACCGCCAGCGACAGGCCGATCCCCAGCAGCAGCCCGCGGTCGGTGGTCCCCACCACCGCCCGCGCGATGAACGGGCCGCTGAGCGCCCCCAGCCCGCGCGCCGCGAAGAGCAGCCCGATCCCGGCGTCGCCCGCCTCGAACACGTCGGTGCCGAACACCGCGAGCATGGCGATCAGGCCGGTGCCCACCCCGAACGTCGTCTTCGACAGCAGGAACGAGGTCACCAGCCGGCTGCCCCGCGCGAAGCGAATGGCAAGCCGGACTGCCTCGATGATTCCCTCGTGCTGGTGGCCGTGGCCCTCGCGTGCCTCCTGGAGGGGGCGCCGGATGCCCCAGATCAGCCACGCGGAGAGCGCAAAGGAGAGCGCGTTCACGACGAAGGCCACGTCCCGCCCGAGCGCGACCGCCACCAGGCCGCCGAGGCCCGCGCCGACTGCCAGCATCGTCCCCCAGGCGGAACCGATGAGGACGTTCGCCTCCGGCAGCCGCCGCCGGTCGACGAGATTGGGCAGGGCGGCCGATGAGGTCGGCTCGAAGACCGCTGCTCCCACCGCCAGGAGCGCGACGCAGGTGAACGCGATCCACAGCGTTCCGCCGTCGCGCGCCAATAGGAAGCCGAGTGCGACCGGCACCCGCGCCAGGTCTGCGGCGATGAGCAGCCTCCGCCGGTCAATCCGATCGGCGAGGATGCCGCCGATGGGCGCGGCCACCGCGAAGGCGCCGGTCTGAAGGACGAGGACGAGGGCCGCGAGGCCGGCAAGGCCGGTCAGCTCGAGCGCCAACCCGAGCAGTGCGACGGTCGCGAACCAGTCGCCGGCGAAGCTGATGAGCTGTGCTGCATACAGCCGCGTGAAGTCCGGGTTCTCGCGAAGGAGGGAGAGGTAGGTGCTGAGTCGCATCGGCCGCGGATGCTACCGCGTCCGGGGCGGAGCCCAAGACACGAAGGAAGCCTTCCGCACAAAAGCCGCCCCGGCACGAAGCCGGAGCGGCTGATGTTGGCTGCGATGCGCAGGGCCGGCGGGTAGGCCGACCGGCTTGCGAACGCGCCAGAAGCGGTGGTTAGGCTGCGACGGGCGCGCCGTGGAAGAGCGCCAGGTTGCCGATCTGGGTCGTGATCAGCCGGACGCGGTCCGCCATGTTCTCCTTGACCCAGGTGGCAGCCGTGGAGACCGACTTCTCAGCCGCCTCGCGGGTCTCCCAGATGCTGATCGCCACAACCTTGTGGTTGCCGCTGTCGAGCAGTCCGTAGTCGACGAAGCCGGGCTCCTTGACGAACAT
>Ga0299913_10000389_pt1 | contig 27063 bp, 26 predicted proteins | sample RVTome_9_FD_201360 | JGI IMG/M metagenome (GOLD analysis project Ga0299913, IMG submission 201360) | Soil microbial communities from uranium-contaminated site in the Upper Colorado River Basin, Wyoming, United States - RVT155D38 (version 2) ... | reverse complement strand
AAAGGACCACAAGCCTCGACCAGGCCGACGAGCTTTTGATAGAGCTCGATCACTTCGGGGGGCTTACCGTCTAGATGATCGTCGACGGTCCACTCGGTGCCCGCCAAGGCTAACCAGGCCCGGAAGTCTCAGATCCCCAAGCTGAAGGGTGCAGGACAGGTTCGAAGCCGTGACGCAAAGCCGCAACGGAGGTCGGCGGCGTGAGCACGGAGACCTCGCCCGAGGTTGGGCGCGGCCGGGGTTGCTCCCAACCGGCGAAGGTGAAAGAGAGGAGTCGATCCTCGAGGAGCAGTTGCGGTCCACGACTCTTGTGGACGATCACGGTGCCCACCGGCAGAGCTGCGATGGTGCTCGTCCACAAGATCCGGTCCCTGGCCCGATCCAGCCCGCGCCCCGGACGCAGCCGTTCGGAGGCGAGACGTCGATTCAGGTCCTCGGCCCCAATGGGGCGACGGGAGCTCACGGCTCGGCCGACCGCCTCCCGATAGCTCTGATAAGCGTCACGGCGGCACAGGCCACACGGTCGGTGCCCGGCAGCGAGGGCCACCGCGTCGTCGAGAAAGAAAATCGGTGTCCATCGACCGGGTCGGGCTAGTGGGGCCCGCCAGTCCCGGTAGTCGGTTTCGCACGCGATCCAGAGCCGGCCGCGATGGTGACGCACCACCTCACCGTGGTCGTCGACCAGACAGCCTCGGTTCCCGGTGAACATGCCCCGTTCGCTCACGGCATGGAGATCACCCCAGGGGTCGACGCGGTTACGACGAGGCATGGGCCAGACCCGACCCGAAATCGATGGTCGTCTTGACGTCGTCTGGCCCGGGGTCGTAAGCCTCCTTCCACCGGTCCAAGGGGACACGTCTCGTCACCAACCGTTCCAGCCATGATCGATCGGTATCGGCGAGGACCCGGGTCGCCTCCTCGTAGTGACGACGGTTGGCGTTGACCGTCCCGAAGATGACATCGTTCTCCAACACCAGCTCACGGGCCAGCCCACTTGTCAGCAGACGGCGCCCTGCGCTGGTGACCCCGGTGAGACACACGATTCCGTTGCGGCCGGTCTGCTCCAGCACTTCGGCGATCAACTCGGCGGCACCTGTGCACTCCACAACCACGTCGACACCGTCAGTGATCTCGGGCACGCCGTCACTGTGATAGGTGGCGCCCAGATCTCGGACCAACGCCGGTTTGGGCCCCTCGCTGACGCGATCCACCACATGGACCTCCGCGCCGAGCCGGGTAGCGAAAAGGGCGGCGAGCAGCCCGATGGGGCCTGCCCCGGTCACGAGCACTCGCTTCGCTTCCCAGCGTGCCCGTGTCCCGATGTGAGCGATGTGCTCCCAGGCCTTGGCCAGGATGCTGGCCGGTTCGACCAGGACACCGACGTGACCCAAGGCGTCGTCGACTCTGATCCCGAATCCTTGCGGGAGGGCGAAGCGCTCGACGGAATAGCCATCGAGACCCCTTATTCCCGCCTCGGTAAAACGGCCGTTGCGGCACATGTCCCATTCCCCCACGGCGCAGTTGGGGCAGGGGACGGGGTCGGGCCGCCGCACGATTGGAGCGACCAGGTCGCCCGGCTCGAAGTCGCTTTCCTTGGGGGCATGCAACACCCGGCCCAGGGCCTCATGGCCGAGGACCAGCCGGTCACGCCCAGGAGGCGGGTAGCCCAGGCTCCCTTCGATCACTTCGTGATCGGTCCCGCATATCCCCACTGCCAGAGTCTCGATGAGCATGTCGTCGTCCCCGAGGGAGGGCTCGGGTAGATCCTCGACCCGGAGTGATTCCGCCGCCCCGGGTGTCACGGTCACGGCTTTCACGAGTCTCTTGCTCGATCCTCCGCCGGGCCCCTCGCTCCGGGGATCAGGTTGTAGGCGGAAGCGATGAGCCCGAGATGGCTGAACGCCTGGGGGAAGTTGCCCAGCATCCTCATCGAGACCGGGTCGTATTCCTCGGCGAGCAGACCCACGTCGTTGCGCAGCCCCAACAAGTACTCGAAACGTCTCCGTGCCTCGTCGGTTCTTCCGGTCATGGCCAGGGCATCGACCATCCAGAATGCACAGAGGAGGAAGGCACCTTCGCCGCCGGGGAGGCCGTCGGCGGTCGCTTCCGGCCGGTAGCGAAGGATGAGGTTGTCGTCGATGGCGAGCTCTCGCTCGATCGCCTCGATGGTGCCGAGGACCCGAGTGTCGTTCGGCGGGAGAAACCCGACCTGCGGGATGAGGAGCAGAGCGGCGTCGAGCGCCGGAGAGTCGTAGGACTGGGTGAAAGTGTTGCGCTCCGGGTCGAAACCCCGCTCCTCTATCTCCGCCCGCACCTCGTGTCGCAGCTCCCGCCAGTGGTCGGTGGGGCCCTCCAGTGCCCATTGTTCGACGCACTTGACTGCCCGATCGAAGGCGACCCAGGTCATGAGACGGGAGTGAGTGAAATGCCGGGGCTTGCCACGCACCTCCCACAGCCCGTGGTCTGGCATGGTCCACTTCCCCTCTAGTCTCTCCAACAACAGTTTCTGCAGGTCCCACACCGTCTCGTCCGGCTCCATCCCCATGCGTCGAGCGGTGAAGATGGCATCCATCAGCTCGCCATAGACGTCGATCTGGGTCTGGCCGTGTGCGGCGTTGCCGATCCGGACCGGTCGCGAGGCCTCGAAGCCGGGAAGCCAATCCAGCTCAATTTCGGGCAGACGCCGCTCCCCGGCCAACCCGTACATGATCTGAAGGTCCTCGGGATCGCCGGCGACGGCACGCAACAGCCAGTCCCGCCAGGCGAGGGCTTCTTGCTGGTGCCCGGCGATCATCAGCGCCTGGAGGGTGAAAGTGGCGTCGCGTAGCCACACGAATCGATAGTCCCAGTTGCGAGAGCCGCCGAGCTCCTCGGGGAGGGAGGTGGTGGGGGCGGCGACCATGCCTCCGGTCGGGAAGTAGGTCAGCGCCTTGAGCGTGATCAGAGAGCGGTCCACCGCCTCTTCCCACGCGCCGGCATAGGGGCTGACATCACTCCATTGACGCCACCACTTCTCGGTGGTCTGCAGGGCCTCTTCGGGATCGATCCGGGATGGCTCGGGGAGGTGAGAGGGGTGCCAGGTCAGGACGAACGGCAGCCGCTCCCCCTCCGACACCATGAACTCGGCGACGGTGCTCAAGTCCTCGCCACGAGCCGGGATCGGTGTTGTGACCGTGAGGGCATCAGGCCCGCCTACAGCGAGGAGATGGCCGTCGTCACTGGTCACCCAGGGCACGAGATGGCCATAGTCGAACCGAATGGTCAGGTCCATCCGCATCTCGATTCTGCCCGTCACCCCCTCGACGATGCGGACCACATCGGCGTTGTATCCACCGTCGCGGCCCCGAATCGGCATGACGTCGATGAGACGCACCGTCCCGCCGTCGGCATCCATCTCGGTCTCGAGGATCAGAGTCCCGGGCCGGTACTGGCGTCGCACCTCTCTCGCTCCACCTCTGGGTGCGATTCGCCAACGACCGTGACCGTCGTCGCCGAGAAGGGCGGCGAGACAGGCTCCGGAGTCGAAACGTGGCAGACAGAGCCAGTCGATCGACCCGTCCCGGGCCACCAGCGCCGCCGTCTCGGTGTCGCCGATAACGGCATAGTCCTCGATCGGCTTGCTCAATTAGGGACAGCCTAAAGAAGGGCACGAAAAGAAGGAGTCGGCCACGTGGCCGACCCCCTCGGATCGATTACATGCCGGCAGACCGCTAGGTGCTGGTGGTCCCGCCTCCGTCGTCGCCGGCGCAACCGTTCACCTCGTCCCAGACCACGTCGTGGTCTCCGGTCTTCCGGTTGACGTGATGCTCCGGGCTGTGCCCTTGGCCGCCCTCATCGTTCCATGCCGCGATATCGATGGTGATCACCACGTACGGATTGGTCTCCGAGTTGGTGGCGTGACAGATCGTGATCTTGTGCCCATCCTCGAGATCGGGGCTCGATCCCGGCCGGGTGGCCAGCGCCGGGCCCATGACGCTCAATGTCAGCAACGAGACCGTGGTGACAAGTGTGATCAGTTTGCTTCGCATGGGTTCCTCGACGTTGTTGTGTTGCTCAAGCTACCTTGAGCACTCTTCGTGTCCAGACACCACGCATAGCGCGTACGGCTCATTCTCGGCGCCCGCTTCTCATACCTGGGACGGGTACCGTTGCCCGATGACGACCACCGCGGCGAGACGTTTGTCTCCCCACCTGACCGCCGATTTCCTCGGGCTGCTAGCGTCCCGAGCCGACGTTCCCACCGTCGATCGCCCTCAGATCGAGGTGGTCGCGCCCTTTGACCTGACCGTGATCGGGACCATCAACCAGGGCACCGATGAGGACGTGCGGTCGGCCGCCAGACGGGCCCGTGCGGCCCAGCCTGCGTGGGCGGCCTTTGGTGCTCGAAAGAGGGCGCAGACCTTGCTCCGTTTCCACGACCTCTTGCTGAAGAACGTGGACGAGTTGACCGATCTGATCCAGCTCGAAGCAGGCAAGGCCCGTCTCGACGCCTGGAAGGAGGTGGTCGACACGGTGGGCGTCACCCGCTACTTCGCCAACATGACACCGAAGGTGATGAGGCGGATACGTCACCAGGGGGCTATGCCCCTCTTCACCAAGACCTACGAGTACCGACATCCAACGGGCCTGGTCGGCTTTATCAGCCCATGGAACTACCCGTTCAACCTGAGCATCTCCGATGCCATCGGCGCCCTTGCCACCGGCAATGCGGTCTTGGTCAAACCTGACGAGAAGACCCCATACTCGGCGATCTACGCGGCTCGTCTTCTCGAGATGGCGGGGGTGCCTCGCGATGTCGTCCAGGTTGTGACCGGCTCCGGCGCTTCGATCGGAGCCACCATCATCGACGAGGTCGACTTCATCATGTTCACCGGGTCGACCGCAGTGGGCCGGCTGATCGCCGAGCGGGCGGGGCGAAGACTGATCGGATGCTCGATGGAGCTGGGCGGGAAGAATGCAGCGATCGTCCTTCCCGACGCCAACTTGGAGAGGACGGTCAGGGAGCTGGCCGCGGGGAGCCATGCCAACGCAGGGCAAACATGTGTCGCCATGGAACGGGTGTACGTCCATGAGTCGATCCGCCAGGAGTTCACCGCCCGGTTCGTGGAGTATGTCGCCTCTATGCCGATGACCGCTTCCTTCGACTTCTCCGGCGAGCTCAGCTCCCTCATCGATCAGTCCCAGCTCGACCGAGTTCACGCCCACGTTGAGGATGCGGTGGCCCATGGAGCCACGTTGCTGACCGGTGGCAAACCCCGACCCGATGTCGGCCCGTTGTTCTATGCGGCGACCGTTCTCACCGACGTGACCGAGGATATGAAAGTGTGTCGGCAAGAGACCTTCGGCCCGGTGACGGTGATCTACGGCTACGACGACCTCGGCCAGGCAATCGCGGCAGCAAATGACTCCGAGCTCGGCCTCCACTTCAGTCTCTGGACCAGGGACACGACCCGCGCCCTCGACATCGCCAGACGTCTCGAAGCGGGCTCGGTCACCGTCAACGACGGCCTGGTGGCGAGTTGGGGCTCGCACGAGGCGCCGATGGGCGGTGTGAAGGACTCCGGTCTGGGTCGGAGACACGGCTTGGAGGGAATTCTCAAGTTCACCGAACCGCAGACCGTTGCGGTGCAGCGACTGATCCCTGCCTATTCACCCTTTGCCGGCATCAGCCCCGAGCGCTTCACCCGCCTGATCCAGTTCCTCACCCGGGTGTTCCGAAGACTCCCCTTCTACCGCTGATCACCGTTCCGACATCTCCGTGAGATCAGCCTCGAGGATGTCCCGTTCCTCGGGGTCTTCGACCTCGACCAGCTTCTCCTTGGCCGTCTCGAGATGCTCGGTGTAAGTGTCGATGTCGTCGACTTCAGCCGCGGCACGGGCGATTGCCTCGTGGGCGAACCCGGTGACGAATGGGTCGAGGTCGTTGTCGAGGCACGTGGCCAGAGACCGCTCCCCAAAGCGTCGCGACAGCTCGGCGTATCCAAGGAGCGCCGCCACCCGGGACACCTGCCAGTCGGCGATCGCCCGCTGGCGCGGGGTGCCGACCTGGTACCAGTGATATCGCTGTGCGAAAGTGGCGGCCAGCATCGCCTCTTCGTCCTCACGCGTCGGCTCTTCCGTCTCGAGCAGGCTCCACGTGTGATTGAACGCCATGGGAGCAAAGGTTCGATGCCAGGTCTCCAGCTGATCTGGAGTGGGATTCTCCACCGGTTCGGTCATGGCTCGATCTCCTCGGGGTTCGGGAACCACCTGAGACGTTCGACCTCGGGCCCGAGGTCGGGCGAGTCTCCGGCCGGCGCGGGTTCCCGGGAGAGAACCTGGCGGGCATCGGTGAGGTAGGCGTCCAGCTCCTCGATGGGGGCGGTCAGGGGCAATGGCAGCATCTCGCCGGTCGCAAAGTCGGCATCGTGCAGCGAGGTCGGTGGCTTGGGTAGCCCGTCCCGGTGGCGCCAGATCGCAGTCTCGGGCTCGTACTCGTATTGGGGAAGCAGTCGCCAGCCAAAATCGGCGATGAGGTTGACCGCCTTCAGTATGTAGGCGAACTCCTCTTCGGGGATGAAGTAGTTGAAGCTGACCCGCACCCAACCGGGCTTGATGACCTCACAACCGGTGGCAATCACCTCTTCGAACTGGGAGCTGGTCTCGAGGTCGATTCCCAGGAGCCGATGGCCATAAGGCCCGGCACATGAGCAACCGCCCCGCGCCTGTATCCCGAACAGGTCGTTGAGAACCGCAACCACGAAGTTGTGATGGAGGGTTCGAGCACCGTGACGGATGACGAAGCTGACGATGGACAGCCGGTCGGATCGAGGATTGCCCAGGATCTCGATGTTCGGGTTCTCCGACCAAGAGTCGATGGCACGTCTGATGAAGGCGTGCTCCAGACTCCGGATCGTCTCCACTCCGACCAGCTCCTTGACCCGGAAGACGAGACCGGCCCTGATCGAGCCGATGATGGCCGGAGTGCCTCCTTCCTCACGATGCTCGGCGTCCTGTATGTAGCTGTGGTGCTCAGGTGAGACGTATTGCACCGTCCCTCCACCTGGTACCACGGGAACCTCGTTGTGTAGGAGGTCACGTCGCACGACCAGGACGCCGGGAGTGCCTGGACCTCCGATCAGCTTGTGTGGGGAGATGAAGATCGCATCCTTGTAGTCCCCGTCGCTCCCGCGGCTGGAGCGCATCTCGATGTCCACATAGGGGGCGGAAGCTGCGAAGTCCCAGAACGACAGGGCGTCGTGGGCGTGAAGCAGGCGCGAGATAGCAGTGGTGTCAGAGATGATCCCGGTCACGTTGGAGGCAGCGGAGAAGGATCCGATTCGTAATGGCCGCTCTTTGAACTCGATCAACCTGGTCTCGAGCTCGACAAGGTCGATGTGGCCGTCGGCGTCCTCCTTGATCTCGATGACGTCCGCGATCGACTCTCGCCATGGCAGTTCGTTGGAGTGATGCTCATATGGACCGACGAAGATCACGGGTCGCTCATGGGCTGGGATCAGCTCTTCCAACCCGTAGGTCTGGCTTAGCCCCCGAGGGATCCGTATCCCGAGCAGACCGACGAGACGGTCTACCGCTCCGGTCGATCCGCTGCCGGCAAAGATCACCGCATGCTCCTGGGCGCTCGCTCCAACTGAATTGCGGATTATCTCGCGTGCCTCCTCCCGGAACCGGGTGGTCTGGAGACCGGTGCCGGAGGTTTCAGTGTGGGTGTTGGCGTAGAGGGGAAGGACCTGGTCCCTGATGAAGTCTTCGACCATCGCCAACGAGCGACCCGAAGCGGTGTAGTCGGCGTAGGTGACCCGGCGCAAGCCGAAGGGAGTTTCCACCGCGGTGTCACTCCCGATCACCGATTGCCTGACTGCCTCGACCATGTCGGCCGGATGTGGCTTCATTCCTGTTACCTAGTGTCTTACCGGCCGCATATGAGCTGCACAACCTTAGGAATCAATTGAGTGACGAGACGACCGTCAGCGTTGGCAATGAGGAGGTTCGGATCTCCAGCCCGGGCCGGGTGATCTTCCCCAAACAGGGCTGGACGAAACTCGATGTGGCCACTCACTTCGCCAACGTCTCACCAGGGGCGCTGCGAGGGGTGTTTGGTCGTCCAACCATGCTCAAGCGGTACATGGGAACCGTCGAGGACGATCCGATCTATCACAAGCGGGCAGCGAAGAACACGCCTTTCGAGACCGTTCAAATCAGGTTCCCCTCACAACGACCGGGGTCGATGAACGTCCCCCGGACCGAGGCCGACGTTGTTCGCCTGGTTCAACTCGGATGTCTCGACCTCCACCCGTGGCCGGTGCGGGCCGAGGACATCGATCATCCTGACGAGCTTCGCCTCGACTTCGACCCCACCCCTGGGTTCGGGTTCGACAAGGTGAGAGAGGCCGCGGCAGGAGCCGCCGCCCTGCTCGACGAAGTGGGTCTGATCGGCTGGCCCAAGACCTCGGGGAGCCGGGGAATCCATGTATATGTCCGGATCGAGCCACTGTGGGACTTCTTTCAGACCAGACGCGCCGTTCTCGCCCTTGCCCGGGAGATGGAACGACGAATGGACGGCCTGGTAACCACCAAATGGTGGAAGGAGGAGCGGACCGGGGTCTTCGTGGACTACAACCAAAACGCCAGGGACAAGACCGTCTCTTCGGCGTACGGGGTCAGACCGACCGGGTATGTTTCTGCCCCCATCACATGGGACGAATTGGCCGATGTCACCATCGAGGATTTCCCTTTGGGCACATTCGCAGAGCGCTACGCGGCCGTTGGCGATCTCACCGAAGGGATCGACAAGTCTGCCGGGCGGATCGACACCTTGATGGAGTGGGTGGCTCGCGACCAGGCAGACGGGCTCGGCGACGCCCCCTGGCCGCCCCACTACCCGAAGATGCCTGACGAACCCCCGCGAGTCCAGCCGTCCAAGCAGCGGCGCCCGGATGACGAGTATTGAGAGGGAGGCCGATGCCAAGGATGCGCCTCGTCGTGGTGGCCGCAACTCTGGTGCTGGTGACCGCATCCTGTACCCCGGGCTCTGAGGGAGCAGGGACCACGACCTCGGCGACGACACCGCCCTCATCCGGCACCTCCTCCACCGGCGCCGAAGCCACCACGACGTCGACGGGAGCCTCCCAGGAGACCGCCGACCTGGTGTTCACCAACGCCAATGTCATCACCATGAGCGGCGCCACCCCTCGAGCCGAAGCCGTGGCCATCACCGACGATGTGATCACTGCGGTCGGCGATCGGGCGACCGTCGAGGCGCTCATTGGCGACGAGACTCAGGTGATCGACCTCGGCGGCGCCGCCGTCGTCCCCGGTCTGGTCGATGCCCACAGCCATTTCTTCGGGGAGGGGATGACCCAGGGGATCGGCGCCGCCATCCAAGACGCCGAGATCCTCAGCAACGGGATCACCACCACAGCCGAGTTCCACACCACCCCGGAGATCCTGGAAGCGGTGCAGGGATTCGAGCAAGCGGGAGAGCTCAGGGTGAGGACCAGTCTCTACCTGATCTACACCGACAGCTGTGGGAATGTCCAGGACGACTGGTGGCGGGAGCACCCGCCAACTCGTGAGCCGGGAGAGATGCTCCGGATCGGGGGGATCAAGGTCTTTGCCGACGGTGGAGGGTGCAATGTCCCTGCCGTTTCCTACACATACGAGGATGGGAGCACGGGAGACCTCTACTTCGACGTGGACGGGATGGAGTCGATCATCTCCGAAGTCGAGGAAGCTGGTTTTCAGGTAGCGGTGCATGCGCTCGGTGACCGTGCGGTGGCAACGGTCCTCGAAGCCATGGAGAGGGTCATCGGCGACAGCGGCAACCCCTTCCGGCACCGAATCGACCACAGCGCGGTGGTCAGCCCCGACATGTATGGCCGTCATCAGGAGTCGGGTGCGGTGTCAGTCATCTCTGGGGCGTTCCGCACCTGTGCGTTCACCGACGCCAACAACGATTACCGATATCGGACCCCGGACGAGTTCGTCTCGTGGGAGTGGCCGTGGCGTCAGCTCCTCGACTCCAACCCCGAGACCGTGTTCGCCTGGCATGCGGATTACGCGGCATTGCCGGCGTCGCTGGGGGCCAACCTTGCCGGGTTCGTGACGCGAGTGGAGGGCGACTGTCAGCCCACCCCGGAGATGGCGGCGGGCACGATCACTGTCGACGAGGCGCTTCACCTGATGACGATGGGGTCGGCTTACGCCCTCGACCGGGACGAGGAGGTGGGCTCGCTGGAGACGGGCAAGTACGCCGATCTAGTCGTCCTCAATCAGGACCCGACTGCGGTCGATCCGCTTCAACTCGAGGCAACCGAGGCAGTGATGACGATGGTCGGCGGCAAAGTCGAGTTCTGTCGGGATGAATATGAGCACACTTGCCCGGTTGGAGAGATCCCCGAGGAGCCACCACCCGAAGCCGCCAGTTGCACCGGGCAGGGCTCAAACCTCGCAATCGGGGCAACAGCGACCGCTTCGACCTCTCTCGCCGACCGTCCGGCCGAGCTGGCGGTAGACGGCGACCCGGACACCGGGTGGGGAGCCGGAGCCGACGCCGAGCAGTGGTTCGAGATCGATCTCGGCGAGCCACGCGATTTGAACTGCATCCGGCTGCTGGTGGATCAGTCCCCGGACGGTCCGACCGTGCATCGGATCAACGGCGGCGCCCACACCGACCCTGGCATGGAGCTGGGTGTGATCGACTCGGTGACCGCATATGGGGAATGGCTCGAGCTGACGGGATCGTGGACGGTCCGCTATTTGCGGGTCACCACCGTCGAAAGCCCGTCCTGGGTGGCCTGGCTGGAAGTGGAGGCGATAGGGGACGGATGAACTTCGGGTGAACTCCGGTACTCTGCCGCCGCGCCCGTGGAACCGAGCAGATACCGCCACTCGACTCCCACCTGGCTCGGCCGCCATCCATGACTCGCGCCGCAACCCGCCCACGATCCGGGACTGCAATGCGGGCAATGGCTGTCGTCGGTCTCCTCTACTTGTTTCTGGTCGGGATCAAGGGGCTGGAAGCAGGTATCCAAGCCTTCGGATCCAATGTCGTGGAAGGGCTCTTCGACGCCGTCACCAATCCGGTTGCCGGGCTGTTCGCCGGAGTGCTCGGAACCGCGTTGGTCCAATCCTCATCGTTGACTACGGCCATGATCGTGGGTCTGGTTGGGTCAGGCGTCCTTCCCCTGGAGAGTGCGATTCCGATGATCATGGGGGCGAATATCGGGACCTCAGTCACCAATGGGTTCGTCTCGTTGGGTCATGTGAGACGGGGACAGGAGTTTCGGAGGGCCTTCGCCGGGGCGACGGTCCACGACTGCTTCAACATCCTTACCGTCATCGTCGCGCTGCCCCTGGAGGTCGCAACTGGCTTCCTCGAGAAGACTGCCACTGCCTTGACCGAGCTCCTCGGTCGGCAGGACGTCGTCGCCGGGACCAGCTCCAAGGGTTTCATCCAGCCGATCCTGTCGTGGCCAATCAGCCGCATCACCGACCTGCTGGGTGGGAGATCGTCGACGGTGGCCGGGTTCGCCTTGCTTGCTCTGGGAGTCGCCTTGGTCTTCATTGCCCTCACCCTGGTCACCAGGACGATGAGGACACTGCTCGCAGGAGGGATCGAACGTTCGCTGAATCGACTGCTCGAGCGGGGGGCGAGTATCGGCGGGATGGCGGTCGGGGTGGTGGTGACCGTGCTGGTTCAAAGCTCTTCGATCACGACCTCGATATTGGTCCCGATGATGGCGGCGGGGATACTCACGCTTCCCAACGCCTTCCCCGTCACCTTGGGCGCGAACGTGGGCACCACGATCACTGCCCTTCTCGCTTCGGTGGCGGTGCCAGAAGCAGCCGCATTGACGATCGCCTTGGTGCACACGCTATTCAATGTCTTCGGGATCCTCCTCTTCTACCCGATCCCCGCGATGCGTCGGATACCCATGGGATTGGCGCAGTCTTTGGGGGATATGGCCGAGCGAAGAAAAGTCTGGGCCTTCAGCTGGGTAGCGGGTGTCTTCTTTGTGATCCCGTTGATCGGGCTGATGGTGCTGCGATGATTGGAGACGTACATGGTGTTTGAGCTGTTCAAGAGTGGGCCACCGAGTCAAGTCGAGCTGATCGAAGCCGAGATCACCGGGATGCTCTCGACGACTGGCAAGACCTTGCAGATGGCCTTCGATGCTCTCGCTCGCCGAGTAGAGCCCGAGGAGGTCGGCGATGCCCTTCACAGCAAGGACCGGTCGATCAACCGCGTCGAGCGGTCGATCAGACGTCAACTGGTGGTCCACGCCGGGGTGCGCGGAAGCGAGGTCGATCTACCCATGCTCCTCGTCTACATGTCGATTGCCAAGGACATCGAACGGGTCGGCGACATCGCCAAGGATCTCTGGGATCTGGCCGCGGCCGGGGCTGACATGAGCCAGGGTGAAGACCTCGTCAAGGTGGACGAGGAGGCGGGCACCATCGCCCGTCTGATCAGCGACACCGCCCGCATCTACGGGGATCGAGACACAGAGGGAGCGGTTGAGATTCTCAACCAGGCCGATGACCTCACCGACGGCTATGAGGCTGAGATGCTGGCCCAACTCAACGTCGTGGACGTCAGGCTGGCGGTGACCAGGGCCCTCTATTGCCGATATCTCATGCGGGTCACGGCACATCTCATGAACGTTCTCACCGCGGTCGTGATGCCCTTTCATCGTCTCGACTACTGGGACGAGGACAAGATCGACCGCGAGTGACCGAACGGTGGTCAGAGTCGGTGAGCGCGCGCTTGTGCACCACCGGGGCGTCCAGCTCTAGAGCGCGTCCCTCTTCTTCAACGCCCAGGTCAGGACCGCGAGCCCGATAACCACCACACCAGCCAGCTTGGCCATGCCACCGCCCACCCCGGGCGTGACCGGTCCCAGGGCCTCCGAAGCCACTTCCCCCAGATCGTTGTCCAACCCGGCATAGATCGACACGGCAATTCGCCAGACCGAGAACTGGGCCAACCCGGTGACCACATTGGCCAGGATGGTCTCGACCACCAGGATGTAGCCCAAACCAACCAGCAGCGACCGGGGCACCAGATATCCCAGCGGGACGAAGATCGCCGCATAGCCAATGCCGGCGGCGACGAACAACGACAGCGATGGCAGCGCGATCGAAACGTCGCCCAGGGCCAAGGACGCCAACATCGCGGCCAGCCAGCCGCCGGCACCGATGACGAGGGCAGCCGCGGTCCCTGCCAAGACTGACTGTGCCGCCATGTTGAGCCTGCGGATAGGCCGCATGTAGATATAGGGCAGGGTGCCGCTGTCCCTCTCGTCCCGAAGAGTGGCCACGGTCAGGATCAGGGCGGCGATGACGTAGGTGTAGCCGACAGAAGAGACGATGTCGGTGTAGAGCTCGGCCGGCCGGCCGTCGGTGTCGTCGAACCCGACCAGCCAGAAGAGCAATGCCGGCACCGAGGACAGAGCGAGGAGGCCGATCACCCGGCCCCGGCGCATGATCCGGCGAAACAGATGGACTGCGAGGGCCACTATCGCCCTTCGACCAGATAGCGGAACACCGACTCGAGTGACTCGTCGACCGGCTCGATCTTCGATATGGCGATCGCCTGCTGGGTGGCGATCTCGGGCAGGCGCCGAGCAAGGTCACCTGCGTCGGAGGTCTCGATATGGACGGTCCCCCCGTCGATCTGCACCCCGAGGACACCGGGGCTCTCGATGAGAGCGGCACCCAATCGTCGCGGCTCACTTGCATCTACATAGAACCGACGTGGTTTGTCGGTCATCGCCGCCCTGATGGTGGCCACGTCTCCCACGGCTGCGAGCCGTCCGTCGACCATCGCAACCACTCGGTCCGACACCCGCTCCACCTCTGTCAGGACGTGGGAGGACACCAGGACGGTGCGCCCGGCGCTGCCCAGCTCCCTGAACAGTTTGATCAGCTGGGCCCGTTGCACCGGGTCGGCGCCGTTGAGAGGCTCGTCGAGAAGCAATACCTCGGGATCGGAGACCAACGCCGCTGCGACCTTGGCCCGCTGTCGCATTCCTTTGGAGAACCCGCCCAGCGCCCGGTCGGCGGCGTCAAGCAGCCCAACTGTCTCCAGCATCTTTTGGGCTCGATCCATCGGGTGGTCGATCTTGGCCAGCCGCGCCGCCAGCGAGACGAACTGCCGACCAGTCAATCGCTCATAGACCGACTCGTCCTCCGGCACCAAGGAGATCTTGCGGTAGATCTCGGTGTCCTGACGTGGGTCGGCGCCAAGCACCCGCACCATTCCCTGGGAGGGACGCTGCAGACCGGCCATGACTCTTAGCAATGTGGTCTTGCCGGCTCCGTTGGGGCCGAGCAGACCGGTCACTCCAGGTCTGAACCCGATCGTCACCTCGCTCACCGCCACCTTCAGACCGAACCACTTGGAGAGGTCGGTGACCACAATCGTGTCGGTCAAGCCAGCCTCCGATATCGCTGGCGGACGAACCACGCCGCCACTGCCATGAGCCCGACTATGACCACCACCGACACCCACACCTCGAAACCTGCCAACTCGGGCGCGTAGTCGACGGTGTCTCCGAACAGCCGGTCCCTGATGACTCGAGGATGATGGTCGAGGGCGAGCAAGGCTACGTACCTCGCACCGGGAAAGGTGGCTTCGGCCACCCGGCCCGCGATCGCCCCGCCGGCGAACAGAATGCCGAGGAACGACGCGGCGGCGATGCCGGTGCGGTCGATCACAGCCGAAAGGGAGAACACCAGCGCACCGTGGAGCATGATGAACGCCGCGGTCGTCACCGGGACCTGCCACAAGATGTCGAGGTGGTCGCCCAGATAGGGGAGAAAGCCCTCGGTGGCGATCAGGGCCAATCCGAGATGCAGCACGATCTGGGGGACGATGTATATCGCGCCCACCACGGTCGCGAACGCCCCCACCTTCGAAGAGAGATAACCATCCACGGTGAGCGGCCGGGAGAAATAGACCGAGAGCACACCCGTAGTCCGGTCGGGGATCAGGAGCTGTGGACCGGCCAGGGCGATGAAGAGAAGCGAGATGCCCGAGTAGAAGTCGAACAGGCCACCGTAGGTCGGCGCCCCCTCCCGAAGACTCTCCTCGATGTTCCCGATCGCCCAGTGGATGCCAATGAAGATTGCCGCGCCAATGATCGCGATGGCGATCAGAGTCCAGGGAAAGATCTTCTGCCGGGCTTTGCGTCCCAAGCCCAGCACCCGGCGCACCCCGTCCTTGTAAACGGCGCGGCGGGCTCCACGAGGACCGAGACGGGGCCCGTCGTATGTCCGATAGCCACGGTCGTAGATGACCTGGTCGGTCATTCAGCCACCTCGTTGACCAGAAACAGATCTTCGAGCGAGGCAGAGCCGCGAATCATCCTCACCAGCCCCGAGCCTGCCTCGGCGGCGGCCTGGACCACGATCTTCTCGATGCTCTCATCGCCGGGGCCGACCACGAGGCGTAGCCCGTCCACCCTGACCTCTATGCCCTGCCTTCTGATGCTGTCCGCCACCTCTTCCGCCTGGTCGAGGACCTCGACGAGCACGGTGCTCAGCTTCTCGAAAACCTGGAGAGGGCCCGAGCGCAACAAGTGGCCGCCGTCGAGCATCACCACCCAATCACAGGTCTGCTCGATGTCGGTAAGCACATGGGACGAGACGATCACGTTGATGTCGAAGGAGGAAAGACGCTTGATCAGAGCGAGCATCTGCACCCGGCCTTCGGGGTCGAGACCCGATGCCGGCTCGTCGAGAAGGAGGAGGTCGGGGTCGTGCACTATCGCCTGGGCCAACTTGACCCGTTGCTGCATCCCGGTCGAGAAGTCGCCGAGATAGCGGAATCGCTCCTCCTCGAGACCAACGAGAAACAGCGTCTCGGAGGACCGTCGTCTGGCCTCGCTGGCCGGCAGGCCGGCGAGCTGAGCCGCGTAGGACACGAAGTCGGCCGCGGTTTGGTCCTTGGGCAGGCACTCCCCCTCCGGCATATAGCCAATGCGTGAGCGCACGACCAGAGGCTCTTTCTGGGGATCGTGGCCCAACACCCGCATCGACCCCGCCGTGGGGTGGAGCAAGCCCAGCATCAGCCGGAGCAAGGTGGTTTTGCCGGCGCCGTTGGCTCCGACCAAACCAGTGACACCGGGTGGCACCTCGAGATCGAGATCCTCGATGGCGACCACATCGCCGTAGTCATGGATGAGACCCTGGACTTCGACAACCGTCAAGAAATGTTCCCCCCCGTACGGGATGGCGACCCGGAGAGTCGATGAGGGAACTCTTGTTGGTGCGAGCTTGGCCCCGGCATGAGGTCATTCGAGCCGCGGCGCGTGGAGAAGGCAATCGGGGAACACCCTGAGAGACCCCCCATCGGGGCCCTCATCCCACAACCTCACGAAAACCGGGACCTTCCGGTCGCTCCAGCTGTTCCATGGTGCATTGCTGCGGCTCTTTGTCGGGTCGCCACCGATGAAACCGCGTTGCGTGGCGAAAACGGTCACCTTCGAGCTGGTCGTAGCTGACCTCGACCACAACCCCGGGCTGGACCGGAGTCCAAGCCAGGTTCTTCTCCGACGACCAACGGCTCAGGGCGCCCGGGGCGCGAGCTTGGTCGCCGAAACTGTCGTCGGCGACCAGCTCCTTGAAGCGATTGAAGATCTCGACCCGGTCGTGGTCGGCGAAACCCGAGCAATGGCCAATGAAGTGCAGGTCCCCTTTGTCGTCGTAGACCCCGAGGAGGAGAGAGCCGATCTTCCCGCCGTCTTTGTGCTCACGAAACCCGCCCACGACACAATCGACTGTCCTCCGATGTTTGATCTTGATCATCGCCCGCTTCCCGTGCTGGTAGGCGAGATCGGGGTTTTTCGCGATGATGCCGTCGCATCCGGCGGACTCGAACTCGTCGAACCATCCCCGGGCTGTCTCCTCTGACCCAGTCTGCGGGGTGACATGCCATGGTTCGGTCAAAGTCTCGGCCAGGGCAACCAGACGTTCCCGTCGTTGAGAGAAGGGCATGGAGCGAAGGTCCTCCCCTCGATCCGCGAGCAGGTCGAAGGCAACGAGCTCGGCCGGTGTCTGCTCGGAGAGCATCGTGATGCGGGACTGGGCCGGGTGGATCCTCTGCTGAAGGGTATCGAAGTCGGTGACCCCGTCGACCACCACCACGATCTCGCCGTCCACCACCGTTCCCTCCGGAAGTTGCTCCACAGCAGGAGCGAGCTCGGGGAAGTAACGCAGCAGCGGTCGTTGGTTACGAGAGTCGATCCTGATCTCGGGAGCGGACCACGACACCGAGCGAAACCCGTCCCACTTCGGCTCATAGAGGAACTCTCCCTTCGGCCATTTCTCGGATGTCTTCGCTTCCATCGTTTCGATGGGTGGCTCGAAGGGGTGACTCACTCGGGGTGAGTGTATGCAGATACCCTGATCTTCATGATCGAGCGGCTGATCGAGAGACTTCCGGGTTGGGCGAGGGCCCCGGCCGAGATCGGAATGGCCGCTGCTGCCGAGTATGGGGCCGACCGGGCTGGGCGGATGGCGGCTGCGATTGCCTATCGCACGGTGTTTGCCCTTGCTCCACTCTTGATCATCGGCGTGGCCGTGCTCGGTGCTTTCCTGGGCAGCCGCGCTGAGGCCCGACAGGAGATCCTCGACTCCATTGAGTCCTTCGCCGGGGCGGATGTGGCTGAGGTTGTCGCTTCGATCCTCACCTCTGCCCTGGGGAGCGTCGATACCGCGGCGGTCGTCGGAGGGTTGTTGCTGCTCTGGGCCGCCTCGAGCCTGTTCCTCGAGTTGCAGCACGACCTCAACGATGTGTTCGACGTGCCTTTCGAGCGGGTGCGAGGCGTCGCCGCCACCGTACGATCCCGAGGTATCGGGTTCCTATGGGCATTCGGCCTGGGCTTCACCCTGATCGCACTCTGGCTCGTCAACGCTGTCTGGCGCTTCCTGGGGAACCTCCTCCCTCCCTCGTGGGAGACGCTCCATCAGAGTCTCTCCTACCTCGCGCCGTTGGTGTCGTTGATGTTGCTCCCTTTTGTCTTCGGGCTGGTCTTTCAAACGATGACGGCGATCGTGGTCCGGTGGCGAGCCGTTTGGGTGGGTGGTCTGTTCACCTCTGTCGTCTTCATCGCTGCGTCCTATGGGATCGGGCTCTACTTCGAGAACTTCAGCAGCCCTACCGCCATCGGGTTTGCCGGCTCATTCGTGCTGGTGATCTTCCTCGCCTTCTTCCTCTCATCAGTGTTCCTATTCGGCGCTGAGGTCACCAAGGTCTATGCGGATCGGCTGGCTCACCGGGAGAGCGCGACCTCGAGGCCATCGACCTCCGATGATCCACAGGTTCTCGTCGCCGCGCCAAGAGACGGCGTCCCCAAGGCGGCGTTCCTGGCGTTCCTTGCCGGGCTGCTCGTCGGGTGGCGCCGACGGCGTTGACGGTCTGTCATTAAGGCCGACACTCCAATAACCTCGGAGACAATGTCTATCGACATCGCCGGGTTCGTCACCGACCTCAAAGAGCACGCGACCGAGCACGGTTTTCACGTGCACGACGAACGCCATTTCGTAGAGACCTACTCCCTTCGCCAGTCCTGGGAGGTCGACCTCCATCCCGAAGCCGGGTGCGGTGGCCCCATCGACCTTCATGTCGCTCTGGACGTCGACCCAAGAGTGATCCTCTCTCTGCGCGAGCGGCTCGACGAGATGGACGCCGACTTCGAGGAGCCCGAAAACGTCTACCACCTCGACCTGTTTTTCAATTGGGCCGTTCCACCACTACTGCAACCACCCGACCTGCTGGTCCTGGCCACCGACCTTGCCGGCGTCGCCGGTGTCTCCTTGCCCGTCGAAGTGGCCGCCATCGACTCATACGGTGCAGTGACCGACGCGCCGGAGCGACGCTTGAACCTCACCGGGAAAGCCTCGGTGAGTCTCGTCGACGTCCTGATGGGACGAGAGCAGCTCTGTGAGGTGCTCGACCGCTCACACGATGTGAGTGAGTACCTGCTCGATCATGTGACCGGCTGGTTGGAGCTTCCTAGCTGAAGGCTGGCGCTTAGGAGCGACAGGCACCAGGGCACTAGAACAACGAGACGAGCGCCCAAATGCCTAAAGCGGTGGTCATCACGACCAGGGCGTAAAACCCGGCGACCGTCGTGGGGTGCGGACGAGGGCCATCCTTGACCTCGATGGTGTCGAGTGACCGGGCGGGCGGGCCGGCAGGAGTGTCGTGCTTGGAGCGTCGCCCGATCCCGCGGGCAAAGCTTCCGGGATCGTCGGGCTGGAAAGAGATCGAGCCCTCTTCGGCTTCGATGACAAAGGTGCCCTTGCCGAGGTCCACCACTACGTAATCACCCGACAGCCACTCGGCTATTGACACCTCCCCGGCGACGAGACTGATCTTGTCGTCCTCGAGACCGACCATGACATGGACGTTGTCCTGGTCGAGCGTCACAACGCCAGGAAATTCTGTCAACTCTGAGTCCCCCCCCACTCGCGATGGTCACAGGCTAGGCGACAACAATGAACGCGCAATCCTAGAACGGGACTCCGACGGCGTCACAGAGAAAGCGCGTGAACTCGCGCGCCTTGGTGAACATCGCCGCGAGCTCCTCGCCGAATCCGGCGTCAGTCACCTGGGCCTGTGACAGTTGGCTGCCGGCGATGAAGCTCTTCATCCGCAGGTCGTCGGCATGGGGGTTGTCCGGGTCGAACTCCCGCGGGACACGTTTCAACATCTCGTCCCCGTCCTGAGCCGTCGACCAGACATTGGTGAAAGCCTTCGACTTCGCGGCCTTGTTCCAACCCGGGATGTCGTCGTTGATCGCCTGGCGGATCTCACGAGCCACTGCGGTCTCAGGGTGCCACAGACCCACGCCGGCGAAACACGCCCGCGGTTCGAGGTGCAGGTAGAAGCCCGGGGCATGGATGTCCTTGCCACCTCGATGTCGGAACTGGATACCCACGTTTGTCTTGTAGGGAGTCTTGTCCGGGGAGAACCTGGTGTCCCGGTAGGGACGCATGAGCGATCCGCCCACCGTGCGTGAGTCGGCCGTGAAGTGGGTAGAGATCTTGGCGAGTCGCGGCCCGAAGTCATTGATGAACTCGAGGGCAGGGTCGCGAACGACGGAGAGGTAGCGCTCTTTGTTCCCGTCCCACCATGCCTTGTCGTTGTTGTCTTCGAGCTCCCTGAGGAACTTGAACGTTGCTGGAGTGAAATGGCTCCTGGCCACAGTTGATCCTTGGTCGGCGTCTCCAGATGAAACTACGTCGGGAATGGGTCAGTTGTGAAGAGGTCTGTGGCCGAGGCGGCTCACACCGGTTCTCTTTCGGCCAGCTCTTCCCAAGGTGCCCTCAGTCCGTCCTTGACGTTTTCGAGCAAGGCGCGGAAATCCCGTCGCAGCACCCAGGCTGCGGCCAGGAGAAAGACGATCCCGACTCCGATCCGGGAGTTTGTCGACATCAGCTCCGTGAGGTGACCGAGCTCGGCGAGTCCCGACTCGACCAGCTGGGCGATGAACAGACCAAGCATTACCCATGCCTCCCCCCTGCTCACCGTGCGGCTGGCCACGATGCCGACCGCGAATACTGATTGGGCTGCGGTGACGAACAGCTCGACCCGCTGAACCCGATCGAGGGGCAAGCCGTGAACCATGCCGGCGAAAATCGAGAACACAATCGGCAGCGTGCCGACCAGGAGGGTCCACTGGTTGACCTTCGATGAGATGAGGGCACCCAATCCGGTTCGGCTCGCCAGTCTCCACGCAAAAAGCGTTGCCACCAGCAGCTCGGGTGCCTCCGATGCGGTGGGGGCGATCCACTTCACCAGAAGGAACTCGCTGACCCCGATGGCTTCGCCCAACCCGATGATCGACTCGGCGAACGGCTCGGCGCAGAGCAGGATCACACCGGCCGCCACGACGAAGCCGGCGTAGTTGATCATCCGGCGGGCTCTCCTCGGTAGTGATCCGATATAGGCCGAAGGGCCGACGAGGTGGGGTGGGGAGGGTGGTGCTCCCGATAGCCGGATCAGGTAGAGGACGTAGATGCCAACGAGGACGACCGCGTCGACCGGTGTGAGAGTCTCCTTGAGGAAGAGGCTCAGCCCGTAGAGCGAGGCGATGGTCAGATAGGCGATGTCAACGGATTGCGCCCGCGTGAGGTGGATCGCGTTGGGACTCGTGCCCTCGGCGAGCTCAGAGCCGACGCCTGCTCTTCGCACCCGCCACGTCCCGATCAGGATCACCAGGGGCCACCCGAGGCCGATGAGGAGCTGGTTGCCTCCGGTCATGTTGGCGAGGGCCAGCGGCCCGTATTGCGAGGCCTGGCCGGTTTCGGCGAACTCGCCTCCTGCTTTGGCGGTGAATACGAAGTCGACGGCGTATTCGGGGAGGATCGCGATCAGAGCGAGGAGGGCCAGGGCCAGTCCGGCCGCAATATCGAGCTGGATCACTTCGGCTGCCCAGGAAAGGATGAAGGCTGCCCCAACTATGGCCAATCCAAAGAGGAAGGCTGCCAGGATCGGATCCGGGTGGGTGCCGGTCAGTCGCAACAAGACACCCGGGAGGGTGGCTATCAGTGCGGCAGCGATTAACAGGATCTGCCGGTTCCTATTGAGGCGAGGAGTTTCCATCGAGCGGCGAGATTGTAGGGGTGCACGTATGTATCACTTTCACCCCGTTCTGTGATCAGCCCAAGACCCGGCGACAGGACCATGGCTCCCAGTAAGACCGGCCCAGGTCGTTGTAGCGGTTGGCCAGCCAGGATGCGGACCCGATGTTGGCTACCGGGTCGAAAGGGTCGGCGCCGGGGAATCCTGCTTTGGGAGCAGTACTGGCCCAAGTCGCCGGGAGAAACTGGAACAAACCCGAGGCTCCCGAGTAAGGGTTGTAGGCGTCGGGATCACCGAGACTCTCACATTGGATTATCCGTAGTGCCTCGTCTACCCGGTCCGAAGGGAAGAACCGCTCGACGATCGAGCGCCACTGTTCGACGGCGGGAGGAAAGTCCCAATCTCGACTTCCGCCGCCACCATTGCCCTCAGTCGTCGGAGTGGAGCCAGGAGCAGTGGTGGTTGGTGAACCGGTCGAAGGAGGATCGGGTTCCGGGTCGGTCGGTATGCGTCGTTCCTCCTGACGCTTCTTCTCGGCCTCCCGCGCCTGTGCCGCGTCGACCGCGCTCAAAGCATCCCGAAAGGCGGCATCGGCGGCATTGGCCTCTCTGATCGCCGCGGCGACTGCGGAGTCGGCTTCGTCGTATAGCGCAGCGAGGTGCTCGACCTCTGCGTCCACTTCGGCTTTGAGGGCTTCCACCTTGGCTTGTTGGTTCTGGAATTCCGCCTGTAGCTGTTCGAGGGCATCGCGTCTGATCACGAGCTCGTCGACACTTTCCCTACCGGATGTCACGACGTCCTCGACTACCTGGCCCGTCACCATCGCGCGCTCGACAGTTGTCGAGTTGACGAAGGTCGCTCCGGGGGTCACCAGGGCCGTCATATATGCGTCGACGGCCTGAACCTCGATGTCGGCTTTGATACCCGCCAGCTGGGTGTCGGCGAAGCCGACCTGCTCTTTGAGCTCGTCCAGACTGGATGAGACCCTGGACAGCTCGGCTGACAGGTCGCTGATGCGGGAAATGCTCACTGCCAGCTCGCCCTCGATCTCGGCTCTTTGTCCGAGCGCCGCATCGACCAAGCCTTCGGCTACCTCAGCCCGCCTCTCGGCTTCCTCCACTTCCTCCTCGGCATCGTCAACGGTCTGCGCGAACGCGGACGGGCCATCGGCCGCGACGATCGCAACGGTCGCGGCCAATGCCAGAGCGAGGGGAAAGTGACGCAGCGCACGCATCAATGGTGGGTGAGGGTACCGAACACCACCAGGGACGAGAAGTGCGCAGCCGTGACGGGACCCCCTCCCGGCTCCGCCGGACTCCCCAAGACCCCCCTCCCCCCTTCGGGGTACTCCCCCCAACGCTCACTTCGTTCGCTGGGGGGAGAAACGGCTCACTTGGTTCGCTGGGGGGAGAAACGGGCCCTGCTGCTCCAACTAGCGTCGGCACATGCAGCGTCACAACATCTCGTCTGGCAGCCCGTACGAGCCGACCGTGGGTTTCAGCAGGGCGGTGCGGGTCGGCGACCGTGTGATCGTCGCCGGCACCGCTCCGATCTGGCCCGATGGAGCGGTTGATCCCGATCCCGGGGCTCAAGCGCGCCGATGTCTCGAGATCATGCTCAACGCCCTCGAGGAGGCGGGCGGTCGGGCATCCGACGTGGTGAGGACCAGGATGTTCATCACCGATGCCGCCGACGGTGACCGGATCGGTCAGGCGCACGGTGAGATCTTCTCGGGAATCAGACCGGCATCGACGATGGTTGTTGTGAGTGGTCTCCTCGACCCGCGATGGAAGGTCGAGATGGAGCTCGAAGCCGTAGTGACCGACTGACCTTTTTGCCGACCCAAATCAGGAGGAATGTGATGTTCGGACGGAAGAAGATCGAGATGCCAGAGCCGGAGAGCGCCCTTCCCGGCCGGTCGCAGCCAGTCGAAGTGCCTCCAAACCATTTCGTCAACGGCAATCCGCTGGTGGGCCCCTTTCCAGAGGACACCGAGATTGCTGTATTCGGTATGGGCTGCTTCTGGGGAGCCGAGCGTCGATTCTGGAAGATGGACGGGGTGTACACGACTGCGGTCGGCTATGCAGGTGGCTTCACCCCCAATCCCACATACGAGGAGGTTTGCACCGGGCGAACCGGGCACACCGAGGCGGCTCTCGTTGTCTATCGCCCTGCGGAGGTCTCATACGAGGAGCTGTTGAAAGTCTTTTGGGAGACCCACGATCCGACCCAGGGGATGCAGCAGGGCAATGACATCGGCTCGCAGTATCGCTCGGCGATCTATACCACCAGTGACGAGCAGTTGGAGATCGCCAAGCGCTCCCAGGACAAGTACCAGGCCGAATTGACCCCACTGGGATTTGGCGACATCACCACCGAGATCGCGCCGCTGGGCGACTTCTACTACGCAGAGGACTACCACCAGCAGTACCTGGGCAAAAACCCCCATGGCTACGACTGCCATGCCAACACCGGGATCGCCTATCCGGTGGGCTGATCAATCGTTGGCGGTGGCCGCCGCCGCCAGAGCCTCCTCGACCACCATCTCCACCGAGAGCTCGAAATCGATCTCGTGCAACACATCTGGGGTGACGCCAGTCTCACCGAAGTCGACACCCTCCGGTGTCAGCCACCGTGCGATCGTCAGCTTGATCGCCCCCCCGTTGGATAGCCCGAATCGCTGTTGAACGGTGTTCTTGCCGAAGGTGTTCTCACCGACCACCGTGGCCCGACCCCGCTCTTGGAGCACGGCCGCGACCAGCTCGGATGCCGAGGCGCTGGCCCGGTTGACCACCAGAATCACGTCGATGTCCTCCGGCACGATCGGGTTGCCGTTTACCGGGTAGGAGGTCGAGGTGTCGGGGCTCTCGGTGATGACAACGTCACCGTCTGGCAGGAACAGGGAGGTCACCTCGATCGATGTATCGAGCAGACCCCCCGGATTGTCCCTGAGGTCGACCACCAGGTTGTCGACCCCCTGGTCGAGCAGACCGGAAACCGCCGCTTGGAATTGGTCGTCGGCATTGTCGGTGAACAGGTTCAGGGCGACATAGCCCGTGTTGCCCACGACTTCGCTCATCACCGCCGGGACGACAACAGCGGCCCGGGTGATGGCGACATCGAACACCGTCCCAGCCCGGTCTACCGTGAGGGTCACATCGGTGCCGGCCGGTCCGCGGACATTGGCGGTGACCTCATCGATGGTTTGCCCACGGATGTCTTGGCCATCTACTTCGACGATGATGTCGTCGCGCTCCAGACCTGCCCTCTCGGCCGGTGTTCCGGCAATCGTGGAGAGGATCAGCATCTGGCATGTCTCCGATATGACCGAGCACAGGACGCTTTCGCCACTCGAGGAGTCCTCGGCCCTGACCAATGCGCCGATGCCCTCTATCTCACCTTCCTGCTCCTCTTCGACCAATTCCAGAGAGGCGGCGTCGAAGTAGACGGAATTGGCGTCGAGGCCGTAGGCAGTGAGCCCCCAGACCATCGCCTCGGCGGCCTCGATGCTGCTGTCGGCTGCCCCCATGGCGATCTCGCACGTTTCCTGGAATGCCACTGCCGGAGCGGCGCACACGAGCTCTGACGTCGCCGTGGTCCCGTCTAGCTCCCGCAACCCGAGTGATGCCGCTTCGGCCAGGTCCTGATCGGAGACATCGTCGACGTAGTGGCGTCGGACGAGGTCGTAGGCCTCGCAGACGATCTCCACTTCGGAGTCGGCGGGATCACAGCCAACCATCCGAACCGTCCGGGATCCTCCCTCGACCGTGGTCGAAGGCGTCTCTGGTGCGCTGGTTGTTGGCGAGATTCCCGGCGTCGGCTCAGGAGTGTCCTCGACGGTGCAAGCGGACACGACCAACACGAGCAGAAGGGCCGCCGCTAGGCGTCGAATTGCGGCTCTCGTCATGAGCCAAACGCCAGGTCGGCCAACTCATCCCGCGGCGTGGCCGGTGCAAGCTGAACAGTGCGGTCGGGGACGATCCCGGTGCCCGCGACCGAGGTGCCATTCGGGCTCAACCAGCGTGCGATTGCCACGTTGAACTCTCCGCCATTGTTCAGCTCGAAGGCTATCTGCACGGCGTCCTTACCAAACGTGGGCTCTCCGATGATCATGGCTCCTCTTCGGTCACGGAGAGCCACGGCGAGGATCTCCGCTGCCGAGGCCGTGCCGCCATTGACGAGGACCGCGATCTGTAGACGAGTGGCCAGACCTCCTTCCTCGGCGGAGTACTCGAAGTTCTCCTCGGGCCCGGTGGTCTCGACGACAGATCCACCCTCGATGAACTCGGACGCGATGTCGATCACGGCATCGAGGTAGCCACCAGGGTTGTCTCTCAGGTCGACTACCAGGCGATCGATCGGCTCCTCGGTCAGCTCCATCAGCCCGTCGTGAACCAGGTCGGGCATGTCGAACTCGAAGTCCGGTATCCGGATATACCCGACACCGCTTCGGGGGACATCGATCTCGACCGTCGGGACCACCAATGGTGCCCGCTCGATGACCAGATCGAGCGTCTCCCCGTTTCTCTCGACCTCGATCTCGACCACCCCGGTTTCGTCGCCGGCGAGACGCGTGGCGGTGTCGACGAAGCCAAGACCGTCGACCGGCTCACCGTCGACTTCGACGATCCGGTCGCCGGCTTCCAGGCCGGCCTCGGCACCTGCGTTCTCCTCGAGCACGACCACGATCTGCAAAGGGCAGGACGCGGTGATTCGGACGCACTTCGAGCCGGCGGCATCCCTCGCATCCAGCAGGATCCCGAGACCTCCCACCACGCCGTTGAGTCGATAGCTGCCGACGAGCTCAGGTGGCACGTAGTACGAGAATTGCTCGAGACCGGTATCCCCCATCGAGAGGACCGAAGCCTCGATCGCCTCATCCACCGGGATCGCTTCTTCGGCCATGCGACGAGCCAGCTCGTGACAGAGGTCGGCGAAGGCCGAGTGGGGGATGGCGCAGAAGAGGGTCCTGGGAGGAGCTTCGGTTTCCTCGGTGGTGAAACTCCGTAACCCGTCGAGTGCTGCGGTGGCCAGAGCTACTGGGTCGAGGGGTCGGTCCATGTGCCAATCTTGGACCAACTCGTATGCCTCACAGAGAGGTGCGAAACCGATTTGGGGTGTGGCGCAGTCTTGGATCTCGACCGGGACTTCCAGCGGCGGGCTGGTCTGCGTGGTGGCCACGGTTGTGGTCGTTGTCGGCGGTGACGATGTGGTTGAACCGGGTTCGACCGCCGTCTCGGCACAGGCAGCGACCAGCATCAGAAGTGCCCCTACGAGGTTGCGCATTGCGGCATTATCGGTGTTGTCGCGCCATTACCGTCGCGATTGATGCAGCTGCGAGTTGTGTTGCGCACCCCGGGTGGGGAAACCGTCACCCGTGACGTCAGGGACGGCCTATGGGCCGGCCCCAGGGAAACGATCCCAGACCAGGTGCTGGGGGCGGACATGTGGGCGCTGCCCGGTCTTGT
>Ga0299913_10000388_pt1 | contig 27067 bp, 23 predicted proteins | sample RVTome_9_FD_201360 | JGI IMG/M metagenome (GOLD analysis project Ga0299913, IMG submission 201360) | Soil microbial communities from uranium-contaminated site in the Upper Colorado River Basin, Wyoming, United States - RVT155D38 (version 2) ... | reverse complement strand
GTGCTTGGCCGGCGACCGTGGTGGCGATGCCGCGCTGCTGCGCGGCCAGACCGTGCTCGCGGGCCGCTGCGGCGTCGCCGGCCGCGTCTTCGCGTTGCGGCGTCCGGGGATCGTCGCCCGTCGCGGGGTCGGTGGCGGCTTGCTGGTCGGTGCCGGTGGCGCGGTTGCGCCACCCGGCCGCATCCGCTTCCGGGAGACCGTGCGGGTAGAGGGTGTGCAGCTTGTCGGCGACCTGCGGGTCGTCGCCGAACTTCTCGGCCAGCAGTCGGTCGATCTCGGCCGGCACCCGGCCCAGCATCACGTGCGCGGCGCGCCGGTCTATCGGCTTGGCCGGATTGAGCCGCTCGACCTCGGCGGCGAGGTCGACCAGCGTCGCCGGATCGGTGCGCGGTTTGGCCGGTCGGCCCGCCGGGTGCTGCGCCTGGCGGTTGCGGTGGGCCTGGGTTGCGTTGTTGGTTTGCTCGACCAAACCGGGGAAGCCCTCCGCCAGGACGGCATCGACGGCGGGGCCCCAGCGGCCGAAGCCCTGCTTGGCCTCGACCCGGTGCGTCGGGTTGGTCCGGTCGAGCCCGCAGGCCCAAGCCTGGGCCTGCTCCGGGGTGCGCACCTCGACCAGCCGCGGCGCTGTCGTCGGCGCGACCGCCGGCTGCGGTCCAGCTGACGGCTTGTCGGTGATGACGGACTTGGCGTACCCGTGGGCGGTGCGGGCCTGGATGATGGCCCAGTGCGCCAGCGCCGGCGGGTTGCGCACGTCGTCGCGCCAACGTGGCACCCGGTGCACCAGTGCGGCCAGCCGGGCCGGGTCGGCACCAACCCGCACGACTTCCTCGTTCGCGAGTTGGTGCAGCTCGCGCCATGCGGCATGGTGCGAGTGCACCGGATCGGTGATGACGATCTGGTCGGCCAGGCGGGTCGGGAGCTCGCGGCGCAACGCCGCCTGCCAGTCGGCTTCGCTGAGCACCAGGGGCGCCGCGCGCCGGCTCGGTTGCGAACCGCCGGCCGGATGCGTGACCTGGCCGGGTGCGCCGGCGGCGAGCTGGTACAGCCGGGCGAACTCGTCAGGATCACCGCGTTCGCGCAGGTACTTGGTCAAGGCCAGCGCGTCCGGCGCGTCGCGGCACACCACCAACAGCGACCCCGCCCTGCCGTCACCGCGCTGGGTGTGGGCCTCCAAGCCCCACTCGCCGGTCGCAGCGCCGTCCGGGTCGAGCATGCGAGCGGTCCACACGCTGCACGCCCCATCCGGCGGCGCCGCAGAGGCCAGCGTGGCCGGAACTCTGGCCTGCCAGGTGGCCCGCTCATCCTCGGTCATCACCCGGATCGGTGGATGTTGGCGAGCCTCGTGCTGGCGCACAGCGTGCTCACCGTCGGCAAACGCCAGCCGGCCGTCACGTTCGCGGGTGCGTGCCAGGTGGCCGCGAATCCGGGCGGCCAGTGTGCTGATCGTGGTGATGGTTTGCGCGTACTGCCACAACTCGGTGGCCGGCGGATACAACGCCGGCGGCGCATCATCGTGCATCGTTCCCCCAGGTAGACCGCTGGCACCAGATGGCGCCTCCCCCAAACACGGCCCGCTGTTCAGGGTAACCGACAGGCCACCATTCGGACTAGCACGCCGTGATCCTCGCTCGGCTCGCCGCGAGTGGTGGGCTTAGCCGCGATCACGCGGTCGCGGCCGAAACTCGTCGCGGTGTAGAACATCGCGGCGCGGCATGACCGGGCGTTGCAACGCGCTGGCCGGCGACTGGACGGGGCGGGTCGCCGGGCGACGTTGGCCAGCATCCGCCCCAACGACGGTGGGCAGAGCGCGGGCGGCGGAGCGGGCCGCGGCGGCCTGATGGACCCGGCCGCGCAACTGCTGCCAGGCGGCGATCTCAGCGACCAGGCCGGCCAGGGCGAGCACGAGCGTGATGGTGGCGAGCTTCTCCTCACCGCGGCCGGACAGCACGCCGACCGCGCCCAGCCAGCGGGCGGCGTGCCGCAAGTCGCGCGCCACCAACCCGATGTCCACCGGCAGCACCCGGTGCGGTGTGCGGGCCGCCCGGTCGTAGCACCCGGCGATCTCGGTCAGCGGGCCTGGAGTGTGGCCCTCCCGGCCGCGGCTCAGCGCGGCCAGCACCTCACCCGTGGCGTGCGCGATCCCCTCGGCCCCGTCCGCGTCGGCGTCCCGGAGCACCCTGGTGGCGCGTTCGACTACCGCGGCGGCGTGCCGGATGGCGGCATGCCGCTCGCTGGGTGGCACCCGACCGTGCTCGTTGCGCGGGATCGGCGCCAGCGGCGGCGTGCTGGCCCAGCGCGCCATCAGCTTTGACCAACTCAGATCCGAACCGAGCGTGCTGCCCGAATAGCGGACCCGCTCACCAGTGGCGGTGCGGTCGCCCGGCAGTGCCACGGTATAGCCGCGGACCTGGCCGGCCGAGTCGAGCACGGTCCGCGGGTCCAGCCCTTCCCGCTGCAGCTCGGTCAGGAACTGCGCGCCGTCCCGGCTGATTGCCGCGCACTGGGCCACCGACCGGTGCAGGTCCTCCCGCGCCGTGCCCGCTCGACCCGACCGCGCCGCTTTGCCCTGCTCACCGCGAGTCGGCGCCGGCACCGCCGTCCGATCCGCACCCGCCGTGCCGACCAGGCCGAGCTCGCGTTCCAGTTGCTGGCACGCCGCCCGCAGTTTCGGATAGTCCCGATACGGGTGAAACCGGCCGCTGGTGCGCTCCGAGACCAGCGTGGCGACCAGGTGAATATGGTCATCGGCATGCCGGACCGCGACCCACCGGCAGCCGGCCTGGTGGATGCCGGTCGCCTGCATCAGCCGCTGAGCGATGTGCTGCCACTGGTCGTCGGACAGGATCGGGTCATCCGGATGCAGCCGGACCGGGCAATGCCACACCCATCCCGGCCGCAACACCACCGCCTTGGCCTTCGGGTCGTACTTGTAGTAGCGCACCCACGGCGGAGCATCCGCCGGCAACGGTGCACCCGAGCGCAGGTGCTCGGCCCAGTCCGCTGTGATCGCCCGCGGGTTGTGCACCGGCAAACCGGCCAACGGCGCGAGCTCCTGCATCGTCGTGATGAGCTGCCGCAGGTCGAAGTCGAACTCCCCGGGTTCCAGCACCTCACCGTCGAGCACCACCGAGGCGAGTTTGTCCGGCTGGTGCAACCACGGCGCCCCATCCCACGACGCGACCACCCGCGGATCGCGGTGCTCCTCAAACCGCCCAGGCCCGAACAAGTACGCCAGCAGCCCGCCCGGCCGCCAGCCGCGCAGCACCTTCGCAATCACCGTCAGGGCAGCAGCTCGGACCGAACCCGACGAATCAGCTCATCGGAGCCGAGTACCACGTTGCGCACCAACCGCAGCACCGTCGCCGCAGCCACCGGCTGCTCGATCATCCCGGTCGCGTTCGCCGCCCTAGCCACGTCGTTGAGGTTGCCCCCGATGTTGGTCAGTACCCGCCGGTGCTGCCGCAACTCCCCAAGCAACTCATCGATAGCGCCGCGGTCGTACTCCAGCCCGCGGTGCGCGCGCACCGCGGTCTCGTACGCAGCCTGCTGCACCCACGCCCCCGGCCGCATCGACGCCAACGCGGCGACCTGCACGATCACCGCCCACTCAGCATCCGCGTACCGCAACACCCCACGCGGCTCACGCTTACCTGCCCTTGAATGCCTCCGACACCCCAGCTCGACCCGGCCCCCACGGCCGAACCCAGACTCGTCACCCACCGGCGTCCCCCTTCCCCCAACATCGGCCCGCCGGCCAGAGGCGAACAGTCCCCACTGCTCGCCACCCCCACCATGCCACAGCACGCGCTGACCTGGGCAAAAGCGATTCGCTTTTGCCTATCTTGCTCTGCCTTTCGGGACGAGTTCAGCCTCGGTGAAGCTTTGTCTGTGGGAATCCAACGGGATTCTGGTCGCCAATGTGCGAAACGCGTTGGGTTCCGTATGAACTGGTTTCTCGACCGCGAGCAAGGGCGACGACGAAGTGTCCAGGTGTCGGTCAATCACCGACGCCAGGAGCCTGGTCCTCGACAGGTCGGATGAGGAGATTGCGGGCGATCTCGGAGTAGTCGATCGCGGTCTGGGCGCTCAGGCCGAACGCCTCGGCGAGGTGCATCGGATCGGCGTCGACGGCGACCGCTTCGTGCAGGACGCGGTCGGCGCGCAGGTGCTCCAGCGGGACGTCTTGCATGGCCAGGTGCCAGCTCAGGTAGTAGTCGCTGACCGGTGCGGTGCCGGCCGCCGAGGCACGGGTCAGCAGCAGGTGGCGGTTGGGGGTGTGTGGCCAGAGCTGGTGCCGCTGGGCCAGCCACTCCCGCAGCAGCTGGTGCACCAGCTCGGGCATCGGTTGGACCGCGCCGCCGATCCGGATCCGTCGGCGACCCAGGTCGATGTCGTCGAGCACGAGGTGTCGGATGGTGGCCGCGCGGATGGCGTAGACGGCGACCAGCGCGACCACCAGGCGCTGCACGACGGTCACCGCGGCGCGCTTCACGGCGGCGATTTCCTCATCAGTCATGGGCATGATCGACCGCTTCGGGGCCTGGCCGACGTGCAGTCGGCGGGTCGGGTTGGTGAACACCATGCGGTGGCGGTGGGCGAACCCGAACAGCGACCGCAGCGAGGTGAACGTGCCCGCCCGGTGGTGTCCGCGCTGGCTGTCGAGTACGTCGACGACGTCCTGTTCGGTGACCTGTCGCAGGTGCTGGTAGCTGCGCGACCAGGTCACCAGGTGCGGCTGGACTCTGCCGAAGTAGGCGTAGATCGTGCTGCGCGACCGCGGCCGCGCACGGGCGCCACCGGCGTGCAGTTCCAGCAGCCACGCGCGGATTTCCTCGCGGAACCCGCCCGGCAACTCGGCGTACTTGCGGTCGATCCACGCACGGATGGATTGCACGGTGTCGTCATCGAGGACCTCGTGCTCCTCGATGACCGCGACCGCCAGCTTTAGCGTCGCGGCGTCGGGCAGCGCAGGCCGAACCGCGCTGAGCCGGATGAGCTTCCCGTCCTGTTGGCCGGCGAGAACTTGGTGCAGGGCAGCGAGCAGCGCGCCGACCGCCCTGGGTGCCCAGCCGCCGGCTTCGGCGATATCGGCTGCCCGGCTGAGCACGCTGCGGTGCACAGGCGTGATGGTCGGGCCGGCCAGGACGGCGTCCAGCTCGACCTCAGCGGGCGCAGCCCGGGTCGGAACGCACTCGTGGCAGTGCTTCCTCGCCTGCCACGAGTGCTGGTCGTGTGGTCGATGGGTTGCCCGCATCGGCGGCACGGCACGGCGCGGTCAGCAACTCGTGGTCGCGACGGCTGCGCCGCGCGGAGGTCTTGGACGGTCGGCAGGTGTGGCAGTGCTCGCGCGGGCGACCGCCGCGGGTGCCGGTGGCGGGCTCGATCGGGCCGCCGCAGGATCGGCAGCACCGGGTCGGTGCCTGGGTCATCGGGGCGGAAGCGAACGCCCTGACTTCGGTTTCGGCGTGATCCGGCGAATGCCGTCGTCGGCGCCGACTGCGCGGGCGGCGTGCTCGGCGCGGTTCTTGGGGACCGGGACGGTCTCGGGTTCGGCGGTGATCAGCTCGCCGATGTCGCAGCCCAGGACCGCGCAGAAGGCGTCTAGTTCCTCTGGGCGCAGCACGCTGGGTTGCCCGGACCACAGGCCTGACATCTTCCCCACGCTGATCTGCAGGCCGCGCTCGGCGAGCAGGCGGCGTAGCTCGCTGGCCTTCCAGATGCCCCGGTTCGCCGCTGCCAGGCGCAGGTTCCACTTCATCGGATCAGTCCTTCCCACCGCTGGGCGGCGCGCTGCTGGCCGCGGGCCACCGCGTCCTCGACACGGGTGTTGCGGGCGTGGATGTAGCGCATCGTCGTTGCAATCCAGGAATGCCCGAGCAGCTCCTGGATCGCGAGGATGTCCACCCCCAGCTCGTAGAGCTGGCTGGCGCAGAAGTGCCGCAGCACGTGTGGGGTCAGCCGTCCCGCCCAGCTCGGCAGATGGTTGTCCACCGCCACCACCAACGCGCGCCGGACCACGTTGTCGCTCAACCGCGAGCCCGGCCCGTCCGCGCACCGGCGCTCCGACGGGAACAACGGTGCGCCCGGCAACGAGAAGTCGCTATTGAACTGCCCCAGAACGTCCTCGATGTACCAGGCCAGCACCGCGTCCGCGCCATTGATCAGCGGCACCAGCCGCTGCTTCGGCCCCTTGCGCCGCGACCCCTTACCGTGGCGGACGTCGAGCTTGCCGAACCGGCCCAACTCCCACCGCACGTCCGCGAAGTCGAGCATCCGGGCCTCGTTGATCCGCAGCCCGACATCGGCCAGCAGCCGCGCCACGGCGTAGTTCCGGGCGCTCGGCGCGAACTTGCGGCACGACGCCAACTCCTCACGCCAGCCCGTGAACAGCTCCTCGATCTCGGCCGTGGTGGGCGGGATGCGGACCCTCGCGTCGACCGACATGCGCGGCCGGTTCATCTCATCGATCGGGCACTCGACCACCCGGCCGGTCAGCTCGTGCAGCTCGACCTTGTACCGCAACTCGAGGAACGCGAAGTAGGTGACCAGGGCCTGCGCCCGGCTCGCCCGCGTCGACCGCGAGGCATCCCGCAACACCGCGCCGAAGTACCGGTCGCCGTCGCGCGGCTCCATCTCCCACAACGGCCGGCCGAACCACTCTCGGATCTGCTCCAAGTGCGTGGCGTCGGACCGGATACTGCTGTCCACCAGGCCCGCCGCGTGCCGGGCCAGCACGAACTCCGACAGCACGTCCAGCTCGAAGTCGGCCAGCTCCTCCTCGGTCGCAGGCATCCGGCGCTCCCGCAGAGGCCGAACCACGGCCAGGGACAAACCCGCCTCCTCGAAGTTCACGCACGCTGAAACAGCATCATCGAGGGCGGGTTCCCGGCACGCAGGCCGAAGCAGCTTCATTCACCCACTGGGGGCGCCTTTGCCGGTCCGCTGGCCCAGCTCCTGGCCAATCGGGCGCAGGCCACCGACAGGGTGCGCCGCGCTCAAACCGAGCTGTTATTGCGTAGAGGGCCGGTTAGCGATCATGTTCCGGCCGCATTCTACGGGTACGCGGCTATCATTTCGGCATGGGGGATAAGCAGATACGCGCGCAGGCGGATAAGGCCGGTGCGGAAGTTCTTGGACCATTGTTCGCGGCATTAGGAGACTTGGCGGTTGCGGCCGCTGAGGCGAATCGGGAGGACGAGCTGCGGGCCGCCGCGAAGGCGAGGGCACAGCAGATTCTCGATGCCGCTGAGGCCGAGATCGTGCGCCGCAGGGAAGGCTGGTGGCTGGCGTGGCAGGCAGCTCGCCACGCAGGGTGGACGGTCGGGAAGCTGCGGTCGGCGCCGATCAATCAGCGACAGCCGCCGTCCGCCTATAGGCCAAGTGCCAGCTCAGTTAGTAGTCGCTGACCGGCTCCGTTCCTGCCGCCGAGGCACGGGACAACAGCAAGTGGCGGTTGGGGGTGTGCGGCCAGAGCCGGTGTCGCTGCGCAAGCCAGTCCCGCAGCAGTTGGTGCACTGGCTCGGGCATCGGCTGGACGGTGCCGCCGAGGCGCCGCTGAAAAGATCGCCATAGAAGCATGATCACGTCACGGAGCCTGATGCATCTTCACTCGACCCCCACGTCGAGCGATCTGGGCCCGCAGGTCCAGGTCGCTCGACGTGGGGGACACCGCACGACGCTCGAACCGAGGTGTTGTTGCGTAAGTGAATTGGACGAGCACGGGTGCATACTAGAGGTCACGTCGCCTGGGGAGGCGCACATGTACCTCTTGCTTACCTGGGGCCTTATTGTCATTGGGCTTGCGGTGCTGCTGCCGCCTGTGGTCTCGACCGGCGATACGCTGTGGTCGACCGAGCTCGGCTACCTCAGGCGGAACGGCAAGGGTGCACTGGTTACCGCGCTGGCCACCATGCGCAAGGATGGCCTGGTCGCGTTCGGTCGCAACGGGGTTCGCCGGACGGACAAGACACCACCAGCCGGCGATGACCCGTTCCGGCGCGCGGTCTACAACGCCCTGTACACCCCGGCCGCGCCGAGCACGATCGCGACCCGGCCCGCAGTCCGCAAAGCCCGCGCCGAGTTGGCCGAGCGCCTGGTCGGTTACGGACTGATCGCGCCCTCGGAACGCCGATGGTTTGGCCGGGTCACGCTCCTCGTAGCGCCCGTGGTCGCGCTGGCGGGCCTGGTCACCGGCCGTGCCGGTGCGCTGGCCTTCGCGATCGCCGTGCTGGCAACCGCCGGCGGCCTGTGGCTCTCCCGCCGCACCATCGCCGGTCACTTGACCGTCCGCGCGCTGCGCCGTGGCCACAACGAACTGCTCGGCGGCTTCACCGCCCGTGGCCTCGACAGCGTCACCGCCAGCACCCGCGGCATCTACAGCGCCACCGACTACAGCGCCTACGGCACCGACCACGGCACGCCACACGGCTAGGCGCCCTCCGGATCTGGACGGGATAGTCCCTGCTGCCGCTGCCCAGCCGGTCGCAGCTGATCCGGTATCCAGAACGCGAGCTGGGCGTGCGAGCTCACATGGGATGACGTGCCCACGGGTCGACGTCACAACAGGCGGGCTCGTGCGGAGAAGGTCCTCATGGTCCCACGCCTGACCGAGCCACAGAAGTATTCGGACAGTTGTGACATCTGACGTCGCCAGAGTGCGTCTTCTCGGACTTCCGGACCCGAACGCTGCGCCAGGCCCTGGATAAGACCATGCACGCCGCGGTGTCCAGCGACGGAGCAAGCCGATGAGGCGGCAGGTTGGGTACGAGTGGAAGCTGCGGGAGCTGATGGCCCTGCGCGGGCTGTTCACCACCACCCAACTTGGGCCGCTGCTGGCCGAGCGCGGCATCGAGCTGTCCGCCTCGCAGGTGCACCGCTGGTCACCGGCAAGCCGGAGCGGCTCGCGCTGCAAGTCCTCGCCGCGTTGTGCGACATCCTTGAGGTGGCGCCCGGTGAGCTGATCCCGGTCACCGCGGCCAACGCCGAACAGCAGCGCAAAACCGCCGGCGGCGAGCTGGCGGCCGCGCCGACCGCGACGGGGATGCAGCCCAAGCGCGTGCATCTGCGACCCACTCGATGACCAGCTCCGAGCATGCCGATCCGCGGTGCCGTCGCTGCCAGGCCCGACCCGGTCATCCCAGCAGCAGGCTTGACGGCCCGGCCTGCGAGGGCTGTTTCGATCGCGCGGTCCGCATCCGTGGCCGCTGCCCGGGCTGCGGGGTCGAGCGCCTCCTGCCCGGCTGGCGCGACGACCACCCAATCTGCCGCGACTGCGCCGGCATCACCCGATCCTTCAGCTGCCGGCGCTGCGGCACCGAAGGCCGGCACTACTACCGCAAGGTCTGCATCCGCTGCCGGCTGGACGACGTCGCGGCCGAGCGACTCGACGACGGCACCGGCCACATCCGAGCGGACCTGCAACCGCTCGTGCCGGTGCTGGCCCGCAACTTCACCTGCACCCCCGAGGCCCGGCTGCAGTGGCTGAACAAGCCTCGAATCCGGTCCCTGCTCGGCGCGCTCGCCAGCGGTGAGATGGCGCTCACCCATGCCGCCCTCAACGAACGCCTCGGCGGCCGCATCACCGTCGAGACCGTGCGCGAACTGCTCATCACCGCCGGCTGCCTACCCAGCATCGACCGCACCCTGCACCGGTTCGAGGTCTGGCTGACCAGCCGCCTGGCCCAGCTGGACGGGCACCCCTACGAACGGGTGCTGCGCCAGTTCGCCACCTGGCATCACCTGGCGAAGATGCGCGCGAAGGCGACCAGCCGGCCGCTGCCCACCACCGCGCACACCTACGCCAGCATGGAGATCAAACGCGCGATCGACTTCTGCACCTGGCTCGACCAACAGACCATCCCGCTGAATCGCGTGCCGCAGGCCGCGCTCGACCGCTACTACAGCAGGCTCCCCACAGCCCACCAACAGTCGCTGCGTGGCTTCCTCAACTGGACGATGCAGACCAACCGGATGCCACGCCTGGCCTTCACCCGACCACGGTTCCGCGTCGGGGAAGCCCTCACCCAACACCACCGGATAGCCCTGCTCCGCACCATCCTGCACGCCGAGGACCAACCCCTCGCCGCCCGGGTCGCCGGCTGCCTCCTCTTGCTCTACGCCCAACCGATTCCACGCATCCAAACCCTCCGAATCGATGACGTCATCCGCGGCGAGGACGAACTACTGCTACGACTGGGCGAACCAGCCTCACCGGTGCCGCAACCATTCGCGTCCCTGCTGCTGCGGCTCGTTGACGCAAACACGACCACCAACGACCAACGGTGGCTATTCCCCGGCCGACGCCCCGGACAACCCCTCAGCTACGCCAGCCTCACCCGCCACCTGCGCGCACTCGGCATCCCGCTACGACCCGCCCGCGCCGCCACGCTCCGCCAGCTCGTGCTCGACGTCCCCGCCCCAGTCACCGCCGCAGCACTCGGCTTCCACCACACCACAACCACCCGCCAAGTCCGACACGCCGGCGGCACCTCGAACCGCTACGTCACCACCCGAACCTGACCGCGTACGCCCGCGACGAATACACGACGAACGAACACGCGACCCTGCCAGTGGCCGCGTACGGCTTCCGGGAACACTCGGCAACCTCAAAGTCGACGGTGTCGTGTCCGTTCGAACTATTCCGGTTCCGGGGGCCTACATGCGGGTCGCGTTTCGGGTGTTCGGGGCTACCGTTCGGACTGCCGTACGCCCGACGTCTCAGGCGGGGGATGGAACGTACAGCCCAACCAACCGTTGAGGGTCAGGTCTACCAGGGTGTCCAGTCGAGCAACTGGAGCACGCCGACGAGCGCGGCCACGACAGTTGCGACGCCGATGATGATTCCGCGTTTGCGCCACCGTTTGAAGAAGCCCTCATTGGCGGCTGGCGCGGCTGGGCTCGCGTCGCGTCCGGTGATGGTGCTGCTGTTGCCGCTGGCGGTCTGGCTGCCGACCACAGTGGATCCTTCCCCACTCGCGGTCTGAGCGCCGATCGCGGTCCCGCCGGTCCCCGCGACGGTGACCGGGGTCTCGGCGCCCTGGACCGCGACGGCAGTTCCACCGGGTGCGTCCTGTCGCAGATTGGTGATCACGTTGCGGTCGCCGGTGATGATGAAGTACGTGACCGCGTCGGCGGCCTCCTTGCTCGGTTGGCTGTCGTCAGGCGTGAGCGCGAGCAGCTCGCCGACCAGCTCGGCGAGGTTGGTGCGCACCTGGACGAGCAGCCCCTTGAGCGGGGCGTTGGACAGCGCCCAGTAGACGTCGCGGACCCGGGTGGTTTCCGGGTCAACGTAGTGCTCGTTGAGCACGGGAAGCAGCATGTCGGCCCAGTATGGGATGAGGTGGTGCTCGTCCCTGCCGCTATTGGCCAACGCGTCCAGCTCGCCGATGCCCGCGCCCATCGGGACCTGCTCAAGTGGCTCTTTCAGCTCGTCGAGGTACTCCCTCATGTTGCTGGGCAGCTGCGCGGTCGAACGAGCAGGTCTGAGGCTGGTACCCCATCGGGTTGGTGAGGGTGAGCTTGACCTGCGCGCGCAGCTTGCGGTAGTGCGGGATGTCCTTGATGCCCACGTATCCGTTGAGCTCCCGGCGGGCCCAGTCGCGCATCTTCTCCGATCCAGCCCGTCCCCCGAGCACGATGCACTTCTGCAACAGGCTCGGCAGAGGCTCGTCATCCAGCACCCCGGCTTCAATCTGCGCCAGCAGCCCCTTCGACATGTCGGTCAGTGTCCCAGCCGCCACCGACACGAGATCGGTAACACGCCACCCACGGCGCGGATGACCTCGGTGACCAGGCCGAGAAGAGGAGGGGCACGAAGCCTGGTGCGGCGACTGCTGCTGAAGCCGCCGCCACCGAAACCGCAAAGTAGCTCCGGACACCAACGGAGACGGCCTCTAACCGACACGTCCTCGTGCTGCTGGCGTGCCTCACCGGCTACTCCGGTCTCGCCAGGGACCTGCTGCGCGACCTCGCAGGAGCCAAAGCGCACAGCACTCTGATCGACCTACTCAACGCCCGCATCAACCGGCACGAACGCCGCGGCACGGCAGCACTTGTCTGACGCCGTCGCACTAGTCGGCTGACGCGCCGCGCGATGGCGTACATGGGTTCTTGGATGCAACGGAGGACCAGTTCTGACGTGGCCGGTGAATGTCGGGCCGCCGACCGGAGACGGTGGGCCCGGGCGTCACCGCGCCGACCGCCTGCCGGGCGCCGCTGAAGGCCAGCGGCCTCGGTAGCGACATCGGTCGCTGTTACCGCTCCGAATCGAAGTGTTGGAGTGCGCCGTAGCCTTGTTCGCGGAACGAACACTCGGGGGACGGATGACCGACACTTCAGGCACTGCGGACGAGACTTCCGGGTCGCCGGCCCGAGGGGTCAGTCCGTACTCGACCGGTGGTGGCGGCGTCACGTTGGAACGCCGGGTCGCCGCTGTTTACCTGGCGCGGCTGCTCACCGGGGCGACGGCGGCCGAACTGCACGGTCGCCGGGTCAGGCGCGTCTCGTTCCAGCAAGCACCGGCGCATCGCGTCGATGACCTCGTCATCACCGCCGCGCGCGACGACGGTACCGACGCCCTAGAGCTGAGAATCGCCGTGCGGCGCGCACCGGCCTTCATCCGGAGCGAGGAGGACACCCAGAAGCTGTTTGGCAGCCTCGTTGCCGACCTGCGCGAGGCGCCGCCAGCGGGGGCCGAGAAGTGGTTGGCAATCTGCGTCGCCGGGACCCAACCGGCCGCCGAGCAGGTGAGCCAGCTCGCGGCGCTCGCCCGGCAGCAGGCGACCGCGGCTGCCTTCTTCGACCTGGTACGCACGCCACGAAGCTTCCAGCGGGCTGTCGTTGACCGGCTCGGGCACCTAGTCGATCTGGTCGCGGCGAACCTGCCGGCTGCCGGCGCCGATGCGGCTCCCACTGCTGCTGAGCTCGTGACTTGGCAGCTGCTCGGGCGCCTGGACGTGCTCATGCCGCGGCTGGAAGCATCGGACGAGAGCGACTGGAGCGACGTGCTGAACCAGCTCCAGCCGTGGGCGCGCGAGCCGACGTTGGCTGCGGCGGCTGCGTTACGGGACCGGCTGGAAGTCCTCGCCGCCGGTTATGCGCCGGGGGCTGCGGATGTCGATCTGATGACGCTGCGCCGCGACGCGCACGAGGTGCTCCACGTGGAGCGCAGGCGAGGGGCGGTGGCGTGGACGGAGCTGCGTCGGCTCGACGCGGACACGCGTAACGCGGTCCGCCGCATGGTGGGGGTCGATGCGGCCGGCGAGGGCGTGCACCTCCCTCGGTCAGGGCCGGCATCGGCGATTCGCCGAGAGCTGGGGCACGGGCCGGCTGTGCTGGTCTCCGGTGAGTCGGGAGTCGGCAAGTCTGCGCTCGTGGTCGGCGAACTCGCCGATGCGGCGGCGGACTCGGCGACGTACGAGGTTGTCTGCCTGAGCCTTCGGCAGCTGCCGCCGACCATGACCGAGCTGCGTGATGCGCTCGGTGCGCCGCTGGACGATCTGTTGAGCGAAATGTCGGCGCCGGCCCGCGTCCTGGTCCTCGACGCTGCCGAGGTCATCATCGAACGCGACGACCAGCTGCTTGCGCCGCTGCTCCGCGCCGCGATCGCCGCGGGCGTGACGCCGTGGGTCGTCTCTGCGACAGACGGTCGCGCGGCCGTCCACAGTGTGGTGGAGAACGTGGCGGGGAAGGTCTGCGAAGTCACCATCGGTGGCCTCGATGACGCCGAACTCGACGACATTGCCCGCGTGTTCCCGGCGTTGCGACGGCTCGTTGACGAGCCCCGCGGGAAGGAGCTGCTCCGCCGGCCCGCCGTCGTGGACCTGTTGGTGCGGTCCGGTAGCAAGGGGCTTCCGCTGAGCGAGGCGGACGCGCTCGGGATTGTCTGGGCCAAGCTCGTCCGTAACGACGAGCGTGCGATCCGCGGTCTGCCCGATGCCCGCGATCAGGTGATGCGCCAACTGGCCCTGCAGCAGCTGCGCCACACCGATGCCACGACGACCTACACCTCGCTCGACCCGGCCGCTGTCCGTGGCCTGCGGCACGATGTGCTGCTTCGCCCGGCTGACCGGTGGCAGGCCTTGCCGACGTTCGCGCACGACCTGCTGCGCACCTACGCGGTCGCGCGTGTGCTGCTCTCCCTTGAGGACCCGGTCGCCGAGCTGATCGCCCGGGACGCGCCACGGTGGGCGCTGCCGGCGACACGACTCGCGGTCCAGGTGCTGCTCGCTGCGCCTGACGGTGCGGATCCGCCCGTCGCCCGTCGGCTCAGTAGCCTGCAGGCTGCTGTCGACCGACTTCCCGAAGCGGGGCATGGGGACCGGTGGGCCGACCTTCCTACCGAGGCGCTGCTCACCCTGCCGAACGCCGGGGACATCCTCGCTGACGCCTGGTCCGCCCTCGTCGAGGGTGGCGCGAGGGGGCTGCGGCGCCTGCTCCGGGTGGTTCAGCAGCGCCACGGCCGTACCGGTGTGATCGACCGGCTGATCGCCGAACCAGTGGTCGCGCTACTCCTCGACGACGGCTGGCCGTCGGACCTGAACGACGAGGTGAAGGGACTGCTCTGCGGGTGGCTGCGCGGTCTGGTCCTGGCCGACGAGCCCGCCGGGCATCCACTGCGGGTCGCGCTGCGCGAGCGGCTCGCTGCACGAGTTGCCGCCGGCGACGAGCGGCTCGCCGAGATCCGTCGCGAACGGGCGCAGCGGCTCGCCGCCCACACCTCCGGGGAAGTCGCGGCGGAGGAGGAACGGAACCGTCGGCCGCGCCCGCTCACCGCGTCCACCGTTGGCGGCCACCGACGGCGCCGGCCACGGCGCGAGCTGCCGGGCGAGCTCATAGACAGCGCCTTGCTGGAGCAGTTGGCGCTGTGCGGCGCGGACCTCGGCGATGGCGGCGAGGCGCTGCTGCGCCGGGTTGCCGCCGATGCGCCGCAGCGCCTTGCCCCGGCCCTCGAGGAACTATTGACCGGGCACGGCCTCGCCTCCTACGACACGTCGCTGCTGGTCGAGCTCGTCGAGGCGTACTACATCGACGACCGAGACGACGACCACTACGGCGGGATGCGCAACGACGGTATACGCCGCCACCGCGGCGGCGGCCTGCTTATGCCACGCGCCGCGTCCTACCGCGGCCCGTTCCTCGCGCTGTTCCGCTCGGACCTGCGTGCGGGTGTCGGCTGCCTGAACCGGCTTCTCAACCACGCCGCCCGTGTCCGCGCGCAGAACCGGCGTCGGCGGCACTGGGGCGGCGACGCACCGGAACGGGAGGACCGCTATCTCACCGAGCTCGCCATCACCGGCGAACCTCGCCGGTACGTCGGCGACGAGCAGATGTGGACGTGGTATCGCGGCTGCGGTGTCGGCCCGTACCCGTGCATGACCGCGTTGCAAGCCCTAGAACTGGTCTGCGACGAGCACCTCCAAGCGGGAGCGCCGCCAGGAAGGCTCGTTCGTCTCCTGCTCGATGGCTGCGAAAACCTGGCCATGCCGGCGCTGGTTGTCGGCATGCTGGTCCGGCATCTGGAGCGGTCCGACGCCGAGCTCGACCCGTTTCTCGCCGAGCCGGCAATTTGGCATCTCGAATTCGTCCGGGTCACGCACGAGCACTCCGGGCTGGCCGCCCGAACCGAGGGCATAGTTGCGCCGGAACGGCGCCGCTGGACGCTGCGCGAGGTGTCGATGTGGCTGGCCCTCGCTGCCCGCGGCGATCGCGTGGACACGCTGAGAACCGTTGGCAGGCGGCTCGTCGCACGCGCCGTCGAGATGGACGGACCGGACGGGGACCGCGCCGGTTTGTCCACGAATCTGGCCGCGGTGCGCGGCTGGGCTGGGAGCCTCGACATCGACAGCTACACGCGTACCGAGACCGACCAAGGCATAGTCGTGGAGCAGACGATCGATGCGGACGTGGTCGCCCGCCTCGCGTCGTCGAACGCCGAACTCGTCCGCGGTAACGATGCCATGAGGGTCGTGATGCGCTACCCAGAACGGTTCGACCATCACGCCGAAAGGCGAGAGGTGACGCGCGACGAACTGTTAGCCGAGCTTGCCGTGGGCCGCGACCTTGCTGACAACGCACCCGCTACCGAACCGTTCGGCCCACACGCCGCGCCTGCGGCGGTAGCCGCCGCGGCGCTGGAGGCCCGGTTCGTCAATGGGCTCGACGTACCGGACGACGACCTCGCCTGGTCCGCGCGCCTGCTCGTGGAGGTCATGAACGCGCTCGCCGACCAACGCGCAGCCGAGGATGACTACTCGATCTTAGGACGAGGTCCCGACCGGGCGGCGGCACGGGCGCTTCCGCTGCTTGCGCTACCTGCGGCCGGCACCCTCCGCGAGCGGCTCGCAGACGACGGCACTAGCCCCGACGCGATCACCCGGATGGTGTCGTGGATCGTCGAGCACGCCGCTAACGAGACCCGACTGTTCCTCGCCCGCGGCTTCGACGTGCTCTGGCGCACCCCCTGCGACACGACCAGCGGAGTGTGCCATCACACCACGGCGCTCGCGGTGATCGAGGACATCGCCCGAGACTGCCTTATCGGCCCGTGCGACCAGGAGCAGCGCACTGGCGAGCACCGTATCGACGGTCCGGTCGTGCCGGGCCTAGAAGCCGCCGAGGACGACCGCATCGACGTGCCGCGGCTGAGCGCCACGATCCGCGGCGCCGCCGCCGCTGCCGTGTCGACCGCGTGCTGCCGCACCCATGCGGCCGCGCTGCTGACCACCGCCTCGCCGCGCATCGCCGCGGCATGCGCACGTCGGAAGACGCCGACCTGCACAGCGCCAACGACGCCATCGCGGCAGCACGCGCCATCCTCGACGTCGCGTCAACCGGTGACCAGTCGATGCTGTTCACCCACATCAACAGCTACGCCAACGACCAACGGCTGCTCAGCGAATGCCTGCATGCCCTCGCGGCCGCCGGTGAGGAGACGCAGAGGCGGGCAGCGGCAGCGCGCGAAGCCTGGCCCGAGGTGCTCAACCACGTCATCCAACTCGTCGACTCCGGCACCTGCCCCAGCGACGACCACCACTACGGCGAGGCCCCGCTCGCCGCGGCAATACCGATCCCGTCATACGACCCGGGATACCTGCACCGGGAATACGAGGGCGCGCCCATCCTCTGGGCCGACCCGGTCGCGCTCGCACCACAGATCGAACGGTGGCTGCCGCTCGCCGCCGGTCAACGGGAGCCCCTCGACGCGCTCGCCCACCTGCTCCACCAGCTACCTGCGGAACAACAGGCAACCATCGGGCTTCCGTGGATGGAACGGCTCGTGATGGCCAACCCCAAGGAGATCGCGAACCGCAGCTTCCTCCTTCCCGAATGGCTGGAAGGCATCCAACCGCACGTGACGTCGCAGCCGTTGCAGACGGCATGGCACCGCATCATCGACGCGCTCACCGTTGCCGGCGACAACCGCATCGCCGCCATGGCCGACTGACCGCGCCTCACTTATCTCAACTCGACGGCGGGTGGCAGGACGCAGCTCAGGCGAGCAGCGGTTCGTGGCGCTCGTGGCCATGTGCATGCCGACGTACCATCGGAGCCATGGGGGAGAAGCAGATTCGCGCGCACGCCGACAAACTCGGTGCTGATGCGCTGCGACCTATGTTCGAGTCCTTGCAGAACTTGGCGGTGGCCGCGGACGCCGCCAGCCGGGAAGCCGAAGTCCGAGCCAGAGCGCGGGCGCAGGCGCAGCGCATCCTCGATGACGCGGAAGCGGAGATCGCGCGGCGATACGAGGATTGGCGGCGGGCGTGGCAGGCCGCTCGGGACGCCGGCTGGACGATCGAGAAGCTCCGAGCCGAGCCGATCAACCAGCGGCAGCCACCCGCCGCCGGCAGGCCGAAGAAGCCGAGAACGGCTCGACCTATCAGGGCCGACGCTGACGGCCGCGCGGCCAAGGTGACCGCGGAGTCCGGCGCTCCTGCGCCGGTGACCGTGCGGTCCGGATGACAACGCGACGGTCCCAAACCTGGCAACGAATCGCCTAACAGACTGAGCCGCCGTCGAGCTTCGACCGACTGTTCGGCAGCGCAGCCGCCGCTTCCACACCGTTGTGCGAAGCATGCTCCAGCGACCTAGGAAGGGCTCGGGGAGCGAGCGCAGCCGGGAAATCGGAGTGGGCAGCACCTACGATGGCATTAGCCGTGCATCGGTTCCGCAGCCAACGATACAGAGCGATCGACGCACAGGCGCACCGCGGGTTTTCGAGGACGTGGCACTGACGACCGGCGTTATCCCTCGGCCGCTGACTCGGTGTCGGACGTGTCTGTTGGTTCGGCCCTGAGAAGGGTTGTCATACGCCCTAGGACCGTGGAGTCGAGAGCTGGTCCGATGTCGACGGGCACTAGGGCGTCACCGTGTTCGAGCGCTTGGGCGACGTCGGATGCGTTGGTGATCCGAGCGCGGGAGAACGCGACGTAGAGCGGGTCAACTGGCACGTCTACACCGGCGACTCGCAGGGTCAGGCCGACCATCTGGAAGTCGATTCGCGCGCCGAATTCCGACTCGATGAACTCCAGGTAGATGCGGGCCTCGTCGGGGGTGCCGATCTGGTGGCAGACCATGCGATCCAGGGGCATCTGGACCTCCTCGCCGCGCAGCAGCCCGGCCAGTATTGCGATGTTGCGTTCGTCGCGGCGCGACCAGCGGGCAGGCAACGTGAGCACCACACCGAGTTCGTCGCGGATCAGCACGAAGTCGCGCAATGTCTGCGCTAATGGGATGAAGTAGCCGGTAGGCTCGTGGTCGGGGTCATCTAGGTCGATCTGCTCGGTGGAGCTGGCGAGGACCAGGACCATGCCAGCGGTGCGGTCCAGATCGTCGAGTACGTCGAGAGTGCGCAGCAACGCCTCTGGATCGACCGATTCGGCGTGTCGATGGTCAAGCGGCCCATACTGTAGCTGCATCCCGACGTTGCTGCCCTGCACCGGGATGATGTGGTCAGGGCGGTCGACGCGTAACCGGATGCGCAGCATGCCGGTGGCGTCCCTGCCGTGGACATGCATGCCGCGGGCACCAACGGTGGCGTAGTGCAGCGTCAGGTGCAGTGCACGCCCGAGCTGGCCGTCGGCTGCGCGGGCGCGCAGGGTAGCTCCGCGGGGAAACCCTGTGGTAACGCGCTGGTCGGGCAACACCATCGCCACTTGCTCCCAGGGCAGGTGCAACGCGGCCAGGGCGTCGTTGTCGACGTGGCTGATGTAGCCCGGGTCGACCACCGTTCCGCTGCCGTAGTGCAATGCCGCGGCGACGGCCTCAGCTACCTCTGAGCCGCGCGGATCACCATCGGGGATGTCGATGTGGACCACGACGTGCTGCGGCGGGCTGTCGGGCTTGAGGCGCACCGTCACGCCGTCGACTCCGTCCCGGGAGGCGAAGTCCATGCCCCATACCGGGGACAACTCGTCCACGCGGCTGCGTAGTACCTCGAGGCGGGCCATCAAGTCCGGAGCACCGCCCAACAGACCAGCCTGCTCTTGGCCCAGCTCGCGCATCAGGTCGATCAGCTCGCGGTGCGGGGTGGTGAGCACGTACCGGGCGATGGCCGGGTGTTCGGCGAGCCTGGTCTCCAGCCAGCGCACGTCATGGAACACCATCTCGAACGGGTGGCGACCCTGCAGGCTGGCGAACCACTCCAGATCCCCCGGCGTCGGGTGTACCGGCGCGACCAGAATCCAGGACTCCGGATTCCTCTCCGCTGCGCGCCTCAGAGATCGCTCGACCTGCGCGCGCTGGGCCCTGCCGAGCGTGGTGAAGCTCTTGAACTCCACCGACTGGCGTATGTCCTCGATCCAGGCATCACACCCGCCGTCCCCACCAGCACCGTTGATCGTCCGCACCCGATCGCCGTACAGGGCGTGCATCATCAGGTCGAACAACTGCTCGGCCTTCCTCGGCGACTCAGCCAGCTCAGCCCAGGGCACCCGCACGCTCGTCGTCCCTCCTAAGCTGTCTCGCCAGATCGTCGCGACGGCACTGTATGCCAGATCCACTGGTTCAGCTCTCAACTCGTCGAGCGACCCAACCAGCGATGGCTCCGTGACAGATAGACGACTCCCATTATTTGGCCCGCCTCCTGGAGTTCAGGGCGTGCAGCCCCATGAGTGCTCGCACTATCGTCGGCAAGGATTGGAAGGATCTTGGCGATGTGGCGCCTAGCCTTTCGTTGGGCTCCGCGACTACTTCCCGGGCACCATCGGTCAGCTAGCAGAAGCCTTTCGGGCCGGTGAAACCAAGATCGGCACCCGCCTCATCGTCGGATGACCTTGTCGTTCCGGCCGGGTCATGAATTTGCGGATCAGCGCGATGACTCGCTGCCTACCGTGCACGTTTGACGGTCTGTCAGGCATGTGTGGCTCCCCAAGAAACGAAAGGAGCGTCCAAGATGGCCCGTACTTAATGGCCCAATCACCGCTCAAATCCTTAGCGTTCGCATCGATGATCCTGTGCGTCGCAGCACCAAGTGCCTGTGACCAACTGGCGGGTCAAGATGCTGATCGACTAGTGCCGCGTCACGGAAGGTTGGCGTTGTAATCGGGTGTGGCTGATGCCGGCGGTGGGGGGCCTGGGAGGCTGCCGCTGGAGGTGGTGCTGGTGGCTTGTCAGCCTGAGGTGTTCGTGCGTTCGTTGGAGCCGGAGCAGGGCGCAACGGCTGGTCAAGATCACGCGGACGACGCGGGATCGGGTTCGGCTGCGCCGGGCGGGGATCGTGCTGGCCTCGGTGCAGGGCCGCGGTGCGGCCCAGATCGCACAGATGTTCGCCGCCAGCGAGGGTATGTGCGGGAGGTGATCCACGCGTTCAACGAGGTCGGGTTCGCGGCGTTGGACCCAAAATGGAGCGGCGGCCGGCCTCGTAAGTTCACGCCGGCCGCCCGCGACCTGATCTGCCAGACCGCCCGCAGCACCCCCTCGGCGCTGGGCCAGCCGTTCACCACGTGGAGCCTGACTAAGCTGGTGGCCTATCTGGCCGAGCACCGCCGGCTGCTGATCTCGACCGAGACCGTGCGCAGGGTGCTGCGCGAGGCCGGGATCAGCTGGCAGGCGACCAAGACCTGGAAGGCCAGTCGCGATCCAGATTTCGCCGCGAAGATGGCCCGCGTTCTGGCCCTCTACGACGATCCGCCCACCGACGGCCGGGTGATCTGCGTGGATGAGTTCGGCCCGCTGAACCTGCAACCCCGGCCCGGCCGAGGCTGGTTCCGTCGCGGTCAACCAGCCCGGCGGCGAGCCACCTACAACCGCACCGCAGGAGTGCGGCAGATGTCGACATGCATGAGAGACCAGGAATGCGATCGGCGCCAACTGAGCGGCTGTGCTAGGTCCAGATCATCGTCGACGACGCACCGGAGGATCACGCCACCACTCACGACCAACGCGATCGCCGCTTCGACTGCCCGATCAGCACCGAAAAAGTCGACGACAGTCGACCAATCCCTTCTCCCACCCTCCAGCACGAAGATCAACTCTCGGGAGTTCTGCACTGCAGGCGGTTCGTAGGCATTCGTTGGACCTTCCGCGACCAGGTCAACGACATCGATGTGGGGTTGGCCGCGGCGGTTGCGTGGCAGACGTCCGCGGCCGTTGCGACGCACGGGAACCGTGACGGCCATAACTCCGTCGGGCACGCCGCCGACAGCGGTCCGTTCTCGACCCTCACGTTCGCCGAATAAGAGGTGCACGCTCCCACCTTGAACCGTGGTCCCACCACGCCAGGCGGGAAATCAGTCGGGCGCGGCGCGACATTACCCGAGTCACGAGATTCTAGGCCCGATCGACGCGACCCTCCGAGCAGTTGACGGGCTATCCACCAGCGGCCGAAGTGCTCGCCACGAAGGCGGAGAAGTGTAGGTTCGCCGGGCCCTCCACCCGGCACAGCACCGATCCGCGACCGCTGGAGGTTCAGGCCGTGATGCTGGCCGAGCGGTCACGTCTGGCCCCGGGCATTGACCTGCGGGCAGCAGATCATGCCCTGCGCCAGTCGTACTATCGGGTTATGGGGGAGAAGCAGATCCGCGCGCATCGAGCTGCTGAAGTGCCATCGACGACGCCGGGCGCACCCACCGCCTCGTCCTGCCAGTCATCGTCACCACTGTGTTGGCATCGACGACGCCTAGGACGGTGGCCAGAGCTGGCTGGCCGACTGAGTTCCCTGAGGAGTCCATAACGCCAGCCAATTCGCCTGGTCACCGGGGTTCCATGTCGTGGCGTGCACCCTGTCGGCTCACCGGGCCAGGTCGGTACCACCGCATGACGGTGTAGTGCTTCAGTGCCGTAACGTGTAACATCTGGTGCCAGCCAGCACCGGGATATCGCTGAATCTCATATTTAGAACCGTGGATGCCATGAGGGTCGCGCTGTGTTCGATCGCAGGATGAAGTCCGCCAAATGGATGACTAAGGGTGGGTGACTCATGATCTCGGGGGCGGAGGCGGGGACAGCTGCCTGGCGTATTGCTCGGCTAGTATCAGTAGTTGTCGTGGCCGCGGGCGCCATGGCTGGGTGCTGGAAGAAGGATGACGAGCCAGTCAAACGTGAGGGTTCTCCGGTAACAATATTGTCATGGAATATGTGTGCGAGCGTGCTCAAGAACTGTCCATATCCAGGTGACAGCAAGGCCAAGGTCAAGGCCATTGTTGGCAGCATCGGCAGTCATGATGCCAGTATTGTAATTCTGCAGGAAGCTTGTATGACGCTCAAGCCATTGCTAGAGGATGCTCTGAGTAGCACTCTCAAGCAACAGTGGACCGTAGAGTTTCGGCCAGTCTATACCAAGAAGCCTGGGACTCCTGAGGCCGAGATGTGTAGAGACATGAAGCCGAGCCACCAGGACCCCTTGGCTCCAAGGGGTCAATTTGGTTTAATTACAGCTTTTCGTGGCCCTGCAAGCGTAATCACGTACGGCGAGCTCCCTTCGCCTAGCGGTAGAGAGCGCCGCGTAGTAATGTGCATGCGCCAGGCGTCGCCCATCAAGATCCACGTGTGTAACGCTCACTTTTCTACCGGTGGCAAGGGGGGCGATGATCCAGAAGGTGAGTTCCGGATTCGGCAAGCCGACCTACTGCAGGGACTGGCCGTGGCCGGCCAGCAAGCAGGGTACGTGACTTTTGTCGGCGGTGACCTCAATTCGCGCGTTAGTGACTCTACCTTTCGAAAAGACGATAACGGTGTAACGCTTAGCAATGCTGTACCGATTCTCGAACGGCTAATTGAAGGCGGCGGGTCTCGGTGTGTGGCAGGTGACGATGGGATTGACTACATATTCGCGAGCGAGAATGCATATCTGGAGAATTGCAGCACGAGCGATTCGGAATATTCAGACCACGACTTGCTGGTCGGGAGGTATCTGGTATCAAGTCCAGTTGGCGGCGGCGTGGCGGGCGAAATTGATGTCCCGTGTCCTGCCGACCGCGATATTCTCATGGCTGTTTTTGAAGAAGATCTGAGTTCGCAGGGATTCACTCCTAAGGTAGAGAAGTTGTGCACCAGGGACTATGTTGCCGCCTTGAGTGAAACCCTAGCCGGGCGCGTCCCGCTTGTGTACTCCCTATTCGATCGGCGGAGTGGCTCCCTTGAAAGCGTGGTGGATGACCTTACCTCTGAGGCCCGAGATTCGGAGTATATGGGGATACCTCGATGCGACTTAATGGAGAAAAGGGAGATCCCTCGAAAGGTTCGTGACTTCTTTGGCTGTTCCCATTGGGGGGATTCTGGAATTCAGCCCACAGGGAAGGCTGAAGAGATTGTGGCGAATCAGCGGCAACTGTTGGCCGGCTTCGCAGATGGCGATCCGAGCATGGCATGCTCTGTCATTGACGAGGACGATGTGATTCGTCTCGACCGTCCCGAATTGGGTGGGTCGTGCAAGGGGGTTGCCGCTCGTCTGTACTCGCACATGCTGGACTCCGTGTCTCTGGATGAGCTGCGCGTCAACCTAAATTCGCCTCTCTTTGTTCAAGCCCCGGAGGGTCTGGGGATTTCATTTGTCTACATTGAACTCGAATCGGCGAGCTCGCTTCGCTATTTGAGTGCGTGGTCCGTTGACACTGTCGGAAAGTGGCGAGTTTGGATTGGCTGACGAGGCTCAGTTCGCAAGACCCAATTCGGGTCCTTTGGCTTCGCCTTTGCGCGCATAAGTTGATACGGCGACTACGGGGGATGAATCGACGTGACCTGCTTTTCAGGTCGGAGCACGTGACTGGACTATCCGTCTGACCGAATCCGCAAGATTCATAACCCCCCGGTCAACTCGGCGCTGGTGGGGTCGTGGATAGGGTGGCGGGCAGAGCGAGAACCTCCGACGCCACCACACTGATCCACCAGACCAGCCGCGGCTACCCACGAGCGGTCAACAACCTCGCCGTCCAAGCCCTCGTCGCGGCCTTCGCCGCCGACAAGACCATCGTCGACGAGTCCTCCACCCGCACCGCCATCGCCGAAGTGACCGCCGAATGACCACACCACAAGCGCCACCCTGACGACCACCACGCCACCTCGCCGACCAGGCCCCGTCCGGCACCCCGCCGACGGGGCCCACTCACACCCCGACATCCACATCCCCCCACGACGCCGTCGTCTGCACCTTCAGCGGCGGGCAACAAGTGTTGGGCGCCACTCCCCATGCCGATGCCGCGACAGTCCCGGTGCAGATGAACTGTGGATAACTCTGTTGGTTGTGTCGAGCCGTCGGCGACGACATCGTGCCGACGTGCGGGGCGCGCCGAAGCCCCATGGGACGGGTGTGGACATTCGGTGGCAAGTCGACCCGCACCGCAGGCGCGCGGCGCCAAGGAGCGGAAGCGGCGCGGCAGAAGCTCTACCTCCGCCGACGGAGCCAGACGTGGGCCTTCGCCCTGCTACGGCACCGTGACGATCAAGCAGCTACCGTGCCCACGGCACAGCTCGTCGAAAACCGCGTCGTCGTCGTCATCTTCAGCGGCACCCTGGTGGGCAAAGTGAACGGCGGGCAACACCGGGCACGACGGCTCCATGCCCTACCGCCGATCAACAGGCACCGCGCCAGCTCCCGACCCTCCAGCAAGATTGTGGTGTTGAACGCCGAAGGAGTGCACGCGAGCCACACGGTCACGTGTCTCGGCGTAAGACGGGGCGGATCGCGGGAAGATGGCCGGGCCCCCTGGTAAGACGACCCGGGCGTTAGCCAGGCCGCCGAGTGAATAAGTCACAGCGGCCCTGCTCGAAGTCCTTGCTGTGGTACCCGTTCGAGAGTCGTCGACAGAGGCGTGGCAGGGACGTTGATGTCGTCGTAATAATTGTTTCGCCGCTCACGGAGTTGCCATAACTAGTCGCCATTTTCCATCAGCGTCAGCGCGCCACATGCTTAAGTATGCGGGGGTTTCCGGGCTATACTGCGGCCAAGCATAAACGAAAGCCATCCCCACATCTTCAAGAATTTGAACATGCAGGAACATGTACGAATTGTCACGCAATTGTTCTAGCGGGATGGTGTCGTGCCGGTATTGAGTTCGACTAGGGTTGTCGTATAGCTCGCGAGCAATATTTCTACACGGAGGGAAGCCGCGGTGGGTTGCGTCCACATCGGTAAGGAATGGGCACGCCGTACTCGAATTCGAATCCCGATCCTGCCGGCTAATCAATAATTGCCGCTGGCTTGCTTCTACCTCTTCGGCCTGCGCTGTCGGCTGAGCCCCGGACTGCCGGTCCCTCCAATGGGTGCAGCCAAAAAATTCTCGAATCTCACGAGAGATATTTTCCATCTCCATTGTGTGGCACCATGGAGGTGTTTGCACGTAGTATCCTGAACCCAGGTCATCTGCGCCAACACGCCTGCTTATGTTTGCGAGGGAGCCGCTTCGCTGGTCGAGAAGGGCGTAAAAGTATGGAAGCCGCCCCGTCGTGGTTTCGCCTATGACTGCAACATGAGCATCGGTACATTTTTTCCACACTTTGAGGGGAGACCCCCGGTCGGCTAGGTCTACGCCAAAGATGGCCATTCTGATATCCCGATCGGCAGGGCATGGTGGACTGGCATCTCCAGGTTGGGGACTCTCGATCTGGTCGGGCAAAACCGTAATCGACGTTCCGCTTTTTGCTGGGTCGTCATTTTCCCACTGACACCCAGTCGTGGCTCCCACGACTACGATGATGATGGGCACCAGCCAATTGATGCGCCAAGTGGCTGCGTGCGTTCGAATCTTTGAGGTCATGAGATATCTTTCTGATTTCCGTTCTCGAGTTGGCGCTTCAAGCGCCTCATGAAGATCACGAAGCTTACTGTCTCGCCTGCGCGCCGACCGGACCTCCTCGGAAACTCGTCAATCTCGACGACCACTGCACCGGTGTCGCCGACGGTGAATCACGCAGGTCAGTTACGTCTCCCCGGATCCGCAGGGATTTCTTGTCACACATCCCGCCAAATCGCGCCTTCGTCTGATATGTTCGGGTTGGGCTTCATGTGACTACTATCCGACTCCAGACGAAGATCCAACTTGCCCATATTTCATGCGCCCACAGCATGACGGGCGCTCTCATTCGAAAGCGGGCAAACGAACGCATTGCGCTCAACGGTCAGCGGATAGCGCCGAACAGCAGTCATCGGTTAGGGCAACTGGTCGCCTCACTTACCGCTGATCCGTCTAATCCGACTGACCGACGCCCAACCTGAGAAAAACCCATCTTCGGGACCCCGCTACCGCGCAGACGCACGGCCGTCCATCTCATCCCGCAATCATTCATGCCGGGCTTGGAGCTGCGGCCGTCAGAACGCGATCCTGCCGCTACCGACCTCGACGTAGCCATCCGGCACAACATCCGAAGCAAAGGAACATTGAGCCTGGTCCCCTGACGCGGACACCTTGGCGTTGCCTCCGTGCTGCGGAGCGGGGTTGTGGGCGTCGGCGGGCCTCTGCTGACTGGCTGTCACACGGCCGTTCCAAGATCATGATGTGAGGCCGAGGATGGTGAATGGCCCTGATCGCTGATGCGTTCCTCAACCGCCTGCATCAACTTCTCGCGCGGAATCGCCGTAAAACAGTTGGCGATATCCGTTTCGACCACCCGCCGCGCCCCCTGCCATGACTCGTCA
>Ga0299913_10000387_pt1 | contig 27107 bp, 21 predicted proteins | sample RVTome_9_FD_201360 | JGI IMG/M metagenome (GOLD analysis project Ga0299913, IMG submission 201360) | Soil microbial communities from uranium-contaminated site in the Upper Colorado River Basin, Wyoming, United States - RVT155D38 (version 2) ... | reverse complement strand
ATCGACAAGGCCGCCAAAGAGCTCACGTCCTCGCCTGCGGGCTGATGCTGGCGGTCATCACCGGCTTCATCGACGAACTCCGTGAGGCCGGGGTCCCGGTGTCGATGGTCGAGGCCATCGACGCCATGAAGGCGGTCGAGACGATCGATATCGGCCGACGCGTCGCCCTTCGGGAGACCCTGCGGGCCACGCTGGTGAAGAACCTCCGCCATGAGAGGGCGTTCGACACCGCCTTCGACATCTATTTCTCGACCATCCCGTTTCCCTCGAGTGATGGCGACGGTCCCGAGATGGCCGACCGGGGGCCCAACGCGTCCGGCGGGGGACAGGGAGGCCCGGGTGACGGCGGGATGGACGCCGGTGCGCTCCTCGCCGCCTTGTTGGATGCCCTCGCCCGCATTGACGGGGAAGCATTGCGCCGGGGGGTGCGCCAGGCAGTAGACCAACTGGCCGGCATGGAACCGGGCCGACCGGTGGGGGGCACCTACTACCTGTACAGAACGTTGCGGCGTCTCGACCTCGAACAACTCGAAGCAGGTCTGCTGGAGGCATTGACCGGGGATGAGGACCTCTCTGAATTCGAGGAGAGGCTTCTCCGCGAGGAGGTCGAGGCTCTCATCGATCGTCTCCGTGAGGAGATCCAAGAGGAAATCCGGCGCCGACTCGTCGCCGATAGGGGTCGGGAGGCCGTGGCGAAGACGTTGCGTCGTCCCCTGATCGAGGACATCGATCTGATGCATGCCACCAGCAACGACCTGGCCGAGATGGAGGCGGCGATCGGCCCGCTGACCCGGAAGCTCGCCGCCCGGTTGGCCCGGAGGAGAAAGAAGCGGACCGGCCGACTCGACTTCCGGCGCACGGTGCGCAAGTCGCTGGCCACCGGCGGTGTTCCCGCCGAGCCCCAGTTCAGGCACCCCCGCCCGCACCGACCGGAGGTGTGGCTGCTGTGTGACATCTCGGGGTCGATGGCCACCTTCTCCAGGTTCACCCTCCAATTCACCCATGCCATGGCCACCCACTTCTCCAGACTCCGCTCCTTCGCCTTCGTCGACACCATCGACGAGGTGACGTCGTTCTTCGGCCCGGGAATCGACTTCAACTCGGCGGTGGCGAGGATCACCACCGAGGCGGAGGTGGTGTGGCTCGACGGTCACTCCGACTACGGCAACTCCCTCGAGACGTTCCACCGGCGATATGGCAACCAGCTCACGCCGCGGACGACCGTGATCATCACCGGTGACGCACGCAACAACTATCGCCCGGCGCGCGATGGCGTCCTATCGGACATCGCCAGAGCATCACGAGCCCTCGTCTGGCTCAATCCCGAGCCGCGCGCCTACTGGGACACCGGTGACTCGGCGATGTCCCACTACGCCCGGCACTGTTCGTCGGTTCACGAGGTGAGGACTCTGAGACAGCTCGAGCAGTTCGTCGAGACTCTGACCCTGCCATCGGGGCGGGCCCTCCAGAACCTCTAAACCCGTCGTCTCAAGCTGCCGATACCGGGGGAGGCCTCAAACGGGCTGCTAAACGAGGTGAATCGATGGGCTCACGTATTCTGATTGTCGAGGACAGCGCGGTCATCAGGCGCCTGATCGAGGTGTGTCTGCGGGCCGCAGACCTAGAGATCATCACCCGCGACGACGGGAAGTCCGGTTTGGCGGCGGTCAGCTCCGAGTCCCCCGACCTGGTCGTGCTCGATATCGGGCTGCCCGGAATGGATGGCTGGGAAGTCCTCGATCAGATAAGGAAAGACCCGACGACGCAGTCGATCCCGGTCGTGGTGCTCACTGCCCACGCCGAAGAGGAGTCGAGACGCCGGGCCAATGAGGGTGGGGCCGATGCGTTCGTGACCAAGCCCTTCCAGCCGAACGACTTCCGCTCCACCGTTCTCTCGCTTCTCGAGTAGCGCAGACAGACGCACTCGGTAGTGTGCCGCCGGTGACTACCGACGCCCTCATCCCCTCATTCATCGGCGCGCCCGTCCAACGGCGTGAGGATCCAGCTCTGGTCACAGGCGCCGGCCGTTATGTCGAGGACATCACCCCGGTGGGCACCCTCCACCTGGCCATCGTCCGCTCACCGTTCGCCCATGCCGACGTCACCGGCATCGACGTCGACGCCGCCAGAGATGCGAGCGGAGTGTGGGCGATCATCACGCCCGACGACGTGGCCGACGCGGAGATGCCTCCCACCCCTCGGCCCGACCGCAACGTCCCACGCCGGTTCCCCCTCGTGCAAGGCCGCGCTCTCATGCCCGGGGACCCTGTGGTCGCCGTCGTGGCCGAATCGGCGGCGGCGGCTCGTGATGCCGCCGACCTCGTCTTCGTCGACTATGAGCCTCTCGATGTGGTCGGGGATGTTGAGCAGGCCCTGGAGGCGCCGCCCATCCACGAGGGTCTCGACTCCGACTCCAACGTGGCGTACGACCGCTCGCGAGGAGACCGCGACGCCTTCGATTCGGTGGAGGGCCCGGTCCGTCTCAGTGGGGTAGTGGACCATCCCCGGGTGGTGCCTGCCCCCATGGAGAACCGGGTCATCCTGGCCGAGTGGAAGGAGGGTGGTGTCACCGTTCACTTGTCGAGCCAGGCACCTCAGCTGATGCAGGAGCAACTGGCCGCCGACTTCGGGCTGCCCCAGACATCGGTTCGGGTGATCACACCGTTCGTCGGGGGCGGGTTCGGGTGCAAGTTCGACCTGGCCGAGGAGGACTACCTCACGGTCATCGCAGCCCGACAGACCGGTCGCCCGGTCAAATGGGTCGAGACCCGACGCGAGCACATGCTGACCATCGGCCACGGGCGGGCGCAACGACACCGCTACGAGGTCGTCGCCGACGACGACGGCAGGATCAAGGCGCTCTGGTTGGACAGTCTCATCGACCTGGGTTGTCGTCATCGCTACATCTCCTTCATGGAGCTCACCCCGAGGATGGGGACCGGGACCTACGACATCCCGGTCTATGGATGGCGGATGCGGGGGATCTGGACGAACCGGGCACCACGCGGGATCTATCGGGGGGCGGGACGTCCCGAAGCCACCCTCACCATCGAGAGGGTGGTCGATGCGGTGGCGGTCGCCACTGGTCTCGACCCGGTTGAGGTGCGACGCCGCAACTTCATACAGCCCGACCAATTCCCCTACGCCTCTTCGGGCGGAGAGGACATGGGTGGCTACGTTTTCGACACCGGTGATTACGAGAGGGCGCTCGACCGGCTGCTCGCGGTGGCCGATTACGAGGGGCTGCGCCGGGAACAGGCCGAGGCGCGCCAGACCGGGCGTTTGCTCGGGATCGGCTTGGCCGCCTACGTCGAGGTCTGTGGCTTCGAGAACTGGGGAGCAGCTCGCATCCAGGTCAACCCCGACGGTTCGGTGACCTGCTTCGTGGAGACCCTCGACCAGGGCCAGGGGCACCGCACCGCCTTCGCCCAATTGGTCGCCGGTGTCCTGGGTCTCGACATCTCGAGGGTCAGGATCGAGCAGGGGGACACTGCCACCTCGCCGTACGGTTGGGGGACCTCCGGATCCCGTTCCATCGCCCAAGGAGGCTCGGCGAGCTACGCCGTCGCCGGGAAGGTCGCCTCCAAAGCCGCCCGGATCGCCGGGCATCTCCTCGAGGCCTCCCATGCCGATATCGTCCTCGCCGATGGCAAGGCCACCGTGGCCGGGACCGATGTCTCGGTGACCTGGGAGGAGGTCGTGACCGCGGCGATGCGGGGGAATGTGCCCGAGGGCCTCACACCCGGGCTGGACGAGGAGATACATCTCCGCTCCGGTGGGCTCAACTACCCCTTCGGCATGCATCTGGCCGTTGTCGAGATCGACCCCGACTCCGGGTCTCCCCGTCTCGACCGGATGTGGGCGGTCGACGATGCGGGGAACATCATCAACCCCATGCTCGCCGAGGGCCAGCGACACGGCGGGCTTGCCCAGGGGGTCGGACAGGCCATGTGGGAGAGGGTGATCTACGACGACGACGGCAACCTGGTCACCAGCTCCTTCATTGACTACCTGATCCCGACGGCGACCACCCTCCCCTCATTCGGCCTCGACAGCACCGTGACCACAACGCCGACCAACCCGCTCGGGGCCAAGGGGATCGGTGAGGCCGGAGCGATCGGGTCGACTCCGGCGGTGCTCAACGCGATCTCCGACGCCCTCGGTGGCGCCGAGGTCCAGGTGCCCGCCACTCCCGAACAGATCTGGCGGATCCTCAGTTCTTGACCGTTCTGTGCGGGTCTATGACGCCTGTGTCGGTATAGACCCGCACAGAACGGTTGAAGAGCGGTCTTAAGCTGCGCCCGATGACCGAGCCCACGCGAGCCATCCCCAGGGGGCGGATCGCAGTCCTCGGGCTCATCACCATTGCGGTCTACGGGACGTGGTATTACGCCTTCGGCGTGCTCCTCGACCCGATCATCGACGACACCGGATGGAGCGAGTCGGCGCTGACCGCGGCGTTCGGGGCATCGATCTTGCTGGGCGGGCTCGCCTCGCTGGTCGGGGGGTGGCTGCTCGACAGGTTCGGAAGCCGGCTCACCTTCGCCATCGCTGCGGTCTTGGGGCTGGCACTGTTTCAGGTAGCGGCATCGGCAACGTCTCTCGGGTCGTTCGTCCCCACCGTCATCGCCGGGGGAGGATTGATCAGCGCCCTTGGGATGTACCACATCACCCAGACGGTGGCGGTGAGGATCAGCCCGGGGGCGACCACCAGGGCGATCGCGGTGCTGACCATCTGGGGTGCCTTCGCCTCGGCGATCTACGTCCCGGTGACGGGTTGGATCGTTGAGCCGTTGGGGTGGAGGCTCACCCTCCGGTTGATCACCGGCTCGGCGGTGGCGGTGCTCGCCGTCGGGGCGATGTTGATCGACGTGCGTCGCACAGGCCCGCGTCACATCGGGGTATGGGGGGGGCTGGCCCAGACTCTGAGAACCCCCGCTGCTCGTCGTTTCGTCCTCGCCATCGGGCTGGTTGGCATTGGCGCCGCCACGTTGTTGGTCTATCAGGTCCCGGCGATGACCGCGGCGGGCCTGCCCCTGGCGGCTGCCTCGTTCTGGGCGGGGGCGCGCGGCTTCGCCCAATTGGGAGGGAGGCTGCCCCTCATGCCTCTGGTGTCCGGATTGGGGGTGTCGGGCGCGTTCCGTCTCGCCATCGGGGCGATCTCCTTGGGGATGGTCATCCTCGTCTTCGCGGGGAACCCTTGGTTTGCCGCCCTGTTCGCCGTCATCGCCGGTTTCGGAGTGGGCGCCCTGTCGCCCCTGCAGGGGATGCAAAGCCACCAGCTGTTCGGGGAGGCGAGCCTGGGAACGGCGATGGGGCTGACCTCCCTCGTCTTCCTCGTGGTGGGCTCGATCGGGCCGGCGGTCGCCGGGCTCATCGCCGAGACGACCGGGTCACGCAGCATGCCGGTGCTGGCCGCCGCGGCAGTGACGCTGATCGGCGCCTTGGTCACCCCGTCGACGGGGTGAACGAGTACTCGGCCGACTCGGCCACCTGTCGATACCCGATTCGTTCGTAGATGGAATTGGATATCGGGTTGCTGAGATCGGTGTACAGGAAGCAGAAGCGGTGACCGTGGTTTAGAAGCCATTGAGACTGGGTCGCCACCAGGTTGGTGGCGTATCCACGCCCTCGCTCGCCCGGTGGGGTGTAGACCGGGCCGATCCGTACCCCATTGGGAGTTGGTCCTGAGTGGCCAGACATGGCGACTGGTCGGTCATCGACCACGTGGAGCCAGAAGCCCCCCCGGGCCGATGGGGCGGCCAGCCGGCATTCTACATTCCTCGTGATCCGGTCTTCTTCGGCAGCATGCCCAATAGTCTCGCCCCGGAATGCGAGAAACCAGGCGATCAGCACTTCGAGATCGTCATGATTCGCCTGCCGTGACTCTCCACTCGTGGATGGCGGTGGGATCACTTTTTCCAACTCGAATATGCCCTGGCTCATTGTCTTGCTGGCCGTCTCCGGACGGGCCATGACGAAGGTTTCGACCCAGGGGAGCAGGCCGATGACTCCGGGCAATTCGCCTACGACTGCGGCAAAGAGACCAACAGCCTCTCTAGATCTCGGGACGGCGAGGATGAGGTTGCTTGGCGGTGTCTGCGCCGCTGCGATCACCGGGCCGGTGGAGTCGAACCCAACCCAAGCCTGAAACTGGTCGAATGACCCCGGCTGTTCGATCTCGGTACCACTCACTCCGAGAATCAGGTTGTTGGCGGCTTCATGTTCCAACAACAACAGATCGGCATGGTCTCGAAACGAGGTGGCATCTGCGAGCCACTCGAATTCCACAGCGGAACGCTACCCGCTCGCTACGCCGCGCTGTTCTCCTCGATGACCTCACCGAGCCGCTCGATGAGATCGACCACCCGGTTGGAGTACCCCCACTCGTTGTCGTACCAGGACATCACCTTGACCAGATTCCCGCCGAGAACCTGGGTGCCGCTGGCATCGAAGATCGAGGAGTGGGGGTTGCCGATGATGTCGGTGGAGACGATGGGGTCCTCGGTGTACTCCATGATTCCGGCGAGATCGCCCTCTGCGGCCTTCTTGACCGCGGCGTTCACCTCTTCGACGGTCACATCCCTCTCCAGCTCGACCACCAGGTCGACCGTCGATCCGTCGGGGACCGGCACCCGCATCGCCATTCCGTCGAGCTTGCCATCGAGCTTGGGGAGAACCTGGCCGACGGCCTTGGCAGCGCCGGTGGTGGTGGGGATGATGTTCTCCGTCGCCGCCCGGCTGCGGCGGAGGTCCTCGTGGGGGACATCCGCCAGCCGCTGGTCGTTGGTGTAGGCGTGGACCGTGGTCATCACCCCCTTCTTTATCCCGAACGAGTCGTTGAGGACCTTGGCCAGCGGGGCGAGGCTGTTGGTGGTGCAGGAGGCGTTGGAGACGATGATGTCGTCGGGGCCCAGCTCTTGATCGTTGACACCCAGGACGATGGTCTGGTCGATCTCGTCCTTGGCGGGGACCGTGAGGATCACCCGTTTGGCACCCGCGTCGATGTGCTTCTGCAGCGACGCCCTGTCGCGGAAGATCCCGGTCGCTTCGACCACGACGTCGACCTCGAGCTCCTCCCAAGGGAGTTGGGCAGGGTCACGCTCGACCAGCATCATGATCTCGTGGTCACCGACGGTCATCACCCCGTCGGAGACGCTCACGTCCTGGTCGAACCGACCCATCACCGAGTCATACTCGAGCAGATAGGCGAGGATGTCGTCGTCGGAGAGGTCGTTGATGGCCACCACCTCGATGTCGGAGTCGGGGCGGGAGGCGATGATCCTGAACACCGTGCGGCCGATACGACCGAAACCGTTGATCGCCACTCTGGTCATTCCGATCCTCCTTGCGCTGTGATGGCCGCGGCCACCTCGACGACCCGATGCGAGTAGCCCCAGCCGTTGTTGAACCAGGTGATCGTCTTCAGCAGGGTGTCGCCTGTCACCAAGGTGGCGAGACTGTCGAAGATCCCCGAGTGGGAGTTGAGTCGAACATCGGAGGAGACGATGGGATCGTCGACGTATTCGATGATGTCGCTGTATCGAGCCTTGACCTGACTTTCGACCGCTTCGTTGACCGCGGCCTCGGTGACGGGCTGTCGGGTCTCGGCGACCATGTCGACCGTCGATCCGTCAGGCACGGGGACGTTGAGGGCGGTGACCATGAGCTTGCCGGTCAACTCGGGGAGAACCTGGGTGATGATCTCGGCGGAGTTGGTCTCGGCGGGGATGATGTTCTCGCCGGCGGCCCGGCTGGTTCGGTAGGCGTCGGTGGGCACGTCGGCGAGACGGCCGGCGTTGGACATCGCCTTCACGACGGTCATGAAGACACGCTCCAGCCCGAAGGCTTCGTCGAGGGTGCGGAGGATGGGGGCCGCCGCGTTCGAGGTGTTCGAGCCTAGGGCGACCAACTCGGGTTTTTCGTCGAGGACGACGTCGTTGATCCCTCTGAGCAGCAGGGGGATCTCCCCAGGTGTCTCCGGGCTCGAGGTGAGGACCACATTGGAGGCGCCACTGTCGAGATGTCCTTGCAGGGTGTCCTTGGTGCGGTAGCGGCTGGTGGTGTCGACCACGATGTCGACCTCGTGGTCTGACCAAGATGTGTCGGCAGGGGTCTTGCTGTCGTCGAACGCCACCGTCTTCTCGCCATAGTGGAGACTCCCGTCCCCGTACTCCACCTCCAACGGGAATCTTCCGTAGATCGAGTCGTACTTGAGCAAATAGGTGAGTGCTGAAGGCTCGGCGATGTCGGCGATGGCCACGATGTCCAGGTCGTCACGGTGGTGGAGCAGCCGGAAGACGTTCCGACCGATCCGGCCAAAGCCCATGAGCCCGATTCGGGTTGACGTCATTGTTCTCCTTTGATCAATCGCGAAACTAGCGAGCAACCCCCTGGACTCTGAAACCGGAGCTTTGTACGTTCGCCGCAGGGGAGAGAATGTTCATCGCCTTCGCCATCGCGACAGTTTGTCTGACCGCTCCAGTCAACGGGCCGGTCGTCGCCGGGTATTCCCCTGTCGGCGAATACGGTGGGCATTGGGGAGTGGACTTCCTGGCCGATGTCGGTGACGTAGTGAGCGCCCCCGTCTCCGGTCGGGTCACCTTCGCCGGGTCGGTTGCCGGGATGAAGACCGTCACCATCGAGCCCGTCTCGGGTTTCAAGGTCTCGCTCTCGTACCTGTCTGAGATCCTGGTGTCCCCGGGCTCTCAGATATCACGCGGCTCGACGGTGGCACTCGCCGGCGCTCCCCATGGCAGACCCGGGGTGCACATGTCGACCAGGATCAAGGGCCGGTACGTCGACCCGGCGTCACAGATGGGTTGTCGCGATACCGATATCAGCCGAGCACTCCGGCTGGTGACACCCCCGCGGCCCTATCCTCGGCGTCGTGCGAACTGGAATCCTCGGCGGGACCTTCGACCCGATCCACATCGCCCACCTCCACACCGCCGAGTGCGCATTGCACCAGTTGGGACTGGGTCGGGTCCTCATCGTCCCCGCCGGTGACCCCTGGCAGAAGTCAGCCCGGGAGATCAGCCCGGCCCGGCATCGACTCGAGATGTGCCGCTTGGCGGTCGATGGAGTGGCAGGTTTCGAGGTCGACGAACGTGAGATCACCAGGGAGGGTCCCACCTACACGATCGAGACCTTGGAGTCGTTTCCCGACGACGAAGAGCTGTTCCTGATCCTCGGCTCCGATGCCGCCGCCGGGATCCAGACCTGGCATCGCTGGCAGGACGTCGTGCAGCGGGCGACCATCGTCGAGGCGCCACGTCTCGGGTTCCCCGAAGGGGACAGGCGCCCCGATGTCGTCCATCTCGAGATGGGGCGTCTCGAGATCAGCAGCACCGACATTCGCAGCCGTGTCGCCGCAGGGCTCCCGTACCGGTACCTGGTGCCGAGGGTGGTCTACGAGTACATCGAGTCGAAGAACCTCTATGCGGAACCACACTGAGGCGATATGGTTGTCTTCTTCAAACCGGTGGAGACCACGTCATAGAGCACAGTGTCGAATTGGCCAAGGTGGCGGCTGACGCCATCTTTGACAAGAATGGTTCCGACATTGTCCTGCTCGATGTCGAAGAAGCATTCTTCCTATCGGACATCTTCGTGATCGCCACCGGCTCGTCTCGGACCAACGTGCAGGCACTTGCCGATCATGTCGAGGAGAGGATCAAGCAAACCCACGATCTCAAGCCGCTGCGTGTCGAAGGTCGGACCGAGGGGGAGTGGGTGCTGGTCGATTACGGCGACATCATCGTCCATCTCTTCCAGGCCGCGGCTCGTGAGTTCTACTCACTGGAGCGGCTCTGGGGCGATGCCGAGCGGATCAGGTGGGAGGAGCCCGCAGTCAGCGACGGATGACCTGGATCCACCTTCGCTTCGGGCCCACATCGACCAATCCTTTCCTCGCAGGTGTGAATCAGTGACCGCTGATGGCGAGCTACAAGCCGAAGGGCTTGACCACCATCACGAATATCAAGGCGAGCCAGAGGAGACTGTCGGCCACGTTGACGAGGCGGTTTCGACCGGTCCCTCCAATCACCGTGAGGAGCTCGCTGCTGGGCCCACTATCCGGGCTGGCTGCAGCAGCCTCATCCAGCTTCTTTCCCTGAGGGCCGTGATAGAGGGCACCGATGAGGATGATGGCCAATACCAGGGCGTAACTGATCAGCAACCAAGGCGCGGTGAGATCGAAGTCGGCGGCGATGGCCGTGACGAACCCGAAGATGATGCCCGCCACCATCAGCACACCCGCCACCGGGGCGACACGACCCTCGGCAGCTATGACACTGCGGATCGCCCGCACGTCCTTGCCCCGCTGGATGAGGCCGTTGATGACCCCTCCACCCACGATTAGGGCTACTGCTCCGAACATGCAGGCGATGTGGAGGAACTTCCAGAAGCTGACCCAACTCATGGACTCATCGTAACCTACAGACGAAGTCGCCTCGATGACTCCACACCGGCCCAATGAGAACACGGGGCTTGAAATTCATCCTGTCCACCAGATGACCGAGATAGAGCTGGTGGACGCCTTCATCCTCTCGATTTGTTCGTGATCGCCACCGGATCGGCGCGCACCGACGTGCAGGTCCCTGGCCGACCATGTCGAGGAGCGGCTCGAGGAGACCCGCGACACCATGCAGGGGACGGATGCACTGGGAGTGGGTGCTGGTCAACTACGACGACAGGGAGTCACCGACGGTTGAATGGTTTCACCTTCGAGGTGACCCGGCAATAAACTGACCGTTCTTGCGTGACCAGATGATGTCGTCTAGCTGCTTCGTCTACTCACGCTTGGTTACGGGGCTGTAGCTCAGTTCGGCAGAGCACTTGACTGGCAGTCAAGGGGTCAGGGGTTCAAATCCCCTCAGCTCCACTCAAACGGCCTGTTCAGAGCTATTTTCCAGATAGTGGTCTTCGGCAGGTTCTAGCAAGGGTCCTTTCGTTGTTGAACCAGTGGATGTAAGAGAGGGTGGCGAGTTCGACGTGTTCGAGTCCGCGCCAGAGTCCTTGGTCGGGTCCGTATATGAGTTCGGTTTTGAAGAGACCGATGATCGATTCGGCGAGGGCGTTGTCATAGGCTGTCGCCGACGGAGGCGACGAGGGCTCGACACCGATTTCGGCGAGACGTTCGGTGTAGCGGATCGACAGATACGGTGAACTTGTCACCCTTGACTGACGAAAACACGTGGAGAGCCGGATGTGCGGGAACGCGCACGTCCGGTTCGGTGGGAGAGGACAGGAAAACCTACGGCTGAACGGCCACAAGGCGTCCTGTCCCCGACCCAACTAACCGGCCTCAGATGCACCCAATTGTGCGGACGGGAAGTCGTAGAAGAGACACCGTCTTCCGGTCCCGCGTCCTAATGGTGGTGATCGGCATTCTGTGTGTGATGATCGCCCTCGGATCGTCGAGGGGTTCACTCCCAGCCTTCCATCAGCTCGTGGATCCGCAGCATGGTCCGACCTCTCCGGGATCGGTATGCCTCGACTAGCGCGGCAATGAGCATCACGGCGAATCCCGCGCCAAACCCGACGATCCAGAAGGTCGCCGAGTCGGGTGCCTGGTTGGCTGCTGCGGCGAACAGAACGAGGACCGAAGTCGCGATGGCAACGGTAGCGGCAGCCACAGCCCGTCGTTTCACCCGGGTGGCGGTTGCCCAGATCAACAGCAGACCCGATGCCAGGAACGGGACCAGACCGAAGACGAGGCGTGAGGTGAACATCTCCACGAGGCCCGGGACAACAAGGATCCCTAGCCCGATCCATTCCATGATCTGAACCTCGGGGAGGACACTCCGCCTTTGTCGGCTCCATAGCCGCAAGATCTCCACCTCCGAGAGAAGAGCCACTCCGATCGGGACCGTGTACCACTGCGTGCTACCGGAAACGCTGTCGTCGATCAGGAGTATGAAGCCGAGAGCAATCGTTATCGGGGCGGCGGCGAGCACCTGAGGAAGGTCGCGGATCAGTCCGACGGCCAGTGTCTGGGTGCCGATCGAGAAGAGGACTCCAACCATTAGCCCAGGCTCGGGGAGCGCGGTGACCCCCATGGCGAAGCTCTGCAAGTTGGTCACGGCAGCCAGAACCAGCCACGGAGTCACCCAGACCGAGGACGGGATTCGCCGCCAGACGCTGGTCGATACGAGTGTCGCCGCCGCTGCCAGTACCACGAGGGCGATAGCGAGGCTCCCCCTCGGGACTTCGAACGCCACCGCAAGGGAGTTGATAGAGACGATGCCTGCGACCATGGCGGCAGAGCGAAGCCAGTCGAGGTCCAAGGGCGCGGCCACCCGGGCCAGGCCCATCCCTGCCAGTGCGGCTCCCGCGCCCACTGTGAGTTCCTCGCCACCCACGATCCCGTTCAACCCCACCGCGACGAGGACACCGACGCCTGCCAACGCCGCCCAGGCGCTTGGCTCCACGCGCACCCCTCTTTCCGATGGGCCTGCGTCCCCCCTGAAGCGGGTCAGCTCCGCCACGGCGATCATCATCAGACCGAAGAGGAGGGCGGTGAAGCGAGTGGCTTCTGCCATCGACCAGCCCAAACCCGGGACGAGGGCCAGCCAGGCGACCCCCGAGGCAACAGGGACGAGAACACCGAATTTCGCATCCACCGGCACGAGACCGATCTGGAAGGCGAGGGCGAGGAGGGCGAGCCCGATCGCCAGATAGGGCCCGTCGATCCACGCCGGGTTTGATGCCGCTGCCAGGGAGGTCGCCGAGACGCCAAAGACGCCCAGCACACCCCACCCGAGAGCCGTGTCTGACTCGATCCACCGGACCCTCCGTGCCAGTGCGACCAGCAGCGCCAGAAGCCCAAAGCCCACCGCGGTGAGCCCGACGGCGGTCACGGCATCGGTCTCGAGCCAGACCAAGAATGATGGCCAGGCGAGTGCTGCCGAGATGACACCGATCACCTGGTAGGAGAAGCGGCGGAGGTCCTCGGTTAGCCAGGTGCCGATGATTCCCCGCATCGATGTGCCGGCAAGGGCCAGAGCGAACCAGCCGATGCCGGTGTAGAGGGCGGCGACGATGATCAGAAGGTTCCCGACCTCCGCCCACGCCCGATTTCTCTTCCAAACCGACACGACGATAGAGAGAGCCCCGAAGGCCAGGAATGTCTCAGGGACCGAATCGGGGAAAGCGAAGACAAGTGCCATCAGGCTCACCCCGTGGGCAACGACCAGCGGAGGAAGATCCCAGCGCAGCCAGGGATCCCGGTCGGTCCCGTCGATGAGTTCGATGACCCATGAGATCACCACCAGCCATCCGGCGAGCCAGATCAGCAGCCAGGGGTCCTCGGTAGGGGACATCCCCGTGAGCCGGATCACTCCGAAGGACGCCAATCCGTGTCCGATGAGGCTCACCGCCCCGAGACGCAGCATCAGGGAAACGGCGAAGTAGAAGACAGCGGCGCCGAGCGCCCACACCCCTACGCCACTACCGGGTCCGCTCAATGACGGGATCAGGCTGGGCGGGACCAGCAAGGCGCCGATGATCACGGGTGGCCACAACCAAGAAACTCGCAGGATTTGGGTCGGTCGTCGTCGTCCGGCGAGCACGTCGTCGGCAGTCAGACCTCCCATCAGGAGCAAGCCACCCCAGGCGAGGGTGACGAGATGAAGCGAATCGCTTTGGAGGCCGGCCCGATCTCCCAGAAGGATCACCAGCGGGACGCTGGCGACCCAGGCCACCCATGGGAACCAGATCGGGCGAAGGTCTCTCTCGAGGACGAAGCTCACCGCGATGATGAGGGAGCAGCCGGCGATGGTCGGCCATGGCCCCGGGGTGGCGATCAGCGTGCCAACGATGGACGAGAACATGGCGCCAAGGGCCAGCACCCTGCTCAGAGGTCGTCGGCTGGTCCACTGTCTTGTCGCGCCTGCGTAGACGAGACCCACGAGGGCCACCAGCACCCCCGCCTCTGCCCTGATCATCTCCGACAGACCAGCGATCGCGACGACCGCAAACGGGATCGAAACCACGGTCACCACCGGGATGAACCAGGCAACACTTCGCATCGCAACTGAACCCGGCTTCTCGCCCGTGTGCTCCATCAATCGGTGCAGGAGAGTGCCCAGGGTCTCGCCCTCCAGCTCGGAGGCCACGGTCGAGGTGATCCAGCCGAGGGACCACGCCGTCCAAGCCACGGCCGCCCCGGCGTCGTTGCTCGCAGAGGAGAAGCTGACAAGGGTGGTCAGATGGCCGATGGCGGCGAGATGTGATGCCGGTGGACGTCTGAGGGCGGCCGCTGCCGCCACCATGCCTACCCCGATGGCCGCCCACACCGATACCCGTTCCAAACCGGGCCGTTCCAGGGTTTCCATGGCGATCGCCAGGGCCGCCAGGAGCACACTGCTCGCGGACCACAAGCGGAACACCGGCCATCTCGGGGCCAGGCCCACCGTCGGAGCCACAATCAGCAATGCGAGCGGTGCTTCCAGGGCGATCTCTCCACGTTGCCAGGAGACGACGATCAGACCGATCACGGGGATGGCCGCACCGGTGAGCCACAACGGCCAGAAGGAGTCGATCGTTCTCGAAGCCCTTACCGCGAGCGTCGCCGTCGCCAGGGTCGCCGCCATGACTATCAACGCGCCGCCAGCGGACAGCAGCTCCATCAACGCCGCTCCGGTGGCGAGAGGGGCGACTGCCGCAAGCACGGTGAAGGCGTCGCCCACCGTCTCCTCATCCCAATCGCCGTGACGACGGATATGGGCCCAAACGGTGAGCCCGACGGAGACCAGGAGTGCAGGCCACGCGGATCCGAGGGTCAGGAACAACCCGATGACGACACCGGCGCCGGTCAAAAGTGTCGCCGACGTGACCTTCGGGTGCAGGGCTCGGTCGTACTCGAACAAAGCGACATAAGAAGCGGCCACGATCACCCCCGTCCATTCGATCGACAGGCTCGGGGCGATTGTCACCAACAACAGACCCAGCACGACGGGGCGGAACGGCGTGAGCACGTCGCGCTTGTCGAACCAGGCTGCCAGCAACTCGGCGGCGACCAGGGTCGACAGCGCCAAGAGGGTGAGAGGCCAGGAGCGTGTCCAGTCCTCTCCGACGGCTAGAGACACGGTGAGCAGATACGCCACAGGTAGACCTACCAGTGCCGACCTGACGGTGGGAACCGCGAGACGATGTTCACGGTTGCGCAGAACCACCACCAAAGTCAGGGCGATCGCCGCCGCCGCCATCGCCGGTTGCGGTGAGACGAGGCGGGTGATCGCATCGCTGGTGAGCAACTCGTCTGTCTTGAACCAGAAGCCCGTGACCAGGCCGGCCAGCCAGACCAGTGGTGCCACCAGGTAACGCAGCGTCGAGTCAGTGTGCCGCTTTCCATGCCACGTGTAGGCCAACGCCAGGATAAGAGAGGTCACAGTGAGGGCGACGACCAGAGCGCGCCCCTCGAAGTCCGGCGGGATCGGGGCGTTGTCGACCAGGCTGGCGAAGAGAGCCAGGGGCAGGACCATCCCCCCCATCAGCTCCATACCAGCGGCGACGTGAACCGCATTCTGCTTTCTCAGGAACCAGGCCCAGGCGAAGAAGACCACGGCGATGCCCAACTCGTAGATCGGCTGTTGGGAGTCGGGGATGTCGACGAATGCGAACAGCAGGAAACCGAAGACGGCCACGAAGGTCATCAGCACCCCGAGATAGGCAAAACCGTGAAGAGCCATCTCCGAGGAGATCGCCTCCCAGAAGCGGTTCCAGGTTTGACGGAACTCGCCAGGTGGTGGAGGAGGCGTCGGGGCCGAGGCACGAGCCGGAGCGAAGGGAGCGACCGGAGGCGGGGGATCCATGGCGACGCTGGGCTCCTCCCAGCGTCGCGGCGGGAGACCGACCTCGGCCAAATCGACTGGCCCTGCGGCAATCTCTGGCTCTGAGGGCTCGACCTCGTCGGCGTCGCCGGCTGCCCAATCATCCGCATGGAGTCTTGCGACCAGATGGTCGTGTGTGAGCTGGTCGATCGCACCGGCGCGGCTGGCATCGTCGAGAAACCTGGTTATCCCAGAGAACAGGGCGAGGTCGGAGTAGACCGGATCCGGAGCGTCGGGCTCCGTTGCTGGTGGAACTGCAGTTTGCGGTCTCAAATCGGCGGTGGGGGATGCCTGTGGCGCGGGTCCGGTGAGGGCACCGTAGAGGGGGAACCAAACCAAGAGGGGAGCTGCGGGCAGTCCGACGAGCCCGATCACGCCGAGCCTGGTCTTCCCGTGGCGGAAGCAGACGAAAGTGCACACCGCATCCACGATCACCAATGCGATCAACGGATTGATGAAGTCCATCATCATGGCCCTTCGAGCCCTCCTCGTCCTTCCCTTGCCCAAGCTATGCGAGCTTCCCCGGTCTGCCCCATCGGCGTTAACCCCCATCCCCGAGTCAGATCGACGGGGGCGTCTCGTTCACGCCCCCGTCGAGTCTTCCTGTCGTGGGTCTAACCGGACAGTGACGCCAGGAACGCCTTCGCCACCACCCGATATCCCTTCGTGTTGAGATGGATGTTGGGTCTGACGGTTGGGTCGTCGGGGCACATGGAGGTGAGATCGCAGACCACGTCCACGTTGTCGGGGATCCCGTTGGGCGGCTGGTCGTCCCCGAAATCGCCCGAATTGAACCGGCCGTAGATGTCGACCACTTCCACGTCGAATAGCCCATACACCTGAGCCAGAGCGCCATTGAAACCGATGAGGAGCTGGTCACTCAATTGGGCCAGCACGGGGTCGGGTGTCTGTTGACCTGGTATGCCGGAGAAGAACCCGATCGCTGCCGCCACCTGGGGGTTGTAGTAGTTCATCGCCAGGATCGGCCCCTCGTATCCCCCAGCACGCAGTGTGCGCACGATCTGGACCACCTTGCCCGCGATCGTCGCAATCTCGGCGGAGAAGCAGTTCAAGTCGACACCGCACTCGAGCTGAGCCTGGAGGATGTCGTTGGCCCCCATGTCGATGGTGATCAACACCACGTCCTCGGTCTGGACGGCGGCCAGAGCGTCACCCAGCTGGGTGCCCGTGGCGTAGAGATCGACGCACTGTGAGGGGTCACCAAAGAAGTTGACTCCTCCGGTCATGGTGTCCGTGGTCTCCCCCGGACAACCGAGCTTTGCATGGGTCATCTTGGCTCCGAAACGGCCTTTGATCCGCTGATAGAGCTGATCGGTGTAAGACGACTGAGACGAGAAGGTGGTGAACCCGTCCTCATCAGCCTGCGACCCGGCCGCCAGCGACGTGCCCAAGGAGAGGTACACCGGTTCGAAGTCGTCATTGCCCTCCCCGGTGGCGACAGCCCCCGCCGGTAGAAGAGCCGTCAGCAGAACGAAGACCAGCACGGTCGTCGCGATTCTCCATCTCATTTGTCCTCCTTCGCAGAGATCCCGTTTACCGTTCTATCGCTTCTTCGCAGGCCGGGACATCGGGTAAAGCCCCTATGTGTCACCCGACGGGTAATCGACTCTGATGACCACCTCGGTTCCTTCCCCGGGCCTGCTTGCGATGTCAACCGTCCCGCCCACACTGCCGACTCTGTCGAACAGCGACATGGCCATGCCATGCCCGCCCGCCCGCATGGCCAGATCAGGGTCGAATCCGGATCCTCGGTCGCGCACCATCACCACCACGGAGCCCTCGCGTCGCTCCGAGTAGACGTCGATGAGGTCGCCGCCGGAGTGGCGGGCGGCGTTCACCATCGCCTCCCGGGCTCCCTCCACCACATGGAAGAGGGTGTCGTCGAGGGGCAGGTCGTCTTTGATCAGGGCGTCGATCATTACCTGGGTATGCATGTCCTCGACGTCATCGCGTGCCTCCAGCAGTGCTACGCGGAAGCTCTGTTCATGCGGCGAGAGGAACTGCTCGATGATGCGTTTCAGCTCCCGCTGCTGACGACGGGCCAGGTACGTGACCTGCTCGGGGTTGTTCGCTTCGAGCTGGATGGCGTTGAGGGTTTGGAGCACCGAGTCATGGAGGCGGGTGGCCAACGCGGCACGTTCCTCGAGCCGTGCCTGTTCCGCCTCGACGCGTGCCAGCTTCGTCTCCGCCTCTGAGCGTTTCGCTGAGTGCTCCCGCAACGCGTCGAAGCCCCATCCTGCGATCACTGCGATGAAGGGAAACACGATGGAGAAGACTGAGGCGGACATGCCGCGGTCGAGGACGTTGAGGCGTACGAAAAACTGCTCGATTCCGAGAGCCAATGAGATCGGCAGCGCCCAACGCAGCCCCCCTCCATTGGCCGCCAGGACCACAGACGACATTGGATAACCGCCATGAAACAGTTCACTGGTACCTGCACCCGGTGAGCTTCCACCCACGAGGAAAGCGGTCAGAAAGTCAACGCCCACAAACCATCGCGAGCGCAGCCTCCGATCGTCCCGGGCGGCCCACACCGTTGCTCCGGTCCACGCGGTCGCCACCGAGAGTGTCATGACGGCGACCCACGTCTGCTCGATGTGGGCTGACGAATCAGGAGGGCTGGTCAGGCCGATGATGACCAGGAGAGTCATCCACGCCCATCCCAGAATCCGGAACAGGAGGGTGATCCTCCTCAGGGTCGGGTCGATAGGGTTCGACCCCGGCGGTGGTCCCCCCCACCACGGGGTGTTCACAGTGACTGAAGAGTACGCCTAACGCCGGGGTCGGTGGCGTAGAAATGGACATCAGGTCGATCCCCGATAGCCGCGGTGATGGCAAGCCACTACCTTGAATCCAGGCCAGCCTCGGTCTCCCGAGCTGTAAATGTGTCGTGACTGACCAACCGAGCATTTTCGTTGTTGAGGACCACCCTGTGGTGCGGAGGGGGATAGAAGCTCTTGTCGGCTCTCGCTACCGGCTTGTTGGATCGGCTGATGAAGTCGGTGCGGCCATCGAACTGATCACGGAACGCAAGCCGGATCTGGTGTTGCTCGACGTTCACATCGGTGGCGGTGGCGGCGCCGCAGTCGTCCATGCCGTAAAACCCGTCCACGCCGAGATCAAGTTTCTCGTCCTGTCCGTCTCCACATCGCGGGACGCTGTGCTCCGCATGTTTCACGCCGGCATCAACGGCTACATAGTCAAGACCAGTGACGAAGAATCTCTCCTGGGAGCGATCCAACAGACACTCCAGGGTGGCCGGCCAATCTCCCGTGAGGTGGCCGGGCACCTTCTGGACATCGATGATGAGATCCCCGTCGAATCCGGCATCGACCGTCTCACTCCGAGAGAGCGCGAGGTGATGACCCTGATCGCCCGTGGCTACACCTACCGCGAGGTCGCCCGCTCGGTAAGCAATCCCATCAGCATCAAGACCTTGGAGACCCATGTCCTCCACATCTTCGAGAAACTCGGGGTGGCCAGCCGACACGAACTCACCCGCTTCGCCTACGAGACCGGATTCGTCAATCCGGATTCCCGCGATCACCCCTCGGATTGAGTTGGAGGTCCGGTCCCGGGCGTTGCGTCATTGACGAGTCCCTTGCCATGTGGCTGGAAACGTCTTCGTAACACGAAGAGAATTGCGAGTGGACCCACCCAGAACAACCCGACTCCCACCGCAGAACTGATCCAGATGTTCCGTTGACGATTCTCGAGCGATCCATCCGCAGTCGATTCGCACAGTTCGGTGTCGAGTGGGACGATCTCGCCCTTTCCGCCTTCGATCAATTGACATGCCAACAGAGCCTCGGCCTCCAGGCCCAGCGTGTAGCTCCAAACTGCCCAGGCCGGCAGAAGGAACATGGCTGCCGTGACGATGAGGAGCATAAACCTCACTCCGATGCGTTCTGACACGAGAGCACCCACCCAGAAGCTGATGGGCACCAAGGCCCACATCGCGGTGACCGCAGCCAATCTGGCGAGGTCGCTATCACCGAGAGCCGCCGTTGCCAGTGCCATCGCCATGAACGACGCCGGGTACATCAGCTGGGCTGAGGTGAGTCCGATGATCACCCAGACCCAGGTGCGCTGATACCAACGTCTTCGGGCCGTCACGGTCGAGGCTTTGGTCTGATTTGGTCCGGCGTTTCTCATGGGGGTCTCGGCTCCCGTCCTCACGCACGAGCCTGTCCGGTTGCCGACCTCCCGTGGATCGGGGATCCCCCCGATGCAAGCAGCCGGAGGTGACATCGAGTTCCAGAGACGACTCGCTACCGGCCGAGGCCCATCGGGGTGATCCCCTATGGGCGGCTTGACATTTCCTTCGTAGCTTCGGATTGGAAGGAGGAGACGGTATGGCCGATCGTGTGAGAGGGAACGAGCTACGGACCATATCTCTCAGGATTCTGGTCATCGGGGGATTGGTCCTCGCCTCTTGTGGCGGCGCGGACGCAGCCGACAGCACCACCACCACGGAACAGGCCACTACCACTACTTCATCGTCCACGACTACGACGACAACTCCACCCACCACCACGACAACCCTGAGCAAACCTGACGTCCTGGATGCCTTTGTTGAGTACATGACAGATCCCGGTTTCACCGGACGGGCCGATCTCGGCTTCCAACTCGAGTTCGAAGGGGCCAGTATCTCGGGAGACGGAAAACTCGAGTTCGTCGGTGATATCAGCTACATGACTATGGAGATCCCCGGGCTCGGTCGACAGGAGATCATCTCCTTTGGAGATGTGAGTTACGAGCGGACCGGTGAAGGTCCGTGGGTGAGCGATGAGGGCGACGAGGACCCGTTCGCCGAACGGGGAGCAGGCTCACCGGTTCCGGGTGAGGAGATCGCGTCGGTTCCCGTTGAGGACATCGAGTTCCTGGCTGCCGTGAAGTCGATCGCAGCCCTCGAGCATCTTGGTGTCGAGGAGCGCGACGGGATTGTGTTGCACGAGATCGGGCTGCCGCCCGGCACCGACGTCGATCCTGTGGCTTTTGGAATGAGTCCCGATGAGGTCGCAGGGTTGGAGGTGGTGTTCTGGGCCACTGATACAGGACTACCTCATGAGATGGAGATGACATTCGACGTGGTCGAGGATCCCGAGACACCAGTGACCATCACGTTCTACGTCTTCTTCGTGGAGACCGGGATTCCCATCGAGATCACACCTCCCAATGAGGTCTGGATCCGGCACACATCCGAACTTGGATTCTCGATCGGGTACCCACAGAACTGGGAGGTCGAGGAGTATCGAGAGGAGTACTCCTCGGAAGTGTTCTTCGGCCTGCAGGGTGATGTGTTCGAGGTTGTCGTGACCGACGTCAACCCACATGAGCGGGTGCCCTTGAATGCCGTCATAAGCGGCTTCCGGTCTGGCGGAGAGCAGGAGGGCATGGTGTTTGGTGAAGTCGAGGAGTTGGAGATCGTTGGCTTCCCGGCCCGGAGAGTGGCATACACCGGGGAGGACGAGTTCGGTATGCCCTTCTATGCGATCTATCTCGTGACGCAGGCCGATCTCGGTGAGATGTACGAGTTCATCATATGGGTCGACGCCGATGACGGGGAGGGGGCGGCGAAGCTGTTGGAGGACTTCATCAGCACCTTGAACCCCGACGTCTGAGCGGGACCTTTCTCCGGTGAGGCCCGCGCTGGTCGCCCTTTCTGTGAAGATCCTCGAATTGGCAGCGGACAAGGAGGTCTAGGTCCGGGAGACGGTTAGATGGCTCTGCCGTTCGACGGATCGGTAATCAGACGGGAAATGTCGAGAAGGCACGCCGAGGGATGATCTGGATTCGGAGATTGGTGCACTCAGCGTGTGCTTCCAGTGGGTCTCGGCGTGGATCGAGGCGCACGCTGGGCCAGGGTATGCGGGAGGTAGCGTCCACTATTTGGCCACTATCGTTCCGAGAACAGCACATGACGGGTTGGGACGGGACGGGACGATTTGGGACCGAAACACCTGAGAGAACGGCCGATTCGTGGACTGGAGATGGCAGGACGTGAGTGGCTGGGATGAAGGCGTTCGGACTGGCAGTCAAGGGGTCAGGGGTTCAAATCCCCTCAGCTCCACTTTCGAAAATGCTCCTCTACCTGGGGCTTCGTGGTCCTAGCCGCCTGACCTCGCAAACCCCCTCTTGGCCAAGAGTCCGCGAAAAGTCCGCGGAAGTCCGCAGGAATAGATGATGTAAGCGCTCTGCGGCTCCGGTTGATGCTCGGCTGGGAGGTATTGCGGCATAGGATGCCCGGCCCGACCGGGGGAGGGTGGGGAAAAGCAGTGGTCGGCCTGCCGGACGACCTTCCCCTCTTAGCCACTGTGGCAAGCTTCGCTGGACACGACACACCCGCACCGACATGGCGGCCGGAGGACCTGGACCACAACCGTTGTTCGGTTCGCTGACGCGAAGAACCGCTAGGGCAAGGTGCCGGGGTCGACGACCAAGACCACGACGATGAGTGCACCGACCCCCAACGCGATGTAGCCGAGCACCAATCCGGCTATCGCCATCCCCCGCCCGCCCTGGCGCCCCCCGGTGTCATCGATTTGGCTCAAGGCGACGTGCCCGAGGATGACGCCGAGGAGCGACCCGATCCAGAAGATCCAGGTGATGCCGAGGATGAGCGATGCGATCGCGAGCCCGTTCATCTCTTGGGGCGCGGCGACGGCCACCGTCGGTGGCGACATGGTGTCGACGCCGGAGGGGTCGTGCGGTGCTGTGGCCGTTGCGTCCGCGACGACATCCGGCGGCGTCTCGGCCGCAGGTATGTCCGGCGAGGACCCGAATACGCTCTTGGCCGCCCAGCCGAGCACGGCGAGGACGACGGACCCGGAGACGATGAGGACAATCGGTAACGGGACATCGATCCGCGCCAGGGCGACGAGGACTGCGAGTAATGCGTCGGTCGCTGCACTGATCTTGCCGGTCAGTGTCGCTGGCCTCGTTGCGAAGTAAGCGGCGAGAGCTGCGCCAAGGCCTGCGACGGCAGCCCCGATCGCCAAAGCCGTGGTCAGACCGAAGCCGTTCAATAGGGTCGGGATGGTGATGGCGAGCACGATGAGCGTGGTCGCCTCGTATCTGGCTTTCGGAGTGCGGCCGGCGATCAGGTATGCACCGGCAGCGGCGGCCAGCGCGCCGATGACGGCGAAGCCTGCCGCTCGTTCGTCGACAGAGCCGGCCAGGGTGGCGCCGGCGGCGATGGCGGTTGCGAACATCGCGACGATGAGGAGGATCCAAGTGACGAGGTCACCTCGGAAGCGCTGTGCGACGTAGGAGCACACGGCGACGATTCCGGCAGTGAGTGTGAACCGAGCGTCGAACTCGAGTCGCTCAGCGGCGACCCATCCGATCCACCCGGTCGTTCCGATGGCTGCGGCGTAGATCGCGTTTCCGAGCCGCCAGGTCTCGGCGAAGGGGTAGTTGCCCACCACCCATGCCGCCCACCACAGAGCTCCCGCCGAGGCGACGAGCAGCGCCAAGATGACGACATCGGACAGACCGGTGAGGTAGTCGCCGATCAGGATCCACAGCCCGAGCCCGATCGCGGCCGCGGCGACGTAGCCGATGGGTTCGAGTGACCGGACCAGCCACCAAGCTGTGAGAGGGAGGAACCCGCTCGGCCGGTCTCCCGATGAGCGAGTCAGCGAAGGGCGTGGTCGCGCGTCGGCGCTGGTGTCCTCGGCCTTGTCAGCCACGATGTGCCTCTCGCCGGATGGCTGGTGCGACGGAACCCTACACAGGGCCCCCTCCGGCACGGTGGTGCATACGACGGGTGTCACGAAAGCGGCGTCAGGATTCGGATGTCGCTTCTCGTGCGGAGACGGTCACCCTTTGGTGGAGCTGCGAGACGTTTCTCCGACTCTTGCGCCTCGGCCGATGGCCGAGGCGTTCCTGTGGCGTCGAGACCCGCTCACGTTCCATGCGAGATGGCACGCCGCAACTGAGGAGGGCCCGGACCCGTGTGTTGGTGATGCTGGCAGGCGGGGTACAAACACGAGAGGTCGTGTCCACCTTTTGTCCACTATCACTCCGGGAACTGGACGTGAGGGGTTGGGCCGGGCTGGGACCACGTGGGAGCCAACCCCCGTAGAGGGTTAGATCCCGTGACTGGAGATGACTGGGCGTGACTGGCTGGGATCGAGGCGTTTGCACTTGCAGTCAAGGGGTCAGGGGTTCGAATCCCCTCAGCTCCACACCGGTTCGGCCCCGCAAACCCCGGCCCCACTACGCCATCAAACCTCCTTGAAATGATGTCGTCTCAGGTTTCGCCTGAGTTACGCATGGTGTCGAATAAGCGCAGTAACTCCATGGGCAGGGGAAAGACCAGGGTGGAATTCTGTTCGGCGGCAACCTCGGTCATTGCCTGCAGGATTCGAAGGTGCATCGCCGCCGGGCGATCCTCGAGCAGGCGTGCCGCGTCGGCCAGGTTCGCGGCCGCCTCTTTCTCTCCCAGGGCGTGGATCACCTTGGCACGCCGTTCCCGCTCCGCCTCGGCTTGCCGGGCCATGGCCCGTCTCATCGCGTCGGGCAGCTCGACGTCCTTGACCTCCACGAGACTCACCTTCACCCCCCAGGCGTCGGTCAGGCTGTCGATTATCTGTTGGAGCTGTCGGTTGATCTCGTCACGGTTGATCAACAGCTCATCGAGGTCGGCCTGGCCGATGATGGAGCGCAAGGTGGTTTGGGCCACCTGTGAGGTCCCGAATCGGAAGTCCTCGATCTCGAGAATCGCCCGGTTGGGGTCGACGACCCGGAAGTAGGTGACTGCGTTCACCCGAACCGTCACGTTGTCCCTCGTGATGATGTCCTGTGGTGGGATGTCCTGGGTCACCGTGCGCAGACTGACCCGAAGCAGCCGGTCGACGATGGGAATGATGAAGATCAGACCCGGGCCTCTCGGCTCGCCGGTCACCCTGCCCAGGCGAAACAGAACGCCTCGCTCGTATTCGGGCAGGATCTTGATCGATGCCCTCAGGATCGTGATGAGGAGCACGGCCGCGATGGCGAGGCCGATTGCAGTCTCAGTGGTCATCATCACCTCCAATCGTCTCGACTATCAGTTCGAGGCCATCGATGCCCACTATACGGACCAGCATGCCGGGTTCCAGGTCGCCGGTCGAGGACCGGACGGACCACCAGGCGCCGTCCAGGAAAAGCGACCCGCTCTGGCCTTCCGCATCGACAATCGTACGGGATTCGCCGATGAGAGTGCCGGTTCCGGTGGTCGAGGGCTGGAGTCGGGCCTTCAAGGCGGCTCGTCCGGCGATGGTGGTGGCGGCTCCCATGACCGCAGCGGTGGGCCAGAGGACCGGTGGGCTGACCTGGAGTTCGCCTTCGAAGAGGAAGATCCCGGCCAGGAGCAAGGCGATGGTCCCGCCGCCGGCGAGCACACCCACCCCCGGGACGAAGATCTCCCCGATGAAGAGGGCGACAGCCAGGACGAGGAGGGCGACACCGGTCGTTGATACCGGGAGCACGCTGAGAGCGAAGAAACCGGTCAGCAGGAGAATCACCCCGGCGATCCCGGCGAACCCCAAACCCGGGTTCGCCGCCTCGTAGACCACGGCCAGGGTTCCTATCGACAGGAACAGAAGCGCCAGGTTGGGGTCTGCGATCTGCGCCAGGATGCGTCGAAAAGTCGACATCTCATACAGCTCGGGGACGGCACCAGCCGTGGCCAGAGTCACATCCTCCCCGAGCACCTCCACCGTCATCCCGTCGATGGCGAGCAGAAGATCGTCGAGGTCGTCCGCCACCACGTCGACGACCCCGTCTTCCACGGCCTGGTTGGCGGTGATCGATGTGCCGTCACGGACAGCCGACTCGGCGAAGTCGACGCTGCGGCCCCGGCGTTCAGCAACCGATATGGCGAACGCGGATGCGTCGTTGATGACCTTGTCGGTTATCTCCCCGCCCTGAAGGTCCACCGGGGTGGCGGCGCCGATCGACGTGGCCGGTGCCATCGCCGCCACGTGGGCGGCCATGGTGATGAACGTGCCTGCAGATGCGGCGCGGGCCCCCTCAGGCTCGACGTAGACCACGACAGGGATGGGGGCATTGAGAATGGTTTGAACGATGTCACGCATCGAGGTCTCGAGACCGCCCGGGGTATCCAGGGCGACGACCAAGACGGCATCGTTCTCGACTGCCTGTTCCACCGCCGCCGCCAGGTGGTCGGCAGTCACCGGTGTGATCGGGCCGTTGACTTCGGTGACCAGCACCCCCGGCGTGGTCTGGGCCAGAACCGGGACGGCGAGCCCCGCAACCAGAACCGATCCAGCGATCAGGCCGCCAACGGCGCGCCTTCGCCTTGCCATGGGTTGATTATGGCCCAAACGCCGGTGAAGCCACACTCCTTCGGAGGTAGCGGATGGCCAGGCGATGGCCGATACTTGGCCAAATGGAGCGCGTCGAAAGCGGAGCTGCGGTCACCAAGCGAGCTACGGCGCTGCATGGTGACGTAGCGGGCTACGACATCGCCTGAATGCGATGAGGGTGCCTACCATGAAGCAGGCACCCTGAAACCTTACCGTCAGATTGTCGCTCTCAGGCGGGGACCGAGCAGTTCCCCAGGTTGAAGTCCTTGATCACGAAATTGTTCGGCTGGGCAGTGATGTGGAACGTCGCGTTCACGTTGCCGACGGTTCCGCTTCCCTTACTCACCAGCTGAAACTTATCAGTTATGGTGAAGACCTCACCGCCGGTGTTCGCGTTAAAAGCGCCACCAGCCCATGTAGCTCCGACGATGGAGACGACGTTCCCCAATTCATCCTCAGCCACGACCTTCCGGGGCGTGAGGGTGAAGGTGAAGTTTTGGTTCCCCTGTGCCGCTGAACCTTCATGAACGACAATCTGGACCTCTCCAGATGTGATCGTGTAGACGGCGTCGTCGCATACGAACTGGTCGCCTGTCACCGGGACTGTGAATCTCTCAGCGGGTCCATCAGCCAAGACGGTCGCGGCCAATGCCATGACAGCGACGAAAGATACGAGTACAACAACTGTTCTGCGCATACCTGCTCTCCTTTGCGTAAGACAAGACACATTCGCGCTTGTCGATATGCTGTAGAGCAGCACCCCGCGGGACGGATTGTCCGGCACCAGAAGCATATACCGCCATCGTGATCTAAGACGAAGCTCCCCGATCGGAGACATAACCGCCGATCCCGTCGAACAGGCTAGGGGGCGAGTTGGATGAACGGCGGAATGGTCCGAGGTGTCAGCGTCAGGGTGGTGGTGTGCTCTGGACGT
>Ga0299913_10000386_pt1 | contig 27111 bp, 27 predicted proteins | sample RVTome_9_FD_201360 | JGI IMG/M metagenome (GOLD analysis project Ga0299913, IMG submission 201360) | Soil microbial communities from uranium-contaminated site in the Upper Colorado River Basin, Wyoming, United States - RVT155D38 (version 2) ... | reverse complement strand
CCACGGCAGCGTGCCTCGATGCCGAGTTCCGCGGCGCGTCCCGACGCCACGACCGGGCAGCGCGGGTGGAACCGGCACCCGTCGGGGATCCGCGTGGGGTCGGGCGGCTCACCGGTCAAGATGGGCCTGTCGATGCCCCCTGCCTCAGGCACCACGTCGAGCAGCGCCTTCGTGTAGGGGTGCAGCGGCCGTTGCAGCACCTCCTCGGCGGGCCCGATCTCGACGACGCGGCCGAGGTACATCACGGCGACACGATCGGCGACCGTCCACGCCAGGCCCAGATCGTGGGTGACGATCAGGATCGAGATCTGGAACTCTTCGCGCAGCTTCATCAACAGCGCCAGGATCTCGCCCCTCACCGAGGCGTCCAGGTTCGAGACGGGCTCGTCGGCGACGATGACCTTCGGGTCGAGCACGAGCGCGCCGGCGATCACGACACGCTGGCGCTGACCACCCGACAGCTCGTGGGGATAAAGCAGGTAGAACCGCTCGGGTGGCCGCAGCCCGGCACGTGATAGTGCGCGCGCGACGAGCTCCTCTTCGGTCTCACCGTTCGGTCCACGATGGATGTGATGGATCCGCAGGGCCTCGGCCACGATCTCGTAGATCGTCTGGCGGGGATTGAGCGACCCCGTCGGGTCCTGGAAGACCATCTGCACGTCTCGCCTGTACGCGCGCAGCCTGCGTCCCAGGGGTTTGCCTTCGTACCGGATCTCGCCGTGCTGGGGCCGGATCAGCCCCATGATCGCCCGCGCGAGCGTCGTCTTGCCGCAGCCGGACTCACCCGCGAGCGCGAGCACCTCTCCTTGCTGCAGGTCCACGTCGACCCCGTCGACGGCACGGGCGATCGTGGCCTTGCGGCCGAGCAGCCCTGCGATCAGTCCGACCCGCCCCTGGAAGCTGACCTCGAGGTCGCGCACCTCGATGACCGATCCACGGGTCGCGGCAGGCCCCTCGGCGGTGTCGGCGTGCGGCGTCGTCATCGAGCGACCTCCGCCGCCGTTTGGTCGCCCGAGCGCTCGACGAGCAGGCACGCGGCTCGGCGCGCCGGGCCCGCGTCGAACAGCGGTGGATCGATCGTCGGGCAGTCCTCGAACGCCACCGGACACCGGGGGTGGAACGAGCAGCCCGTCGGCAGGTGCTGGGGATCGGGCGGGTCGCCGCCCAGACCGCTCGGCTTGTGCCGGAACCGCTGGTCGCCGACCTCGGGGAACGCGGCCGCGAGCGCCCCCGTGTACGGGTGCACCGGTTGGTGGAACACCCGCTCGGCCGGGCCCTCCTCGACGATGCGCCCCGCGTACATGATCGCGAGGCGGTCGGCGACCTCGACGAGCACCGAGAGGTCGTGCGTGATGAAGATCATCGCGAGCCCCAGGTCGCGTTGCAGCTCCTTCATCAGTCGAAGCACCTGCGCCTGCACCATGACGTCGAGCGCCGTGGTCGGCTCGTCGGCGATCACCACCGATGGGTTGCACGACAGCGCCATCGCGATCATCACGCGCTGCTTCTGGCCCCCCGACAGCTCGTGCGGGTAGTCGTCGATGCGCCGGGCGGGCAGCCCGACCTGCTCGAGCAGCGCCCCCACGCGGGCCCGTGCCTCCCGCTCCTTGGACTGGCCGTGCACGAGGATCGCCTCTTCGATCTGCTCGCCGACGCGGCGAACCGGATTCAGACCGTGCATCGCGCCCTGGAAGATGATCGACGCGCCCGCCCACCGCACGGCACGTAGGCGGCCGGGCTTCATCGCGAGAACGTCCTCGCCGTCGAGCAGGATCTCACCCTCCACACGGGTGCCGGCCGGCAGCAGGCGAAGGACCGAGCCTGCGATCGTGGACTTGCCGCAACCCGACTCGCCCGCCAGGCCCACGACCTCACCCTTGGCGACCTCGAGGTCGACGCCGCGGACCGCGGGCACGTCGCCGGACTGCGTCCGGTAGGTGATGCGAAGATCGCGCAGCGATAGGACCGTCATCGGCTCCTCAGCTTCGGGTTCAGGACCTCATCGAGTGCATAGCCACACATCGTGAAGGAGAGTGTCACACAGACGATCGCGATGCCCGGCGGGATCAGCCACCACCACCACCCGCTCGACAACGCCCCGGAATAGAACGCCTCCTGGATCATCACACCCCAGGAGATGCTGTTCGGGTCTCCGAGCCCCAGGAACGCCAGAGTCGTCTCCGACAGGATCGACAACGCCACCGTCAGCACCGTGTTCGCGAAGATCACTGGGAAGACGTTCGGCAGGATGTGACGGGTCACGAGGTGCCAGTCGCCGGCGCCGAGCGCTCGGGCTCGTTCGACGTAGGGGCGCTCCTTCACCGTCAACGTCTGGGCACGGACCAGCCGCGCGGTGCCGGCCCACGAGGTGATCGCGATCACCAGGATGATGTTGAACAGTGAACGGCCGAGGATCGAGGCGAGCACGATCGCCAGGGCGATCCACGGGATCACCAGGAACCAGTTCGTGAGGGCGCTCAGTACGGTGTCGACCTTGCGCCCGTAGTAGCCCGCGGCGATGCCCACGAACGATCCGATCAACATCGTGACGATCGTCGCGACGACACCGACGAGCAGAGAGATGCGCGAGCCGTACATCAGCAGCGAGAGCACGTCGCGGCCGAACTGGTCGGTGCCCAGCCAGTGTGAGGCGCTCGGCGGTTGGAACGCGGGTTCCGTCGCGGTCGCCAGCAGGTCGAAGCGCGACTCGTCGACGAGCGCCGGGGCGAACAACGCCAACAGCACGAAGAACGTGAGCACGATCAGGCCCACCATGCCCTGCTTGTTGCGCCGGAACGTGCGCCAGTAGCTGAGGAACGCGCGCGATCGCCTCGTGCGCGCGATCGCGCGGTGGCCTTTGCCGGCGGGGCCGTGGTCCGCCGGCGTGGGCGCCTCGGGCGCGGCGGTCGCCATCACGACTCCCTGACCCGGGGGTCGAGGTAGCCGTAGAGGATGTCGGCGATCAGGTTGAACACGATCACCGAGGCGCTGAGCAACAGGAAGGCGCCTTGGATGAAGGGGTAGTCGCGCTGACCGATCGCCGTCACCGTGCGCTGGCCGAGACCCGGCCACGAGAAGACCGTTTCGACGATGATCGCGCCCCCCAGCACGAACCCGAAGCTGAGGAACACGAGCGTGAGCGTGGGCAGCAGCGCGTTGGGCACCGCGTGGCGACGGCGAACCATCACGTCGCGAACCCCCTTGGCTCTGGCCGTCATCACGAAGTCTTCGTTCATCACCTCGATCAACGAGGACCGCATCACGATCGCGTATTCACCGATGTACCCGAGCGTGAGTGTGAGGCACGGCAGGAACATGTGGTTGGCCACGTCGACCACATGCGCGAAGCCGGTGATCGTCTGCGACGAGGAATAGCCGCCGGCCGGGAACAGCCCGAGCACGCCGGCGAAGAAGAGCAGCAGGATCATGCCGAGCCAGCCCTCCGGCATCGAATACAACACGAGCGAGCTGTAGAGCGATGACGTGTCGAACGCGCTGCCCCGGCGCCATCCGCCGCGGATGCCGATCCACAGCCCGAACAGGGTCGACAGGATCGTGGCGACGCCGACCAGCAGGATCGTAGGTCCGACCCGCTCGCCGATCAGCTCGGTGACCGCCACCCCTGATCGCAGCGAGACGCCGAGATCACCCGTGAGCGTCTGCCGTATGTAGACGACGAACTGCTCCGGGATGGGCTTGTCGAGCCCGAGCGACGAGATCTGCTCGGCGACGTCTTCAGCCGAGAGGTGCTGGCTGCGGGCGAGCAACTGCACCGGGTCGCTCGGGAGGATGCGGAAGAGCACGAAGTTCGCGAACAGCACGAAGAGCAGGGTGAGGAGCGCATGCAGCACCTTCCGCAGGAGGTACCGCTGCGATCCCACCCTGCTCTCGAGCCTTTCCTTCTTCTTCTATCCGTCCGTCGCTCAGGCCACGTTCTCGTCGGTGTCGCGGCCGCGCCGGGCGAACATCACGCCGCCCGCGATCACGGCGACGCCGCCGACGACCGCGATCCACACCCACGCAGGCAGGCCCTGGCTGGTTGCGGTACCGCTCGAGTCACCGATCGGCACGATGTCGAGGTACTTGCGTACCGTGCCGTAGCCGAACAGCAGCAGACCGAGCTCGGTGTTCGGTGAGGTCGAGAAGCCCGCTGGATCCCACCGGTCCGACCGGTAGGCCTGCAGATCGCTCCAGTAGTTCAGGACCATCACCGGCAGCTCCTCCGCGATCATGTCCTGCATCTCGTAGACGATCTCGCGGCGTGCCTCCCGGTCGGTGGCCTGGCGCTGGGCCTCGTACAGCTCGTCGTATTCGGGGTTCGAGTAGCAACCATCGCTCCAGCTCAGGCACTGATCGGTGGTGAAGACCGACAACATGAAGTCGGGGTCGGGGTCCGGGCACCAGTCCCAGACGTAGACGTCCCAGTCGCCGGAGAACCACAGGTCGTTCGCCTTGGCCTGGTCGACCGTCTTGAACGTCACCTTGATACCGATCTCCTGCAGGAAGCTCTGGAAGAGTCTCCCGGTGTCGACCGAGCCGTCGACGTCGGTGATCGTCATGAACTCGAAGTCCAGCGGGTCACTGCCATCCGGCATCTCCCGCACGCCGTCGTCGTCGGTGTCGAGGTAACCGGCCTCGTCGAGGATCCTGTTCGCTTCGGCCGGGTCGTACGGGTACTGCAGCTCTGCGGGGATGTCTTTGTAGTAGTAGGAGTTCTTCGCGGGGTCGAGGATGCTCCACCCCACGGCGGCCGTGCCCTGGTAGACCCGGTCGACGATCACCTGGCGGTCGACAGCGTGGGCGATCGCCAGGCGCACGTCACGATCCTGGATGGCCGGGTGGTTCGAGGAGTCCGGGCCCTGTCCGCCGAAGTTGTAGGCGATGTTGCCCCAGCAGCCGGCGCTCGCAACGTGGCCCGTGATGTTCGGGTCGTCCTTGACGGTGTTGAACTGGTTCGGCGACATGGACTCGGCGAAGTCGATCTCACCGGCACGCAGCGCCGTCGCCATCGCTTCCTGGTTGTCGTAGATCCGGATCACGATCTCGTCGATCGCGGCCGGGGTGCCCAGCCAGTGACCCTCGCGGTAGGTGAACCGCAGGAACTGGCCACGTGCGTACTCGGTCAGCTCGAAGGGCCCCGATCCCACCGGCGGGTCGTTCGCGAAGTCCTTCACCGCACGCCGGGCTTCCTTGGGGTCGTCACCGGTCGCGAACTGGCTCCAGATGTGCTCGGGAAGGATCGGCATGTACGGCGGGACCTCGGGGGCGAAGGTCGGCTCGGTGCTCTTCCACAGCAGCGTCTCGTCGTCGACCACCTCGAAGGTGGGACTGAACGGGAAGTAGTCCTTGTAGAAGGGGAGGCCGTAGTCGGCCACGAAGCTGAAGGTGAAGGCCACGTCTTCGACCGTGACCGGCTCGCCGTCGTTGAAGGTGGCGTCCTGGCGGACCTTGAGGGTCCACTCCATCTTGTCTTCGTTGGGCTCCCACGAGGTCACGATGCCGGGCGCCGGCGACAGGTCGTCGGGGTTGAACCCGATCCCGAGGTCGTAGACGAGCTCGAGGTACTCGTAGTCGGCGCCGCAGCACAGCACGAAGGGGCTCAGGCCCGTGATGTCCGAGTCGACCCCGATCGTGAACACGGTCGGCGCATCGGCTCCGTCGGTCGCGTCCTGGGCGAACGCGGTGCCGGTCATGACCAGGCCGGTCACCACCCCCAACACCACCGCGATCGCGATCGATCTGCGAGTTCTCCTCATCGTGCCCCCTCCTTCGATCCTTCGGTCCGGTCTCAGGTCTCGCCTGGTACTACGCAGTGGACACCACCCCCGGCTCGTCGATCGTGAGCGTCTCCCGGTCCGCGTCGAGCGTCGCGGTCACGCCCAGCGGGATCGTGGCCAGGTGTTTCCCGTGCCCCAGCGGGAGTCTGTATAGCACGGGCACCCCAAGCGGCTCCAGATAGCGCTCGAGCAGATCCTCGATCGAGGGGACCCGCGCCCACTCGGGCCGGGTCTCCCGCCAATCGCACTTGTGCAGCTCGCCGACCACCACGCCGGCGAGGTGATCCAGCAGTCCGGCCTGCTGCAGGTGCACCAGATGGGCCTCGAGGTAGGTCGTCGGCGTGTCGACGTCCTCCCAGAAGAAGATGCAGCCGTCGAGGTCGGGCCCCCAGGGGGTGCCCACGGCATGTTGGAGCAGCCACAGGCACCCGCCGACGAGCGGCGCGGTGACCGACCCGCCGCGGATCGCTCGCACGTAGGGGTCATCCGGGTTCGCCGGCACCGTGCCCGCGCCTCCGGTCCGTAGCACCTGGAGCAGACGCTCCTTGGACCACTCGCCGCGCTCGGGGTCGCCCACGCCCGCCATGCCCGGGCCATAGAACGTCGCTAGGCCCGCACGCTCGAGCAAGGCGGTGTGCAAGGCGGTGATGTCCGAGAACCCGACGAACGGCTTGGGGTTGGCCGCGATCAGGTCGAAGTCCAGATGCGGAAGGATCTGCGCGGCCGTGTAGCCACCCTGCAGCGCCTGCACGACATCGACCTCGGGGTCGGCGAACATCGCGTGCAGGTCGGCGGCCCGGTCCTTCGGGTCGCCCGCGTGGTGATCGTCGCGATCCCAGATGTGCTCGCCGAGCTTCACGCGGTAGCCGCGCTGCCGCCACCAGGCGACGCCGCGCAGCACTTCCGACCGGTTGTACCAGGTGGTCGAGGTGCCGACGACGCCGATACACCCACCGTCGGGCAGCGGGCGGCCGAGCCGGGTCGCGCGGCTCATCGTGGCACCCCCGCCGCCCGCCTCATCGGGACGCCTGCATCCCGGTCAGGTCGATCTCGACGTACTCGCTCTCACACGGGTTGCCCTCGGCGACCCACATCCGGGAGGCGGCGACGTCGACCACCATCGAGAACAGGCAGGCCGAGGCCTCGTCGCCCTCGTCGGGGTCGGCATGCAGGCAGACGGCCTGGGGAGTCGATCCGTGGTCGCGCATGATCGCCATCAACGCCTCGGGCGTTGCCGGCGAGCGCTCCTCGACGAGGCGCTCGAGGCGCTCGAGCCGGGCCCGGCTTCCCTCGGAGGGCTCCGGCGCGATCGACGCGAGATCGCTTCGGTAGTGGTTCGTGTGGGCGCCGGGCCCTTCGAGCAGGCGGTGCTCGCGTCCGGAGGTCTCGATCGTGATGCAGTCCCCGTCGCGGAAGGCGTACGTGTGGCCGTACCCCCCGGCACGGCCGAGCATCGAGCTGCGCGCGATCGCGTCGTGGCGGTCCCGAGCTTCGAGCGAGCCGCGCGACACGAACACCCTGGGCACGCCGACCCCGTCGTCGTCGGCCATCAGAGAGCCGATGCCCTGCGCGGTACCGTGCGCGTTGATGCCGACCGCGGGCAAGCAACACACGATGGTGGGTGAGGCGACCGGCACGCGGCCGTCGGCGGGCACGTCGACGATCACCGCGACGTTGCCGAGATCGCCTGCGAGCCAGTGCTCGTTGTGACCCAGCAGGGTGCCGCCGTCACCGGCGCGCACGGTGAGGCTCGAACATCGCCGCGGGGCGGTCGGAGGGGCGGCCCGATACCCCTCCTTCTTCTGCAGGAACAGCAACTGGCCTTCGGGAGCTTCGAGCAACGGCTCCAGCTCTTCGAACGCGTTGATCGCGAACAGCTCGAGCACGGGCACCGTGGCTCCGATCGACATCCCCTTCAGGACGGCCGTCATGTCGGGGAACGCGGTCTCGGCGGCCACGAGGTGCGGCGTCAGCAGGTCCTGCAGCTCGGCAGAGGTGACACCTCGGCGCTCGAGGTAAGAGCGGTAGAACGCGACCGAAGCGCGGATCGGGTCGACGAGCTCGCGACCGATCGTGACGCCGCGGGAGAACCCGTCACCCTCAGCGCGGACCACCTGGATCGCCGTAGAGATGCGCCCTCCTCCCATGCCGGACCGGAGGCCGTTCGGTCCGCGGCCCCCGAGACCGCGGATTATCCGGTCGATGGCCCGAATCGTCTAGTCCCCCGTGGGAGCATCCCGCTTGGGGGCATCCCGGCCATCCATGCCGTGCGAACCTCCGCCGGGCGATGCGCGGTGCTCGATGGTCCTGATCAACGACGTCTTGGCCTGCGTATAGGTGTGGAGGTCGTGGGCGTGACGCTCGGCCAGCTCACGTTTGAGCAGGCCATACGCGTCGCGATCGTCTGGATGTGCTCGGAGGTGGTCGCGGAACGCCAGATGCCGCCTCTCCCAGTCGCCACCGGCCACGCACACGTGCACGTTGGCCAGACGGGCGCCGCCGTCGGTCTCCCGGGCGAGGAATTCCCGATCCGGCGCCGTGGGATCGAGGTGGTAACGATAGCCCGCGGCCACCAGGGGGTCGCGCCAGGCCGACCGGGGCACGAGCGATGCCACCGATACCTGGACGTCGATCACGGGCTTCGCCGGCAATCCTGGCACGGCCGTCGACCCGACGTGGTCGAGGCGCACGACTAGGTCGCCGAGGGCGCGTCGGATCCGGGCCTCCTCCTCGGCGAACCGGGTCGGCCAGTCGGGGTCCGGATCGGCGAGCTCGACCTGCCGGATCCGGCCGGGGTGCCGACCAGGGCCCGGGGTGGTCTCGCGCGAGCCGCGGATCCGCGCCATGTTCACGACCGCTTCGAAGAACGCCTGTTGATCGGGATCGTGCTCCGCGGTGTCCTCCGGATGCCACTGGATGCCGACGATCCAACGGGTCCAGTCGTCGTGGTCGCGGGGGACGACCTCGATCGCCTCGATGAGACCGTCATCGCTCCACCCGCTAGGCGCGAGCTCCTCGCCGATCCGATCCACCCCCTGGTGGTGGTGGGACGAGCAACGCAGCACTTCGGCACGCGTCGTGGCCATCAACAGGCTGTCCGGCGCGACGCGGACGTAGTGCATCGACTCGGTTCCCTCGGTCGGCACCCCGTGAGGTAGCATGCCGTCGATCGACGGCAGATGACGGTGCAGGGTGCCCCCGAACGCCACGTTCAGCACCTGCATGCCGCGACAGATCGCCAGCACCGGCATCCGGAGGCGATCGGCGGCCAGGAGCAGGTCGACCTCGGTGGCGTCGCGGTCAGGTTCGACGCCGTACACGTGTTCCCCGGCCTCAGCTCCGTAGCGAGAGGGTTCGACATCGCCACCGCCCACGAGCACGAGACCGTCGAACGGGTCGAGCAGCTCCTCGGGGTCTCCCCTCTCGCCTGGGGGCACGATCGCCGTGCGTGCACCTGCCGCGCGCAGGCGGGCGATGTACGGAAGCGGCACACCGTACCCACCGTGAGGCCAGCGGGCGACCCGGGTCTCATCCAGGTGGTAGCCCACGAGCGCGAGTAGCGGCCGGTAACCGTCCATCACACGGGTGCGGGGTCGCGGGCGACCGCTGCGAAACGCCGGAACACCTCGGCGCCTCGTCGTTCGTGCTCGTTCAGGTAGCGGGACGCCTCGTGGCGCACCTGATCGGCGGTCTTGCCCCATTCCGCGAGCAGGTCGCCTTCCTCGGCGAACGCGTCCAGCCATTGCTCGAGCTCGCCGGCGTCGATCTCGAGGTGGAACTGCACTCCCCAGGTGATCGCTCCGACCCGGAACGCCTGATGGGCCACGCGGTCGCCCGAGGCCAGCAGCGTGGCGCCCTCGGGCAGGTCGAAGGTATCCATGTGCCACTGGAACACCTGGTCGCCGTCCCCATAGTGCGAGAGCAGTCGATCATCGGATGCCTCGCGCGTCGGTCGAATCGGTTCGAACCCCACCTCTCGGGCGGACGCGCGGCGGATCGCGGCGCCGAGCGTCCACGCCAGCACCTGCGCGCCGAAGCAGACCCCGAGCACCGGCACCGAGCGGTCGACCGCCTCGCGCACGATCGCACCCACGCGGCCGATGAACGGCTGCGACGGTGCGTCCTCGACGTTGGAGGTGCTGCCGAAGACGACGATGCCGCCCACCTCTTCGAGCGCCGGCGCCGTCTCGCCGCCCAGGGCGTCCCAGATGTAGGCCCGGGCCCCGGCCTCTGCGATGGCGGCCGGTGCCACCCCGAAGGTCTCGAACGCATCGCAACGCACCAGCAGGACCGGTCCCATGAGCACCGAGTGTAGGTCGCTGTGCGCCCGCGGCTCGATACACTCGGAACCCATGGTGGAACTCCCCGACGAGATCCGTTCCCGCCCGCGCCGCAAGGCCGGCCAGGCGCCGAGCGCGACGCTCACGCTCGACGCGTATCTCCGCATCAAGGCCGAATACGACGAGCTCACCACGGAAGGGCGCGAGCACATCTCCGAGCGGATCAAGGTGGCGCGCGAGCACGGCGACATCCGGGAGAACGCCGAGTACGACGCCGCGAAGAACGAGCAGGGACTGATGGAGTCGCGGATCCGCAAGCTGAAGGAGATGCTGCGCGACCCCGACATCGTCCAGGCGCCCGCGGCGGCCGACACGATCGGTCCGGGCATGCTCGTGACGGTGCGTCCCGTCGACGACGAAGACGAGGACGAGACGTACCTGCTGGCCGAACACGCTGAGGAGCGGGCTCCCGGCGCCCGCACCGTGACGACGTCATCACCGCTCGGCTCGGCGCTGCTCGGGCGCGGCGCGGGTGACGAGGTCACGATCGAGGCGCCGGGCGGCAGCTTCCGGTACGCGGTCGTCTCGTTCGAGCCGCATGCCGGCTGAGGCCCGACCGGGGCACGGACACGTGAGCACGCGTCGCACGCCCATCGTCAGAGAAGCTCCTCGGGTCCGCGACATCCCGCCTCCACGGCGCAACGAGTCGGCGGCAGGCGGTGCGATGCAACGGATCTTCGCGTGGCCCTACCGCGCGATCCTGGCCTTCCTGGTGTGGACCGGCGTGCGACCGTGGCAGCTCACGCTGCTGTCGCTCGGCCTCACGATCGCCGCCGGCGGGCTGATCGTGACCGGCGCGTGGGGGTGGGCGGGCGTTGCCGTGATCGTTGCCAGCATGGCCGACGTGTTCGACGGTTCGGTTGCCCGCCATCGTGGCGAGGCCAAGCGCTCGGGCGCGTTCATGGACTCAGTGCTCGACCGCGTGTCCGACATGGTGCTGTTCTCATGCCTGTTCTGGGCGCTGGCGGCCGACGGTGCCCGGCTCGAGGCGATCTTGGCACTCGTCACGCTGGTGGTGAGCCTGTCGGTGAGCCACGTTCGCGCCGAGGCTGAGGCCGCGGGGGTCCGCCTGACCGAAGGGCTGTTCCAGCGGCTCGAGCGGATGCTGGCGATGATGGTGGGCCTGCTGATCCCCGGCGCGATGCTGCCGGTGCTCGTGCTGCTCGCGGCGCTCGGGGCGTTCACCGTCGCCCAGCGTGCGTTCTCGGCCATCACGGGGGCGCGGTGGTGAGCGAGGGCTTCGTCCGGGTCGGCGCCCTGGCCGCGATCCCCGAAGGTGAACTGCGCGCTTACGACCTGCCATGGGGGCGGGTGGCGATCGCGCACATGGAGCACCGGCTGTTCGCCGTCGGCGACGAGTGCACCCATGCCGGTTGTTCGCTCGCCGAGGGGGCCTTCGACGACCGGTCCGCCGAGATCACCTGCCCCTGCCACGACAGCGTGTTCGATGCCGAGACCGGGGAGCCGGTCGATGGCCCGGCGCAGGACCCGCTGCCGCTCTACCGGGTGCGCGAGGTCGACGGATGGGTCGAGGTCTCGCCGCAGACCGGGGCCGGCTGAGCCCGTCCGGGCAGCTGCACCGCCCCCCAGGCTGGCCACCGCAGGCCGCCCCGGATAGGCTCCCGTTCTCGCACGGGACATCGAAAGACGAGGAGGCACCGAGATGGGCGACGAGGTCCGCACCCGGTTCGATCTGCAGCCCGGCGACATCCCGACCGCGTGGTTCAACATCATGCCGGCCCTCGTCGAGGCGGGTATGCAGCCGCTGCCACCCCTGCATCCCGGCACCAAGGAGCCCGTCACGCCGGACCTGCTCGCCCCGCTGTTCCCCGAGGCGCTGATCATGCAGGAGGTCTCGACCGACGAATGGGTCGACGTGCCCGGCGAGGTGATCGACATCTACCAGCTGTGGCGGCCGACACCGCTGCATCGTGCGACACGCCTGGAGAAGGCGCTCGACACGCCGGCGCGCATCTACTTCAAATACGAAGGAGGCTCGCCGGCCGGCTCCCACAAGCCGAACACGGCTGTGCCGCAAGCCTTCTACAACAAGCAGGCGGGCATCAGGAAGATCAGCACCGAGACCGGGGCCGGTCAGTGGGGGTCGTCGCTCGCGATGGCTTGCCAGATGTTCGATATGGAGTGCCTCGTCTACATGGTCAAAGCCTCCTTCCAGCAGAAGCCGTACCGGCGCATCTTCATGGAGACCTTCGGGGCGACCGTGCACGCGTCGCCGTCGGACACGACCCAGGCGGGGCGCGGCATCCTCGAGGAGCACCCCGACTCGACCGGGTCGCTCGGCATCGCGATCAGCGAGGCGGTCGAGGTGGCGGCCACGAACGACGACACGAACTACGCCCTGGGCTCGGTCCTGAACCACGTGCTGCTGCACCAGACCGTGATCGGTCTGGAGACGAAGAAGCAGCTCGAGATGGCGGGCGAGCAGCCCGACGTGTTGATCGGCTGCGTCGGCGGTGGCTCGAACTACGCGGGGTTCGCCTACCCGTTCATGGCTGACAAGCTGCGCGGCACGCTCGACGCCCGGTTCATCGCTTGTGAGCCGGCGGCGTGTCCGACGCTCACGAAGGGTTCGTTCGCCTATGACTCCGGCGACGCCGCGGGCATGGTCCCCCTGTTGCCGATGTACACGCTCGGTCACGACTTCGTGCCCGAGCCTGTGCATGCCGGCGGCCTTCGGTACCACGGCGACTCGCCGTCGCTCTCGCTCCTCGTCAAACACGGTCACATGGAGGCGCGTGCGTTCACGCAGAATCAGATCTTCGACGCGGCGGTCCGGTTCGCGCGCACCCAGGGCATCGTGCCCGCGCCGGAGCCGTCCCACGCGATCCGGGCGGCGATCGACGAAGCCGTGGCGGCCCGTGAGGCAGGCGAGGAGAAGGTCATCGTGTTCAACCTGTGCGGTCATGGGCACTTCGACATGCAGGCCTACGACGACTACCTGAACGGCCGGCTGCCCGAGATCGAGTTCGAGGACTCGCAGATGCAGGCCTCGCTCGCGACGCTGCCCGACGTGCCGGTCCCCGCCTGAGGGACCTGCGCGCGAGGACGGGCCCCCGCGCTCGAGAGACGGGGCCTGCGCTCGAGGCTGTGACTCGGGGTCACCCGCTGTAGGTCTTGGGGTGCAGCTGGAAGCGTCCGTTCGCGAGCTGGGCGATCTTCTCGACCATGATCGTGTAGCCGGTGGCGGTGAAATGCACGCCGTCGGATTCGCGGACGACCTCGACCCGGTCGCCGTCCCGGTAGTAGGCGGTGTAGCCGCCGTCGGGCTTGCCGAACAGCTCCCACGTATCGAGGTATGCCACGTTGGGCAGCCGGTCGGCGACGATCTCGTAGATCGTGTTCTGACGCTGGATGAAGGTCCATCGAGCTTCGTCACGTTCGACGGGCAGGCCCACCCAGATCACGTGTGCGCCGCTGCGCGTCGCGAGCTTGGCGAACCGTTCGACCCGCTGCTCGTAGGCCGGGGGCCACGCGCCGGTGCCGATCTGGGTCTCGACGGCTCCGTTCGGAGCTCGGAGCGCCTGGTTGTCGTTCTCGCCCACCATCACGATGACCAGGTCGGGTCGGTACGCCTGCGCGATCTGTTGCATCGCTCGGGGCCAGTTGAAGTAGTCGGGACGAGCCAGGCCCGTGGAGATCTTGCCGTAGCGCTTCACGTCGACGAAGAACGGTTTGAAAACCCTGCCCGCGAAGAAGCCGACGCCCGCGGCGAGTGAGTCGCCGACGACGGTGACCCGCAGACGATCCGTGCCGGTCGGCACGCGGATCGGCGAGTCGACCGTCGGTGGCTTCGGATCGGAGCCCGGGCTTCCGCTTGGGCTCGGCCCTCCGTTCGGCGCCGGGGTGGGTGAGAACGTCGGCAGGTCGTCGGTCGGGAACGTCGGCGGCCCTCCGACCGGCGCGTCGGGGTCACGACCGAGCCCCCGCATCGCGGCATCGGTCACCGACGAGAGACGCACGGTGTCGCTGATCCATGCGAGGGGGCGGAGCACGGCGAGCGCGACCGAGCGCCGGGCGCCGGTGGGCTGCGCATCAGCCGACCGCACGAGCTCGGGTGAGAACAGCAGCGCCCACACGAGCAGACACGCGAGCATCGTGGTGAGCACCCGACCGGCCGGCATGCCGAGCCTGCCGGGTGGCGGCCCCGCTTCGTTCGCCGGCGCAGGAGCTCCGATCGACGCCCACGGCGCGGTGGGGTGACCGGTGCGCGGGTCCCGGCGCGGGTCCCCGTTGCGGTCGTCGTCGTGGGTGTCGGTCATCCCTGCGAGCCTTTCAGAACTGGAAGTAGATGAAGGGCGCGACGCCCTGGGGTCCGAGGGTCGTGATCACGAACAGCGCCGTGGCGAAGCCGATGCCCAGCGGCACAGGGCGCATGCGCGACAGCCTCGCCTTCAGCACCTCGGCGGGCGAGGCGGGCAGGTACTGCGCACCGATGCCCACGCCGATGGCGACGAGCACCATCGGCGTGACGAGCTCCGAGGGGGTGTCCCATCCGCCGAACAGGCGTCCGAGCAGCGTGAACCCGGTGCCGACCGAATCGGCCCGGAAGAACACCCAGCCGAGACAGACGAGGTGGAACGCGGTCACCCGCTGCACGAGGCGGGTGAAAGCCGTGTCGGGCGGGTCGACGATCATGCCCGCGGCGCGCCGTTCGCGCTTCCACTGGCCGATCGCCAGGAACCCGCCGTGCAAGGCACCCCACAGCACGAAGTGCCACGCGGCCCCGTGCCACAGACCACCGAGCGTCATCGTGAGCATCAGGTTCACGTAGGTGCGGGCGGTGCCACGCCGGTTGCCGCCCAGCGGGATGTACAGGTAGTCGCGCAACCAGCGAGACAGGGTCATGTGCCATCGACGCCAGAAATCCTGGATCGACACTGCCGCGTAGGGCCGGTCGAAGTTCTGCGGGAAGCGGAACCCGAGCAGCCTGGCCACACCGATCGCGATGTCGGTGTACCCGCTGAAGTCGGCGTAGATCACGACGGCGTAGGCCCACACGCCGACGAGCGCGTCGAAGGCGCTGGCCCTCGACGGGTCGCCGAACAGCGGATCGACGATCTGGGTCGACAGATAGCTCGAGATCACGACCTTCTTGAACAGGCCGCCGAAGATCAGCCAGCCCGCGCCGACGACATCCACGTGCCGCTGATCCCGGCGAACGTCGAGTTGGGGGATCAGCTCGTCGGGCCGCACGATCGGCCCTGCGACCAGATGTGGGAAGAACGCCAGGTACAAGAAGACGTCGGTCCAACTCGAGATCTCGAACCGCCGCCGATGTACGTCGACGACGTAGCTGATCGCCATGAACGTGTAGAAGGACACCCCGACCGGCAGCACGACCTGCAGCAGCGGCGGGCTCCAGTCGATGCCGAGCGAGCTCGCGGCGTTGGCCGCGTTCACGGTGAAGAACCCGTAGTACTTGAAGTACACGAGCGGCGCGATCGTGGCCGCCACTCCGATCGCGAGCACCTGCATACGCCGGCGGCCGTCCGGCTGGCGCGCGATGAGGATCGCGGCTCCCTGCGCGATCGCCGAGACCGAAGCCAGCAGGAAGACGTAACGCCAGTCCCACCAGGCGTAGAAGACGTAGCTGGCCAGCAGCATGAAGGCCTTCCACGTGCGGGTCTCGTGGTTCAGCATCCAGTGGCCCAGGAAGACCAGGCAGAAGAAGATCGCGAAGTCTGTCGTGGGGAAGAGCATCGACGCCGGATGCTATCCCACTCATCCGACGGGGCGGTTCACCTCCGCGAGCCGTGCCGCGAGGAAGGTCCGCTCGGCCGGGTTCGTGGCGAGCTCGAGGGCCCGCTCGTAGGCGGCCGCGGCCTCGAGGGGGCGGTCCAGACGGCGGAGCAGGTCAGCGCGGGCGGCGTGGAACAGATGGTAGCCGTCCAGGGTGTCGGCCAGGTCATCGACGAGCGGCATCGCGGCGGCAGGCCCGTCGGCCATCGCGACCGCGACCGCGCGGTTCAGCGCGACCACCGGCGTCGGCGCCATCTCGAGTAGCGCGCCGTACAGGGTCGCGATCTGCGGCCAGTCGGTGTCGTCGGCGCGTGGCGCGCGCGCGTGCAGCGCCGCGATCGCGGCCTGCAGCTGGTAGGGCCCGGGCGAGCGCATCCTCAGCGCGCGGTCGAGCAGCGCCAGGCCTTCATCGATCGCGTCGTGATCCCACGCGGCGCGGTCCTGGTCCTCCAGCAGCACGAGCGCGCCGTTCAGGTCGGTCCGGGCGCGGCTGCGTGCATGGTGCAGCAGCATCAACGCGAGCAAGCCGATCACCTCGGGGTCGTCGGGGAGCAGGCGGTCGAGCACGCGCACGAGCCAGATCGCCTCGTCGCAGAGCTCGGTGCGGATCAGCTCGCCATCGGTCGCCGCGTAGCCTTCGTTGAACACCAAGTACAGCACCGCCAACACGCCCGCCAGCCGGTCGGGCAGCAGCTCGCGCGGCGGCACGCGGTAGGGGATGCCGGCGTCGCGGATCTTCCGCTTCGCGCGCACGAGCCGCTGCGCGACCGTGGCTTCGGGCTGCAGGAAGGCGCGCGCGATCTCCCTGGTCGTCAGGCCACCCACGGTGCGAAGGGTCAGGGCGACGCGAGCCTCGATCGACAGCGCCGGGTGGCAGCACGTGAAGATCAGCCGCAGCCGTTCGTCGGGGATGTCGCCCATGTCGTCCAGCGTCTCCAGCGCTCGGAGCTGTTCGGCGTCGGCGATCTTCGTGCGTCCCGTTCGGTCGCGGCGCAGACGATCGATCGCGCGGTTGCGGGCCGTGGCGACGATCCACGCGCCGGGGTTGTTCGGCACCCCCCGGTCGGGCCACGTGCGCACCGCGACCTCGAATGCCTCCTGGACGGCCTCTTCCGCCACGTCGAAGTCGCCGGTCAGGCGGATCAGGGCCGCGACCGCACGCCCCGCCTCGTGGCGGAACACGCGGTCGACGGCCCCGATCGCGCGCTCGGTCACGCGGGCGGGTCGGGCAGCTGCATCACCGGCCGCAGCTCGATCGTGCCATAGGCCGCGCCCGGGCACCGCGCGGCGGCCTCGATCGCGTCGTCGAGGTTGTCGACATCGAGCAGGTAGTAGCCGCCGAGCTGTTCCTTCGTCTCGGCGAAGGGGCCATCGGTCACGACCCGCTCTCCGCCCTGCACCCGGACGCTCGTGGCCTCCGTCGTCGGCAGCAACGCGTCGCCGGCGCGCATCCAGCCCTTCTCACCCAGCCAGTCCGTGTAGTCGAACCAGGCCTTCATCACGGCCTGCTGCTGGTCCTCGGGCACCTCGCCCTGCATCCGCTCGTCGCCGTAGATCAAGAGCAGGTATTGCATGTGCAGCCCTCCTCACGTGGTCGTGGCGGCCCCGCGGCCACCCTTCGCCGGTACGACGAGCGAGCCAGCCCGTTCTCGACATCCTGCCCGGAAAACGTCGGAGGCGTCGTCCACGTTCGCGGTTCGGCTAGCCTTGACCGGTTCGAGCCTGAGCGACGCGCGCCACCGAGCGGCGGCGAGCCAACGACGACCGAGGAGGTTCACCGATGTCCCGAGAGACCGATTGGCACGTGTTCGACAAGGCCGTTGAGCTCACGGCGTCCACCCTGCGCGGCACGGGTGGCGCCCAGGTCACCCCCGACTACGTCGCCGATCTGTTCCGTTCGGTGCACCAGGCGCTCGATCAGGCCGTGCGGGACATGCCGAGCCACGAAGGCAAGACCGGGTTCTGAGCGCTACCCCATGGACGTCAGATCGCGCATCGACACGATGCCCGTGACGCGCCCCTCGTCCACCACCGGCACGTGTCGGAACCCCTCGGCGAGCATAAGCGCGAGGGCGTCGACGGTGTCGGCGGTCGAGGGCATCGTTCGCGGATCGGTGCTCATGCGTGCCCGCACCGGCTCGCCCGCCGCCGCGAAATCGCTGCCGAGCGCCCGCACGATGTCGCGCTCGGTGAAGATCCCCAGCAGGGTGTCGCCGTCCATCACCAGAGCGGAGCCGACGTGACGCGTCGACATCATCGTGGCTGCCTCCGCCACGGTCGTCGTGGGGGCGACCGTGACGAGCGTCGTGCTCATGACCTCGGCGAGTGTCGGCATGGCGACTCGGTCCAAGCCTAGTCCCCACCGGCGCGACGCGGGAAGCCTGCGTGCGTGGTACGAGCCACGGCGCGAGGCCTATCCCTGGCGTCACCAGCCGCCGGACCCCTATGCCGTGTTCGTCAGCGAGGTGATGCTGCAGCAGACGCAGGCGCCGCGCGTGGTGCCGATCTTCACGTCGTTCCTGGAGCGGTTCCCGACGGTAGCCCACCTGGCGGCCGCCCCGCGAGATCATGTGCTGCGCGCGTGGGCGGGTCTGGGGTACCACCGACGCGCCGTCGCCGTGCACGAGGCCGCCAGGGTGATGCGTGATCACCACGGCGGGCGGGTGCCTGCCGATCCCGATGCGCTCCGCACGCTGCCCGGTGTGGGTCCGTACACCGCGTCGGCGGTGGCCTCGATCGCGTTCGGCCTGCCCGTGGCGGTCGTCGACACGAACGTACGGCGGATCACCGCGCGCTACCTGCGAGGCGCCGAACCCGACGAGGTGGCACCGGCGACGCTCGCCGCCGACGCGCAGTCCTGGCTCGACGCATCGCGACCGGGTGACTGGAACCAGGCGCTGATGGACCTCGGCCGTGTGGTGTGCCGTCCGACACCACGTTGCCAGGACTGTCCGCTGATCGTCGGGTGTCGGTTCGCGGCGGCCGGTCGCCTCGGTCGCCCGTCGGTGCGTCGCCAGCCGCCGTTCGAGGGTTCCCGTCGCCAGGTGCGGGGGCGGGTCGTCGCGGCCCTGCGGGAAAGTGATCCCGCCACGACGGCGGGGCTCAGCCGCGCCACCGGGTTCCCGGCCGAGCGGATCGCCGAGGCCGTGGACGGGCTCGTGCGGGACGGCGTGCTCGAGCAAGCCCAGCGTGGCCGGGTGCGGTTCGCCGAGGGGTAGGCCGGCGGACCCGCAGGCTCGTTCCGCGGGCAGGTTCCGGCAGCGGGTTCTTCAGGCGCCGCGGAGCACAGGCATCACGTGCTCGGCGAACAGCTCGACGGCGCGCGCGGCAGGGGCGAGGTCCATCCCCGGATAGTGCAGCCTGACGACCAGCTCGATCTCGCGATCGCGGTACGGCGCGACGACCGCTGCCAGCCGCTCGGCGATCTCGTCCGGGGTACCCGCGGGCGTGGCGCGCCGAGCGGCTGCTTCATCGGCGACGGTGGGAGTGAAACCGTCGTGGCTTGAGGTGTCGTGGCCGGCGGCCCAGGCTTCGTAGGCGCCCCACTGGTGCAGCACACCGTCGCGCACGACCGGCCAGCCGTTGCCGGCGTCGACGACGAACACGTTCTGCATCAGCACGAAGCGCATCGCACTCGGATCCCTGCCGGCCTCGGCGGCGGCGGCGTCCACGGCGGCGACCGCGCCCCGGACATCATCGGGCACGTCGGCGTCGGTGATGTGACCGTCGGCGATCGTCCCTGCCCTGCGCAGCGCCGCGTCGACGTAGCCGCCGAGCACGATCGGCGGACCTCCCCGCTGCGCGGGGGGCGGCGCCACCTTGACCCGGTCGTAGGACAGCACGGCTCCGTCGTAGGAGAACCGTTCTCCGGTCCACGCGCGGCGCAGGATCTCGACGGTGTCGACGTGCCGCGCCAGCCGCTCCTCGTAGGGGATCCGCAGCATCCGGAACTCCTCCTCGCGCCATCCGAGCCCCAGCCCGACCGTCAGGCGGCCGCCCGACAGCTGATCGACGACCGCCGCGTCTTCGGCCAGGCGGATCGGGTCGTGCAGGGGGGCCAGGATCACGCCGGTGCCCAGGCCGATGCGCGTCGTGGCCTCGGCGAAGGCAGCCAGCAGCACGAACAGCGACGGCAGGTACCCGTCAGAGGCGCCGTGGTGTTCGCTCACCCACGCGGAGTCGAACCCCGCCTGCTCCGCCAGGCGCACCAGCTCGACGCTCTCGCGGTACTCCTGCGCGAAGGTACGGGGTGAACCCGCCGGCAGCTGCGCGGTGAACAGCCCGATGCCGACGCGAACGGTCACGGATGCACGGTAGCGGCTCGGGAGAACGAGAGTTGAGAATGAGAGCGATTCTTAGTATCATCTTGCGACATGCGAGCCGGTCCGGTGATCACACGGATGAACGATCGGTCCCCGACCGTACGAGCGGGGGGCCGGCGCGCGGGTCCACGACCGCACGCACGCCGCCGCCGCTCGTGGCTGGCCGTTGGACTCGGCGGTGTGCTGCTGCTCGCCGCTTGCGGCGCCGACGGGCCGGCTGATCCCGGTGAGGGATCCGCAGGGCTGTCCGTCGTCGCCAGCTTCTATCCGCTGGCCGAGGCGGCGATCCGTGTGGGCGGCGACGAGGTCGACGTGACGAACCTGACCCCGGCCGGCGCAGAACCGCACGATCTCGAGCTGACACCCGACGCGCTCGACTCGATCGTGCGAGCCGATCTCGTGCTGTTCGTCGGCGGCGGGTTCCAGCCGGCCGTCGAGGAGGCGGTGGCGTTGGCAGAGGGGGTCGCCGTCGACGTGCTCGACGGTCTGGCGACGTTGCCGCCTGCCGCGGATGACGACCACGACGACGCGGACCACGACGACATCGACGAGCAGCTCGCCGCCGACCCGCACGTGTGGCTCGACCCCTCGTTGTACGCCGAGTTGCTGGCACGGGTCGCCGCCGCGATGACCGAGGCCCGGCCGGCGGCTGCGGTGACCTTCGGGTCCAACCTCGCCTCGTCGGTCGAGGCGCTCGAGCGGCTCGACCGAACCTTCCGCGAGTCCCTCGCCGTCTGTGAGAGTCGCGTATTCGTGGTGAGCCACGCGGCGTTCGGCTATCTGGCCGCCGCCTACGATCTCGACCAGCGATCGATCACCGGCATCTCGCCGGAAGCCGAACCCGACCCCCGCCGGCTGGCCGAGCTGCTGGACGAGGTGCACGCCGAAGGCGTGACGACGATCTTCACCGAGGAGCTCGTGTCGTCGGCCGTGGCGGAGACCCTCGCGGCGGAGGCCGGCGTCGCGACCGCGGTCCTGAACCCCCTCGAAGGGTTGACCGCCGAGCAGGAAGCCGCCGGCGAGGACTACGGTTCGGTGATGCGAGCCAATCTGGAGGCATTGCGTGCTGGACTCCGTTGCACCTGATCTCACGATGTCGACGCCGCTCGTCGAGGCCCGCGGCGTGCGGTTCGGCTACGACCGCCATCCCGTGCTGTACGACGTCGATCTCGCCGTGGCGCCCGGGGAGTTCGTGGCGCTCGTGGGACCCAACGGCTCGGGCAAGTCCACCCTGCTCAAGCTGCTGCTCGGACGGCTTGAGCCGTGGGAGGGCAGTGTCCACCTCTTCGGAAGCGTCCCGTCGCAGGTCCGCGACCACGGCCGGCTCGGCTACGTGCCGCAGCGGCCGTCGCTCGCTTCGGAGGTGCCCGCCACCGTGGAGGAGATCGTGTCGGCCGGGCGCCTCGCCGAGGGGCGGTGGTGGCGGCCGTTCCGGCGCGCCGACCGCGACGCGGTTCGCCACGCCCTCGAATCCGTCGACCTGGCCGAGCTGGCTCGCCGCCCGTTGAACGAGCTGTCGGGCGGGCAGCAGCAGCGGGCCTTCATCGCGCGGGCGTTCGCGAGCGAGCCGGCGCTGCTCGTGCTGGACGAGCCGATCGCCGGGGTCGACGCCGAATCGCAGCGCAGGTTCCGCGACGCGCTGGTGCACTCGATCCGAGAGCATGGCGCCGGGGTGCTGCTCGTGTCGCACGAGCTGTCTGCGGTCGCGCAGGACGTCGATCGGATCGTGGTGCTCAAGGGCTCCGTGCAGTTCGACGGGCCGCCCGCCGAGCTGGCCTCGACCGGCGTGAGCCTGGGCATCCACGCCGAGGACCTTCCCCTGTGGCTCGAGGAGCTCCGATGACGGCGCTCACCTTGCCGTACCCGTTCGACCCGCTGTACATGCAGCGCGCGCTGCTGGCCTGCGTCGCGGTCGGCGTCTTCGCGCCGCTGATCGGCACCTACCTGGTGCAGAAGCGGCTGTCGTTGATCGGCGACGGCATCGGGCACGTGGCGTTCGCCGGCGTCGGTGCCGGGCTGCTGATCGGCGTGGCGCCGATCTGGACCGCGCTCGTGTTCGCCGTGGTCGGCGCGCTCGGGGTCGAGTGGCTCCGCGGCCGTCGCCGGGCCTCGGGCGACGTCGCGCTCGCGATCTTGTTCTATTCGGGCATCGCGCTCGGCGTCGTGCTGCTCTCGCTCGGCGACGGCTTGAACGCGGGGGTGCTCACCTATCTGTTCGGCCAGCCCCTCACGGTGCGCCGCGACGAGGTGATCACGATCCTCCTGATCGGCGGCGCGATCGCGGCCACGATGGTGCTGCTGCGCCGGCCGCTGTTCTCGGTCGTGACCGACGAAGACTGGTCCCGTGTGGCCGGGCTCCCGGTCGACCGCCTGAACACGTTGCTCGCGGTGATCACGGCGGCGGCCGTGGTGGGGGCCATGCGGATTGTGGGCATCCTGCTCGTGGCCGCGATGATGGTGCTGCCGGTGGCCACGGCCCAGCTGGTCGCGCGATCGTTCCGCGGCACGCTCTCGGTGGCGGTCGGCGTCGGCGTCGGTTCGTCGATCGCCGGGCTCGCCCTGTCGGCCGTCGTCGGACTGGCGCCGGGCGGCACGATCGTGCTGCTCGCGGCCGGCGCGTTCGCGGTGACGGCCGTCGTGCGTCGAGCCGTCGCCCGTGCCCCGGTGCGGGGGAACGTGTGATGGTGCCGCGCACCGCCGAGTTGCATGAGTTGGTGGATCGTCGACTGCGGGCCGTCGGCCAGCGTTACACGCAACAGCGCCGAACCCTCGTCGAGGCGCTGCACCGGGACGGCAAGCCGAGCTCCATCACCGACCTGCTGGCCCATGTGCAGCTGCCACAGAGCTCGATCTACCGCAACCTCACCGTGCTCGAACAGGCGGGGGCCGTCCGGCGGGTGGTGACCGAGGAGGACTTCGCGCGCTACGAGCTGGCCGAGGATCTCACCGAGCACCACCACCATCTGATCTGCTCGTCCTGCGGACGGGTCGAGGACGTGACGATCCCCGCCTCGCTCGAGGCCGACGTCGACCGCACGCTCGAGGGGGTGGCCCGCCGGACCGGGTTCGCGTCGATCTCGCACCGACTCGACGTGATCGGCACCTGCAGCGACTGCGCGTGACGCAGGTCCGCCTCGACACGCAAGCGCCGACCCCGTGCCGGTTCACGGCGGCAAGGCCCGCCGCATACGGGTCACGGCGTGAGGTAGGGATCGGAGGGCGCCTCGATCGGCTCGATCCGCTCGGCCGCCACGAGCACGTCGCGACCCACCGGATACACGCGCCCGGTGACCTGCACCCACTCGTCGATCGTGAACGCGCCGGGTGCGGCGCCGACCACGCGCACCTGCGCGATCGTCGCGTCGGCCGTGCAGCAGGTGACGATGAAGCGCGTGAGCAGGAACTCGTCCGGCGGCAGCGACTCATCGGTCGTCACGATGCCGTCGAGCACGATCTGCTCACCCGCGCGGGTGGCGAGAACCGCCGCGGCGTCGTCGAAGCTCTGCGCGGCGGCGACGTCGACGAAGTCGAGCTCACCGGTCACCACGCGCACGCTGTCGCCGATCCCCGACCCGACGAAACTGGCCCGCTTGCCCACCGCGTAAGTGCCGAGGGTCACCGGCGGCATCGCGAACAGGATCACGACCGGCAGCGCGATCGCGCCCAGCACCCACGAGTCGCGGCGCGACAGCGGGTCGGGGTGTCCGGTCCGGGCCGACGTGAGCCTGCCGACCGCCGCGATCGTGAGCAGGATCGCCCCCGAGGGCACGAGCCACGCGGTGCGGCTCGACAGGAACAGCGACGTGCGCCCGGCCAGCAGCAGCCACCAGAACAGCGCCGCCCATCCGGCGAGCACGACGCCGGTGCCCAGCCGCGTGGCGCTCCACCTCGTCATCCGAACACCACCTCGATCCACAGCGTGGCCACGAGCGTCGACGCCGCGACCGTGATGAGCAGGGTGCGGAAGAACCCCCGGCTGTACGTGCCCAGGTACAGCGCGGTGAGCTTGGTGTCGACCATCGGCCCGAACACCAGGAACGCCAGCTGGGCGCCCGGTCCGAACGCGACGAACGACGCGGCCACGAACGCGTCGGACTCCGAGCACAGCGACATCAGGTAGGCCAGGATCATCATCGCGAGCAGGCTCACGATCGGAGTGCCCGCCAGGCGGTCCACGATCGTCTGCGGCACGAAGGTCTGGATCGCCCCGGCGATCGCGGCTCCGATGATGAGGAACCTGCCCATGAACACGATGTCGCTCGACAGATGGCCGACGAAGCGCCGCCATCGTGTCTCGGAGGCGTCCACCTCGTGGGCGTCGGTGCGTCTCGAGCGCCGCAGCAGCTCGTCGGGGCGGCGGACCCCGATCACCCACCCGACGATCATCGCGACCACGAGACCGAGCACGAAACGGCCGCCGACCATGATCCCCAGCGAGTCACGTCCTCGATAGGCGACGAAGGTCGAGGCCACGACGACCGGGTTCACGATCGGCGCCGCGAGCATGAAGGTCACGGCGGCCGACGGTGCGAGACCCTTGGCGATCAGTCGGCGGGCCACCGGGACCGATCCGCACTCACACACGGGGAAGGTCACGCCCGCCATCGCGGCGGCCGGCATCTGCAGGGCGCGAGGCAGGCGCCCGATCTTCGTGAACGTCGAGGCGGGCACGAGCACCTCGATGCCCGCGCTCACGAACGCGCCGAGCACGATGAACGGGATCGCTTCGACGAGCAACGATCCGAACACGATCGTGAAGTTGCGGACCCAGTCCAGCCGCAGCGGATCGCCGAAGTGGACGAACGCGGCGACGGCGGCGAGCGCCGCGACGACGGGAAGCCATGTCTTCACCCCGGGGGCGCTTGCCCGCGGCTCGATCGCGCCGGATCTCGGCGCCGCGTCGATCGCCATCAGCAGTACCTCCCGAACTGCACCGCGAACGCGGGAAACGCGTCGGCGAGGATCGGCGTGCCATCGGGCGTCGTGCGGGCCAGCATCACGTCGACGACGCGCTGGGTCGGCACTTCGAGGGTGGTCACGGCGCCCTGGTCGAGGAAGAGCCCGGAGGTGCCGACGGCCGCGACCAACGGCCGGGACGCCGCCCGGTCGACCCGCGCCGCGAAGTGCCTGCCCGGGATCCCCGGCGTGCCGTCGCTCGCCGGCGCGGCGCCGGTCGCCGTCACCACCAGCGTCGCGTTCGGCGTGCGGTCGAGCACGAGCTCGGCGAGTGATCGGGTGGTCTCGTCGGTGGCCGTGCGCCGCGTCAGGGTGACGCCCACGATGTCGGGCACGTCGTCACTCCCGTACCCCAGGTCGAGCAGATGCGAGACCGCCCCCAGAGGTTCACGTCGCTCGAAGATCACGTCGTCATCGTCCTGCCCGGGATACCACGTCCCGCCGATCAGCCCGCGATCGGTCGTGGCGTCGGCGACGAGCCCGATCATGGCCCGACCCCCGGTCGCCTCGTCGAGGTCGTCGGCGAGCGTGGCGATCACCGACAGGGGCGCGCCGGTGGACCACGCTGCCGTCACGCCGCCTTCACCGGTGCGTACGAGCGAACCGGTGATGCCGTGCTCGGCGGGAAGGCCGCCGCTGCCGATCGTCGTGAGGACGGCTGCCGGGTCCAGCGGTAGCGACCCGATCGCCGCGGTCCCGTAGGCGAGGTGTTCCTCACCCACCACGTCGCGCAGGGCGGAGGCGTGGTCCTCGTCCCTACCGACACCTTTCCATACGATCTCAACGATCAGGGGTGAGACGACGCCGGGGCGGGTCACGCCCTCCAGCGTCCGGCCCGCCCGCACCTCCGGATGATCCCGCTGCAGGCCGAGCAACGGTTCGAGCGTGGGCGCCACGTCGGCCAGGCCCGCCGATGGCAGCTCGCCGCCGACGATCGCGGTCCCCGCGAAGGCAAGTGGCACCTCGAGGTCGGCGGGTGTGGCGCCGGCCCAAGGCCACGTCGTGGCGGTCGCATCGTCGCTGGTCACACGGGGTGTGGAGCCCGACACACCGATCACATCGGGGGAGCGTCCCTCCCGGAATCCCGCTGCGATCAGCGCCCGCGTCGGGGTAGGCAGCGAGCAGAAGGGGATCGCGGTCCGGGTGGCGTCGTCCGCCTCGCACGAGGCCCCGATACAGAAGGCATGGAGCGCCACCGCCGGAGCTCCGACGATGGCCAACACGACGAGCAGCGTGACGAGCCGTCGGCCGGTTCCGGGCATACCTTCACGCTACCGCGCCGGTTGTCGTGCAGGCGCGGGTCGAGTTTCCTATGGCTTCCATGACCTCCCGCCGGATCCGGCTCTCGCTGCTGGCGTGCCTGGTGCTCGCCGCCGGGCTCTTGCAGCTGTCCTCACCGACAGCAGACGCCCAGACCGACGAGCGTCAGGACCTGATCGACAGGGCCTGTACGGTGTCGCTCGATCTGCTCGAACGCAGCTGGCGCGGCTGGGAACCGGACCGCGGCGCCGACCTGTCCTGGTTCCCCGACGAGCCCGACTTCGTGGGCTCGGGCCTGCCGCACGTCGGGCCCTGGGACTACATCCAGCACGTGCCGATGTTCTGGTACGGCCCTGGACACATCCGGGCACAGGGCGCGGTCGACGATCGCGTGGTGACCCTGGCCGACATCGCCCCCACCCAGTCGGCGCTGACGGGCTTCCCGTTCGAGGCGCCCGACGGCACGCCGATGACCGAAGCGCTCGACGAGACCGTCGGCACCGACGGCTACGCGCCGCCCAAGGTGATCGTCGTGATGATCTGGGACGCCGCCGGCATCAACGTGCTGGACGAGCACCGGGGCCTCTGGCCCTACCTCGAGTCCTTGATCCCCGAGGGCACCTGGTACACGAAGGGGTTCGTGGGTTCGTCACCGACGAGCACCGCGCAGGCGCATGCGACGATCGGCACCGGCGC
>Ga0299913_10000385_pt1 | contig 27127 bp, 25 predicted proteins | sample RVTome_9_FD_201360 | JGI IMG/M metagenome (GOLD analysis project Ga0299913, IMG submission 201360) | Soil microbial communities from uranium-contaminated site in the Upper Colorado River Basin, Wyoming, United States - RVT155D38 (version 2) ... | reverse complement strand
GGGCGGGCTGGCCCCCGAGGAGGTCGCCGCGCTGGCCGCCGCCGGCGGCGTGCCGGTCCGGCTCGGCCCCGAAGTGCTGCGCACCTCGACTGCCGGGCTCGCCGCGGCGGCTGCCCTGCTCTCCCGCACCCCCCGCTGGTCCTGAGCCGCACCCGGCTCAGCTCGCGAGCAGCGCCTCGACGCGTCCGATCTCGTCGTCGAGGTCCCGCTGCTCGCCACGGGTGAGCCGGCGGAAGGCCTCCACGCTGATGCCGTCGGGGCCGTGTCGCCAGAGCCCGGTGAGCATCCCGTCGACGAACACGGTGCACGCGAGGCCACCGTTGCTCCCCATCCACGCCTTGCGAGCCTCGGGCGTGGTGACCCGGTCGCGCGCGGCGTGGGACAGCCAGAGGTTGTCGTAGGTCCCGAGCAGCCGGGCCGGCGCGGGCGCGTCGCCCGGCACGATCTCGCCGTCGGGCACGTCGAAGAGCGTGCGTCCGTCCGGGCCGACGTGGGTGACCAGGTCGGTCATCCCCTTCAGGACCGCCGTGATCCCGGTTGCGCCGGACCACGTCGTCACGTCGGCCGCGGTGGCCGGCCCGAACGCACGGAGGTAGCGGCGAACCAGCCCGGCGGGGTCGCCCGGCTCCTCGGGCCGCCCCAGCCAACGGTCGACGCGCTGCAGGACCACCCCGCCGGCACCGCGCCACGTCCCGCGGGGAGGCAGCTGGACGAGCGGCGTGTCCACGCGTGCGAGGTGGGCCAGCGCGCCGGCGGGCACGCCGGGGAGGTGCCCGGCCAGGGCCTCGCCGAGCTCGGTGAACGGGAGCGGGCCGTCGGCAAGCACCGCCCCGACCGCGCCGGCGAGCTCCTCGCGGTCCAGGTGCAGCGCCGGCCGCGTGTTCACGCTGCTCCTCCGCTCGCGTTCCTGGGCCGGCCGGGTGAACGGGCGCAGCCCCAGCGCGTCCTGGGGCGTGAGGAGGTGGATGGTGCCGCGCAGGCACACCATCCGGACCAGCCACCGGTCCTCGAGGCCGCGCGTGACGTCGTACGGATCGAAGGCCCGCAGCCGGGCGGCCAGCCCGAGGAAGGGGGAGAGGTTCTCCTGGGCCTGCAGGCCGACGAGATGCCGGACCGCGTCGGCCACGGGGAGGTCGACGCGGTCCAGCAGGTGCTGACGGTGCAGGAGGGTCCGGTTCAGGTCACGCGCCGAGAGCTCCACGAGGGTGGCGGCTACTCGACGGTGATCGTGCGGGTGTCGACGTGTGGGCCGGCACCCTCGGCGCCCCCAGAGGGGTCGGAGGTCATCGCGACGAAGGTGTACTCACCCGGATCGAGGTCGGAGACGTCGACGCTGGTCGACCAGGGGTAGAGCCGGTCCATCGAGCCCTCGGCGGTGCTGAAGCCGGTCGCCACCACCTCGTCGCCCTGCCGGATCTCCCACGGCACGGTGGCCTCGAACGAGTTCGCGACCCCGGAGGCCTCGAAGGATCCGGAGACCGTCGCACCCTCCTCGGGGGAGGTGATGCTCACCAGCGCGAGGACGGAGTTGGGCTCGCCGTTGGCGAGCGGCTCGGAGGTGGGTTGGCCCAGCACCTCGTTGGTGCGACCGCCGTTGAGCAGGAACTGCACCGGCACCCGCCCCTGGACCGCCGCCTGGGCGGTGAAGATCAGCTGCTCGAGCGCCATCTGCGCCTCGGCCTCGCTCATCCCTCCGGGCCGGCTCCCCAGGTCGCCACCGAGGTCGATCGTGACCATGCCGTCGCCGCCGTCCTCGACCTCGGCCGTGACCGTGGTTCCCTCCGGCCACACGCTCCGGTAGTCGGGGTCGGCCGGCGCGTTCTGCGCGGCGCCGAGGGCCAGCTCCAGGGCGGCCTCCAGCTGCTGGCTCTCCGGCACCCGGTGGAACTCGCGGTACAGCCGGACGCCCTGCGGCGTGTCTCCGAGGAAGTAGATCCCGGCGGCCGTCATGGGGCCCTCCGGCGGGGCCGAGTCCGTGGGCTCCGGCGACTCCGACACCTGACCGGTGGGTGAGGTGGCGGGGCCCGGGTCGTCCGCGGCCGGGTTGCCGAGGTTGCCCGCGAGGGCGACGGCGGTGATGGTGGCGGCGGTGGCGACGACGGCGCCGCCGACCCCCCAGATCCAGGGACGTGTGGCCATGGTGGTCTCCTTCGTTCGGGCTCGGATGGCGTCGAGGCCGTTGCCGGGCTCGAGTTCGTCGACGGTGTCGTGCAGCAGTCGTCGCAGGTCGTCGTGGGGGTCGTGGCGGCTCATCGCAGATCCTCCAGGTGGTCGGACAGCCGGGCCCGCAGCGCAGCGGCGCCGCGAGAGGCATGGCTCTTCACAGCGCCCGCGCTGATGCCCAGGGTCGAGGCGATCTCCGCCTCGGACAGGTCGAGGTAGTAGCGCAGCGCGATCACTTCGCGCTGCCGGCGGGGCAGGTCCTGCAGCGCCGCGAGGACGGCGGTACGACGGTGGGTCGCCGCCACGCCCTCCTCGGGACCGGGGTCGGTGACCAGGGCGAGCCCGGCCTCCCGCTTGGCGTGGCGCTGGACCACGCCGCGGTGCCGCAGCGCGGACCGGGACCGGTTCACCACGGACTGGCGCACGTAGGCGAGTGCGTTGTCCGGGTCGCGGAGCCGGGACCAGCGGCCGTGCATCGCCACGAACGCGTCCTGCACGATCTCCTCGGCGAGACCCTGGTCGCGGACGAGCAGCACCGAGAGCCGGACGAGCCGCCGCCAGTGGGCGGCGTACAACTCCTCGACGGCCTGGTCGGCGTCGAGCGCGGCATGGTCGACCACCGTGGCTCCCGCTCTCGGATGTGCCCCGCGCAGGGGCAGGGTGTGGGTCCTCACGCTAGTTGCACGCACGGGGGGAACAGGGGGTTTACACGCCGCAGGAGCCCATCCGGCCTCGACAAGGCCGCCCCGGCGGCCCCTATGCTCGGAACATGAGCGCACCGGCACCCCCCGCTGACTGCATCTTCTGCAAGATCGTCGCAGGCGACATCCCGGCGGAGATCGTCCACGCCAGCGACCTCTCGGTCGCCTTCCGTGACGCGAACCCCCAGGCGCCCACGCACGTCCTGGTCATCCCGCGCAGCCACTACGAGAACGCCGCCGAGCTTGCCCACTGGGAGCCCGCCACGGCCGCGGACCTGCTCACGACCGCGAAGGACGTGGCCGACAAGGAGGGGCTGGGCGAGGGCTACCGCTTGGTGTTCAACACCGGCGCCGCCGCCAACCAGGTGGTGTTCCACGCCCACCTGCACGTGCTCGGCGGCCGGACGCTCACCTGGCCACCCGGCTGAGCACCTGCTCCCAGGTGACCGGGAGCGGCTCGGTGCCGGTCGCCGTGGAGACCACCGCGAGGGCCCGGCGCAGGTCGAGGCCGGTCAGCTCCGTCCCGAACCGGTCCAGCACGAGCACCACGCGCGGTCGGCTCAGGCCACCGAGCACCTCCCGCACCGACTCCTGGAGGGCCCGCAGCGAGGCGGGGTCCCGCGGCGCGCCGGGCTCGAGCACCACCGCCGCCCCGACCGAGCGTCCGAGATGGACGTCCGCCCGCTCGAAGGCCTCCGCCTCCGCGACGAACGGCTGGTCGAGCAGGGTGTCGCGCACCTCGGTGAGCGAGACCAGCTGACCGGACACCGAGATCACCTCGTCGACCCGGCCGAGGAACTCGACCTGCCCGTCCGCCGTGATTCGCGCCAGGTCGCCGGTGGCGTAGCGCCCCGGATGGCGCTCCCAGTGGTACGCCGTCGGGTCGTCGTCCCCGGCGTCCGTCGAGCGCATCATCCCGGCCCAGGGATGCTGCATGACCCACTCGCCCACCTCGCCCTCGGGCACCGCGGCGCCGTCCGGCCCGACGATCTCGAAGCCGGGGGCCGGCATCTGGGGGGCGGCCACGTGCGGCTCGTGCGCCACGATGCCGCCGAGCTCGAGCTGCCCCCAGGCGTCCGCCAGCGTGACCCGGTCGCCGAGCACCCCGGCCAACCATGAGCGCAGCTCCGGTTCGAGTCGGTCCCCGATCGTCACCACGCGGCGCAGCGAGCCGGTGCCGCGGGGTGCGGTCAGGGACCAGCCGCGCAGGGCACCCACGATCGAGGGGGAGGTGAGCAGCGAGGTGACGCCGTACCTCTCGATGATCTGCCAGGTGCGCGCGGGGTCGGGGTAGTCGAGCGTGCCTTCGTACATCACCGAGGTCGCCCCCGCGAGGAGCGGGCCGAAGATGCCGTGGGACTGGGCGCCGAGCCAGGCGACGTCCGCGGCACCCCAGAACACCCCGCCGTCCGACATGGCGTAGCGGTGGTTGGCGAGCGCCACCGCCGCCAGGTTGGCGCCGCCGAGCCGGATCGCGACCGGATGCCCCCGGCGGTTGGCCAGGTGGACCGCGAGCGCGGGGTGCTGGGCCGGCAGTGCCTCGGGCGGCCCGGGGTCGGTCCGGCCGGCCGTGACCTCGTCGTACCACCGGTCACCCTCGAACCAGTCCACCTGGACGCCGGTCCGGCGCAGCACGATCGTGTGCTGGATGCCGCTGGTGGCCTCGATCGCCTCGTCCGCCCGGGCCTTGAGCGGAAGGATGGCCCCGCGGCGCCACCCGCCGTCCTGGGTGAACAGCACCCGCGGCTGGTAGTCGGCGAGCCGGGACGAGAGCGCCTCGACCGGCAGCGTCACGGGGATCACGGTCACCTCGGCGCCCAGCCGCAGCGCGGCGAGCATCGCCACCACGGTCTCGGGGAGCCAGCCGAGGTGCAGCGCGACGCGGTCGCCGCGGGTGACTCCGAGATCGCGCAGCCCGCCGGCGAGGCGGAGCACCTGGGCGTGCAGCTCCGCGAAGGTGAGGCTGCGCCGGTCCCCGGGCTCGCCCTCCCACCACAGCGCGACCCGCTCGGCCCGCTCGGGGAGGTGTCGCTCGGTGCAATTCACCGCGAGGTTCAGCTCGCCGCCGACGAACCAGTCGTGGTACGGCGGGTGCTCGCGGAAGAGCTCGTGGTACGGCGTGCTCCAGACGAGCTCGTCCGCGATCGGGCCCCACGCCTCGATCGCGGCGCGGCGGGACCGGCTCGACGTCGGCTGCTCAGGCATGGCCGAGCGTCCTTCCCGCGGCCCCCGCTGCCCGTCCGAGGTGCTGGGCGATGACGTCCGGGGTGGCCGGCGCCTGACCCGGGGGGACCGAGGCGGCGAGCGCGGCCACGGCATGGCCGCTCGAGTCCGGCACCACCACCGCGATCTCCGGCAGCGGGTCGGGGGGTGCGTCCCCGGAGACCAGCTGGGTCGCGGCCGCCCACTCGGCGCGACGGTCGTCCGCGTCCGGCAACGTGCCGGGATACTCCGCGAGGCACCGCTCCCACGCCTCGTCCCCGGCCCGGGAGACCAGCAGCCTCCCCGAGGGGGTGGCGAGCGCGTTCGCCACGCGGTGGCTCTCGCGATAGGGCCCGCCGTCCGCGGCGTCGATCCGGTCGACGTACACCACCGACTCCCGGACGAGCAGCGCGACGTGGATGGTGGCCTGCAGCGTGTCGCGCAGGGAGACGAGGTAGGGGGAGAGGGCCCCCAGGATCGGTAGCCGACCGAGGTAGCGCTGGGAGAGGCGGGCGACCTCGGGGCCGAGGCTGTAGCGAGAGGTGCGGGCGTCCTGCTCGACGAGGTCGGCGAGCACCAGCGAGCGCAGCAGCCGGTGGGCGGTGGGGGCAGAGAGCCCCGACCGCTCGGCCAGGTCGGTCAGCTGCTGGTAGGCGGGCCCGTCGCTGAGCAGGTCCAGCAGGAGTACCGCGTTCCGCACGGTGCCCAGCGTTCCGCGAGCGGTGTCGGCCACCACCCCTCGGGTATCGGACACGGGCTTCCCTTCGCCGGAGTGCGGAGTCTGATTCCGCATGTCAACCCTTTGGATGCTATCAGTGGATGGGAGTTCCAGAATAGGGCCTTGCATTTTCAGATAGTGAAACGTAACCTCGGTCACAGCCACCGCCGGGTGGGCCACGACCCAGGAGGAAGCGCCTTGTTGACCAGGGCCTATCGCTTCGAGCTGAACTCGAGCCGCGTCCCCATCGGGGAGCCGCAGCTGGAGGTCCAGGACGTCTCCCTGCGCTTCGGCGGGATCCACGCGCTCAGCGAGGTGTCCTTCACCGTCCGCCGGGGCGCCGTGCACGCCGTGATCGGCCCGAACGGCGCCGGAAAGTCCAGCCTCCTGAACTGCGTGAGCGGGCTCTACCGGCCCCAGTCCGGACGGATCGTGCTGCACACCGCCGACGAGGACGGGACGCGCCGCGAGCACGACCTGGCCTCCTCCCGGCCGCACACGATCGCCCGGCTCGGCGTGGCCCGCTCCTTCCAGAACATCGAGCTGTTCGGCCACCTGACCGTGCTGGAGAACCTCATGCTCGGGCGCCACATCCACATGAAGCACCGGATGTTCCCGGCGTTCGCCTGGTTCGGGCCGGCCCGCCGCCAGGAGATCGCGCACCGCGAGTTCGTCGAGGAGGTCATCGACCTGCTCCAGCTGCAGGCCTTCCGGCATGCCCCCGTCGGGTCGCTGGCCTACGGCATCCAGAAGCGCGTCGAGCTGGGGCGGGCGCTGTGCATCGAGCCGTCGCTGCTGCTGCTCGACGAGCCGATGGCCGGCATGAACGCCGAGGAGAAGGAGGACATGGCTCGCTACGTCCTCGACGTCAACGAGCTGCGCGGCGTCACCGTGATGCTCATCGAGCACGACATGGGAGTGGTGATGGACATCTCCGACCGGGTGAGCGTGCTGGACTTCGGTCGGCTGATCGGCGACGGCACGCCCGACGAGGTGCGTGGGAACCAGGCCGTCGTCGAGGCCTACCTCGGGGTGGACGAGTGAGCCTCCGGAGACGAGCCGCCGGCGCACCTGTCGACCTGGCGGACCAGACCTTCCCGCGACTGCTGGCCCGCCAGGTGGCCGAACGCCCCGGCGCCGTGGCGCTGCAGGAGAAGCGGTACGGCGTGTGGCAGCCGGTGAGCTGGCAGGAGTACGCCGCCCGGGTGCGCGACTTCGGACACGGGCTGGCCTCGTTGGGGGTGGGCCGTGGGGACATCGTGGCGGTGCTGGGCGACAACCGGCCCGAGTGGGTGATCGCGGAGCTGGCGGCCCAGTCGATCGGCGCGGCCGTCGTGGGCATCTACCCCACGAGCCTCGACGAGGAGATCGTGCACGTGCTGACCACCGCGGCCATCAAGGTCGTGGTGGCCGAGGACCAGGAGCAGGTCGACAAGCTCCTCAAGGTCAAGGACCTGGTCCCGCATCTCGCGCACGTCGTCTTCTACGACCCGCACGGCCTGGAGACCTACGAACACGAGTGGCTGCGACCGTTCGAGGAGGTCGAGGAGGCGGGACGCGCCTGGGGCGAGGAACAGCCGGCCGGCTGGTTCGAGGAGCAGGTCGCGGCGGGCGCCCCGGACGACATCGCGGTCATCTGCACGACCTCGGGGACCACCTCCCGCCCCAAGCTCGGCCAGCTCTCCCACCGCAACCTGCTGGCGATGGCGCAGAACCTCACCGGTGTGGACCCCCTGGGCCCCGACGACCGGTTCGTCTCCTTCCTGCCGCTCGCCTGGATCGGCGAGCAGATGATCGCGGTGGCGTGCGGCCTGGCGCACGGGCTGACGCTGTCGTTCCCCGAGGACGCCGCGACCCAGCGCAACGACCTGCGCGAGATCGGTCCGCACGTGATGTTCTCCCCGCCGCGGATCTGGGAGTCCATGCTCTCGGACGTGCAGGTCCGCATCGACGAGGCCGGCTGGCTGAAGCGGAAGGTGTTCGGCTGGGGCTACGCGGTCGGTGACCGGGTCGCCGCGCAACGGCTGCGCGGCCAGCGCCCCGGCCTCGCCGACCGGGCGCTGCTCCGGGTCGCCGACTGGGCGGCGCTGGCGCCCGTGCGTGACCAGCTCGGACTCTCCCGGATCCGGCGGGCCTACACCGGTGGTGCTCCGCTCGGCCCTGACGTCTTCAGCTTCTTCCACGCGATCGGGGTGAACCTCAAGCAGATCTACGGGCAGACCGAGGTCTGCGGGATCGCGGTGGTCCATCATGACGACGACGTGCGCTTCCACAGCGTGGGCGTCCCGATCCCCGGCACCGAGCTGAAGATCAGCGACGACGGCGAGATCCTGCTCCGCTCCTCGTCGGTGTTCCGCGGGTACGTCGGCAACGACGAGGCGACCGCCGAGGCGGTGAGCCCCGGGGGCTGGCTGCACACCGGGGACGCCGGCTACCTCGACGACGGACACCTGGTCGTGATCGACCGGGCCAAGGACGTCCTCACCACCCCGACCGGGACCCGCTTCTCCAGCGCCTTCATCGAGAACAAGCTGAAGTTCTCGCCGTACGTCGAGGAGGCCGTCGTCTTCGGCACCGAAGAGATCACGGCGATGCTCGTCATCGACCCGCAGACCGTCGGTGCCTGGGCCGAGGGCGAGCACCTCAGCTACACGACGTACACCGACCTGGCTGCCAAGCCGGAGACCTACGACCTGGTCGCCGAGGAGGTGCACCGGGCCAACGCCGACCTGCCCGAGGAGATCCGGGTGCGCCGCTTCCTGCTGCTCTTCAAGCAGCTCGACCCCGACGACGACGAGATCACCCGGACGCGCAAGGTGCGCCGCAACGTGATCGCCGAACGCTACGCAGACCTGATCGCGGCCCTCGAGCGGGGAGACCCCCGGGTCAGGGTCAGCAACAAGGTCACCTACCAGGACGGCACGGTGACCAAGCGTGACATCGACCTCCGGGTCCTCGACCTCGAGGGCTACCGCCCGCCCGACCGCACGAAGCAGCGTCCCGTCTGGAGCAGCCGTCGATGAACCAGTTCCTCAACCTCACCGTGTACGGCCTGTCGGAGGGCGCGATCCTGGCCCTCGCGGCCCTGGGCTTCGTGCTGATCTACAAGGCCACCAGCGTCATCAACTTCGCCCAGGGCGAGTTCCTGCTGATCGGCGGGTACACCGTCTACGCGGCCTTCGTGGTCTTCCAGGTCCCGCTCGTGCTGGCGGCACTGATCGGCGTGGTCTTCGCGATCATCATGGGCGTCCTGATCGAGCGGCTCGTGCTGCGCCCGCTCATCGGCGAGAACGCGATCAGCGTGATCATGGTGACGATCGGCCTGGCGGCACTGCTGCGGGCGGTCGTGCAGCTGATCTTCGGAACCCGCCCGGTGTCCCAGCCGCCGCTGCTGCCGCGGACGCCCGTGGAGCTGTTCGGCGCATCGGTCCCGCTGAGCCGCATCCTCGTGATCGCCGTGGCGGCCGTCGTGCTCACCGCCTTCACGGTGTTCTTCCGACGGAGCCGGCACGGCATCGCCATGCGCGCCGTGGCCGACGACCAGCAGGCGGCCCTGACGATGGGCATCTCGGTCCGCCGGATCTTCGCCCTCGCCTGGGCGCTCGCGGCCGTGTCCGCCCTGGTGGGCGGTGTGCTGCTCGGCGACATCACCGCCGTCAGCGGCAACCTCGCCACGTTCGGGCTGCTGGTGTTCCCCGTCGTGATCCTGGGCGGCCTGGACTCGGTGCCCGGCACGATCGTCGGCGGCATCGTCATCGGCCTCACCGCGCAGTACGTCAGCGGCTACTGGGATCCCGGCCTCGCGCAGATCGCTCCCTACCTGTTGCTGATCGCCATCCTGATGGTCCGGCCCTACGGACTGTTCGGCGAAACCCGGATCGAGAGGGTCTGAGATGGCTGCCATCGCCACCGGCGTCTACTTCCGCAGCTACGAGCGCGAGTTCGCGCTGCGCCACACCCGGGCGCAGTACGCCCGGCTGGGTCTGTTGGTGCTGGCCGCCCTGGCCGCGCCGTACACGCTCGACAACTACTGGCTCAGCATCCTCAACACGATCCTGATCGCGGTGGTCGGGGCCGTCGGGCTCAACATCCTCGTCGGCTTCACCGGGCAGATCTCGCTCGGCCAGGGCGGCTTCCTGGCGGTGGGTGCCTTCACCTCCGGGCTGCTCTACATGCGCGCGGACCTGCCCGCTCCGCTGAGCATCGCCTGCGCGGTGGTGGTCACCGCCGGGCTCGGAGCCCTGTTCGGCCTGCCGGCACTGCGGCTCAAGGGGCTGTACCTCGCGATCGCCACGCTGGCCAGCCAGGAGATCATCGTGTTCGTCGCGCGCCGCGCGAGCTTCCTGCGCGAGGAGAGCGGCGCGCCGCTGTCGGTGGACCGCCTGCACGTCGGCGGCTTCGAGATCACGCGGGAGTACTTCGAGTTCCAGTGGTACTGGATCCTGCTGACCTGTGCGGTGCTCGCCGTGCTCGCCGCGCGCAACCTGTTCCGGACCTCGCTGGGCCGCTCGTTCATGGCGGTGCGCGACCAGGACATCGCGGCCGCCGCCATGGGGGTCAACGTGACCCGGGCCAAGGTGACCGCGTTCGCGATGTCGTCGGGCTTCGTCGGCCTGGCCGGCGCCCTCACCGCTCACTACACCGAGACGGTCACCTGGGAGTCGTTCACGCTCGAGGTGTCGATCCTCTACCTCGCGATGATCATCGTCGGCGGTCTGGGGAGCGTCGCGGGTTCGGTGTACGGCGCCTTCTTCATGATGCTCGTCCCGGTGTTCCTCAACGAGGCCATCGGTGCGGTGGGGGAGAGCGTGCCGGGCCTGGTGAGCAGGGTGCCGGCGATCGAGAACGCGGTGTTCGGTCTCGTGATCATCGGCTTCCTGCTGGCCGAACCACGCGGACTGGACCGCATCTGGCAACGCATGAAGGACTACATCCGTTTCTGGCCGTTCCGCTACTGAGTAACAACGACAAAGGAGAAACCCATGCGCACCACACGCACCATGCTGGCGGTCACGGCCGCGGCCGCGCTCGGCCTCACCGCCTGTGCCCCCGGAGGAGGCGGCGCCGGCGGTGACGAGGGCGGCCCCATCAAGGTCGGCATCATCGCCGACCTGACCGGCGCCACCGGTGACGTCGGCACGCCCTACAACAAGGGCATGCTCGGCTACATCGACTGGGTCAACGAGAACGGCGGCATCGAGGGCCGCGAGATCGACGCGACGTCGAAGGACTATGCCTACGACGTCCCGACCTCCGAACGGCTCTACAAGGAGTACATCAACGAGGGTGCGGTGGCCATCCAGGGCTGGGGCACGGGAGACTCCGAGGCGCTCATGAACAAGGTCGCCGCCGACGAGCTTCCGTTCATGTCCGCCTCCTACGCCGAGGTGCTCACCGACCCGGACGAGGCGCCGTACAACTTCGTGGTCGCCCCGACCTACTCCGACCAGGCCAGGGTGGCGCTCAACTGGATCGCCGAGGACGGGCCGGGCTCGGAGGTCGCGATCTTCCACCACGACTCACCGTTCGGGCTCGCGCCCGTGCAGGACGCGGAGGCGTGGGTGGACGAGCAGGACCTCGATGTGAACGTCAAGGCCTACCCGATGCCGTCGGGCTCGGCCAACTACGTCGGGCTGCTCTCCCAGGCGAGGTCGCAGGGCGCGAAGTACATCATCATCCAGAACGTCTCCTCACCTGCCGCGTTGGTGGCCAAGGACATCCGGGCGCAGAACCTCGACATGAAGGTCGTGTGCCTCAACTGGTGTGCGGACGAGCTGTTCATCGACACCGCCGGCGCGCAGGCCGCCGAGGGGCACGTGCTCGTGCAGCCCTTCGCTCCGGTGACCGCCGACCGGCCGGGCCACGAGGAGATCGAGACCTACCTCTCCGAGAAGGGGTCCTCGCTGGCCGAGGAGGGCCTGCACTACGCCCAGGGCTGGTTCACCATGCACATCATGGCCGAGGGCATGCGGCAGGTGCTCGCCGACGGTGAGGACCTGACGGGGCCGGCCATCCGCGAGGCGCTGGAGACGATGGGCGCCATCGACACCGGTGGCGTGGTCGGGGCCGGCGAGGTCGAGTTCTCCGAGGACACCCACCGCGGCTCCACAGGCACCGGCATCTACGTCGTCGAGGACGGAGAGATGACGGTCCTGGAGGAGGGCGTCACCCCGTGACTGGGCGCACCGCCTCCCCCTCCGGGGCGACCGGGAGCACCCCGGTCGCCCCGGCCGGGAGCCTCCTGACGGTCAACAACATCGAGGTCATCTACGACGAGGTGATCCTGGTGCTGCGCGGGCTGTCGTTGGAGATCCCCGAGGGGTCGATCGTGGCCCTGCTCGGCTCCAACGGCGCCGGCAAGTCCACGACGCTCAAGGCGGTGTCGGGCCTGCTGCCCAGCGAGCGCGGCGAGATCACCGACGGCTCGATCACCTTCGCCGGCACCGACATCACCCGCATGGACGCCGCCGACCGGGTCCGCACCGGGGTGTCGTTGTGCATGGAAGGGCGTCACGTGTTCGAGCACCTCACCGTGCACGAGAACCTCGTGGCCGGCGCCTACTCCCGGGGTGGCGGGAGCTCCGAGGACTTCGACCTCGTCTACACCTACTTCCCCAAGCTCGCCGACATGCGGACCCGGGTGTCGGGCTACCTGTCGGGCGGCGAGCAGCAGATGCTCGCCATCGGACGGGCGCTGATGGCCCGGCCCAAGCTGCTCATGCTCGACGAGCCGTCCCTCGGCCTGGCGCCCCTGCTGGTGCAGGAGATCTTCGGCTACATCAAGAACCTCAACGAAGAGGTCGGGGTCACCGTGCTGGTCGTCGAGCAGAACGCCCGGCGCGCGCTCGAGGTGGCCGACCACGGCTTCATCCTCGAGCGGGGCCGGATCGTGCTCGAGGGGACGGCTGCGGAGCTGCAGGAGAACCCTGACGTCAAGGAGTTCTACCTCGGCCTCGGGGAGACCGGCCGGAAGAGCTACCGCGAGGTCAAGCACTACAAGCGGCGGAAGCGCTGGTTGTGAGACTCGGGAGGACCAGATGTCGTTGACCACCCTGCTCGCCGACTATCGGCGGGACGCGGAGCCACGTGTGACCTCGCTGGCCCGTCGGGCAGCCGGCCGGGCGCCGCAGCTCACGGAGCGGTTCCGCGCGGCCCACCTCCCCGACGGGCCCGAGGACCTGGCGGGGCTGGACCGGGTGCCGGTGCTCGGCAAGGACGACCTGCCCGGGCTGCGGTCCGAGCGTCCGTTCGGCGGGCTGCTCACCGACGGCGCGCAGGTCGTGCGGGCCTTCGCGTCTCCCGGCCCGATCTACGAGCCGCAGCTGGCCGGCCCCGACCCGTGGGGCTGGGCGCCGGCCCTCGAGGCCTGCGGGATCGGCGCCGACGACCTGGTCCTGAACTGCTTCAGCTACCACCTCTCGCCGGCCGGCGCGATGTTCGACGAGGCTTGCCGGGCGCTCGGCGCGACCGTGGTGCCCGCCGGGGTCGGCATGCAGGAGGTGCAGGCGCAGGTGATCGCCGACCTCGGCGTGACGGCGTACGTCGGCCTCCCGTCCTACCTCGCGGCGCTGGTGTCGACGTACGACGCGGCCGGGCTGGACCGATCCCGGTGGGGGCTGGTGAAGGCGCTGGTGACCGCCGAGCCGCTGCCTCCGGAGCTGCGCTCCTCGCTGGAGGAGCGGGTGCCGACCGTGCGCATGGCCTACGGCACCGCCGAGGCCGGGCTGATCGGCCACGAGACCGCGCCCGACGCGGGGCTGCGCCTGGGCCACGAGGTGTTCGTGGAGCTGTGCGACCCGGCCACCGGCGTGCCGGTCGAGGACGACCTGCCGGGCGAGGTGGTGGTCTCGGTCCTGCACGAGGACTTCCCGCTGCTGCGGTTCGGCACCGGCGACGTCTCCCGCTGGCAGGTCACCGACGGCGAGCTGCGGCTGGCCGGGGTGCTCGGCCGCGTGGGAGCCGCGGTCAAGGTGCGTGGGATGTTCGTGCATCCGCACCAGGCGTCCGAGGTGCTCGCAGGACTGCGCTCCGACGGCGTCGCCGAAGGTGCATTCGTCGTCGAGCGCTCCGGCGGCGCCGACGTCCTCACTCTCGACCTGGTGCCGCGCCCGGGCGCCGACGTCGACCGGGTGGTCGAGATCGCCGCGCGCCGCTGCCGCGACACGCTGCGGGTTCGGCCGCAGGTGCGCGTGGTGGCCGACCTGGACGCGGACGCGGTGCTGGTGGACCGACGCATGTGACCCCGGGGGCGCCGGGCCGTAGCATGGAGGTCTCATGACAGACAGCCAAAGCAACGCCGGCACCCGCCACACCGTCGTGGTGCCGGCCAGCATCAACATGGTCGCGCTCCTCGGTCCCAGCGACGAGCACCTCCGCCTCATCGAGGACGCCTTCGGGGCCGACGTACACGTCCGGGGGAACCAGATCACCTTCCAGGGCGAGCCGGGCGAGGTCGCGCTGATGGAGCGGCTGCTCGACGAGCTGGTCGCGCTGCTGCGCACCGGCCAGGGCATCAGCACCGAGACGGTCGAGCGGGTGATCGGCATGCTGCGTGCCGAGACCTCGGAGCGGCCGGCCGACGTGCTGAGCCTCAACATCCTGTCCAACCGGGGCCGCACCATCCGGCCCAAGACGCTGAACCAGAAGCGGTACGTCGACTCCATCGACAAGCACACGATCACGTTCGGGATCGGCCCGGCGGGCACCGGCAAGACCTACCTGGCGATGGCGAAGGCCGTGCAGGCACTGCAGGCCAAGGAGGCCACCCGGATCATCCTCACGCGGCCCGCGGTCGAGGCCGGGGAGCGGCTGGGCTACCTGCCCGGCACGCTGAGCGAGAAGATCGACCCCTACCTCCGCCCCCTGTACGACGCACTGCACGACATGCTCGACCCGGAGACCATCCCGAAGCTGCTCGCGGCCGGGACGATCGAGGTCGCACCCCTGGCCTACATGCGGGGCCGGACCCTGAACGATGCGTTCATCATCCTCGACGAGGCCCAGAACACCTCGCCCGAGCAGATGAAGATGTTCCTGACCCGGCTCGGGTTCGGCTCCAAGATCGTGGTCACCGGGGACGTCACCCAGATCGACCTGCCGTCCGGGGTGCGGTCGGGGCTGCGGATCGTGGAGGGGATCCTCGACGGCGTCGAGGACGTCGTGTTCAACCGGCTGACCAGCCACGACGTGGTGCGCCACAAGCTGGTCGGCCGGATCGTGGCGGCGTACGACGAGTTCGACGCCACCCAGGAGTCGGGCGGCGTGAGCCGTCGGGTCGAGCGTCGCGGGGACCGCGCGTGACCATCGAGGTGCTCGACGAGTCCGGCCACGACCTCGACGTGCAGCACCTGGCGGCGCTGAGCCGGTTCGTGCTGGACCAGCTGCGGGTCCACCCGCTGGCCGAGCTGTGCATCAAGGCGGTCGACGAGCCGACGATCGCCCAGCTCAACGAGCATTGGATGGACAAGCAGGGACCCACCGACGTGCTCGCCTTCCCGATGGACGAGCTGCGCCCCGGGTTGGTCGCAGAGGAGCCCGAGGAGGGCGTGCTGGGGGACCTGGTGCTGTGCCCGGCGGTGGCCCACCGGCAGGCGGCCGAGCGGGTCGAGGCCGGCGACGTCGGCTACACCGCCGACGCGGAGCTCGAGCTGCTCACCGTGCACGGCATCCTCCACCTGCTCGGCTACGACCACGCCGAGCCGGAGGAGCATCGCGAGATGTTCGGACTCCAGGACGAGCTGCTCGCCGAGTGGCGCGCCCGGTGACCCGGCGATGACCGGCGACGACTTCCGGCTGCTGCTCTTCGCGGCGGCCCTGGTCGTGCTGGCGGGAGTGGTGTCCGCGGCCGAGGCGGCGCTCGTGTCGTTCTCCCGGGCGCGCGCGGAGGAGATCGCGGCCGAGGGGCGGGCCGGAGCGCAGCGGCTGCTGAAGATCCTCGACGACCCGCCGCGCTACCTCAACACGGTGCTCTTCCTGAGACTGTTGTTCGAGGTCTCCGCCATCGTGCTCGTGGCCCTCGCGGTCGACGTCGGCGCGGGCTGGTGGCCGCAGGTGCCGATCGCGATCGTGGCCATGCTCTTCGTGTCGTTCGTCGTGATCGGGGTGGGTCCGCGCACGCTGGGACGCCAGCACGCCGTGACCGTCGCCCTCGCCTCGGCGCCGCTGCTCCACCTGGTCACCAAGGTGCTGGGGCCGCTGCCCAGGCTGCTGATCCTGATCGGCAACGCGCTCACCCCGGGCCGCGGCTTCAGCGAGGGCCCGTTCTCCTCCGAGACCGAGCTGCGCGAGCTGGTCGACATCGCGGAGGCCTCGAGCGTGATCGAGTCCGGCGAGCGGAAGATGATCCACTCGGTCTTCGAGCTCGGCGACACCACCGTGCGCGAGGTGATGGTGCCGCGCAACGACGTGGTGTTCATCGAGCGCTACAAGAACCTGCGCCAGACCATGTCCCTGTTCCTGCGCAGCGGGTTCTCGCGGATGCCCGTGGTGGGGGAGAACCTGGACGAGGTGGTGGGGTTCGCCTACCTCAAGGACGTCTCGAAGCGCGTGTTCGACGACGCGGAGGCGGAGCTGTCGGAACGGATCGACCAGGTGATGCGCCCGGTCACCTGGGTGCCCGACAGCAAGCCCGTCGACGACCTGCTCGGCGAGATGCAGGCCCGCCGCCAGCACATCGCGATCGTGGTCGACGAGTACGGCGGCACGGCAGGCCTCTGCACGATCGAGGACCTGCTCGAGGAGATCGTCGGCGAGATCACCGACGAGTACGACCAGGCGGAGGTGGCGATCGAGGTCCTCGAGGACGGCCGCACCCGGGTCTCGACCCGCTACCCGGTCGACGACCTCGGTGAGCTCTTCCCGGGATACGTGCTGGTCGACGAGGAGGTCGACAGCGTCGGTGGCCTGCTCGCCAAGCACCTGGGCCGGGTGCCGATCCCCGGGGCGGTCGTGGAGGCCCACGGCCTGAGGTTCGAGGCCGAGGAGCCCACCGGCCGCCGCAACCGGGTCGGGACGGTGCTGATCTCCCGGCTCGACGACGAGCGCGCCGAGCCGACCGCCGAGCCGGGCAGCCAGGCCAGCTGACCCGGTCCTGACTACGCTGCTGGCCATGACCGACCTGTCACCCGAGGACGCCAAGCTCGTCACGCTGGCCCGCGCCACCCGGGCGCGCACCGGTGCCGCCGAGGGTGCCGCCGTCCGGGACCTCGACGGCCGCACCTATGCCGGCGCCACGGTGGCCCTCCCGTCGCTGCGACTCTCGGCGCTCGCCGTGTGCGTGGCGATGGCACACGCCTCCGGGGCCCGGGGGCTCGAGGCCGCGGTCGTGCTCGGCGAGGACCCGACGCTCAGCGAGGCCGACACCGCGCTGCTGCACGACTTCACGGGGGACGACGTGGTGGTCCACCTGGCCGACCCCCGGGGCTCGATCCGCGCCTGACGTCGCCGCTACCCTGAGGCATGCACGCCACCGATGCCCATGGGCAGCCGGTGACGGCCGGCGAGGAGGCGGCTCGGCACTGGCGAGCGTTCGAGCGGCGCTTCAACCGGCGCGAGTCCGGCGACACCGACGCGCTGCGTGCCGCGCTGGCGGCCGACCCCGGTTTCGCCGTCGGGCACGCGATGGCCGCCGCGCTGGCGGCCCAGATGGGCTACGAGTGGGATCCCGCGGCGGAGCTGGCCGCCGCCCGGGAGACCTCACCCGACCATGCCTGGGAGCGGTCGTTCGTCGCGGCGGCGGGCCGGGTCGTTGACGAGGGACGCTGGGAGGCGGTCCCGGCCTGGCTCTCCCACCACGACGAGTTCCCGGCCAACGTGACGGCGCTGGCGTTCGTCTCGGTGGGGCTGGCGATGTCCACCGACCCGGCCGCCGGCCGCCGCCTGGAGGAGCGGGTACGCCGCTCGCTGGCGGCCGTCGGCGACGACGACCTGCTGCTGGGCCTGCTGGGGATGGTGCTGGTCGACCGCGGCGAGATCGACGAGGCGCACCGGCTGGCGGCTCGTGCCCTGGAGCTGGCCCCGGCCGGCTACCCGGGCGGGCACCCGATGGCCCACGTGTTCTTCGAGTCCGGGGAGCACGCCGCCGGGGCAGCGTGGCTGGACGGATGGCTGCCCTCGACCGACGGCGAGGCGGCGTTCCACCACCATCTCGTCTGGCACTCCGCCCTGCACCACCTCGAGCTGGGTCACGCGGAGGCGGTGCTGGAGCGCTACCGCACCTGCGCGACGGGCCCGGCCCCGTCGCCGCTGCTGGACGGTGCGTCGCTCCTGTGGCGGTGCCAGCTGCGGGGCCTGGTCCCGTCCGCGACCGACCCGGCCCGCCCGGCGGTGGCCACCCAGGCCCGGCCCCTGATGGACGAAGTCCCGTTCACCTTCGCCGGTGCGCATGGCGTCCTCGCGCTCGCGTCCAGCGGGGATGCCGAGGCGCTGTACCGGTTCGCGGCCAACGCCCGGGGCTTCACCGCCCCGGGCGCCGCGGAGCTGCTGCCGTGCCTGGCCGAGGGCTGCGCCGCCTACGTCGAGGGCGACCATGCCGTCGCGGCGCGCCGGCTGCTGGCCGCCGAGCCGGGCTTCGCACGGCTCGGCGGGTCCCACGCCCAGCGCGAGGTCTTCGAGGACACGCTGCTCGAGGCGCTGGTCCGCTGCGGCCGGCTCGAGGAGGCGTCGGACCGGCTCCGGGCGCGCCTCGACCGGCGCCCGAGCACGCTGGACGAGGCCAGCCTGGCGAGTCTCGGATGACCAGAAGGCCCCGCTCGCGCTAGGTTTGATGTCGTGATCGCCCCGGTCGGATGGGAGCACCATCGGGTGGGCGTCGGGGCGCTGCTCCGGTCCTACGACGCCATCCCGGCGGGTGACCCCGTGCGCCTGCGCAAGCGCACCTCCAACCTCTTCCGCGACCGGGCCCGCGCCAGGCACGGCCTCGACGTCTCCGGGCTCGGCGGCGTGATCGAGGTCGACCCGGTGACCCGGACCGCCCAGGTGCAGGGGATGTGCACCTACGAGCGCCTGGTCGAGGCGACCCTGCCGCACCGGCTGATCCCGCTCGTGGTCCCGCAGCTGCGGACCATCACGCTCGGTGGCGCGGTGACCGGCCTGGGGATCGAGTCCACGAGCTTCCGCAACGGCCTGCCCCACGAGTCGGTGACGGAGATGGACGTCTTCACCGGGGCGGGAGAGATCGTGACCACCCGACCGGGTGAGGAGCTCTTCGACGCGTTCCCCAACAGCTACGGCTCGCTCGGCTACGCCACCCGGCTGCGGATCGAGCTCGAGCCGGTCCGCTCCCACGTCGCCCTGCGGCACGTCCGCTTCACCGACCCCGGGGTGCTGGCCAAGGTGGTGGCGGAGATCGTCGACACCGGCACGTGGGACGACGAGCGGGTCGACGGGCTGGACGGGGTCGGCTTCGCCCCCGACGAGCAGTACCTCACGCTCGCCCGGTGGACGGAGCCGGACGCCTCTGCCGGTCGGGCGAGCGACTACACCGGTCAGCAGGTGTACTACCGCTCCCTGCAACAGCGGGAGAGCGACCTGCTCACCACCCACGACTACCTCTGGCGGTGGGACACCGACTGGTTCTGGTGCAGCCGCGCGTTCGGCGCCCAGCACCCCGTCGTACGCCGTGTGTGGCCGCGCCGCTGGCGGCGGTCCGACGTCTACGGACGGCTGGTCGCGCTCGACGCCCGGCTGGGAGTGAGCGGCCGGCTCGACCGGCGCGCCGGACGGCCCGCGGCCGAGCGGGTGGTGCAGGACGTCGAGGTGCCGGTCGAGCGGCTGGCCGAGTTCCTCACGTGGTTCGACGGCGAGGTCGGGATGCGGCCGGTGTGGCTCTGCCCGCTCCGGCTGCGCCGCGACGCCGGCCCGGCCGGCAGCAAGCCGTGGCCGACGTACCCGCTCGCCTCCGGCACCACCTACGTCAACGTGGGCTTCTGGGGGAACGTGCCGGTCGGTCCCCGGGCCGCCGAGGCACCCACGAACCGCGCGATCGAGGAGCGGGTGCAGGCGCTCGGCGGTCACAAGTCGCTCTACAGCGAGGCGTTCTACGACGAGCAGACCTTCGACCGGCTCTACGACGGCCCGCACCTGGCGGCCGTGAAGCGCCGGCATGATCCCGACGACCGGTTGACCAGCCTCTACGACAAGGTGGTGCGACGACGATGATCCCCGAACCGCCCCTCACGATCGGAGCGGCCGTGGACGGGCTGCTCCGTGGCGGCCTCCCCGTGCGGCTCACGGCGTACGACGGCAGCGCGGCCGGCCCGCCGGACTCGCCGGTCGTCCTTGACCTGCGCAACGAGCGGGGCCTGTCCTACCTCATGACCGCGCCGGGTGACCTCGGCATGGCCCGTGCCTACGTGATGGGCGACCTCGACGTCACCGGCATCCATCCCGGTGACCCCTACGCGGCGCTCGTGCTGCTCCAGAGCAACCTGCGGTTCCGGCGACCCACGGCCGCCGAGGCGCTCCGGCTCGTGCGTGACCTGGGCATCGCACGGCTCAAGCCGCCGCCGGTGCCTCCACAGGAGCACCTCCCGCGCTGGCGCCGGGCCGTGGAGGGGCTGCGCCACTCGATGGCCCGCGACGCCGGCGTGATCTCCCACCACTACGACGTCTCGAACCGGTTCTACGAGATGGTGCTGGGTCCCTCCATGACCTACACCTGCGCGTTGTACCCGACCCCCGACGCGACGCTGGAGGAGGCGCAGGCGGCGAAGTACGACCTGGTGGCCCGCAAGCTCGCCCTCCGGCCGGGGATGCGGCTGCTGGACGTGGGCTGCGGCTGGGGCGGGATGGTCCGGCACGCGGCGCGGGAGTACGGCGTCCGCGCGCTCGGGGTGACCCTCTCGCTGCAGCAGGCCCAGTGGGCGAAGGAGGCGATCGACCGGGAGGGCCTCTCGGACCTGGCCGAGGTGCGGCACCTCGACTACCGCGACGTGTTCGAGGGCGGGTTCGACGCGGTGAGCTCGATCGGCCTCACCGAGCACGTCGGCGTGAAGAACTACCCGACCTACTTCGGGTTCCTCCGCGATCGCCTGCGACCAGGCGGCCGGCTGCTCAACCACTGCATCACCCGCAACCACAACCGTCCGCAGGAGACCGGGGCGTTCATCGACCGCTACGTCTTCCCCGACGGGGAGCTGATCGGGTCGGGCACGATCGTCACCGCCGCGCAGAATGCCGGGCTGGAGGTCCAGCACACGGAGAACCTGCGCTCCCACTACGCCCGCACGCTGGCGGGCTGGTGCCGGAACCTGGTGGAGAACTGGGACGCGTGCGTCGCGGAGGTCGGCGAGGGCACGGCCCGGGTCTGGGGGCTCTACATGGCCGGCTCCCGGCTCGCGTTCGAGCGTGGCGAGATCGAGCTGCACCACGTGCTCGCGACCCGCAACCACGGCGACGGCAGCGCCGACTTCCCGCTGCGCCCCGACTGGACCCCCTGAGCGGCGCCGGGGCTAGCCTTGCCCCCGTGAGCACCCGCGCCGCCCAGTACCCCGCCCAGGTGCTGCGCCGCGAGCAGCTCTCCGAGCACTTCGTGCGGCTCGTGCTCGGGGGGCCGGGGCTGGCCGGGTTCGTCTCCACCGGCGTGCCCGACGAATGGGTCGCGCTCACGATCCCTGGCCAGTTCCAGACCCGCTACTACACCGTGCGTTCCTGGGACGGCGCCGAGCTCGTGCTCGACGTGGTCGTGCACGACCACGGCCTGGTCACCGAGTGGGCGTCCGGCGAGGTGACGGGGCAGACCGTGACGGTCTCCGACCCGCGCGGGTCGTTCGCGATGCCCGCCGGTGCCGGCTGGCTGCTGCTGGTCGGCGACCTGACCGCGCTGCCCGCTGTCGCCCGGATCATCGAGTCCCGGCCGGGCGTGCCGATCCGCGCCTGGTGCGAGACCCCGGGCGCCGCGTTGCCGGCGTACGTCGCGGGCGACGCCGAGATCACCTGGACCAGCCCGCCCCCAGGGAGCCAGAGCGCGACGGCCGACCTGGTCCGGGCCATCGACTGGCCGGCCGGCGACGGCTACTTCTGGATGGCCGGGGAGTCGGCGCAGATGCGCGCGATCCGCAAGCACCTGATGCGGGAGGTCAAGCTGCCGAGCAGTGCCTACGACGTGATGGGCTACTGGCGAGGTGCCCCCGCGTCGGGCCGCCGCACGCGGCCCGTCGACCCGGGACCCATCTGGCGGGCCGGCAAGGCCGCCGGGCAGAGCGACGAGCAGATCTGGGCGGCGTACGACGCGGCACGCGAGGTCGGCGATGGCTGACCGGGACCCCGGACACCGCAGCGGGTTCGCCTCGTTCGTCGGCCGCCCGAACGCCGGCAAGTCGACGCTGACCAACGCGCTGGTCGGGAGCAAGGTCGCGATCACCTCCTCGCGCCCGCAGACGACCCGCACGGTGGTGCGCGGGATCGTGCACCGGTCCGACGCCCAGCTGGTGCTCGTGGACACCCCGGGCCTGCACCGGCCGCGGACGCTGTTGGGTGAGCGGCTCAACGACCTGGTGACGAGCACGTGGGCGGAGGTCGACGTGGTCGCGGTCTGCTTCCCGGCAGACGAGCGGGTCGGGCCTGGCGATCGCTTCCTGGTCAACGAGCTCGCGAAGGTGCGGCGGACCACGAAGATCGCGGTGGCCACCAAGACCGACCTGGCCAGCCCGAAGCGGATCGGTGAGCACCTGCTGGACATCCAGGCGCTGGGGGAGGCGACCGGCACCACGTGGGCGGAGATCGTGCCCGTGTCCGCCGTCGCGGGTGACCAGGTCCAGCTGCTCGCGGACCTGCTGGTGGGGCTGCTGCCGGAGGGGCCCCCGCTCTACCCCGACGGAGAGCTCACCGACGCACCCGAGGAGGTGATCGCCGCCGAGCTGATCCGCGAGGCCGCCCTCGAGGGTGTGCGGGACGAGCTGCCACACTCGATCGCCGTGGTCGTCGAGGAGATGCAACTGCGCGAGGGGCGGCCGGCCGACAAGCCGCTGCTCGACATCCACGCCAACGTGTTCGTGGAGCGCCAGAGCCAGAAGGGGATCGTGATCGGCCACCGCGGGTCCCGCCTGCGCGAGGTCGGCACCGCCGCCCGGCAGCAGATCGAGGCGATGCTCGGCACGCCGGTCTTCCTCGACCTGCACGTCAAGGTCGCCAAGGACTGGCAGCGCGATCCGCGCCAGCTGCGCCGGCTGGGCTTCTGAGCAACGCCTCGGTCACTCGTTGGTCCTGGCCCAGCAGACCGAGCGCCGGTTGCCGGCCTCCCACTCCGCCTTGCCGAACCAGGTGTAGGCGAAGTCGTAGCCTGCTGCGGGGTACTTCAGCCAGGCGCGGACCGAGTCGGAGCAGAAGTCACGGCTCTTGACCTCCACGAGGCGGTCGCCGGGGTAGGCCTCGGAGTCCTGTCCGACCTTGATCGTGGTGACCGCTCGCCAGCCGTGCGGTGCGGAGCAGGGCACCTTGACGGCGTCCGCCAGCTCGGGGCCCTGGGCACACACCATCCAGTGGTCGTCGGGCCGTCCCAGCAACAGCCCGCGTGCGGTGGTGGGGAGGGCGACGTACTCCGACGACTGCTCGCCCCCGCCCACGACGTCGCAGCGGTACCACCGGGCGCCGTCCGCCCAGGCCTGCTCGGAGGGGCGGAACCACGCCCAGCTCACGAGGGTCCGCATGACCAGCGACTCGTCCGCGCCCAGGAAGTTCTGGAACGCCTCGGAGCAGCGGCGGTAGGCGAACCGGCCGAGCCGCTCGTCGTCGTGCGCGGCGTCCTCGAATCGCGCGGGCAGGGGCCCCACCGCGAACGTCTCGGCGGTGTGCTCGTCGGTGCAGTCGATCACCAGGCTGGCGTTGCTGGGCGAGGCCACGTCCTCGGGGGTGAGCACCCGGCAGGCACCGAGCTCCGGCGCCTCGACCGCGTCGACCTGCTCGGGGTCGACGTTCGACGTTCCGCCGGCGCAGGCGGCAACCAGCAGCAGGGGCACGACCAGCAACGTGGTCGCCCGCGGGGTGCGGCGGGGTCGGGTCGGCAAGGGGAGGGGTCCTCAGGTCGTCAGCAGTGCCGCGATGGTACCTCCCAGCTCGGTGGCCGACTCGGTGTCGGCATCCCCCACGTCGCCGAGCACCTCGAGCACGTCGTACCCCTGCCGCCAGCCGAGCGCGCCGGTGATCGCGAGCACCGCCCGGACCGCCCCCGTGGTGTCGTAGCGACCGTGCACGTAGAGCGCGAACGGTCGCTTCGCGGTCGCCCCCGAAGACGCGTCGGCGCCGCCGCTCTCGTCCAGCGCCCCACCGATCTGGAGGAACGTGGAGTCGAAGAAGTGCTTGAGCGCCCCGGACATGTAGCCGAAGTTGGCCGGGGTGCCCAGGACGTAGCCGTCCGCGGCCAGCACGTCCTCGGCGGACGCCTCCAGCGCGTGCCGTACGACGACCTCCACGCCCTCGATCTCATCATGCCGCGCGCCTGCCAGGACGGCATCGGTCAGCAGCTGCACCGACCGGGTCGGGGAGTGGTGGACGACGAGCAGGCGGGCCATGTCTCCACAGGCTAGCGACGGGTGCGCTACGCTGGGCAGGTCATGATGCGCAACCTCCTCCTTGGCTGCCGCAGCGGGGCCTAGCAAGCCGGCCTCCTCGCTGCGGAGAGCGTGCTGCGCACCGGCGCCACCCGAACCACCGCCGAGGAACCCATGACGAACATCAGCAACGCCAACAATCAGCAGCAGCCCTCCGGGATGCCGATCGGTCGCTACACGCCGTTCGTGCCCGTCGACGTCCCCGACCGCACCTGGCCGACGAAGAAGATCACCAGGGCGCCGCGCTGGCTCTCGACGGATCTGCGTGACGGCAACCAGGCCCTCATCGATCCGATGACGCCGACCCGCAAGCTCACCATGTTCGAGTTGCTGGTGAAGATGGGCTACAAGGAGATCGAGGTCGGCTTCCCGAGCGCCTCACAGACCGACTTCGACTTCGTGCGGCAGCTCATCGAGGAGGACCGGGTCCCGGACGACGTACAGATCTCTGTGCTCACCCAGGCGCGCGAGGACCTGATCGAGCGCACCGTGCAGTCCCTGGTGGGCGCGCACCGCGCGACCGTCCACCTGTACAACGCGACCGCGCCGCTCTTCCAGCGCGTGGTGTTCCAGGTGTCTCCCGAGGAGTGCCGCAACATCGCGGTGCGCGGCACCGAGACCGTGATGAAGTACGCCGAGGAGCTGCTCGGCGACATCGTGGGCAGTGAGGACTTCGGCTACCAGTACAGCCCCGAGATCTTCACCCAGTCCGACACCGACTTCGCACTCTCGGTGTGCGAGGCGGTCTCCGACGTGTGGCAGCCGGAGCCGGGCCGGGAGATCATCCTGAACCTGCCGGCGACCGTGGAGATGTCCACGCCGAACACCTACGCCGACCAGATCGAGTACTTCATCCGCGGCCTGACCCGCCGGGAGCACTCCGCGATCTCGCTCCACCCGCACAACGACCGCGGCACGGCAGTGGCGGCCACCGAGCTGGCGCTGATGGCGGGGGCGGACCGCGTGGAGGGCTGCCTGTTCGGCCACGGGGAGCGGACCGGCAACGTCTGCCTGGTGACGCTGGGCATGAACCTCTTCAGCCAGGGGATCGACCCGCAGATCGACTTCAGCGACATCGACGAGGTGCGCCGGACCGTGGAGTACTGCACCAACCTGCCGGTGCACCCGCGGCACCCGTACGCCGGCGACCTCGTCTACACCGCCTTCTCGGGGTCCCACCAGGACGCCATCAAGAAGGGGCTGGAGGACCTCGACAAGCGAGCGGCCGACTCCGGCATCTCCGTGCGCGACATCCCCTGGGAGGCGCCGTACCTGCCGATCGACCCGAAGGACGTCGGCCGCACCTACGAGGCCGTGATCCGCGTGAACAGCCAGTCCGGCAAGGGTGGGGTGGCCTACATCCTGAAGGCCGAGCACAACCTCGACCTGCCTCGCCGCGCGCAGATCGAGTTCAGCCGGGTCGTGCAGGAACGCACTGACTCCGGGGGCGGCGAGATGACGCCCGAGGAGATCTGGGAGGTGTTCTCCGCCGAGTACCTCGACCGCGAGACGCCGCTGCAGCTCAACTCGGTGCACACCTCGTCCGCGGCCGGCGAGAAGGACCAGCTCTCGGTCAACGTGTACGTCGAGGGCGAGCGGCATGCGCTGACCGGTGAGGGGAACGGGCCGATCGCTGCGTTCGTGAGCGCGATCAACGGTCTCGACCAGGAGTTCGACGTCCGGGTGCTGGACTACCACGAGCACGCCCTGTCCGCCGGTGGGGACGCGATCGCTGCGGCCTATGTCGAGTGCGCGGTGGGGGACCAGATCCTCTGGGGCGTCGGCCTGGACGCGAACATCGTCACGGCCTCGCTCAAGGCGGTGATCTCAGCGGTCAACCGCGCCTGAGCCACGCAGCTCGGGGCGGTAGAACGTCAGCACCCGCATGAACGCGTGCGGGTCGGCGTTCGCCCGGGTGACGGTGAGCGGCGGTTCGTCGGTCACCTCCAGCAGGACCTTCCACCGGCGCTGCCCCGGTCGTCCGGTGACCTTGATCCGGGTGTACTGGCTGCGCAGGTCGATCGAGCGGTTGCCCGACGGCAGATTGACGTCGAGGAGGCCGTTGCTGACCACCATGGTCGGAGCCGTCGTGCTGATCCGGACCACCCAGAGCGCCGAGGCGAGGCCGGCCAGGATCACTGCGACTCCGAGCGCCGTGCTGGAGTCCCGCTCCCAGCCGCGGTAGGCGATGACGGCGGCTCCCGCCAGCGAGGTGAGCATCAGGAGGACGACGAGGAACTGTCCGGAGCGCCTGCGGGTGACGTTCTCCACCGGCGCCACGTATGTCGCCGAGGCCGCGGCCCGGCGGCGCTGGCGGCCGCTGTGCCGCGGCCGTTCCTCCTTCTCCGGCGGTGCGGGCACGCGGGCCGCCGCGGCCCGATCCGCCTCCGCCCAGCGGGCGGCCTCCTCTGCCTGGCGAGCGGCCTCGGCCTCTGCCGCCCGGAGCGCCGCCTGCTCGGCCTCTGCGGCGCGACGGGCCGCATGCTCGGCCTCCGCGGCGCGGCGTGCTGCTTCGGCCTCCAGGGCGGCCTTCGCCTCGGCGGCGCGGGCGTCCTCTGCCTCGGCGGCAGCAACCTGTTCGGCTTCGGCCTCTTGGGCGCGGCGGGCGGCCTCGGCTTCGGCGGCAGCCACGCGCTCGGCTTCGGCCTCTTGGGCGCGGCGGGCCTCTTCGGCCTCCTGGGCGCGGCGGGTGGCCTCGGCTTCGGCGGCAGCAACCCGTTCGGCTTCGGCCTCTTGGGCGCGGCGGGCGGCTTCTGCTTCGGCGGCAGCAACTCGTTCGGCTTCGGCCTCTTGGGCGC
>Ga0299913_10000384_pt1 | contig 27135 bp, 24 predicted proteins | sample RVTome_9_FD_201360 | JGI IMG/M metagenome (GOLD analysis project Ga0299913, IMG submission 201360) | Soil microbial communities from uranium-contaminated site in the Upper Colorado River Basin, Wyoming, United States - RVT155D38 (version 2) ... | reverse complement strand
TGTGTTGGTTTTGACCACCCCAGGTGGTCAAAACCAACACACCCCGGGTGTCACGGGGGCGGGCTAGGCTCTCGCAACAGTGATCACGTTCGAGGGCGTCACGAAGCGGTTCGCCGACGGGACGGTGGGGATCGAGCACCTCGACCTCGCGCTGCCAGGCGGCGAGATCACCGTGCTCGTCGGCCCGTCCGGCTGCGGCAAGACCACCGCGATGCGGCTGGTGAACCGCATGATCGAGCCGAGCGGCGGGCGCATCGTGCTGGGGGGCACGGACGTGCGGGACGTGCCGCCCGCCGCGCTGCGGCGCGGCATCGGCTACGTCATCCAGCAGATCGGCCTGTTCCCCCATCGCACCACCGCACAGAACATCGCCACGGTGCCCGAGCTCGACGGCTGGGACCGCGCGCGCGTGCGCGCACGGGTCGCCGAGCTCCTCGAACTGGTCGGCCTACCCCCCGACGTCGGGCAGCGCTACCCCCATCAGCTCTCCGGCGGGCAGCGCCAGCGCGTCGGCGTCGCACGCGCCCTGGCGGCCGACCCGCCGGTGCTGCTGATGGACGAGCCGTTCGGCGCCGTCGACCCGGTGGTCCGCGCACAGTTGCAGGACGAGCTGCGCCGCATCCAGGCCGCCATGCGCAAGACGATCGTGTTCGTCACCCACGACGTCGACGAGGCGATCCTGCTCGGCGACCGCATCGCGGTCATGTCCGCACCCGGGCGCGTCGAGCAGTTCGGCACCCCGGCCGAGATCCTCGCCGCACCGGCCAACGACTTTGTCACGCGCTTCCTGGGCGCCGAACGCGGCCTGAAGCGCCTGGCGCTGATCCCGGTGGCCGACATCGCCGCGGACCAGGGTCCGGCGGTCACCGTCGGCGCCCGGCGCGACGAGGCCGCGGCCGCCGCGGCCGCCGCGAACACCGACTGGGTCGTGGTGCTGTCCCCCGACCGCCGCCTGCTCGGCTGGACCTGGCTCGACGACGTCGGTCCCACCGTCGAGGCAGCCGGCGCCCAGCCCTTCCGCCTGTCGATCCAAGCACACGAGTCGCTGCGCGCGGCGCTGGACCAGATGGTCAGCTCCCAGCACGGCATCTGCGTGCGCCTTGGTCCCGACGGCACCTACGAGGGCATCCTGACCCTCGAGCACCTGGCGGCCCAACTCACATGACGCGCTTTCCGCCGGACTGGCTCGCGCGCAACCGCGACCTCGTGCTCGCCCAACTCCGCGAGCACCTGGAGCTCACGCTGCTGACCGTGCTGATCGCCGTCGCCATCACGATCCCGCTCGCGCTGCTGGCCCGCCGCCTCCCGCGCCTGCGGACACCCCTGCTCGCGCTGACCGGCACGCTGTACACCATCCCCTCGCTCGCGCTGTTCGTGCTGCTCGTCGCGGTCACCGGCCTCAGCCGCACCACCGCGCTGATCGGCCTGGTCGCCTACAGCCTGCTGATCCTGCTGCGCAACATCCTGGTGGCGCTGGAGGGCGTCCCCGCCGAGGTCCGCGACGCGGCCGTCGCCATGGGCCACACCCCGCGCCAGCTGTTGTGGCGGGTCGAGGCGCCGCTCGCGCTGCCGGTCGCGCTCGCCGGAGTGCGCCTGGCCACCGTGTCGACGATCGGCCTGGTCACGGTCACCGCGCTGATCGGCTACGGCGGGCTCGGCCGGCTGTTCCTGATCGGCTTCCAGCGCCGCAACGGCACCGCGCTGCTCACCGGGTTCGCACTGTCGCTGCTGCTCGCCGTCGCGGCCGACCTGGCGCTCGCGCGCCTGGAACGCCGCCTGACCCCATGGGCCGAGGCCGCGCCCGCACGCACCGGGGGCGCGACATGACCGCCCTGTGGCGCTGGCTCGCGGACCCCGCGCACTGGAGCGGGCCGAACGGGCTGGCCCAGCGCCTCGGCGAGCACGTGGGGTACGCCGCGGCGGCGACGGCGTTCGCGGCGGTCCTGGTCCTGCCCGTCGCGCTGTGGATCGGCCACACCGGCCGCGGGCGCCTACTCGCGATCCAGGTCGGCAACCTCGGCCGCGCCATCCCCACGTTCGGGCTGATCCTGGCCGCGTTCACCCTGTTCGGCTACGGGCTGACACCCGTCTACGTGGCGCTGGTCGCGCTCGCGGTGCCGCCGATCCTCGTCAACACCGTCGCCGGCATCCGCCAGGTCGATCCCGAGATCGTCGAGGCGGCGCGCGGCATGGGCATGACCGAGCCGCAGGTGCTGTGGCGGGTCGAACTGCCGATCGCGCTGCCCGTGCTGATGGCGGGCATCCGCACCTCGGCGGTCCAGGTCGTCGCGACCGCGACCCTCGCCGCCGTGATCGGCCTGGGCGGGCTCGGCCGCCCGATCGTCGACGGGCTCGCCCAGGGCGTGACCTACAACCCCGCTGCGCGCGCCATGGTCCTCGCCGGCGCGCTCGGCGTCGCGCTGCTGTCGGTCCTGACCGAATGGGGACTGGCCGCCGTGGAACGGCGCCTGGCCGCCACGCGCGGCGGCGCCACGCATTGGAACATCACCGACTAAGGAAAGGAATCACCATGCGTCTCATCCGCAAGGGCGCCCACCGCGGGCGCTGGGTGGCCCTGCTCGCCCTCGTGCTGCTGGTGGCCGGCTGCAGCGGCGGCGATACCGCCGGCGACGACCCGACCGAAACCGCCGAGGAGTTCGAGCGCGGCGCGATCACGGTCGGCTCGACCGACTTCTCCGAGCAGGAGATCGTCGCGAGCATGTACGCCGCCGTGCTCGAGGACGCCGGCTACGACGTCGAGCGCCGCTTCCACCTGGGCAGCCGCGAGGTCGTGCTGCCCGCGCTGGAGAAGGGCGACATCGACCTGTACCCGGAGTACGTGGGCACCGCGCTGGAGTTCCTCAACGGCGGCAAGGGCGAGGCCACGTCGGACACCGAGGCCACGACCGAGAAGCTGCGCGAGGCCTTCGCCGCGAAGGACATCGCGGTGCTGGAGCCCGCCGAGGCGCAGGACCGCAACGGCCTGGTCGTGACCAAGGAGACCGCGGACGAGCTGGACCTTGAGACCGTCAGCGACCTGAAGGAGCACGCGGCCGAGCTGGTCTTCGGCGGCCCGCCCGAGTGCCCCCAGCGCCCGCTGTGCCTGCAGGGCTACGAGCGCGTGTACGAGCTGAAGTTCAAGGAGTTCCGCCCGCTCGACGCGGCCGGCCCGATCACCTGGGCGGCGCTGGAGCAGGGCGACATCGACGTGGCGCTGATGTTCACCTCGCAGGGCGTCATCGCGGACAAGGGCTGGGTGCTGCTCGCAGAGGACGAGGAGCTGCAGCCCGCCGAGAACATCGTGCCGGTGGTGCGCACCGACGCGCTGACCGACGAGGTGGAGGAGCTGCTGAACGCGGTGTCGGCGAAGCTGACCACCGAGGCGATCAGCGGGCTGAACCGCCAGGTCGACAGCGACGGTGCCGACCCGGCCGAGGTGGCGGAGGCGTGGCTGCGCGAGGAGGGCCTGCTCGACTAGCCAGCCCGTCGCGGGACATGCTGTTCGCCGGCCTCGATCGCGGCGGACAGCGTGCTCCCCGGCGGCGCCAGCGGACACGCCCAGCGGTCGTCCCAGGCGCACGAGGGCTGGTAGGCGAAGTTGAAGTCCAGCACCAGCTCGCCGGAGGGCGTCGACCCCAGGTCGGCGCCCTTCGCCGTGTCGAGCAGGTAGCGGCCGCCGCCGTAGGTCGAGGCCCCGTTGGTCGCGTCGCGGAACGGCACGAAGACCCCGCCGCCGTAGTCGTCGACCCAGAACACGTCGAGCTCGCCGACCGGCAGCGCCACGCGGCCGATGCGCACGAGGTCGATGGTGCGCCCGTCGCTGCTCAGCGGCGCGGCGAAGCGCTCCTCGTCGGCGGGGTCGAGCGGCGCGGTGAACGCCAGCGCCGGGTCGTAGGGCCACGAGCGCACGCGGTGGAAGTCCGCGCGCCGCGCCGCCGCGATGGGCGACTGGGGATGGTCGCGCAGCAGGTGCGTCCGCCCGTCGACCCAAGCGGTGTGCGCCGGGACCATGTTCGCGCCACGCAGCCGCCGCACCTGCGCGTACACCTCTGCGACGCGCCGCCGCCAGTCGAGCAGCGCGAGCCATTCCCCGGCCGAGGCGGCTTCGGCGCTCATGCGGCGTCGTCGTCCGCGCGCGCGGCCGGGGCGTCGACCACCGGGCTGTCGCACTCGGCGGGTCCCCGCCGCGCCAGGCGCCCGTCGGCGACGAGCACCCCCAGGATCACCACGGCCGCGCCCGCGAACAGGTTCCACGTCAGCGGCTCGCCGAGCACGACGATGCCCAGGCTCACCGCGAACACCGGGATCAGGTAGGTCACCATCGAGGCGGTCGTCGCACCGGCGTCGTGGATCAGCCGGTAGTACAGGGCGTAGGCGAGGCCGGTGCCGACCGCGCCGAGCGCCACGACGCTGCCCACCACCACCGGGGTCAGGCGCACGGGCGTCCAGGCCACGACTGGGGCGGCCAGCCACAGCACCCCGGCGGCGACCGCGAGCTGCGCGACCGACAGGGGCAGCACCGCGGCGCGCCCGCTGATGTGGCGGCGGGTGTAGGTGAACGAGATCCCGTAGCAGGCGGCCGCGCCGAGGCAGGCGAGCTGACCCGCCAGCGCGTTCTCGCCCCCGCTGCGCCACGGGCCGACCACGAGCACGACGCCGGCGAAGCCGGTCACGAGGCCCAGCGCGCGCAGGCCCGACAGGCGCTCGGCGGGCAGCAGCGCCATGGCGAACACGAGCGTGAACAGCGGCGTGGTGCCGTTGAGGACCCCGGCCATGCCCGAGGTGACGTGCTGCTCGCCCCAACTGAACAGGTAGAAGGGCACGATGTTCGCGACCACCGCCATGAGCAGCAGGTGCCCCCACAGAGCGGGCTCGCGCGGCAGGGGTTCGCGGCGGACGGCGAGCACGAGCCCCAGAGCGAGCGCGCCGAAGCTCAAGCGCCCGAGCACGATCTGCATCGGGCTGACGCCCTCGAGGGCCAGCTTCATGAGCAGGAAGCTCGCGCCCCAGATCATCGCCAGCACCAGCAGCCGGACGAGGTTGCCGCGGCTCAGCCGCGCGCCGGTCACGAGCGCGCCGCCGGGGCGGTGGCGAGCGAGCCGAGCCAGTCGTGCGTCACGCCGATGAGCTCCTCTGTTACCTCGTCCTGCGTGCGGCCGTCGCGCTTGCGTACCGCGAAGCCATGGTCGCCGCCGGCTACCACGTGCACCGTGCTCGCCGTGGCTCCGAGCTTGGCGGCGCGTTCGCGTTCCAGCAGGGCGAGGTCCGCCAGGGTGTCGCGGTCCCCCTGCACGAACAACATCGGCACCCGCAGCTGTTCCCAATGCGCCGTGCGCAGTCGTTCGTCGGGGACGGCGGCGCCCGCGCGCCGCGGCGGGTGCAGCGGGTAGCCGAGGAACACCAGGCCGGCGCAGTCCTCGCCCTCGGCGGCGAGATGGCTCGCGACGCGCCCGCCCATGGACCGTCCGCCAAGGACCACTGGGCGGTCGCCGAGACGCGCACGCACGGCTGACAGCACGTCGCGGTAGCACGCCTCGAGCACCGGCATGGGGTCCGGCGGTTTGCGGCCCGCCTCGGTGTAGGGGAAGTTGAACAGGACGACCGGCACGCCCCGCCGGGACAGGCCGCGCGCCACCGCCACGAGCAGGGGATTGGTCATGTCGGTCCCGGCGCCATGGGCCAGGACCAGCGCCGGACCCGGCCATGGCGACGACGGCAGCCACAGCGACGCGGTGATCTCGGTGACCGCGCGCGGGCGCGCCAGGGGCACACGCAGGCTGGCGGTGGTGGGATCGGGCACGGGGTCGCTCCCTGAGGCGGCGAAGGCCGAAATCGTAGCGTCGCAGCGGACGCGTACCCTGCGCGTACCTTGGGCGGCCCACGACGTGCAGGAGGAAGTGCGGGTGTTCCGGCTGGTGCGGCTGGCCGTCACGGTGGCCACGGTGCTCTGCCTGCCGCTGGCGCTGTACGCCGGATTCACGTTCCTGCAGGTCTGGCATGCCTCGCTGCAGGACGAGCCGCAGCCCGCGCAGGCGGTGATCGTGCTCGGCGCGGCGCAGTACAACGGCCGCCCCTCCCCCGTGCTCCAGGCACGGCTGGACCGCGCGGCGGCGCTGTACCGGGCGGGCCTGGCGCCGGTCGTGGTCGTGACCGGCGGGCAGCGGCCCGGCGACCGCTTCACCGAGGCGGGTGCCGGGCAGCGCTACCTCGTCGCCCACGGCGTCCCCGCCGACGCCCTGCGGCTGGAGGTGCAGGGCCGCAACTCGTGGGAGTCGCTCGCGGCCGCACAGCGCTTCCTGGCCAAGGAGGGCATCCGCGAGGTGCTGCTGGTCTCCGACGCCTACCACTCGTTCCGCGTGGCCGAGACGGCGCGCGAACTCGGGCTGCGCCCCCGGGTCGTCCCGGCGCACCCGGGCGGGGCGCCCGCGCGCGAGCTGTGGCGCGAAACGCTCGCCGTCGGCGTCGGCCGGGTGATCGGCTACCGCCGGCTCACCAACCTCGACCGCGCGATCGAGGCGGCGACCGAGGCCGCCGGCGGCGGCACCCTCAGCCTGCGGGGGCTTTGAGCACCACCACGGCCATGTCGTCGCGGGGCAGGCCGTGCTGGAAGGCCACGACCTCGTCCACCAGCGCGGTGGCCATCACCTGCGCGCCGTCGGCGCAATGGCGCGCCAGCAGCGCCCGCACGCGCCCGTCGCCGTAGAACTCGCCGTCGCGGCGCCCCTCGCTGATGCCGTCGGTGTACAGGACGAGCGCGTCACCGGGCACGAGCTCCACCGCGGCATCCTCCCAGCTCGCCCCTTCGATCACGCCCAGCAGGTCACCGGGCGCGCCGACGGTACGCACCTGGCCACGGCGGTCCACCAGCAGTGGCAGGGCGTGGCCGCCACAGGCCAGGCGCACGCGCACGGGTCCGTCCGCGCGGGCGGCAACCCGGCCGTACACCATCGTGCAGAAACGGTCCGCGCCCTGGCGCAGCAGCGCCGCGTTCAACAGCCCCATCACCGAGGATGGCTGCGGGGACTGGATGGCGGCGGCGCGCACGGTGTAGCGGGCGAGCGCGGTGACCGTCGCCGCGCGCGGCCCCTTGCCCTGCACGTCGCCGAGCAGGACCGCCCATTCGCCGCCGGCGAGCTGGAACACGTCGTAGAAGTCGCCGCCGACCTCGTCGCCGCGCCCCGCGGGGCGGTACACCGCGCCGACGTCCACCCCCGGGATCTCGGGCGGCGCGGGCGGGATGAGGCTCGCCTGGAGCGTCTGGGCGAGCACGCGCGCCCGCGCCTCGGACTCCTCGGCGCGCGTGCGGGCGCGCAGCAGCTCGCGTTCGTACTCGCGGCGGTCGGTCGCGTCGAACACAGTCGTGCGGACCAGCAGCGGCTCGCCGGCCGCGTCGCGCTTCAGCACCGAGTTCACCAGCGCGGGCAGCCGCCGCCCGCCGGCGCAGACGATGTCGACGGCGATCTCGCGCACCGTGCCCTGCATGCGCAACAGCGGCGCGTAATGGGTCTCGTGGTAGATCCGTCCGCCGGCGGTCAGCAGATCCTGGAAACGGCGCACGGCGACCAGTTCGTCCGCGCGGTAGCCGGTCATCGCGAGGAACGTGGCGTTGGCGCGGATCACCGTGCCGTCGGGCAGCGTGGACAGATAGCCGCAGGGGGCGTGTTCGTACAGGTCCTCGACGCTCTGTTCGAGCTGCGCGATCTCCGCCGCGCGGCGCGGCGGCGCGGCGGCCGAGGTCGGTTCGGTCATGACGTGGCGAGGAAGTCCTGCATCGCCGCGATCGTCTGTTCGGGGGCACTGAGGTTGGGGCAGTGGCCGACGGCGTCGAGCAGCACGAACTCGCTGTCGGGGATCTGCGCGGCGACGTAGCGCCCGACCTCCTGCGGCGCGATCGCGTCCTCGGCGCACTGCAGGACCAGCGTGCGGGACGCCACCTTGGCGAGGTCGCCGCGGTTGTCGGACAGGAACGTGACGCGCGCGAAGTCCTTGGCGATCTCGGGGTCGGTCCGGCAGAAGCTGTTGGTCAGCTCCTCGGCCAGCTCGGGCCGGTCCGGGCGGCCCATGATCACCGGCGCCATCGCGCTGGACCAGCCGAGGTAGTTGCTGTCGAGCGCGTCGAGCAGTTCGTCGATCTCGGCGCGGGCGAAGCCGCCGCGGTAGCCGTCGTCGTCGACGTAGCGCGGTGACGGGCTGACCAGGATCAGGTCGGTGAACCGGTCCGGCTCGGCGATCGCGGCGAGCACACCGATCATGCCGCTCACCGAATGGCCGACGAACACGGCATTGCGCAGGTCGAGCGCCTCGGCGATCTCGAGCACCGCGTCCGCGTAGCCGTGCAGCGTGTCGTACGCCGCCCGGGAGTAGGCGGTGCGGTCCGAGCCGCCGTGCCCGACGTGATCGAACAGCACGATGCGATAACCCTCGAAGGCCGGAGTGATCGCACGCCACATGTGCTGGTCGCAGCCGAAGCCGTGGGCGAACACCATGGGCCGTCCCGTCGGGTCGCCGAACACCCGCACGTTGTTGCGCCGCAACACGTCCTGCATCGCCGGCCCTCCACCCCGTCCGCGCCGCGGATCACGGCCGCGCCCGGTCTACCCGGCCCCCGCCACACCTAACCCGCCCGTGCCGCCCGACCCGCCCGCGCCACGTGATCCCGGTGTATGTTATTCTGGATTTGCATAGGCGCTCCCGGCCGAGGTGGCAGATGGACTTCAACGACAGCCCCGCAGAGGCAGCGTTCCGCACCGAGTTGCGGACCTGGCTCGACGCGCACGCCACCCGCCGCCCCGAGGGCGTGCCCGAGGGCCTCGGCGCGGTGATCAGCCAAGAGGGCGACGCGGACCACGTCGAGCGCTCCAAGGCCTGGCAGGCGACCCTCGCGGAGGGCGGCTGGGGTGCGATCACCTGGCCGCGCGAGTTCGGCGGGCGCGACGCCACGGCGATGGAGGCGTACATCTTCGCCGACGAGCTGCGCCGCTACGACGTGCCGCCCAGCGTGTTCACGATCACCCTCGGCATGGTCGGCCCGACGCTGATCATGCACGGCACCCCCGAGCAGCGGGCGCGCTACCTGCCCCGCATGGTCGACGGCTCGGAGGTGTGGTGCCAGCTGTGGTCCGAGCCCGGTGCGGGCTCGGACCTGGCCGGGCTGTCCACGCGCGCGGAGGCCGACGGCGCGGGCGGCTGGCGACTGACCGGGCAGAAGGTCTGGACCAGCGGCGCCCACTACGCGCGCTGGGGCCTGATCCTGGCCCGCACGAACCCCGACGTGCCCAAGCACGCCGGGCTGTCCTGCTTCATCGTCGACATGGCCGCGCCCGGGGTCACCGTTCGGCCGCTGCGGCAGATGACCGGCCAGTCCCATTTCAACGAGGTGTTCTTCGACGACGCGCCGGTCCCCGCCACGCACCTGGTCGGGCCGCTCGACCAGGGCTGGCGCGTCGCCATGACCACGCTGATGAACGAGCGCTACACGGCGGGGACGTCGAGCATGGGCGTGGTGTCGCCCGCTCCGCTGTTGGACCTCGCCCGGCGCGCCACGCGCAACGGCCGCCCCGCGTCGGCCGACGCGGTCCTGCGCCAGGAGCTGGCGCGTGTGTGGGTCGAGGCGCGGCTGTTCGAACTGACCATGTACCGCAGCCTGACCCGCGCGGCGCGCGACCAGGACCCCGGGCCCGAGGGGTCCATCATGAAGCTCAGCGCCACGGGCCTGGCGACCCACATCGGCGAGATCGGCCTGTCGCTGCTGGGCGCGGGCGGCACGCTGGCGGCACCCGACGCACCCGAGGGCGGCGACTGGCCGATGGCGCGGCTGTTCGCCGCGGGCTTCCGCGTCGCCGGGGGCACCGACGAGATCCAGAAGACCATCCTGGGAGAGCGCGTCCTGGGCCTGCCGCCCGAGCCGCAGGTCGACAAGGGCAAGCCCTTCCGTGCGCAGGCGTCGCAGTGAGCGTGATGGCGGCGCTGTGCGCCGACCTGCGCGCCGAGCAGGAGTCGCTCGCGGCCGAGCTGGCCGGGCTCGAGGAATCGTCGTGGGACACGCCCACCCCCGCCGAGGGCTGGAACATCCGCGACCAGATCGGCCACCTCGCCCACGGCGAGGAACTCGCGGCGCTGGCCGCCACGGACCCCGACGGGTTCCGCGCGGAGCTGATGCGGCTGATGGGCGATCTCGACGGCGGCATCGGCGCGGTGCTGGCGCGCGCCCGCGCCATGGACAGCATCACGCTGCTGGACTGGTGGGCGGATGCGCGCGAAGCGACGCTGGCGGCGCTGGCCGGCCGTGACGAACGCGAGCGCATCGGGTGGGCCGGGCCGGCGATGAGCGCGCGCTCGTTCGCCGCGGCGCGCCTCATGGAGACGTTCGCCCACGGCCAGGACGTGCGCGACGCGCTGGGCCTGGTGACAGTCCCCACCGCGCGGCTGCGGCACGTGGCCGAGCTCGGGGTGCGCACGCGCGCGTTCGCCTACGGGCTGCGCGAACTCGCCGCCCCCGACACGGACCTGCACGTCGCCCTGACCGCGCCGGACGGTGAGATCTGGGCGTGGGGGCCGCCCGACGCGCCGGACCGGGTCAGCGGTCCGGCGCTCGACTTCTGCCTGGTGGTCACGCGCCGCCGTCATCCCGCCGACACGCGGCTGCGCGCGGAGGGACCCACCGCCGCGAGCTGGCTCGAGATCGCCCAGTGCTTTCTCGGTGCACCGGACGACGGCCGCCCCGCCGGCAGCTTCCCCCTCCCCGCCTGAACCCCGGGGTGTGTTGCTCTTGACCACCTGAGGTGGTCAAAAGCAACACACCCCGGGGTTAGGAAGCGGTGAAGCGGGGCGGGCGTCCCTCGAGGAACGCGGCGATGCCCTCGCGGCCGTCGGCGCCGCGCGCCGCGGCGGCGAGCTCGGCGGACTCGCGTTCCATCTGCGCCTCCAGCGGCGTGTCCCAGCCCGAGCGCACCAGCCGCTTGGCGGCGCCGAGCGCGCGGGTCGGGCCCTCGGCCAGCGTCGCGGCGAGCGCCCGCGCCGCGTCCAGCAGCGTGTCCACAGGGTGCACCGAAGTCACGATCCCCCACGCGTGCGCCTCGTCTGCGTGCAGCGTGCGGTTGGTCAGCAGCAGCTCCAGCGCGCGGCGCGGCCCGACCAGGCGCGGCAGCGTGGCGCTCAGTGAGCCGTCGGGCGACAGACCGACCTTGGCGTAGGCCGGGACGAAGCGCGTGCCCTCGGCCGCCAGCACCAGGTCGGCCGCGCACGCCAGGCTGAACCCCGCGCCCGCCGCCGCGCCGTGCACCGCCGCCACGACCGGTGCGTCCAAGCGTGCGAACCGCGCGACCGCGGCGTGCAGGTTCGCGGTGACCTCCTCCAGATGACCCGCAAGCCCCTCACCCTGGGCCGCGAACGCCTTGAGATCCCCACCGCCGCAGAACATCGCGCCCTCGCCACGCAGCAGCACCGCGCGCAGCCCGCGCTCCTCACCCAGGCGGATCGCGGCGTCCAACAGCGCTCGCGCCATGCCGAGGTCGATCGCGTTGGCGTGCGCGGGCCGGTCCAGCACCAGCTCGATCACCCCGCCCCGCCGGTCCAGGCGCAGCGGCGGCCCGGTCACGGCGCGGCCTGGAGCGGCCCGGTGTAGCGGAAGCACGCGCAGTCGTCGAAGAACAGCCCGGTGCGCCACTGCGCCGCGCCGTCATGGCGGCCCGGGCCGAAGCGCGTCGCGAACGTGAACGGCGAGTTGAACCCGGAGCCCAAGCGCTCGACCGCAGCGCGGAACCCGGCCGCGTCCAGCGACGGCGCGGTGTCGGCCACCGTCTTGAGGAAGAAGAACGCGTCGCAAGTCGACTGGGTGTAGAAGCCCGCCGCCCCGGACGTCCCGGCCTTGGTCATGATCGCGTTGCAGCGCGCCCACGCCGGGTTGCCGCCCGGGTGGAACTGGGCAGGCACGTCGTTGGGCGGCGTCCAGCCGACCACCACCGCGTCCTTGAGCTGCGCGGCCGGCGCCTGGCCGGCGATCGTCGCCGGGATGCTGTTGCTCGGGATGCCGTAGCGGGGGTGGAACCCCGAGCTCTCGGCCTGCGGCATCCAGAAGAACGGCAGGATGCCCGCGTTCTCGATGAACACCACGTGGGTCACGCCCGACGTGCGGAAGCGCAGGATCGCGTTGTTGATCTCGGCCGCCATGCCGCCGAAGTCCGAGACCCCGCCGGGCGTGGACAGCACGGCCTCGTCGGTGATCTTCACGCCGTGGCGTCCCAGCGCCGGCTTGAACGCGCCGTCGGCCACGCGCTGGAACACCGGACCGTCGAAGCGCACCAAGCCGATCTTGGCGCCCTTGAGGAAGCCCGACGAGGCCAGCCCGTCGGCGTACGCGGCGCCCCAGCGGTCGGCGCGCATCTTGCCGGGCTGGTACAGGTACCCGGCGAACTGGCGGTAGTAGGGCGCGTCGAACAGCCACAGGTTGCGCTCGACCAGCGGCGTGCGCTTCTGCGCCATGCACGCGGCCATCGTGTCGTTGCCGCCGACGGCGCTGGACACCGCGGCGAACACCGTGTTGTCCTCGGTCAGCGTCGCGCACGCCGCCTGCGACTGGGTCGAGAACGAGCCCGAGGTCACGTCGGTCTCGTGCCACACCGGCACGAGCTTGCGCCCGGCCAGGCCGCCGTTCGCGTTGACCCAGTCGACCATGGCCGCGGCGATCTTGCGCTCGTCGGGCGCCTCGCCGCTCGCGCCGACCAGCGCGAACCCGGCGCCGAGCTCCTTGCTGACCTGCAGGCCGATGCGGATCTCGCCCGCCGTCACGCCCTTGCCCGTGGGCACCTGCCGCACCGGGGTCCGGCCTCCGCCGCCTCCGCCGCCGGTCCCGGACACCCCGCTGTCGCCTGTGCCCCCCATGCCGCCGTCCAGGCCGCCACCGGTCCCGTCCGTCTGCCCGGGGAGCGGATCGGCGCCCGGGCCGGACGGCTCGCCCGCACCCGCCACCGCACCCTCGCCGCCGGCAATCGCGCCACCGGCGCCGTCATCGCCCTCGGCGAACAGCTGGTCCACGGCCACCGCCGCGCGCGTCCCCTCGGGCGGGGCCTCACGGCCGCACGCCGCCACGCCCAACATCAGGACCACGCCCAGCGCCACCATTCGCAACCGGCTCATCGCCGCTCCCTGCCCGTCGGGGCGCCCCCGCCCGCCGTGCTCATGCGCCCACCGCGGGCTGCACACCCTTGACCGCGCCCTGCAGGAACACCGAGCGCAGCAGTTCCGGCCGGGCGAGCAGGTCGCGCGCCGGGCCGTCGAAGCGAACCTGGCCCTTCTCCATGAAGTACGCGTGATTGGCCAGCGTCAGCGCGACGTTGACCGACTGCTCGACCAAGACGACCGCCGTGCCGCCGTCGTTGATCCGGCGCACCATGCCGAGCAGCTCGCCGACCACCTTGGGCGCCAGCCCAAGCGACAGCTCGTCGATCAGCAGCAGCTTGGGGTGCAGGATCAGCGCCTTGCCCAGCGCGAGCATCTGCTGCTCGCCGCCGGACAGGGTCGAGGCGAGCTGGTTGCGGCGCTCGGCCAGGCGCGGGAACGCGTCGAAGGTCGCGTCGATGCCCGCGTCGACCTGGGCCTGGCGGCGCCCGGTGCTGTGGCCGTACACGCGCAGGTTGTCCACCACTGACAGCGAACCGAACACGGCCTTGCCGCCGGGCACCTGCGTCATGCCCAGCGGCACCCGCCGCTCGGCGTCGAGGTAGGTGACGTCGCTGCCCTGGAAGCGCACCGTGCCCGCCGACGGCAGGCCCAGGCCCGAGATCACGCGCAGCAGCGTCGACTTGCCCGCGCCGTTGGTCCCCAGCAGCGCGACCATCTCGCCGTCGTCGACGGTGAAGTCGACGTCGAACAGGATCTGCAGCAGGCCGTAGGAGAAGTCGAGGTGGCGGCACGACAGCAGCGGCACGTGGCCGCCAGTGGCGCGCACGCGCCGCAGGTCCTCGATCTCGACGATCTCGTCGACGCGGCGATCCAGCTCGAGGTCGACCAGCGGCCCGGCCTTGCGCATCGCGGTGGCCACCGCGAACGCCGGCAGCGCCAGCCCGGCGATCGCCACGCCCGTGCCGAAGCGGCTGCCCAGCCCACCGAGGTACACCAGGCCGCCCACGCCGCCCGCGGCCGCCCACAGCAGCACCAGGATCCCCGAGGCGTGCAGGCGCATGCCGGCCGGGACCACGGCGAGCAGGTCGACGGCCAGCGACGGTCCCACCGACGCGGTCAGCGCGACGCCGACGAACACCAGCGGCACGCCGAGCAGCGGCCACGGCGACAGCGCCCCGGCGGCCAGCGCCAGGGCACCGAGCGTCAGCAGGCCCGCGGCCTGGCGCAGATGCCGTACCGGCGAGCGGCGGAAGGTGCGCTCGCCGCGTTCGGCCAGCGCGACCACGCCTGCCGCCGCCGCGAGCAGGATCACCCCGAACAGCACCGCGCGCGCCTGCGGCCCGATCAGCCAGCGCTCCTCGAAGTGGCTCAGCAGGTACAGGTGCAGCGGCAGGCCGAACATGCCGGTGACGGCGACCGCGCCCAGGGTCGCGCGCAGGGGCGGGACCAGCAGCACGCGCCGCATGGTCTCGCCGTAGCGCAGCGCCGCCGCGTCCGCGTCGTGGTCGATGCCGTCGGTGGCGGGGGTGCCCATGCCGGCGCGCACGGCGGCGTGCACCCGCTGCGTGTCGTGATGGCCCACACCCGGGTCGCGCAGGCGCCGCGACAGCGCGACGCCGGCGGCCGCGAGCGCCGCGGCGGCCAGCAGGACGGCTCGCCAGCCGAACCCGCCCGGCGCCGCGAGCCCGGCGACGATCAGCATCGCGCCACAGGCGGCGAGGCGGATGGCTCCATACGTCCCGGCGACGCGCTGGCGGATCTCGGCCGGGTAGCGGTCGAACAGCAGCGGCAAGTGGGCGGCCGACGCCCCGGCGGCCAGCCCGGCGCACAGCAGGAACAGCGTCAGCAGGCCGCCGGACGGGGAGAACGCCGCGGCGAACACGGTGACCAGCGCGCCCAGCAGGCCCGCGAGCACCAGCCCGTCGCGCCGGGCCCGCGCCCCGGTCAGCGCGGGGACCGCCAGCGCCCCCAGACCGCAGCACAGCAGGAACAGCGTCACGCCGCCGCGCACCAGGCCCCCGCCCGCACCGAGCGCGCGCCCGACCGGCGCGGCCAGCGGCACGAGGGCATACGGCAGGAGCAGCGCGGCAGCGCCCGCGGCGGAGACCGCGACCACGGCCCGGCGGCCGGACTCGGCCACGGTGAGCGCGAACGGCGGGACCTCGCCCTCGCCGGGCACGCCCAGCAGCCGACGGCCGAGCTCGTGCACCTCGCTGGGGTGCAGCCCGCGCTCGGGCGCGTGCGGCGCGTCGGTGGTGGTCATGCGGATTCCTCCGGGCTCAAAAAGCGCACGCCCGTGGCGGCCTCGCCCCAGCGCGTCCCGTCGGCCGCCATCAGCACGACGGTCGCTTCGTGTCCACGGCCGTCGGCCCCCCAGCCGCCGTCGGGCAGGACCCCGACGCGCACGGCGCTCGACAGCGTCACGAGCACGCGGCGCTCCGCGAGCCACGCGCGGTCCGGGCAGCCGGGCGTGCGGCGGCAGCCGTCGTCGGCGAGCGCGCCCAGGCTCTCCCCCGGCGCGATCGGTGCGCGGTCGATGAAGACGGCGAAGTAGGCGCGCCGCTGCGCCACCGCGCGGGCGACGTCGTCGGAGACCTTCCAGCGCAGGATCAGCGGGCCGTCGGCGACCTCGAGCTCGGCCGGGGCGACCATGCGCAGCTGGTCCCCGTCGTGGAACGCGAGCCCCGGCGCCTGGAGCGACGCGAACAGGGCGAGGCACAGGGCGAGCGCGGCGGCCAGCGCGGGGACCCGGGCGGCCGCGCTCATCGGCGGCTCTCCACCAGCGGGACGTGCTGGGCGCACCAGCCGCCGGCCTTGGCGGAACGCGTACAGCGGCTGCCCCCGCGCGTCGTCGCCGCGCAGCGATCGTCACCACCCACGACCGGCAGCGCGATCGTGTCGTCGAATGCGGCAGGGGGCGCGGACCCCGCGGCCTGATGCGCGTCGAAGTCCGAGCGGGCGATCGCCGCGGGATCCCCGCCCAGGTAGCTCTCGATCACGCGAGGGTCCTCGCGCACGATCTGCGGCGGGCCGTCGGCGATCACGCGGCCCGACTCCATGGCCACGATGCGGTCCGCCAGCCGCATGACCAGCGGGATGTCGTGCTCGACCACCACGATCGTGAGGTCGAGTTCGTCGCGCAGGCGCAGCAGCAGCTCGGCGAGCGCCTCGGTCTCGCGCTGGGCGACGCCCGCCGCCGGCTCGTCGAGCAGCAGCACGCTGGGGTCCAGAGCGACCAGGCAGGCCAGCTCGGTGATGCGGCGGGTGCCGGTGGACAGCTCGAGGATCTGGCGGTTGCGGAACGCGTGCAGGCCCATCATCTCGACCAGCTCGCGGGCACGGGCCTCCTTGCGCCGCTCGGGTCCGGACAGCCCGGCGAGCGCGGCCGGCAGCCGCGTCGGCTGGGCGCGCTCCAGCGACAGCTGCACCGTCTCGATCACGGTGAGCGTGGGGAACAGCGCGGCGTCCTGGAACGAGCGCACCAGTCCCCGCGCGCTGCGCTTGTCGGGGCCGAGGCGGCTGATGTCCTCGCCCGCGAAGCGCACCGCGCCCTCGTCGGGCTTGGTGAAGCCGCCGATCAGTTCGAACAGCGTGGTCTTGCCCGCGCCGTTGGGCCCGATCAGCCCCACGATCTCGCCGCGGCGCACGTGCAGGCTGACCCCGTCCACGGCGGTGATGCCACCGAAGCGCTTGACCAGTCCGTCCACCTCGAGCACGACGCCGTCGGCGGTAGCCGGCCGAGGGCCGGGCGGCGGCAGCCGCAGCATGGGTGCGGTGGCCGTCGCCTCCTCGCGCTGCCGGGCGGCCACCGGATCCACGCCGCCCCGGCGGGCGAGCGCATCGACCAGCCGATCACGCAACGGCCGCAGCGCCTGGGCGATGCCGCCGGGGTAGGCCAGGATCAGCACCAGCCACCCCAGCGAGGTCGCGGCCAGGCCGGCGTTGTCCAGCGGCAGGAACGACGGCACGCCGATGATGTACAGCGCGCCCAGCAGCGGGCCGGCCAGCACGCCGACACCGCCGAGCACGGTCATCGCCACGACGTCCACGCTGCCGTCCACCGGGAACGCGGCCGAGCTGATGCGCGACAGCGCGTGGCCGTAGGCGGCGCCGCCCAGGCCCGCGAGGAACCCGGCGGTGGTGAAGCCCTGCAGCTTCACGAGCGTGGCGGGCACGGTGAACGCGCGCGCGCCGTCCTCGTTGTCACGGATGGCGCGCAGCCGCCGGCCCAGTCCCCCGCGCCACACGTTCGCGGTCAGCCACACGCCGAAGGCCAGCGCGGCCAGCGCGACGTAGTAGTAGCGCTTGCCGGTGTCGAAGGTGAAGCCGCCCACGATGGGACGCCCGGGATCGACGCCGTCGGCCAGCATCCACGACTGCTGCAACAGCCAGCTCTGCGCCGCCAGCGCAAAGCCGAGCGTCGTGACGGCGAGCATCAGCCCGCGGATGCGCAGTGCGGGCAGACCGATGATCAGCGACACCGCCGCGGCGACGAGCCCCGCCGCAAGGAAGCCCAGCGGGAAGCTGCCGGTGTGCAGGGTCACCACCCACGACACGGTCGCGCCCACGCCCGCCAGCGCGAACTGCCCCAGCGACAGCTGGCCCGACAGGCCAGTGACGATGCTCAGCGACAGGCCGACCAGGCCGAAGCCCATGATCGACACGAGGATGATCGCGGCCGAGTTCGTGATCACCAGCGGCAGCAGCAGCGCCACCACCCCGGCGACGCCCGCCGTCAGCGGGCCGATCATGCGGATGGTCCACACGGCGCGCAGCGCCTCGGGCAGGGGGGCCCACGGCTGCACCGCGGCCCAGCTGCCCTTCTCGTCGTCGCGCCCGCCCTGGCGCGGCTGCAGCAAGAGCGTCACCAGCACGATCAGGAACAGCACCATCTCGACCGTGCCGCCGCGCGGGTCGTTCCACAGCAGCACTTGTTCGACGACGCCGACGCCGAGTCCGGCCGCCAGCGCGATCGGCAGGCTGGTCATGCGCGCGATCACCGCGGCCGCCAGCGCGCGCATCAGCAGGCCCGGGCCGAGGAACTCGGTGGAGATGAACCCGCGCGTGGGCAGCACCAGGATCGCGGTGAAGGCGGCGACGCCGCCCGCGATCGCCCACGACAGGGTGGACATGCGCGTGGTGAACACGCCCGACAGGCGCGCGGCGTCGCCGTTCGCGGCGGCTGCGCGGATGGCCAGGCCGTAGCGCGAGCGGCGCAGGAACAGCGTGAGGCCCACCACCAGTAGGGGCGCGAGCAGGAGCATGCCCGAGTAGGCACTGCTGACGAACAGCGCGCCGACGTCGAACGACGGCAGGCCGCGCGGCTGGGGGAACAGGCGCCCGGCGCTGACCTGGTTGTTGACCACGAGCGCCAGCAGCAGCAGGAAGCCGGCCAGGCCCAGGGTGGCGACGACGCTCATGATCGCCGGCGCGCGGCGCAGCCGGCGCAGCACCGCGACCTCGCTGAACGCGCCGACGCCCGCGCCGAGCAGGATCGCCAGCGGGAACGCGACCCAGTACGGCACACCCCAGCGGTTGACCGCCACGCCCAGCACCGCGGCGGCGAACGTGCCGATCTCGCCGTGCGCGAAGTTGATGATGCGATTCGAGCGGTAGATCAGCACGAGTCCCACGGCGAGGATGCCGTACGTCATGCCGGTGATGGCGCCGAGCAGCAGCACGGGCACGGTGAGCTCGAGCCCCACGATCGGCACGGTCATGCGGCGGCCCCGCCCAGCGCGTTCAAGCTCCTGCCCTTCCGACAGAGGGTGTCGTGCGAGGCTACTGTAAATCTGAAATAACTCAAGGTCCGTTTTGTCCTTATGGTAACGGGTGGAGTCCGCCGTGGTAACGCCAGCAGGCGCACGCGTCGTCGAACGCGAACGCGCGCCACGCGGCGGCGCCGTCGGTGCGCCCCGGACCCAGCCGGGTGCGGTGGGCAAAGGGCGACTGGTAGTCCTCCCCCAGCGCCGCGGCGCCGGCCCGCAAGCCGGCCCGGTCGAAGCTCGGCGCGGCGGCCATGGCGGCGCGCAGGAAGAACAGGCTGTCGCAGTGCGGCTGCACGTAATAGCCCTGGCTCTTGTAGCCCGTGCTCAGCCCGGCCGCGCGGATGATCGCCATGCAGGTCTCCCAGATGGGATTGCCGCCGGGATGCTGCGCGTCGTACACGTCGACCGGCGGGGACCAGCCGACACCGACCGCGCGGGCGAGCTGCGCCGCCGGGGCCTGGTTCGAGATCGTCGTGGGGCTGCCGGCGCTGCTCATGCCGTAGCGCGGGCGGAAGCCCGAGCTCTCGGCCTGGGGCATCCAGAAGAACGACATCACGGCCGCGTTCTCCAGGATCATCACGTGGGTCACTCCGGCTGTGCGGAACCGCAGGATCGCGCTGTTGATCTCGGCGGCCATCGCGCCGAAGTCCGAGACCCCGCCGGGCGTGCGGATCGCGACCTCGGCCGCCGGCCGCACGCCGTGGCGGCGCAGTCGCGGCACGAGCAGCCGGGTGTGCAGCCGCTCGAACACCGGCGCGTCGAAGCGCACCAGTCCCAGGACCGCGTCCTTGAAATAGCCCTGCGCCGCGAGCCCGTCCACCCACGCGGGCACCCAGCGGTCCGGGCGCGCCTTGCCGGGCTGGTACAGCACCGAGCCGAAGCGGCGGTAGTAGTCGTCGTCGAACAGCCAGTGGTTCTGCTCCAGCAGCGGCGTGCCCTTTTGCGCCATGCACGCCAGCAGCGCGTCGTTGCCGCCGACCGGGCTCGAAGCGACCGCGAACACGCGGTGGTCCTCGGTGAAGTCGGCACACGCGGCCTGCGCCTGTGTGGCGAACGACCCTGCCGTGGGATCGGTCTCGTGCACGACCGGCACGATCCGGCGGCCCGCGATACCGCCGTGCTGGTTGGCCCAGGCCACGAGCGCGTCCACAATGCGCCGCTCCTCGGGCGGCTCGCCCTCGGCCCCGACCGCGGCGAACGCGCCGGTGACGTTCTTGGACACCTGGAAGCCGACCGCGATCGTGGCGGGGGCGCCTGTCGCTGCCGGACGGGGCGCCGTGCCGGCGGTGCGGCGCCGCCCGGGCGCCGCGGGCGCGTCGGGGGCAACGGGGACAGCGGGGGCATCCGCCGCGCCACCGGCGATCGGCCCGGCACCACCCTCCGGCGCAGCGAGCGAGCCCTCGCCGGGAGCGGGCTCCGGGCCGGCGGCGGCCGCGAACGCCTCGTCCACCGCGGCGGGCAGCGCGGCGAGCTCGCCCACGTCCCGGTCGGCCGGGACGGCGCAGGCCGTGGCGCACAGGGCCACGATCCCCGCCGCCGCGAGCCGCACACGGCCGTGGTGGCGGGTCACCGCGCGCGGCGCCAGCGGACCGTGGCGGCCAGGGCGAGGAGCGCGCTCAAGCCCAGCGCCAGCACCGGCAGCCAGTCGCCGAAGCGCACATACAGCGTGTCGCCCGAGCCGATCGGCACGTCGGCGACGAGCGTCGTGCGCGAACCCTGTTTGGACATCTGCCGCGCCAGGATGCGCCCGTAGGGGTCGATGATCGCCGAGTCGTAGGCGCTGTCGGCCTTGACCACGGCCTGGCGCGTCTCGATCGCGCGGAACACCAGGTGCGTGTAGTGCTTCTCGGTGATGCCGGTCACGTCGTTGGACGACACCGCGAGCACGTTCGCGCCCAGGCGCGCCACGTTGCGTGCCGAGTCGGTGAAGTCGAGGTCGAAGCAGATGATGCTGCCGAAGCGGCCCCAGGGCGTGTCGTACACCAGGTACTCGCCCTGGCGCGCGCTGAAGTCGCCGGCGAACTCGCCCGGGTGGCTCTTGCCGTAGCTGCCGAGCGCCTCGCCGTCGGGCGAGAACGCCGCGACCTCGTTGTAGCGGCCGGTGCCGACCGGCTCCTGCCAGCCGACCGCGACGTACGCGCCGAGCTCGCGGGCGGCCTGGCGGATCGGCTCGCCTTGCGGCTTGCGCGGGTCGAAGCGGATGCCCGCCTCGCGCCAGACCACGAGGTCGGGGGCGAACGGCTTCAGCGCGGCGGTCTGCGCGAGGTCGCGCGCCAGTTCCTCCTCCGCCGGGATGCTGTGCTGCCGTCCGGCGTCGTGGCTGCCCGGCTGCACCGCCGCCACCGTGATCGTCGGCTCGGGGTCGCGCATCATCGCCAGGCTCGCGCCGATCCACAGCGCCAGGATCAGCCCGGTGGCCATCAGCCGCCGCCCGGCGAAGACGCCCTCGACGGCGGGCGAGCCGTCCGTGGGCCCGTAGCGGCGGTCGAACCAGCCGATCGCCACGAGGGCGAGGGCGAAGTTCACGACCAGGATCAACAGCTGCAGGCCGTACACACCGAACACGCTCACCGGCTGGATCAGCGCAGGCCGCTCGTACAGTGCGTAGGCGAGAAAGCCCCAGGTGCCGCCGAACACCTCGGTCATCTGCGAGCGGACGAAGTCGATGCCGATCCAGGCCAGCGGCGTGGCGACCAGGAACCAGCGGTAGCGCGTGGCTTCGTGGAAGCTGCGGCTGCGCATGGACAGCAGCGCGATGAACAGCCCGATCCACACGCCGTAGATGTACAGGTACCAGGGCAGCTCGGCGTTGGACAGGCCCGGGCCCAGGTAGCCCTGGAACAGCACGCCCACCGTGATCCCCAGGCCCAGTCCCGACCAGCGGCGCGGCAGGACGCGGTGCTGGGCGACCAGGCCCGGCACGAGCGCCACCCACACCAGCGCCGGCACGTGGAAGTCCTCCAGGGACCACACCGCCAACAGGCCCGACAACAGCGACAGCGCGAGCCCGGCGAGCACGCGCGTGCGGGTCGAGAAGGATGCGGCCGGGGCGCCCAGGCCCGCCGCCGCGCCATGGTGCTGGGTCATCGTCATGTGCCGCCCTCCCCAACGCTGAATAAATCCCGCTTCACTCTTTCCGCCAAACCGGGTGTTGTCAATGCCCAAAGATCACCGACTCTTGCGCGGCTGGGCGAATCTGTATTAACTCATCTCACACGACGAACGAGAGGACCACCTGATGTCGATCGATGTACGTGATCTGACGGGCACCGTCGCCGGCAAGTCCGACGAAGAGCTGCTGCTGGCGATCAGCGCGACCGAGGGCGGCGTCGACGGCGTGCTCGAGGGGATGTTCCAGCTGATGGTCGAACGTTTCGACGCCGAGGCGGCCAAGGGCCAGAGCGCCACGGTCGGCTACCGCATCGACACCCCCGAGGGCGCACGCGACTACACGCTCACCATCGCCGACGGCGCCTGCACCTACCGCGCCGAGGAGGCGGTCAGCCCCAAGCTCGGCACGGCGCTGCAGCTGTTGGACTTCCTGCGCATCGGCGCCAAGGAGATGGAACCGCCGGAGGCGTTCTTCGCCGGGCGTATGCAGATGAGCGGCGACCTGATGTTCGCCCGCAAGATGACCATGTGGTTCCCCGAGGACGACTGACCTCGGGCCTAGTCGAAGAAGCGGAGCTCCTCGGGGACATCGGGGTGCTTGGGCATCTTCCACTGCGGGTCCTTGCCCGCCATCCACGCCATGACCCCGGCCACGATGTCGGGCTGCGTGCCGGTCCACCACACCAGGTCGGTCTCCTGGACCATGGCCTTGGCCCGGTCGGTCTCGCCGAGGAAGTGATAGATCACGCGCTTGGTCAGCCCGACAGTCGCGGGCGAGCACTGCACCGCCATGTCGCGGGCGAGTTCCTGCGCGTGCGCGAGCACCTCGTCGGCGGGCAGTGACTTGGCCGCGATGCCGTAGGCCACCGCCTCGTCACCGTCGAAGCGGCGCCCGGTGAGCATCAGCTCGATGGCGCGCGAGGCGCCGATCAGCCTGGTCAATAGCCAGGTCGAGTTCGCCTCGGGCAGCATCGCCCGCCGCGTGAACACGAACTGCAGCTTCGCGTCCTGGGCGACCACGCGGATGTCGGCGAGCAGCGTCATGGTCAGCCCGGCGCCGATCGCCGCGCCGTTCACCGCGGCGATGATCGGGGTGGCCATGCGCCACCAGCCGAAGCGCTCGGGCAGCGACTCGGACGATCCGCCGGTCGTGCTGGCGTGGTCGTCCTTGCCCTCCTCGGAGAACACCTGCGGGCCCTGGGACAGGTCGATGCCCGACGAGAACGCCCGGCCGGCGCCGGTGAGCACGATGACACGCACGTCCTCGTCGCCGTCGAGCGCCCACATCAGCTCGGCGATGTCGCGCTCCATCCCGTAGGTGAAGGCGTTCATCTTGTCCGGCCGGTCGATCGTGACCGTCGCCACGCCCACATCGTCGATGCCGACGATGAAGTGCTCGTAGTCGTAGCCCATGCGCGCTGCCCTCCTGGCGGGGCCCGCGTGGCAAGCCCATGATGTTAGTAGAAATTAACTCACTTCGGACGACGCGGTCAACGCCTGATCAGACCAACGCGATGATCTTCTCGAGCGCCTCCAGGCGCTGGCGCTGGCTCATGCCGATCACGCTCACGAGCAGCCCGGCGCAGCCGGCTTCCTTGAATGCGGCGAGGCGCTCCTTCACGTAGCCCTCGGGCCCGATGACGGAGAACTCGTCGACCATGGCGTCGCTGACCCGCTCGGCCGCGGCGCCCTTGTCCCCCGACAGGAACAGGTCCTGGATCTCGGCGGCCTCCTCGACGTAGCCGTAGCGGCGCGCCACCTCGTTGTAGAAGTTGTGCTCGCGCGAGCCCATGCCGCCGATGTACAGCGCCAGGCCGAACCGCGCGATGGTCGCGGCGGCCTGCGGCGCGTCGGTGATGCCGATGCTCACCGACGGCGTGATCTCCAGCGGCGGCAGGTCCGAGGAGCGCTTGGCCAGGCCTTCGTCCACGGCCTCGCCGAACACCTGGCGCCAGCGCTCGGGCGAGAACAGCACCGGGATCCAGCCCTCGGCGAGCTCGGCGGTCATCGCGACGTTGCGGGGGCCCAGCGAGGCGACGAACATCGGCACGTCGGGGCGCAGCGGGTGGTTGATCAGCTTCAGGCCCATGCCGAGCTGGAACACCTCGCCGTCGTACACCAGCCGCTCGCGCCGCAGGATCATGCGGACGATCTCGATCGTCTCGCGCGTGCGCTGCAGCGGCTTGCTGTACTGCATGCCGTGCCAGCCCTCGATGACCTGAGGCCCGGACGCGCCCAGCCCCAGCACCGCGCGGCCGCCCGACAGCGCGTCGAGCGTCGCGGTCGACTGGCCGATCAGCGCCGGCGTACGCGAATACACGTTGACGATGCTGGTCCCGAGCTTGATGCGCTCGGTCAGTTCGGCCATCGACGCCAACAGCATGAACGCGTCGTACGTCCACGCCTCGGGCACCCACAGCGTGTCGTAGCCGAGGCGATCGGCCGCCTGCACGAACTCGACCATCTCCGCCCGGGTCATCGCGCCCTCGGCGTACGGCAGCGTCACTCCCAGCTTCATGCCCTGCTCCTTGCGTCCGTTGGCGGCGTCGGGTGTCCGTGGCCGGTCATCGCGCCGCGCCGCCCATCGCCTTGCCGAGATCCCGGAAGGCCACGTCGCGGTCGACGGCAGGCTCGCGCGGCAGGCCGAGCACCTGCTCACCGATGATGTTGCGCTGGATCGCGTCGGTGCCCCCGCCGATGTGCAGCGCGGGCGCGCCCAGCAGCGCCTCGACCCAGCGCCCACCCTCGGCGCCGTCGGCGCCCGTCAGCACACCGGCGGCGCCGAGCACCTCCAGGCCCGACTCGGCCGCACGCGTCCCGAGCTGCGCGGCGGCCAGTTTGAGGATCGAGCTCTCGGTGCCGGGCATGCCGCCCTTGGACAGCGCGGTGCGCACGCGCGCGGTGGTCAGGTCGAACAGGCGGCCCAGCGTGTACAGCTCGGCCAGGCACTGGCGGACGATAGCGTCGTCGGCCGCGACCCCGGCGCCGCGCGGGACGCGGCGGGCCAGCCGCAGCAGCGGCTGCACGGCGCGGCTGGGCGAGGTCATCCCGCCCACCGCCGCGCGCTCGAACATCATCAGCGTGCGCGCCACCGCCCAGCCGCCGTTCACCTCGCCGACGACGTTGCCGGCGGGCACACGCGCGTCGGTGAAGAACACCTCGTTGAAATGGGCGTCACCGGTCATTTGGCGCAGCGGCCGCACCTCGACCCCCGGCGCGGACATGTCCACGATCAGGCAGGTGATGCCGTGGTGCTTCGGCGCGTCGGGGTCGGTGCGGAACACCCCCAGCCCGAACTGGGCGTAGTGCGCGCCGCTGGTCCACACCTTCTGGCCGTTGAGCAGCCAGTCGCCGTCGTCGGTGCGCTCGGCCCGGCTGCTCAGCGCGGCGAGGTCGGATCCCGCGCCGGGCTCGCTCCACAGCTGGCACCAGATCTCGTCGCCGCGCAGCAGCGGCGCCAGGTAGCGCTCGCGCTGCGCGTCCGTGCCGTGCGCCATCAAGGTCGGCCCGCACATCGCCAGCCCGATCTCGAAGACGCCGACCGGCAGGCGGTAGCGCGACTTCTCCTCGGCCCAGATCATCAGCTCGGCCAGCGAGCAGCCGCGGCCGCCGAACGCCGGCGGCCACACCGGCGCGGCCCAGCCGTCCTCGGCGAGCTTGCGCTGCGCGCGGCGCGCCTCGTCCATCGCCGCCTCTTCGCCCTTGGCCTCCGAGAACACGCTCAGCGCCTCGGCGTCGTCGGCGGCGGCGGGCTCGGCGTTGCGCGCGAGCCACGTGCGCACCTCGGTGCGGAACGCGGCCTCGGCGGGGCTGTCCTCGAAGTCCATGTCAGCGCAGCGTGATCGCGGCGTTGGTGATGACCGCGACGTCGCGTTCGGAGACCGACGCCTGCACCAGCAGGCGGCCGTCCTCGCGCCACACGGAGGTCACGATCGTCTCGCCCGGGAACACCACGCCCGCGAAACGCGCCTGGTAGCCCGCGACGCGGTCGACGTCGCCGTCGAGCAGGCCGTCGACGACCGCCTTGCAGACCACGCCGTACGTGCACAGCCCGTGCAGGATCGGCCGGTCGAAGCCGCCGAGCGCCGCGAACGCGGGGTCGGCGTGCAGCGGGTTTTTGTCCCCGCTCAACCGGTACAGCAGCGCCTGCTGCGGCAGCGTCGCCGACTCGATCACCGCGTCGGGCGCACGGTCGGGGGCGATGTTGCCGGGCTGCGGGCCGCTCTCGCCGCCGAAGCCGCCCTCGCCGCGCAGGAACAGCGAGTAGCGGTTGGTGAACAGCAGCTCGCCGCCGTCGTCGCGGGTGTCGATGTCCAGGATCAGCAGCGCCGCCTTGCCCTTGTCGTACAGGCCCGCCACGCGCCCGGCCGAGGTGACCGTCGCCGCTGTGGGGATCGGCTTGTGCACGGTGAGTTCCTGCTCGCCGTGCAGCAGCGTCGTCCAGTTGATGTCCAGCCCCGGCACCTCGAGCATGCCCGCGAGCGCGGGCGCCGGGGCGATGACGCCGTAGGTCGGCAGCACCTTGAGGCCGCCCTCATAGGTGTAGGCGAGCTCCCCGGGATCCGTCGGCGGGTTCCCCGCGCCGAGCCCCAGGTGGTACAGGATCACGTCGTCGGGCGTCCACGACGCCTGGACCGCCGGCAGTTCGGCGCCGAGGGCCTTCTCGGGATCGACGGGCATGGGGTGCGTCCTTTCAGGCTTTGGTCGGGCTCTGGTCGGGCTCGGTGCGCGGGCTAGATGCCGAGCCGCTGCGCGAGCAGCTCGCGGTGGTGGGCGGGATCGCCGAACAGCAGCTCGGAGCTCTTCGCGCGCTTGAAGTACAGGTGCGCGGGGTGCTCCCAGGTGAAGCCGATGCCGCCGTGGATCTGGATGGTGTCGGCGGCGGCGCGGAAGTACGCCTCGGAGCAGTAGGACTTCGCCATGGCGGCCGCGACCGGCAGGTCGCCGTCGAGCTCGGCCGCGCACCAGCCCGCGTAGTAGGCGGCGGACTTGGACTGCTCGACGGCGACGAGCATGTCCGCGCAGCGGTGCTTGACCGCCTGGAATGAACCGATCGGGCGCCCGAACTGGATGCGCTCCTTGGCGTAGGCGACCGACATGTCCAGGCAGCGCTGCGCGCCGCCGACCTGCTCGGCCG
>Ga0299913_10000383_pt1 | contig 27173 bp, 26 predicted proteins | sample RVTome_9_FD_201360 | JGI IMG/M metagenome (GOLD analysis project Ga0299913, IMG submission 201360) | Soil microbial communities from uranium-contaminated site in the Upper Colorado River Basin, Wyoming, United States - RVT155D38 (version 2) ... | reverse complement strand
CCAGCGCTCCGAGCGTCCTACTCGGGCGGTAGCCACCCGTGGATGAGCTCGTCGTGGTAGCGAGGCGAACCGTCGGCTGAGACCGAGCCTTTCGGAACCGGAGCCATGGGTACCCTGCCGCGGAGCGCCTGGGCGAAGTACGGGCAGACGTCGGTGAGCGGGCAGAGGCCGCAGATGGGTCGCGGCGCTCGGCACGTGTCCCGGCCGTGGCGGATGAGCTCCACGTGGAACGGATACATCTCCTCGGGCGAGAGCACCTCCTCCAGCAGGTCGTGCGCGCGCTCGAGCGGCGTGTTGCCCGCGAACATGCCCAGCCGCCAGGCGACGCGGTGGACGTGGGTGTCGACCGGCATCGCCGGACGGCCGAAGTTGAAGAGCAGGACGATCGAGGCGGTCTTGCGGCCGATGCCCGGCAGCGAGGTCAGCCACTCGCGCGCCCGCTCGATCGGCCATTCGCCCAGGAAGCGCAGGTCCCAGGTGCCATCGGTTGCGGCGTGCACCTCGGCCAGCACGTGCTGGATGCGCTTCGATTTCGTCGGCGCCAGTCCGCCGGGCCGGATCACGTCCTCCAGCTCGTCGGTCGACGCGGCGAGCACGGCATCCCATGACGGGTACGCGGCGCGCAGTGCCGTGAAGGCGCGGAACGAGTTCGTGTCGGCCGTGTTCTGCGACAGGATGGTGAGCACCAGCTCGTCGACCGGGCTGACCCGCGGCCCCGCCCAGGTCGGGTGGTCGTATCGGTCGCCGAGCCGCTCGAGCACGACGTCGGCGATCCGGCGCCGCTTCCGTCGATCGGCGGCCCGCTTCTGCGGGCTCGGGCGCTTCGCCATGCGCCGATGCGCGCCTACGCGCGCGAGAGCCCCAGGCCGATGCCGATGCTGCGGGCCAGCCGACCGGCCGCCGCCTGGAGCAGCCGCTCGGTGTCGGCCATCGCGTCCGCCAGATCCATCGGCCGGTCGACGATCGGCTGCACGACGGTCAACGCCATCGCCGCGTCCAGGGCCTCCGCCCCGGGGCCGAGGCCACCGCACAGCAGGGCCACCGGCGTGTTGCGCGGACGGGCCAGCGTGGCGACGCCCATGGCCGTCTTGCCCTGCAGCGTCTGCTCGTCGGCGCGGCCCTCGCCGGTGATGACGAGGTCCGCCCGCTCGAGCGCATCGGCCAGGCCGACCAGCTCAGCGACCACTTCGACCCCCGGGCGAACCGTGGCGCGGGTGAAGCCGAGCAGGCCCGCCGTTGTGCCGCCCGCCGCGCCAGCGCCGGGGAGATCGGCGACCAGCCGCCCGGTCGCCTCTTCGATCGCGCGGCCGTAGCGCTCGAGCGCGGCGTCGAGGTCTGCGACCGTCGCCGGGTCCGCACCCTTCTGCGGACCGTACGTCGCGGCGGCCCCACGCCCGCCGGTCAGCGGGTTGGTGACGTCGGACGCGACGACCAGCTTCACGTCGGCCAGGCGCTGGTCGAGGCTGCTCCGGTCGATGCGATCGAGGTCGGCAAGCGCTCCTCCGCCCTCCGGCAGCTCCCCGTCGCGGCCGAGGAAGCGGACGCCGAGCGCGCGCAGCAGCCCGCTGCCGCCGTCGGTGGTGGCCGAACCGCCGAGGCCGATGGTGATCCGCTCCACGCCGGCGTCGAGCGCCGCACGGATGACGTCGCCGGTGCCGTGGCTCGAGGCGCGGCGCGCGCTCGCGGGCGTCCGCTCGGAGGGATCGAGACGAGCGAGCCCCGACGCCGCGGCCATCTCGACGAACGCGCCGCGGCCGTCGTCCAGCAGCAACCAGTCGGCGGAGACCGGCCGGCCGAGCGCATCCGTGGTCTCGAGCGATCGCCGTTCGGCCCGGTCGCCGAGCGCATCGGCCAGCGCGGCAAGGGTGCCCTCGCCGCCGTCGGCCATCGGCCGCCGCTCGATCGTGTCGCCGGGGCGCACGCGCGACCATCCCTCCGCGATCGCGGCGGCCACCCCGACCGAGTCGAGGGCGCCGCCGAACGAATCGGGGGCAATGACGATGGCGAGCGGGCGGTCAGGCATCGGTCAGTGAGCTAACGGTCCTTCAGGGCCTTCCGGCGCTCGACGTAGGCCGGGACGCTGCTGATCGGCGGCCGGATCTCGTCGCCGATCTCGCGCACCTCGAGGTTGAAGTGATCCTTGCCGGTGTTGATCAGCTTCATCCCCCGACCGACCTCGGTGAGCAGCTCGATCCGGTGCCGCTCCTCGAGCTTGCGAATGGCCCCCTGCAGGATCACGTACGACATCTGCGACAGGTTGCCCAGCGGCTGGTTGCGGTGGATGCGACGCTCGAGATCCACCTGGCCGATGGCCGACAGGCCTGCCTGCTCCAGGATGTCGATGAGCAGGCCGATCTCCACCGCGTAGCCGGTGAAGAACGGAAGCTTCTCGAGCAGCTCGCGGCGGCCGGCGTACTCGCCGGAGAGCGGCTGAATCATGCCCGACAGCTCGGGGAAGAACAGGTTGAGCAGTGGACGGGCCATGAGCTCGGTGACGCGGCCGCCACCCTCTGCCTGGAGCACGTCGCCCTGCTTGAGCGGCCGCTGGTAGAAGCCCTTCACGTACTGGATCTTCGGCTCGCGCAGCAGCGGGCCGAGGAGTCCGTACACGAAGCGCGGCTGGATGTTGCTGATGTCGGTGTCGATCCACGCCACGATGTCGCCGTCCAGGACGTGGAGGCTCTTCCACAGCGCCTCGCCCTTGCCGACGTGCGAGCCGGTCTCGCGCAGGATCTGCGAGTGGCGGAAGACGGGCACGCCGAGCTCCGTCGCGATCTCGACGGTGCGATCCTCGCTGTCCGAGTCGATGACCACCAGCTGGTCGATGAGCGGCGCCCGGTCCATCAGCGCGCCCTTGACGCGCTTGATGACGGTGCCGACCGTCTTCTCCTCGTTGAGGGTCGGCAGGCCGACGCTGATGGTCACGGCGTGCCGCTCCTTGAGCGCCACCAGCTTGGCGATGTCGGCGAACTCGTGGGCGTGGAATGTGTTCTCGGCGAACCACTTGTCGACGATGACCGGCAGCGAGCGGCTGCGCTCCACGAAGGCGTCCGCGTGAGCCAGCGTGCCCTCGCTGGCGCGCAGCTCCTCGAAGGTGGCGAGCCCGAGCGATTGCTTGGTCTTGACCACGATGACCGTGGGCTTCGCCTTGCTGGCCACCGCCTCGGCGAGCGTGCCGAACAGATAGCGGCCGTCCGGGCTGGCGTTGGTCGGCTGAGCCGATGCGCCCATCACCACCAGGTCGTGGTGCGCCGCCTCCTTGATGATGGCCTGGCGGACGCTCGATGCCTCGCGGATCATGCCGCTGGCGCGGCGGATCCCGGCATGCTCGCGGACGAAGGCGTCGACGGCGGCCTGCTCGTGGGCGATGGCTCGCTCGCCGATGCCCTTCGGCACCACGTGCAGCACGACGACCTTGGCATTGAAGCGCTTCGCGAGGTCGCGGCTGATCCGCATCGCCAGCTCCGCGTGCGGGCCGCCGCGGACCGGGACGAGGATCGATTCCACCCTGTCGATGCCGCGCTGCTTGACCACGGCGATGTCGCACGGCGACTCGCGGACGACCGCGTCGATCGTCGGCGAGAAGACGGGGCGCGCGCCGCTGCCGGCACCGGCCAGGGTCCGCTCGGCGGCCTCGGCATCGGCCCGTGCCGTCTGCGCGGGCGTCGGCGGTCCGCCCCAGCCGAAGATGACGAGGTCCGAGCCCTCCTCCCCGACCGCCTCGATCACGCCGTCGGCGGCGTGGCGGCCGATGCGGACCAGCGTTCGGAGCTCGACGCCCTCCTCGTCGCCGAAGTCCAGGACGCGCTGCAGCAGCCGCCGCGAGGTCCTCGCCTGGGTGGCGCCCTCGGACAGGCTGACGCCCTCGGGCACCTCGACGATGCCGAGCGCGGTGATCTCGGTCGGCCGGCCGTTGGCCACCCCGGCGCCGATGCGAACGAGGTCGCGTGCCGTGCGTGGATTGGCGAGCGGCAGGAGGATGCGGTACGGGGTCTTGCGCCGCGCGGCCGCCATCAGGCCTCCTCACCGTCATCGCCGTCGGCCACATCCGCCGCACCGCCCGCCTCGGCGCGCATCTCGCGCCAGCGCCCGACGAGATACGGCTTGAGCTCCTCGAACTGGCGCGCCTGGTCGTCGATGACCCGCTCCGCCTGGTCGGTCGTCATGTCGAGCGTGTCGCTGATGAAGCCGGCGGTGCGGCCGAAGTAGAGCGGCGTCAGCGCTGCCAGCAGGCGCTCGCGGTCGGCGGCGGGACGGTTGAAGGCGACGAGGGTGTCGTACAGGCACCGGATCCACAGCTCGGCGCTGAAGTGGAAGTCCGCAGGAAGCTCCGGCAGCTCGATGCTCATCACGCGCTCGAACTGCTCTGGTGCCAGCATCTCGCGCCAGGTGTCGGGCTGGGTGAGGCGCGCCTGCTCGAAGTTGTCGATCAGCTTGGCGTGGTTGACGCTGATCTCCTCCGGCGCGATGACGCGCTCGAAGCCGTACTCAGGGATCGGATGCGAGCCCTTCACGCGGAGCCATCGGTCCTCGTAGTGCCCCGCCAGCCGGAAGAGCGTGCCGACGACCTGGCGGAACATCGGGCCCAGGTCGCTCGCGGGATCCTTGGCGTCGTGGATCTTGGCGCCCAGGCGCGCCTGGCAGACGGCGAATCCCTCGTTGATGGCGCTGTGCGTCATCCAGATGTCGATCCCGAAGCGGGCGGTCAGCTCGTCGAACGTGTCGAGCTCCAGGTATCGGCTCACGAGGTCGCCGGAAACCGCGAAGTCGCCGCCGATGGGCTGGCGGATGCGCGCGCCGTACAGGGCACGGGTCAGCGGGTAGCTGATGTTGTTGGTGATCGTGCCGTCGTACTTGTAGCGCGCGTACATCGGCGCCACGAAGTCGTAGCCGCCCTTCAGGATCGGCCCGGCCAGCAGCTCGACCCACTCGGGCACGATGGAGCGCAGGTCGGAGTCGACCATCACCATCGCCTTGACCTTGAGCTCGCGGGCAACCTCGAACAGGGCGCGGACGGCGGTGCCTTTCCCGCTGATGCCCTGGTACGTGAAGCTGATCCGCTGCAGCTTGTGCTTCGGGCTGACCAGGATCACCTTCTCGAGGTAGTCCGGGCTCTCGGTGCTCACCGCCACGTGCGGGGTGTTGTCAGCCGAGTTGCCGTCCGAGTTCACCAAGATCGGCTTGAGGTCCGGGAAGTACTGGACCATGCCGGCCGTCGAGGCGCGGACGACGTAGCCGATCGTCTCCGCATTGCCGAACGAGGGGATTCCCACCATCAGGTCGGCGGTGCCGACGCGCCTGACCTCGGCGAGCCCGTCGGAGTCGAGTGCCGATGCGGGCGCGGCGGCTGGCTGGGACGTCAGGGGTGGCCTCCTCGATCGTGCGGACTGATCGCTCGGGGCATCCAAGGGTAGCACGGGAGCCGCGTCCGACCGACCGATCCGGCTCAGTCGCGAATGCGACGGACGCGCTCACGCGAGCCGGCGAGGCGCGCGACGAAGCCGCTCGACGACGACACGTGGAGGTCGATCTTCAGCCAGTCATCGGTCCGTTCGCCCGGCCGGTACCGGCTGTTCTGGTGCTTGGCGAGGTAGTGGGTGAATCCGGCGGCACGCCAGCCGAGGAGCCAGCCGTCGATCGGCTGCTTGACGGCAGGGCTGACGCGCACCTGGACGCGCTCGTCCACGACCGATGCGAGGAGCCGTCGTCGCTCCTGCAGCGGGACGTCGAGCAGCGACTCGCCGTCGAGCTCCAGCAGGTCGACCGCCACGAATGCCCTACGGTCCGCCTCGGGCAACTCCGCAAGGAAGGGCTGGGCGGTCCACACCCCGTCGACGATGGCGCGCTCGGCGAGGACGGCCGCCCGCACCAGCTCGCCGACGTCGCTCAGCTCCGCGTCCGGCTGGCCCTGGGCGTCGGTCACGATGACGGCGCCATCGGCGATGGAGATGATGATCCGATCGCCTGACCAGAAGGGCTCGAACAGCCATTCGACGCTGGCGATCTCGGCGCGCGCCGGCGTCGGCTGCTGGGCATGGGGCGGCTCGCTCACACCGCCAGCCTAGGTGATACGCGCTGAAGAGAACGCCCACACCGCGAGGCCGCCCCGGCTCGTCGAGCTGTGCCGGGGCGGCCCGAGCGGCTCTCCTGCTGCGAGGCGCGGATGTCCGAGCCGGAGGCCAGTGATCGGTCAGCCGGCGAGGATCTCGGCCGCGATCGCGATCATCGCCAGCCCCAGCTCGGTGTCGCTCCAGTGATCCACGCCCCGTCCGTCGCCGGCGTGCCTGGTCGCCGCCGGCGTGTCCTCGCCGGTGGTCGGGTTGACCAGGAGCGTGTGGTGCCCGAAGAAGGCCGCCCACTCCTGGAGACCCTGCTCGATGTGCATCGCCACGGCTTCGTCGAGCATCTCCTCGGTCGGCTCGACGCCGAAGACCACGACAAAGGTGAACTCGTAGGCCCCGTGAGTCGCCATGTTCTCGCTGAGCCACATCGGTGAGTGACCCACTGCCTGTTCGCCCTGCTGCGACCGGTTGGCGACCATGCACTCGTGCGCGAGTGCCGCGCTGGCCGAGATGGCCATCAGCGCCGCCGTCAGCACAATCGTCCCGGTGACTCGTCTCAACGCCCTCATTGTCTTCCTCTCTGCTTCGGCATTTGACCTGGACCGGCACGGTCGCACCGATCGCTTGCCGGACGCTTTCGTGCTCCTTTCAGGATCCGCGGGGCCCCAGCCGAGCTCGTCCGAGGGCGTTCGGCGGGTGACGGGTCACTACAATCGACCAATGTCCGCGCCGCCGGAGATCCGCGTCCGGGTGCTCGGCCCGGTTCAGATCACGGGAGTCGACGCGGTGCTCGGCCCGAAACAGCGGCTGCTGCTGGGGGCGCTGGCACTGCGACCGGCGGGCATGCCCGCCGACACGCTGATCGATCTGCTGTGGGGTGCCGACTCGGTTCCCGAGAACCCTCGCGCGGCGCTCCAGATCCACGTCTCCAAGCTGCGGCGGCCTCTCGCCAGCGTGGGTGCGACCGTCCGGTACCAGGGGGACGGCTACACGCTGGTCCTCGATCGCCGGCAGCTCGACGTCGCACGGTTCGAGTCCCTGGTTGCCGAAGGGTCTGCGGCGCTGTCCTCCGATCCGTCCCGCGCCGGTGCGCTCCTCTCGTCGGCGCTCAGCCTGTGGTCCGGATCGCCGCTGGGCGGGCTGGCCGACGACACCTCGCTGCGCGGCGAGGCGCTGCGCCTGGGCGATGCCCGGCTGTCTGCCCTCGAGGGACGCATCGAAGCCGACCTCGCGATCGGGCGCCATGCGACTGTCATCGCCGAACTCCATCAGCTCACACGCGAGCACGGCTTCCACGAGGCGTTCTGGCGCCAGCTGATGCTCGCGCTCTACCGTTCCGGCCGGGCCAGTGAGGCCCTCGTCGCCTTCGACGAGGCGCGGACGCTGCTTTCCGAGGAGCTCGGTGCCGACCCCGGCCCGGAGCTCCAACGGCTCCACCAGCGCATCCTGCAACAGGACTCGACGCTCACGAACCTTCCCCAGCCACCTGCGCCGACCGAGCCCCGCGCCAGCCGTCCTCCGGACCCCGCCTCGCTGGCGGTACTCCCCTTCGAGGTGGTGGGAAGTGGCGAGGATGCTGAGCTGCTTTCCGTCGGGCTGCACACCGACCTGTTGACGGAGCTGTCCCAGATCCCGGAGCTGACGGTGATCAGCCGGCACTCGGCCATGAAGTACGCCGGCAGTGATGCGCCGCTGGAGCGCATCGCACGCGAGCTGGCTGTCGCCACGGTCCTGACCGGGTCGATCCAGACCGTTGGGAACAGGTTCCGGCTGTCCGTGCAACTCGTCGACGCCTCCGCGGGCGTCCACCGTTGGGCGGAGAGCTACGACCACGAGCTGAGCACCCATAACCTGCTGTCGGTCCAGCACGACCTGGCAAGCGACATCGCCAGGGCGCTGTCGGGCAGCCTGGCCCCGGCCATCGCACCGCCACCCACCAGCATGGAGGCCTATCGGCTCGTCGCCGAAGGCCGGATGCACTTCGACCGGAAGACGGAGAAGGAACTGGCTGCGGCGGTCGAGCGGTTTCAGCGCGCCGTCGTCGCCGATCCCGCATACGGCCCGGCCTGGCTGGGATTGGCCGACTCACTGGCGATGACCGCCGACTATGGGTATGGCGACCGCGAGGCGCTCCTGTCCGCGGCCGAGGCGGCCGTCGTTCGAGCCCTGGCGCTGCTCCCCGGCGCTGCGGAGGTCCACCCGTCGCTCGGGCTGATCGCCGAGGGACGCCAGGATGCGCCCACGGCGTTGGCCGCGTACGAAACAGCGATCCGGCTGAGCCCCGGGCACGCCGACGCCCACAGCTGGCATGCCTGGGTGTCCCTGACGCTCGGGGATGCCGAGCGGGCGTTGGTGAGTGCCCGCCGCTCCGTCGAGCTCAATCCGCTCTCCGCCGAAGCCGTGAGCAACCTGGCCCTCGCCCTGCTGGCCGTCGGCCGTCCCGACCATGCCCTGGCCGAGACCCATCGGTCGGACGGGCTCTCGCCCGGCTATACGACCGCGGCCTACTACGCCGGGCTGGCGCTCTACGATCTCGCACGGTACGAGGAGTCACTGGCGACGCTCGAGCCGCTCGCCACCGGCTCGAGCGGGCACCTGAGCACCCCGTGGGCCGGGCAGGCACCGGACGCCGCGCTGGCCATCACCCAGGTGGCGGTCGGCGACCAGCCGGCCGCTCAGGCAACCCTCCGCACGATCGATCGGCGCGCCTACCCGGTGGAGGCGGGGCTGGTGCATGCGGCACTCGGCGAGCCGACCTCGGCGTACGAGCTGTTCGCGAGCCCGACTCCGGCCGGCTACGGTGCCGCCATGCTGTTCCATCTGCACTTCCGCGACATCTGGCGATTGCTCGAGGACGACTCGCGCCTGGCCGCCCTCGCGAGCCACGTCGCCCGCAGCTGGAACGCGGTGCCCCGGGAGCCGGACGGCGGTTCAGGCCTGCGAAAGGATTTGGAAAGCAGGCCTCGTTAGTGTCCGCGCTGCAAGTCGTCAGCAGGAGCGGAAGTGAACGTCAGGGAGCTCGTCAAGGGCGTCGAGGGGCAGGTCATCGTGCCGCGGGAGGCCGAGTTCGATGCCTGTCGCAGGGTCTGGAATGCGAGGTTCGACCGCGCGCCGGATCTCGTCGTCAAGTGCCTGACACCAAGTGACGTTGCCGCGTCGGTGCGCTGGGCGGTGGCGCACGACGTCCCCCTGTTCGTCAGGGGCGGTGGTCACTCGTATGCCGGCCACACCGTCGGCGCCGGCGGCCTCCTCCTGGACCTCAGGCCGATGAGCGGTATCAAGGTGCGGGCCGAGGAGCGCCGCGTCACCGTCCAGGCGGGCGCCACCTGGGAGGCCGTCGACTCGACGACCCAGCACTACGGCCTGGCGACCACGGGGCCGACGGTCTCGTCGGTTGGGGTCGCCGGTTCCACGCTCGGGGGTGGCACCGGCTGGCTGTCGCGAGTGTTCGGCCACTCGGTCGACAACCTCGTTTCGGCCGAGCTGGTGAGCGCGCAGGGCACCATCGTCACGGCGTCCGCCGACACGGAGCCCGAACTGTTCTGGGGGCTGCGGGGAGCCGGTCAGAACCTGGGCATCGTGACGTCGCTGGAGTTCGAGCTGCATGAAGTCGGCCCCGAAGTACTGGCCGGCCAGATCATCTATCCGTTCGACGAGGCGGAGCGGATGCTCGCCGCCTTCGCCGAGTTCATGACGACGGCGCCGGACGAGCTCCAGTGCCTGCCATTCACGTTCCGGGTGCCGCCGATCGATGCGTTTCCCGCCGAGCTGCATGGCCACCCGGTCCTCGACTTCGTCGTCTTCCACACTGATCCGACCGCCGTCGACGCGGTGGCCCCACTGCGGTCGCTGGGTACGGCGATCCTGGACGCGGTCGGCCCGATGCAGTACACGGATGTGCAGCGATCCTTCGATGCCAACCTCCCCGCCGGTCAGCGCTACTACTCCACTGCCCATGACCTGCCCGACCTGACCGATGCGGCGATCGCGGACTTCGCGCGGTTCGTTCGCACCAGCGAGGGGGCGTTCACCGCGTCGTACTTCGAACCGCACGGCGGCGCGGTGGGACGGGTGCAACGTACCGCGACCGCAATGGGAGGCCGCGACGCGGGGTATGGGTTCCATGTCATCGCCGGCTGGCAGAGTGCCGATGACGATGCTGCCGTGATGAACTGGGCGCATGCCTTCGGCGAGGCCATGGCCGACCATGCCACCGGTGGCGTCTACGTGAACCTCATCGCGGAGGACCAACAGGATCGGATCGCAACGGCATTCAGCGATCCCGGACGGGTTGCGGCCCTGAAGCGCGTGTGGGATCCCGGCAACGTGCTGCGCGGCAACCACAACGTCAGGCCGAGCCAGTCCTGAGCGACAGTCCCTTCGCGGCAGACAGCGCCGCCCATCGGCCCGCCTGCGGGCGATCCGGAAAGCAGCTGGATACACGATTGGCTCGTGCCCGATGATCGGGCAGCCCGGCGCACTCGGCGCCGTTACGCGTCACAGTGCCCGACGTATCGGGCAGCAGAGCGAGGGAGCGGCTCAGGAAGCCGGATTGCGCGCGCCAGTGCCCGATCTATCGGCCATGCGGCGCACCCGGATCGATCTACGCGCCCCAGTGCCCGATCCATCCGCGCCGTGCTCCGGCGGACGACGTGCCTACGCCTCAGACGGACCCCGGTCGTAGAGCTCGAGCTGGCCTTCCTCGACCCGGGCCCCGACCTCGGAGCGGATCGCCTCCCAGGCGTCGAGGTCCCACTCGCCGACGAACGTGATGGCGGTCCCCTCACGCCCGGCGCGGCCGGTGCGGCCGATGCGGTGCACGTAGGTATCGGCGTCCTCGGGGATGTCGAAGGAGAGCACGTACGGCAGGTCGGTGATGTCGAGGCCGCGGCTCGCGACGTTGGTGGCGATGAGGAACTGGATGTGGCCGGCCCTGAAGGCCGCCAGCGTGCGATCGCGCTCGCGCTGCGACAGCCCACCGTGGAGCGCCGCCACGTTCTTGCCGCGCCGCTTGAGCGTGGCGGCCAATCGGTCCACGCCGATCTGGGTGTGGCGGAAGACGAGCAGCCGATCGAAGCCGTAGTGCTCGTTGAGCTCCACCAGCGCGGCGACCTTGTCCTGCTCGGCCACGAAGTAGACGAGCTGCCGAACGGTCTCGACGGTGCGCAGGTCGGGGCGCACGGTGATCTGCGCCGGGTTCCGCTTCATGAACCGATCGCAGATGCGCAGGATGGCGTACGGCATGGTGGCGCTGAACAGTGCCGTCTGCCGGTCGCGCGGGCAGCGGGAGAGGATCGTCTCGACGTCGACGATGAAGCCCATGTCGAGCATTCGATCCGCCTCGTCGAGGATGACGGTGTTCACACGATCCAGCTTCAGCTCGCCCCGCCGGATGAGGTCGAGCACCCGGCCCGGCGTCCCGACCACGACCGGCACGCCACGCTTGAGCGCCTCGATCTGGCGGTCCATCGACGACCCGCCGTAGATCGCCACGGCACGGACGCCGCGGAATTGGCCGATGCGCGCGATCTCCTCGGTGACCTGCACGCACAGCTCGCGGGTCGGGGTCAGGATGAGGGCCTGGACGTACCCGCTGGAGGGCTCGATCTTCTCGATGATCGGGATGCCGAAGGCCGCCGTCTTGCCGGTGCCCGTCTGGGCCTGGCCGATGAGGTCCTTGCCCTCGCGCAGGGGCGGAATGGCACGCGCCTGCACCTCGGTCGGGGTGACGAAGCCCATCTTCTCGAGCGCGCGGGCGATCGTCGCCGGCACCTCGACCTCGCCGAAGCGATAGCCGGCGGCCGCGGCACGGATGGCCGCCTCGAACTCGGAGATCGGTGCGTCGTCGGCCTGCGCGGTGACCTCGGCCGACGCCGGCTCGTTCGCCGTTGGCGAGGAGCGTCGGCGCCGAGATCGCGCGGCTGGACTGTCGGTATCGGGCAAGCGGGGCTCCGCTCCGGGGATGGTCGTTCGACGCGGCGGGCGGGGCGGGCGCGCTCCGCAGCCGGACCGCGGCGTGACGGATGCGGCGCTAGCGACCCGGTGGGTGCCGCCGCTCGAGCGATGCTACCACGGGGTCCCCCGAGCCATCGTGGCGATGGCTGGGCGGCTGGTCGATCGCCGGGCGCACGGCGTCGTGCTGCGGATGACGGCGGAGCCGGTGGGCGAGCAGACCGTGGGTCGGGCTGAGCACGAAGGCCAGCAGGAAGAGCAGCGTCGCGGTCAGCACGATCGATCCGCCCGGGCTCCAGCCGAGGTGATAGCTGACGTACCAGCCGGCGACGCCGTACAGCGCGCCGAGCGCGCCGCCGAGGATCATCATCGGCGTGAAGCGGTCGACCAGCAGCCGGGCCGTGGCCGCCGGTGTGACGAGCATGGCCAGCACCAGGATGATGCCGACCGCGCTCAGGCTGACGACGATCGTGGCGGTGAGGAGCAGCAGGAGCAGCAGCTCGAGCACGAAGACCGGGTAGCCGAGTGCCTGGGCGAAGGTCCGGTCGAAGCTGACCAGCAGCAGCTCCTTGCGCAGGGCCACCAGGATGCCGATGACCGTCGCGCCGGCCAGGGCGCTCACCGCGATGTCGTCCCAACCGACCGCCAGCAGGTCCCCGACCAGGAAGGCCGAGAGGTCGCGCTGGTAGCCGGTCTGGGTGCTGATCAGCACGATGCCAAGCGCGAAGGCGCCGGCGAAGAAGATGCCGATGGCGGTGTCCTCGCGGATGCGCTGCCCGCGGCTGACGACCGCGATCGCCATCGAGGTGACGGTGCCGGCGATCATGGCCCCGGCGAAGATCGGCCAGCCGGCCACGTAGGCCAGCACCACGCCCGGGAAGACGGCATGCGCCAGCGCGTCGCCGATGAAGGCCAGCCGGCGGAGCACCACGTAGGCGCCGATGGCCCCGCAGGTGGCGCCCATGACGACCGCCTCGATGAGCGCGCGGCGGAAAAGCTCCAGGGAGAGCGGATCGGTCAGCCAGTCCATGAGGCCCTCACCGCTTCGGCACGTCGACGTGCCCGTGATGGCCGCCGCCGTGGACGTGGGCGTGGTCGCCGGCGTCGACGATCATCAGCTCGCCGCCGAACGTCTCGTGCAGGGTGTGCGGAGTGAAGGTCTCGGCCGGCGGGCCGAAGGCCAGGATCCGCCCGTTGACGAAGCACAGCAGGTCGCTGATGTCGGCCGCCGTCTCGAGATCGTGGGTCGCGTACACGACCGTCGTGCCCGCGTCGCGAAGCTCGCGCATCAGCGTGCCGATCGTCTCCTCGGTCGCGAGATCCACGCCGGTCATCGGCTCATCCAGGAGGAGGATGTCCGCGTCCTGGACGAGCGCCCGGGCCAGGAATACGCGCTGCTGCTGCCCGCCCGACAGCGCCCCGATCTGCCGATGCGCCAGGCCGTGCATGCCGACCCGATCGAGCGCGGCGGCCACCGCCGCCCGGTCCCCCGGCCCGGCCGGGAGCACCGGACCGATGCGCGGATAGCGCCCCATGAGCACCACCTGCTCGGCGCTGATGGGGAAGCTCCAGTCGACCACCTCGCGCTGCGGGACGTAGGCGATGCGCTGCCGGTCGATCGGCCGGCCGCCGAGCGTCACCGTCCCGCGACGATGCGGGACGAGGCCCAGGATCGCGCGCAGCAGGGTGCTCTTGCCGCTGCCGTTCGGCCCGATGACGCCGACCAGCCGGCCCGGCGGCAGCGCCAGGTTGACGTTCGCGAGCGCCCAGCCTCCGTCGTAGCCGGCGGACAGATCGCGAAGCTCGAGGGTCGGCGGTGCGGCCGTCGTCATGGTGAGACGCAGTATCGGCTCAGGCGTCGCGCCGGTCAATGCGTGCTAGGCTCCATCGATGGGAGCGCCCGTGCTCGATCCGACCTCCACCGCCGATCGCCTGGCCGCCGCCGGCGAGCGCGTCACGCGCCAGCGTCTCCTGGTGGCCGATGCGCTGGCGGCGCACGGTCGCCAGATCACCGCGCAGGACCTCTTCGATCGGCTCCGTCGGCGCGAGCCGCGGCTGGGCCGAGCGACCGTCTTCCGGACCCTCGAGGCCCTCGTCTCGGCCGGGGTCGCCCGGCGGCTCGAGCAGGACGGCCACGTCTACGGCTACGTCGCCTGCCGCCCGGAGCACCACCACCACCTGGCCTGCGACCGCTGCGGGCGCGTCGAGGAGATCGAGGAGACCTACATCACGCCGGTGGCCGAGCGGGTCGCCGCCGACTTGGGCTTCACGATCGACGATGCCCGGCTCGACTTCTACGGCCTGTGCGCGGCCTGCCGCAGCGCCGAGGGACGCGGCTGAGCGCTGGAGTCAGCCGGCGGTGGCGGCCACGCGCTCGTGCGGGAGCGGCCCCGTCCCGTCTGAGGCGTCGTCGGCGTAGCCGTTCGGATGCGCCTCGCGCCAGGCCCATGCGTCGGCCAGCATCTGCTCCAGCGACGAGTGCGTCGGCTGCCAGCCGAGCTCGCGGCGCGCGCGACGTGACGACGCGACGAGCACCGGCGGGTCGCCGATGCGGCGCTTGACCGGGCGGGCCGGGATGGCGCGGCCGGTGACGCGGCGGGCCGCCTCGACCACCTCGCGGACGCTGAAGCCGGCGGCCGAGCCCAGGTTGTACACCTCAAGCGACGGATCGCCCTCGCCGGTGGCCTCGAGCGCCAGCAGGTGCGCGAGCGCGATGTCGCGGACGTGCAGGAAGTCGCGGATACAGGTCCCGTCCGGCGTCGGGTAGTCCTGGCCGTGGATCTGGACGTGGGTCGCCTCGCCGGCCGCCACGCGCAGGACGAGCGGCATGAGGTGCGTCTCGGGGTCGTGATCCTCGCCGTTGCGCTCGGTGGCCCCGGCGACGTTGAAGTAGCGAAGGCTGATGGCACGGAAGTCGTGGGCGGCGCAGAACCAGCGCATCGCGCCCTCGAAGGCCAGCTTCGTCGCGCCGTACGGGTTGATCGGCTCGGTGCGGTCGGCCTCGGCGATCGGGACGCGGCGCGGCTCTCCGTAGACCGCGGCCGACGAGCTGTACACCAGGCGGGTGACGCCGGTCTCCTTCATGGCCTCGAGCAGCTCCACGCCGCCGGCGACGTTGACGCGGTAGTAGAGGCCCGGGTCGGCCATCGACTCGCCGACCAGCGAGCGAGCGGCGCAGTGGAGCACCGCGTCGACGCCGTCGGCCAGGATCTCACCGAGGCGGGCTCGATCGCCGATGTCGCCGATGACCAGGCGCGCGCCCTGCGGCACGGCGGCGCGATGCCCACTCGACAGGTTGTCGTACACGACCACCTCGTGACCCGCCTCCACGAAGTGCTCGACGCTCGTCGAGCCCACGAAGCCGGCGCCCCCGACGACGAGCAGCTTCAATCCACGTGCCTCCCCATCGCTAGCGAGCCGCCGCTGGGACGGGTGCCGCCTCGGCCGCCATCCGCGCCAGGGTGGCGGTCAGCAGGGCGGAGACGCGAGACGCGCCGGCCCCGCTGGCATCGGTCAGCTGTTCGAGTGTCCGGAAGCGCCCCGAGGCCTTGACCCCGATCCTCGGGCCGACGCTGTCGCGGACGAGGCGGGTGCGCGCGATCGTGCCGCGCACGGTGGCATCCCCGGCGCTCGTCACAACGTAGTCGGCGCCGGCGCGCTCCGCCAGGCGGCAGGCGCGACGGACGAGCTCGTCGGACTGCGGCGCGGCCTCAAGGATGACGCCGGCGGCGGCCAGCGCGGAGTGCGCCATGTCGACCACGGCCAGCATGTCGTTGAAAACGGTCTCCTCGTCGCCGGATGCCAGGGCGCCTCCGTTGAGCACGAAATCGATCTGGGTGGCTCCCTGCTCGAGGGCCTTCGAGGCCTCGAACGCCTTGACGCTGAGGATCTGGCTGCCGGAGGGGAACCCGACCACCGTGCCCAGCGCCACGCGCGAGCGTCCGAGATGGCGCTTGGCGGCCTTGACCAGCCACGGGTTCACGGTCAGCGCGGCGACCTCGTGCTCGGTCGCGAGCGCGACGGCAGCCTCGAGATCACGAAGCGACGCGTTCGGCTGGGTAAGCCGGTGCTCGAGCCGCAGGGCCCGACGCACGCTGGCGGTCATCGGTGCGCGGTCCCTCCGCTCGGTTGCAGCAATCGATGAATGCATCCAGACATGGGTCCGGACGGCCGATTGTAGCAGCGTCCTCCCGCGTGTCAGCCGTGGCCGGTGGGTGGCGGGGTCATGCCGGTGCGCGCTGTCACCGCTGGTCCGCCAGCTCCCGGGCCAGGGAGAGCAGCTCCCCGCGCTCGTTCCGCGACGGATCCTCGATCACCGCCTCCATGAGCCCGGCCAGGACATGGCCGATGCGCGGGCCCGGTGGCAGGCCAAGCTCGCGCTGAAGGTCGTGGCCGTCGACGGCGAGCCGCCGGTCGACGAGCAGGCCCGGCTGCCGCTCGATCTCGTCGGCGATCCGGCGCTCGAGCTCGTCCTGGTTGCGCTCTCCCTCGGCCGCCACGCCCGAGGCCAGGTTGTCCGCGCGGCGCAGCGTGAACAGGAGGTCGCGGTCGACGCCGTCGGTGCGGCGGATGAAGCGGCGCACCGCGGCATCGGTCCAGGTCGCCTCGTAGTGGTACATGTGCTGGCGGATGGCGCTGACGATCCGTTCGGTCCGCCAGCGCGGCACCCGCAGGCGCGCCAGGACCTTCGCCGCCAGGTCGGCGCCGACCTCCTCGTGGCCGATGAAGTGGCCGTCGGCCATGGTGGTCGCCTTGCCGACGTCGTGGAGCAGTGCCGCCAGGCGCGCGTCGAGCGGGGCGATCGGCGGCGCCGCGTCCACCGCCGCCAGGGTGTGGTCGAGCGCATCGCCGGCCATCGGCTTGTCCTGCGGGACGCCGCGCAGGGCGGCCAGCTCCGGGAGCACCACCGCCAGCAGCCCGAGCCGCTCGAGCAGCCGAAGCGCTCGGGACGGAGCAGGGTCGAGCGACAGGATGCGGGCGAGCTCGTCCCGCACACGCTCGGCCGAGACCGATGCGACGCTGGGCGCCAGCTCCCGGATCGCCATTTCGGTATCGGGGTCGAGCGCAAGGTCGAACCGGCCGGCGAAGCGCGCGGCGCGGATCAGGCGCAGCGCGTCCTCGGTGAAGCGCTCACGCGGATCGCCGACGGTCCGCAGCAGCCGGCGCTCCAGGTCGGCGACGCCGTCGAACGGGTCGACGACGGTGCCCACCGCCGCGGGTGCGCCCAGGTCGACGGGCACCCAGGCGATGGCGTTGATCGTGAAGTCTCGCCGCGCCAGGTCGTCCCGCAGCGAGGCGCCGAAGCGCACCTCCGACGGACGCCGCGCGTCACGGTAGACGCCCTCGGTGCGGTAGGAGGTGACCTCGACCGGCGGCGTGCCGCGAACGGTCACCGTCCCGAAGCGGTTCTCCCAGGTCGTGTCCGGGAAGAGCGCCTCCACCGCCTCCGGCGCGGCCGATGTCGCGGCGTCCCAGTCCCACGAGTCGTGCGGCGCGTCCTGGAGGCGGTCGCGGACACACCCGCCGACGAGGACGGCCTCGTGCCCGCTGTCGACCAGCGCCGCGAGCACGCGGCGGACGCTGTCCGGTAGGCCGGGATAGGCGACCTCGACGTCGGGCGCGGCCACGCGACGCCGGTCAGCTCGCCGGCTGCGGTCGGCGGATCGGCTCGAGGAAGAGGTAGGTCCGCCAGGCGTCGTTCTGCTCGTCGGCGAGGTACGTGCCGAACAGGTAGCGCAGGTCGGCCCGCGGGGCCCGCGGCTCGCGCATCAGCCGCATGCGCGCCTCGACCAGCGTCTTGCCACCCTTTCGATGGTTGCAGCCACGGCAGGCGGCGACGAGGTTCTCCCACTCGTGACGCCCGCCACGGTGCTTCGGCATCACGTGGTCGATCGTCAGGTCGCGGCTGGTGGTCCCGCAGTACTGGCAGGTGTGGCGATCGCGCACGAAGACCTCGCGCCGGCTGAGCTTGACGCGCGGCTGCGGCCGACGGACGTGGTACTGGAGGCGGATCACCGACGGGGCCGGGATCTCGATCGATGGCGTGCGGATGACCTGGTGGTTGCGGGCCAGCAGCTCGGCCTTCTCCGCGCCGAGCAGCCGGAAGGCGCGCCTGATGTCGCAGACGTTGAGCGGCTCGTAGTTCTGGTTCAGGACCAGGACGGGTGCATTGATCATCATTCGAGCGCCTTCCTGCCCGCGATCATACCAACGACGGGAGCCACTGCCCGTGCGGGGGTAGAATGCAAGGTCGAATCCCGAGCGCGCGCAGGGCGCCGCATCGGTGCTGCGCAAGGAACACGAATGACCACCATCGAACGAAGTACCTGGGCAACCAAGGTCGGCCTGGCCCGCATGCTCTCCGGCGGCGTGATCATGGACGTCGTCACCGCCGACCAGGCCAAGATCGCCGAAGAGGCCGGCGCCGTCGCGGTGATGGCGCTCGAGCGCGTGCCGTCCGACATCCGCAAGTTCGGCGGCGTGGCGCGCATGAGCGACCCGAAGCTGATCGAGGAGATCAAGGCCGCGGTCAGCATCCCGGTGATGGCCAAGTGCCGCATCGGCCACTTCGCCGAGGCGCAGATCCTCGAGGCGCTGGAGGTCGACTTCATCGACGAGTCGGAGGTGCTCACCCCGGCCGACGAGGAGCACCACATCGACAAGCACCAGTTCCGGGTGCCGTTCGTGTGCGGCTGCCGCGACCTGGGCGAGGCCCTCCGAAGGATCGGCGAGGGGGCGGCGATGATCCGCACCAAGGGGGAGGCCGGCACCGGCGACATCGTGGAGGCCGTCCGCCACATGCGCGCGGTCCAGAAGGGGATCCGCCAGCTCCAGAACATGCGCCCCGACGAGCTGTTCGCCGCCGCCAAGGAGCTGCGTGCTCCGGTCGACGTGGTGCAGCAGACGGCCGAGCTCGGCGAGCTGCCGGTACCGAATTTCAGCGCCGGTGGCGTGGCCACCCCGGCCGATGCGAGCCTGATGCGCCAGCTCGGCGCGCAGGCGGTCTTCGTCGGGTCCGGCATCTTCAAGAGCTCGGATCCGGAGCGCTACGCGAAGGCGATCGTCAAGGCGGCCACGCACTACGACAACCCCGAGATCCTGGTCGAGGTCAGCACCGGCCTCGGCACGCCGATGCTCGGGCAGTCGTCGGGCGAGATCCCTCCCGAGGAGCGCCTGGCCACCCGCGGCTGGTAGGAACGCACCGATGACCGAGACGGCCGCGCGACCACCGCGCATCGGCGTGCTCGCCGTGCAGGGCGCCGTCCGCGAGCACGTGGCGGCCATCCGCGACGTCGGCGCCGAGCCGATCGAGGTGCGCCTCCCGCGCGACCTGGTCGACCTCGATGCGCTCATTCTGCCCGGCGGCGAGTCGACCACCATGCGCCGGCTGATCGACGCCTACGGCCTGCGCGAGCCGATCGCCTCGCTGGCGCGCGGCGGCGCGGCGATGCTCGGCACCTGCGCCGGCATGATCCTGCTCGCCGAGCGGATCGATGACGGCGACGACCCGCTCTTCGGCCTGCTGGATATCGCGGTGCGCCGCAACGGCTACGGCCGGCAGCTCGACAGCTTCGAGGCAGACCTGGACGCGCCGTCGCTGGGCGGCGAGCCGCTCCACGGGGTCTTCATCCGCGCGCCGATGGTGACGGAGGTGGGCCCCGCTGCCGACGTGCTTGCCCGCGACCCCGACGGGACCCCGGTCGCCGTCCGCCAGGGGCGCGTGCTGGCGACCGCCTTCCATCCCGAGCTGACCGGCGATCGGCGGATCCACCGGCTGCTGGCGAGCCTCATCGCGGAACGGGCCGCACATTCCCCGTGATCCATCCTGAGCGGACGATCCGCACCGCGCGCCTCACCGACCGCCAGGCCCTGGCCGACCTGTCGCGCCGCGTGCACTCGGCGGCCGATGCCCACGAGCGGAGCCTGGGCGTGCCGGCGCCCTCCGCCCACGAGCCGCGGATCAGCCTCTCGACCCTCATGCCGTCCTGGCTGCCGCTGCGCGCGCCATCGGTGCACCTGGTGGCCGAGGCCGACGGTGAGCTGGTCGGCAGCTGCCGCGCGGTGGAGGAGCCGCACCGCGAGGACTGGGCGATCACCGAGCTCGACGCCGCCGACGACCTCATGGCAGCCGAGATCCGCTGGGCGCTGCTCGAGGCGATGATCGAGGAGGGCGCGAAGCACGACGTCGGGCGGTTCCACGCCGCCTGCGCCGACGTCCGCGAGAACCTGGAGCTGTTCGGGCAGGCCGGCTTCACCGCCTACGCCCAGGAGGAGATCTGGTGGCGCCCGCCGGAGGTGGTTCGCGGGCCACGCTCGTGGCTGCGCTCCATGCTGGCGCGCGACGGCCGCGGGCGCGGCAACGGACGGGGCGGTGGCGATGATGGGCCGGACCTCCAGGCAGCCGGTGCGCCGGACGCGTGGCACCTGTTCGACCTGTGGTCGCACACCACACCGCCGGCGATCGCCCGCATCGAGGGCTACCACGCCGCCGACTGGCAGTCGGTCGGCCAGGAGGCCATCGTCCCGCGCTCCGCGCTCAACCCGATCCTCCAGTTCGGCGAGGTGGACGCCTGGCTGCTGCCGGCCGAGCAGCGCGCGGCCGGGTTCGCGCAGCACGGCAGCTGCCGGAGCGGCCCGCACTACCTGCGCTTCCTGATCCGCGACGGGGTCGACGGCGCGCGATTCCTGCGCGCCGCGCTCGGAAGGATGGGCGCCGACGCGATCGGTGCAGGCATCCTGTCTCCGGTGCGAACATACGAGTCGTCGGGCATGCGCGCTGCAGAGCAGACCGGCTTCGAGCCGATCGGGCGGGTCACGCTCCTCGTCCGCGAGGTGCGCGCGCAGGTCCGGCAGCCGGCGCTGATGCCGGTGACCACCCGGTGACGAACGCAGGGGAGGGTGAACACGACGTGGCACGCCGCGAGACGACCGACGACCTCGACGCCCTCATGGAGTCGCTGCCCCCGGAGATCTGCGACCGCCTGCGCGGGCTCGCCAACCGGACCGACCTGCTCGAGGTGGTGATGGACCTCGGCCGCCGGCCGCAGGCGCGCTTCACGACGGGCGAGGAGGATCTGCTCGACCGCGAGATCACCGATGCCGATATTGCCCACGTCATCGACCACATCGGCGTGTTCGGCGACGACAACCGGGCCGGCATCGAGCGCACGCTCCACCGCATCAGCGCCATCCGCAACCGCTCCGGCAAGGTGGTGGGACTCACCTGTCGGATCGGCCGCGCGGTCTTCGGCACCATCGACATCATCCGCGACATGGTCGAGGGCGGGCAGTCGGTCCTCCTCCTCGGCCGTCCGGGCGTGGGCAAGACCACCATGCTGCGCGAGGTGGCGCGCGTCCTGGCCGACGACCTCGGCAAGCGGGTGATCGTGGTCGATACCTCGAACGAGATCGCCGGCGACGGCGACATTCCCCACCCGGGCATCGGCGACGCGCGGCGCATGCAGGTCCGCACCCCGACCGAGCAGCACTCCGTGATGATCGAGGCGGTCGAGAACCACATGCCCGAGGTGATCGTCATCGACGAGATCGGGACCGAGCTCGAGACCGGGGCCGCCCGCACGATCGCCGAGCGCGGCGTCCAGCTGGTGGGCACGGCGCACGGCAACACGCTCGACAACCTGATGCTCAACCCGACCCTGTCCGACCTCATCGGCGGCATCCAGCCGGTGACGCTCGGCGACGAGGAGGCCCGGCGACGCGGGACGCAGAAGACGGTCCTCGAGCGCAAGGCGCCGCCGACGTTCGACGTCCTGGTCGAGATCGTCGAGCGCGACAACGTCATCGTCCACCGCAACGTGGCCGAGACGGTGGACGCCATCCTGCGCGGCCACATGGTGCCGCCGGAGGCTCGCTACCGCGACGATGCCGGCGAGCTGAAGGCGGTCACCAAGTACGACTACCGCATCAGCGAGACACCGGCCGGCAATCCGACCTTCGCGCCGCTGGAGCCGACCGGCGGCTTCGGCGCGTTCGGCCGCGGTGGACGCGCCGGTGGCGGTGGGGGCGGCGCACGCTACGAGCGCGGCCTGCGACCGCTCCCCGGCGGTCAGCCCGATGGCGGCGGACGCTCTCAGCGAACGCTGCCCGGCGAGCGGATCGCCGGCGTGACGGCGAGCCCGGAGCGCGACGCGCGCCGCGAGCTCGAGCAGGCGCTGGCGGAGATGGGCGATGCCGCGGCGGTCGATCGGCCGATCGGCGCCCAGCGACCGGCACCGGCCCGAGCCCAGAACGCCCGGCCGATGAGCGTCTTCGCCTTCGGCGTGAGCCGCAAGCGCCTGGAGCAGGCGGTTCGGGAGCTCGGGGTGCCGGTCAACGTGGCCCGCGAGCTCGACGAGGCCGATGCGGTCGTGACGTTGCGGAACTACTACAAGCGCAAGCCCGCCGCCCTTCGCGACGCGGAGTCGAACGGCGTGCCGATCTACGTCCTGAAGACGAACACCGTCATGCAGATGGAGAACATGCTGGCCAGCCTGTTCGACCTGGAGGCCGATCCCCAGGAGGCGGCGCTGCGCGAGACGGCCGAGGCGATCGGCCTGGTGCAGGCCTCCGGACGTCCGCTGGAGCTCACACCGCAGAACGCCTACGTGCGACGCCTCCAGCACCAGATGGCCGAGCGCAACGCCCTGATGTCGCGCTCCCGAGGTTCCGAGCCGAATCGCCGGGTCGAGCTGCTGCCCGAGGACGGGAAGGCATGGCGATGAGCCGCGGCGCCCGCATCGCGGTGCTCGTGGTGCTGGGGCTGCTGGTCGTGGCCATGGTCGCCACCGCCGTCCTGCCGCCCGCGTGACCCGCGCCCGGTTCATCACCCTCGAGGGACCGGAGGGCAGCGGCAAGACGACCGCCGCGCGGCATCTCGCCGCCTGGCTCCGCGAGCGCGGGCCAACCGTGGTGCTCACCCATGAGCCGGGCGGCACGCCGCTCGGCGACGAGATCCGCCGGATCGTGCTCCACATGCGCGGCATGAGCGACGACCTCGACCCCCGCGCCGACGCGCTCCTCTACGCCGCGGGTCGCGCCCAGCACGTGGAGCGCGTGATCCGTCCCGCCCTCGAGCGCGGCGAGTGGGTGGTCTGCGCCCGCTATCTCGACTCGTCGCTGGCCTACCAGGGCGCCGGCTACGGCAACGACATGACCGAGCTGCGGCGCCTCCAGGAGTTCGCCACCGGCGGGCTGCTCCCCGACCTCACGCTCCTGCTCGACGTGCCGGTGGAGGTCGGCCTGGAGCGCACCCGCCGGCGCGCGGAGTGGAACCGCTTCGAGGACACCGAGGAGGTCGCCTTCTTCGAGCAGGTCCGCGCCGCGTACCTCCGCCTGGCCGCCGATGAGCCCGATCGCTTCCGGGTGATCGACGGCGCCGGCTCCGTCGACGCGGCCGATGCCGCCATCCGCGAGGCCGTCGAGCCCCTTCTCTAGCCACGGATCGACCGGCAACGGCGGCAAGCGATGGCGGACGTGTGGGCCCCACGCGACGCACGGACGCGCTTGACGATCGGGTCGTCGAACGGGAGCACGCGACAGCAGACGGGTGGCCCCCGGGTGCTCCCCTGCGCCATACTGTGGACCGGCATCTCGCCGTGCCCCCGAGAACAGAGGAGCCCAGCCGGATGAAGCTCGTCACCGCCATCGTCCACAACGAGGATGCCGCGACGCTCGTCGACGCTCTCCTCGAGAAGGAGTACCGCGCCACGCGGTTCAACTCCTCGGGCGGCTTCCTCAAGCAGGGCAACGCCACGATCCTCGTCGGCGTGGACGACGACCAGGTCGACGCCGTGCTCGAGATCATCAGCGCCAACTGCCACTCCCGAAAGCAGTTCGTGAACCCGATGCCACCGATCATGGAGCCGGGCGAGTTCTACATGCCCTACCCGGTCGAGGTGGAGGTCGGCGGGGCCACCGTGTTCGTCACGCCCGTGGAGCGCTTCGAGCGGCTCTGAGGCCGATGCGCCGGCGGCGGTCCGACCCCGCGCGCGCACGCCGGCGCCGATGGATCGGGCACGCGAGCGCACGAGCACCTTTCCCGCGCTCTGGGGCCGATAGATCGGGCACGCAGGCGCCGGAACGCGACGTTCAGCGCCCTGGTACGCCTCCGGGCCCGATAGATCGGGCACATGGCCCCCGCACGCACCCTTCGCGCATGATCCTGCCCGATAGATCGGCACCACGGATGCGGGCCATACTCTGGCGCACATGAACCGCTCGTCCACGCCCTCCTGGGTCGCGGGCCTCGAGGCCGATGCGCCCGATGTCGTTGCCTGCTGGCGCGTCTTCGACTGGAGCCTGCCAGGGCTGAAGGCGCTGCGTCGGGAGATCCGCCCGCGGGTCGAGGATGGCGCCGCGCCACGCATCCTGGCGCAACAGGAGGCGATCGGGAATGCGCTGGAGGCCGTGCTGCGGTCGCTGCCGGATCGGCTGCTGCGCGCGCCGGGCGGCGAGGAGGACTGGAACGTCGCCCAGGCATTCGCCCACACCACCGCCGCGCGACGGTTCCTCGGGACGTGGGCGGCGCTCGACGTCGACGGGAGCTGGCCGGAGCATCGTCCGCCCACCGTCGTCCCGTCGATCCCCGGGCCGCCCGACGCGTCGCGGGAGCGCCTGCTGACGCTCCTGGACAAGTCGCGCCGCTCGATCCGGGAGGCGGCGGCACGCATCGAGGGCCACGAGCTCCAGCGCTGCCGCATGGAGCATCCGTTGGTCGGCCACCTGCGCTGCGGCGAGTGGCTGCTGTTCCTCGGCATCCACGACCTCATGCACCTGGAGCAGCTCCATCGGCTTCGCGAGGCCGATGCGGCCGCGGCCGCGCCCGAGGCCGGCACACCGTCCGATGCCTGAGCGGCCGGCACCGCTCGTCCTCGTCACGACGCCAGAGGAGGGCCGGTCGTTCGGCAGCCACGCCGCCATCGCCGCCGATGGGAAGCGCCTCCTCGCCACCGATCTCTCCCGACGGCTGGGCCGGCTCGGTGCCGCGGTCGCGCCCCTCCCGGCCGCCGGGCCGGAGGGATTCCACTGGGGCCGCTGGTTCGCCGACGGCGCGCGGTCCGCGCTGCGTCGCGCAGAGGAGGCCGGAAGCGCTGTCGACGCCATCGGCTACGTGGGCGGTGGGGCCCTCGCGCTGCTCGAGGACGAGGCGCTGGACGACCTCCTGTCCCCGATCCCCGGCGAGGTGGTGGCCAACAACCGCTTCAGCGCCGATGCGTTCGTGGTGGCGGGCGACCTGCCGGCGGCGATCGAGGCGCTGGCATCGTGCGACTCCGACAATGCGGCGCCTCGGCGCCTGTCCGAGGCGGGATTCGCCTGGCGCGATCTCGGGGCGGTGCGATGGGCGCGGTTTGACGTCGACACCACGCTCGATCTCGCCCTCCTCCGCCTGGCCGGTCGCCTGGACGGGGTTCGCCCGCTGCCGGACCCGGTGCGCGGCTTCCTGGAGATGGCCCGGCTGCCGGGCGGCGGCGCGCTGGAGGTGCCGCATCTCGAGCGCATCGGCGAGGTCATCCGCGACCGGGAGGCGGAGCTCGTGGTCGCCGGACGCATCCCGGGTGCCACGACCGCCGAGCTGGAGACCGAGACGGCGTGCCGGGTGCGTGCCTTCGTCGAGGAGCGCGGCATGCGCTCCGCGCGTCGCGGCGCGGCACCCCGTTCGCTGCTCGCCGCGTTCATGGCACGGAGCACCCCAACCGAGCTGATCGGCGAGCTGGCGGGCCTGGGCAATGCGGTCGTGCTGGACACGCGCGTTCTGATGGCCGCGCACGCCGGCTCGGCCGATGCCTCGGCGTGGCCGGCGGAGGAGGAGCGGCTCGCGTCCGATTTCGGGGACGCGGGCCGCATCGGCACGCCGTGGCTTCGCGAGCTTACTGAGGCCGCAGCGCAGGCCCCGGTGCCGGTGCTGTGCGGCGGCCACGCGCTGGTGAGCGACGGGCTGCGGGTCATCGTCGCGGCAGCATGGCAGGGGCGATGACGTCACCGTCTTTTCGATGCGTCCGCGCCTCGCGGGTGGCGTGCCAGCCGGGCTGGCGCAGCGGTCAACGGATGCCCGATCGCCTGGCCAAGCGCCCGCTGAGGGACCGGTCTGTCAGGCTGGCTGGCAGCAAGGCCGCCGAGGTCCTCGTCTGTCGGGTTGGATGGCAGTTGCGCCAGGTGGACTGGCACCGCAGCGGCGTTCCAACCCCGACCCGGCACGACCCGGATGTCACCGGCATCGAGCGCAGACTCCCGCACGGCGGACGCTCCGCCACGCTCCGACGCCCCTGCTAGACTGTGATCGAGGCGTCCACACGGGACCCGCCTCGAAGCACTGACACGACACGAACGCGTTGGGCCTCGGCCCGACACCACGCACACCGCGCGTGCAACCGGAGTTCCAGATGGATCAGACCGGACTGCTCTACGTCATCGGGTTCGCCTTCGCCGCGACGCTCTTCGTCTTCGGCACGATCCTGTTCAGCTGGCTCATCACGCATCGGCGCCGGCGCCCGCAGAAGGGCCTGCCGTACGAGTGCGGGATCGACACCATCGGCGACACGTGGAGCCGCTTCGGCCTCGCCTTCTACCTCTACGCCCTGCTCTTCGTGGCCTTCGACGTCGAGATCATCTTCGTCTACCTGTGGGCCGTCACGGTGCGGGCCATCGAGTTCCAGGGAATCGTGCTCATCGGCATCTTCCTTGCGATCCTGATGTTCGGTGAGTTCTACGCGTGGAAGAAGGGTGACCTGCGATGGCAGTAGACCGACCGACCACCAGCACGGAGCCGATGGCGCCCGCGGGCGCGCCGAACGGACCGATCATCATCCCGGACAGCGCCGGCGACGACGAGCTGCTCCGCGAGTTCCAGATGGAGGAGCATCCGCAGGGCGGGTTCCACGGCCTGCTCGAGGTCATCCCGACCAAGGCCGATTATGTCCTCGACCTCATCCGCGCCAATTCGCTGTGGCCGCTGCTCTCCGGCCTGAGCTGCTGCGCGATCGAGATGATGAGCACCGCCACCAGCGTCAACGACATCGACCGCTTCGGCATGTTCCCGTTCCGCGCCTCGCCGCGCCAGGCGGACGTGCTCATCGTGGCGGGCACGCTGACCACGAAGATGGCCGGGCCGCTCGTCCGGCTGTGGGAGCAGATGCCGGAGCCGAAGTGGTGCGTCGCCATGGG
>Ga0299913_10000381_pt1 | contig 27212 bp, 31 predicted proteins | sample RVTome_9_FD_201360 | JGI IMG/M metagenome (GOLD analysis project Ga0299913, IMG submission 201360) | Soil microbial communities from uranium-contaminated site in the Upper Colorado River Basin, Wyoming, United States - RVT155D38 (version 2) ... | reverse complement strand
AGTGTGGCCAGCTGAGTCTTCTCCCGGATGGAGACCTTGGCGATTCCGACACGACCCTTCTCCTCGAGGGCCTCCTTGAGGATGCGATAGGCCTTGACCCCGGTCTTCTCCGGAGCCAGGTAGTACGACTTCTGGTACATCATCGGGTCGATCTCATCTTCGTCGACGAATTGGATGACGTCGACCAGCTTGTCCCCGTCGGGATTGGCCGCCGCCAGCTCCTCGTCGGTGAAGACCACGAATCGGTCCTTTTCGAACTCGTATCCCTTGACGATGTCCTCCCACTGGACCTCTTCCCCGTCGGCTTCGGCAACACGCTTGTAGCGGATGGGGGAGTGGTCGGTTTTCCTGAGTTGTTTGAACCTGGGCGTCTTGTTGTCGGTCGCGGTGTACATCCCAACCGGGATCGTCACCAGACCGAAGTTGATGGCGCCTTTCCATATAGCTCTAGGCATGCGATAACTCTACGCGCTGGTACGGACAAGAACGGGTGGGCCGAATAGCCTCCTTCAGGTGCTCTTGACGAGACCCACTCTCGAAGCGATGGGTCACCGGTGGGCGTTGCTATAGCAACCGCCGGTTTGGCGTGCACCAGGTCTCGGAAACCACGTCCTGTTGCTATAGCAACGCCAGTCACCCTGCGATTGCGAACAATATTGCATACGATCTGTGGGGTTGTGGCTCAAATCAGCGATGAAGGGCTAACCCCTACGGGGAGACTTCGCGTCGACATCCTCGAGGGCACGTTTGCTCCGGGGGAGCGGCTCATCGAGGTTGTCCTTGCCGACCGATACTCGGTAGGTAGGGGAGCTGTGCGTGCCGCGCTCGTTGAACTGCGGGCCGAGGGGTTGGTCGACATCGAAGCCAACCGTGGAGCGCTGGTTCGACGCATCGGCCTCGAAGAAGCCATTGAGATCGCCGAGGCGCGGAAGGTGCTCGAGGCGCTGATGGCGGCGAGGGCGGCGTCGAACCAGGACTCTGCGGCGAAAGAAAGGCTGCTCGAGATCGTCGACGAGATGCGGGATTCGGTCGCCGCCGGGGACAATGCGCGGTATTCGGAGCTGAATCGCCTGCTTCACGGGCGGATCTGGGAGATCAGTCGGCACCGAGTCGCCAAGGATCTCGTCGCCAACCTCCGAGACCGGTCGGCCCACCATCAGTTCCGACTGGCCGTCATGCCAGGGCGCTCGGAGGAGTCGCTGCAGCAGCACGTCGCCATCGTCGACGCCATAGTGGCAGGGGACGCCCCAGGCGCCGAGCACGCCATGCGGGATCACCTCGAATCGGTGATCGAAGTGCTGAGTCGATGGTCAGAGATGGAAGTCATCGTCTAGCCGATCGACGTCCCGTCCGACTTCATCCTCTGCAGCGATTCGACAGTCCCGGCCGTCATCGGAGAGGGGACGTCGAGGGATTCGAGGAGATCTTGGGCCGATTCCATTTCGATGATGCGACGATCGACGTGCTGGGAGGTCCCTGCGATGAAACGGTCGAGGAGGGATTCGTCGGCGGCGGAAATGAACTCGACGAGATGTTGCCAGAGCCATTTGGTGTCTCCGCGTTTCTTCGCAGCCTCCATGGCTTCGATGAGCAGCGCGGTGAGGCCCTTGGTGACGATACTGCGCAGCAGCTTTCGGGCGGCGGCGTCGCCGGGCGTATCCCCGATGGCTTCCACACGGCCACCAAGGGCGTTGATGGCGGCGGCATACCGAGCCGCACCAGGTCCCGACGCCAGTGAAGGGGTGGCCAGGCCGCGTCCGGGCACGGTTCCCATCAGTGCCACGTCCACCGAATCGAGATCGCGGCGAGCCGCAGTCTCGGACAGGACCACCTTGAGCGCTGGGGGAGCGGTAGCCAGGTCGGCGTAGATCGTTCCTTGCTCGATCTCCTCCAACGCCTGGGTCAAAGCCTCCTCGGCATCGGCTGCCGCGGTGATGGCCAAAACAATCTCCGAGCCTTCTACGGCGGGTCCCGGAGCGTCATGGCGGATGACGCCTTCCGGTGTCGGAACCGGGGCCGGGTCGTAGCCGTGGACTTCGGATCCTGCCTTCGCCAGATCGGCAGCGATGACGGAGCCGGCTTCTCCGAGCCCGAAGACGGTGATGCGGGGTAGATCAGATGTCATCGGCAGAGTCCACCCAGCGAACGCCCAGGGCCTCCAGCCTGTCGCGCAGACCGTAGAAATCGAGTCCCAGCTCACCATCCTCGAGACGCCGGCGGGTATCTGCCTCCTTGGCGAGTCGATCGTTCGCCGCGTATAGAACATCGGTCGTCCTCGATCTCGGCACCACCACGACGCCGTCGTCGTCAGCGACCACTACATCGCCGGGTTCGACGTCGATCCCGGCGCAGACCACCGGAATATTGACCGAGCCCGGGCTGGCCTTGACCGTTCCCTGGGCGTGTATCGCCGCCGACCAGACGGGGAACTCCATCGCCCTGAGCTCGGCCACGTCCCTGACCCCCGCATCGATCACCACTCCGATGCAACCGCGATGGTGGAGTGATGTGGCAAGGAGGTCGCCGAGCATGCCATCGGTGGACTGGGACATGGTGGCCACCACCAGCACATCCCCGGGCTGCGTCACCTCCACCGCAGCGTGGAGCATCATGTTGTCCCCGGGTGGGCAGAGCGCGGTCACTGCCGACCCACCGATTCTCACTCCGTCCTGAATGGGGCGGATCGCCGGCCCCATCAAGCCCGTCCTCCCCGCTGCTTCGTGGATGGTGGCCACCCCGGCTGCGGCCAGACCGCTGACAACTTCGGGAGCGGGTCGGTCGATATTGCGGACGATCACCGGGTGGGTCATGTCAGCTCCTTGGCGACCTGGGGATACACCCTCTGGTAGGCCTCACCCATGGTGTCGGTGGTCAGGCCGAGGTTGGGGCCCGAATTGCGTCTCGCCTGGACGCCGCGTCGCTTCGCTACGTCGGTGTAGTAGTCCCAGAGGTGGGTCTGTCCCTCCATGCACTGCATGGCTTCCAACTTCTTTCCCCAAACCTCGGTGATGTCGAGGATCACGTCGGGCATGAATCCGGAGTACTCGGTCTGGTGTGGCTCGAACAGGAAGACCGGAGGGGCCCCGAGAGGCTCGCCCCCCGGCCGATAACCGGGTGCCTGGGCGATGATGCGGGCCCGGAGGGCCAATTGGTGGGCCACCTCGTGGTCTTTGTTCCATGGATCTCTCTCGGTGTGGGTGAGCACCACCGTTGGTTGAGCCTCCCGGTAGATCACGGCGAGCCGGTCTGCCAGGTCGGGGGTGTCGAGCAGCGGGTAGTCGTCGGCGTCGAGAAACTGGATGCCGGCGCCCAACACTTCCGCGGCCTTCTCCGCTTCCCCATGACGGGCCGTTTTCACCTCGTCGAGGTTCATGCCCATCCGCCAATAGCGGGCCGATTCACCTCGCTCCCCGTAAGCGAGACAAACCACGTTCACGGTGTGGCCCCGGGTGGCATAGAGAGCGATGGCGCCCCCGGCTCGCCAGACGAAATCACCCACGTGGGCAGTTACCACCAAGAGGGATGCCTGGGTCATATCCTCAACCATATCGGGAAGATGCCAAGATTGTGTACAATATTGTTGACATCCATCACGGATGTATTGTCAGATGGAGTGGCCACAGGTTCGTCCCTTGAGCCCTGATACCGGTATCCGATGCATGATCATGCGGGGTGGCACCTCCAAGGGTGCGTTCTTCGTCGAGAGTGATCTTCCCTCTCGAGACGAGGAGCGCGACCAGCTGCTCCTGAAGATCATGGGCACTCCCGACCGTCGTCAGATCGACGGGATGGGCGGGGCGCATCCCCTTACGAGCAAGGTCGCCATCGCTTCGTCGACCGACGATGCCGACACCGACGTCGAGTATCTGTTCCTCCAACTCGGTGTGGATCAGCCGATTGTCACCGATCGGCAGAATTGCGGGAATCTGCTCGCCGCGGTGGGGCCGTTCGCCCTGGAGCGTGGCCTCATCTATGTCCCGAACGGGGATGCGTCGGTCCGGATCCGGATGCGCAACACCGGGGGGGTGGCGGTCGCCCGGTTCAAGGTGAGAGACGGTGCCCCGGTTTATGAAGGGAGGACCGCCATCTCTGGAGTGCCGGGAACGGCAGGTGAGATCTCAATCGACTTCCTCGATATCGCCGGGGGGACGACCGGCTCCTTGCTGCCGTCAGGCAATACTGTCGACGAGATCGACGGTGTGGCGGTGACCCTCATCGACAATGGGATGCCGGTTGTGGTGCTGAGAGCCGACGATCTTGGAGTGGGCGGATACGAGGACTGTCAGGAGCTCGAGTCGAATTCAGATCTGCGTGCCCGGCTGGAGACCATCAGGCTGGAGGCGGGACCGTTGATGAACCTGGGGGATGTGTCCGGGGCGACCGTTCCCAAGATGACTCTGGTGGCGCCTCCGCTCAGGGGGGGAACCGTGTCGACCCGAACCTTCATCCCGTACCGCTGTCACGACGCCATCGGTGTTCTCGGGGCGGTATCGGTCGCCACCGCATGTCTCCTCCCGGGCACTCCGGCGAATCACATGGCCGATCTCGTCACTTCGAACGGACTGATCACCTTGGAGCATCCGACCGGCGCCTTCGACGTGAGGGTGGAGCTCGACGGCCAGGATGTGGTGAGGGCGGGAATCATCCGCACCGCACGCAAGCTGATGGACGGTTACGTGTACCCACGCTCCTACTGAGGCCTTCGCCATGGGAATGAGACGCCCCAACTCCCTATAGAAGGGGGGGTGTCGGGGCTCGGAGATACGCGGTAGCCAGTGAGCGCCATGGCCGCCAGTGTTGGGTGGCATGCTGCAATCCCTGGCTGTCGCCGAACACCATTGGGAGTCGGTCCCTGAGCTCGTAATGCGTCATGGGAAATGCGTCGCGGTACCCGAGACGCCAGGCGATGTATTGAGCAGTGCCATGGGTGGTGCCGGGAATGGCTCGCAGAGATGAGACCAAGTGATTGATCTCTTGTGAGGGGTCGAGGCTCAGTTCACCGCGTAGGAGCGCGGTGCTCAGCCCTCGGAGTCTTGGCACCACCCGGCACGGTGTCCAGCAGAATTCGGACAGGCCGGCCAGGAAAGGCGGTGTTTGCCCCCGACCACCGAGGTGCACGTGGCCGTATGACGTCTGCGGCCTACGAAAAGTTCGATGAACAGGCTGTCTGCCGTGTGATCATTTTCCGGCCCTTCCATCGTCTATACAGAGGAACGCCAAGAACAGGAGGAGCCCATGGCCGACCTCATCTATGCCACCATTGCGTCACTCGACGGCTACATCTCCGACGAGGACGGGAACTTCGATTGGGCGCAACCGTCGGAGGAGGTACACGCGTTTGTCAACGATCTGCAGCGCTCGGTCGGCACGTTCCTGTGCGGCCGTCGCATGTATGAGACCATGAGGGTGTGGGACACACTCCCCCTCGATGATCTGCCGGCGACCGAACGCGAGTTCGCTGAGCTGTGGCGGGCAACCGACAAGGTCGTCTACTCGTCCACACTGGACGCCGTGCCGGAACCTCGGACCCGGCTGGAGCGTAGTTTCGACCCCGACGACGTCCATACGATGAAGGCCGCGGCTCGCCGCGACCTCTCCATCGGTGGTGCCGGCCTCGCGGCAGATGCCATCCGAGGAGGTTTGGTTGACCGGTACCTACTGCTGATAGTCCCGACGATCGTCGGTGGGGGAACCCGCGCCCTTCCCGACGCTACGAAAGTCGACCTGATCCTTGATGGCACGCGCCGCTTCGAGGACGGCACCGTGCTACTCGACTACCGCCTCAGATGAGGGTGAACCGAGGAGGAACTACTCGTTCCGACCTCGAACATGAGGCCTGGAGTGGATGTCGACGGTTGCTGACCCCTTCTGTCGACCCACATGTCGGCCAGGGTTGACCCGCGAGCCCTTTGGCGTCCATGTCGCCGGTGTAGTTTGGGTGCAGTAGGACGGGCTTTGGCGAAAGGCATGGCGTGGCGACTCGAACGATAACGCAGGCTCGCCGGGATCACCGTGGCCGGATCGTGGCGGTATGCAACCCTGATGCCAGCTGGTCGCCAATTGCGTCGTGGCTCGTGATCGACGACATCGGCTCGGGTGCGCACGAGTACGTCGTCGATGACCCTGACGGTGATGTGCCCGTCCGTGTCGTCGGGGGGGAGTTCGGACCGTACTTGCGCACCGAACCCGACCGCAGCACCCGAAACAACCTCGACGACCTTCCTCCCTGTTCGGCATCGAACGTCCCAATCGAACCGAACCTCCCGGTCTACCTGGGCAACTACCCGGAGGAGCGTTCGGGTTTCTGGACCGACAACATCCAGGGCGTCACCCATGATGACGATCATTGGTTCATCACGCAGACCGATCGCCTGTGGAAGATCCCTATCACACAAGACCTGGACGTGCTTCTTCTTGACTTCGAGCATGTCGTAGTGGTGGAGATTCCAAAGGAACTCGGAGACCTCGGCTACAACCATCTCGGCGATCCCGACATCATCGATGGGAGAGTGCTCGTCCCAGTCGATGGGCCCGACGCGACCGCCTCAATAGCGGCGTTCCACGCCGACGACCTTTCGCTCATGAACACGGCACACCTTCCAGGCGAATCGCCGGCGACGGGTCAGAAGAAGGCCGGATGGTGTGCGGTTCAGCATGACGCTGGGCTCTTGTACACCTCCGAGAGCACACTCAACGAGAGAAATCCGATCCGAATCCTGTCGGTGAACCGAACCGCGCTGGCGAATGGAAGCTTGGAGCTCATGCCCGTCGGTATCCTGCAACCGGTTGACGAGAATGGAGACTTGCTGGAACTCGAGCACATGCAGGGTGGGGTGTTCGGCGAGGACCACCGCCTCTACCTCATCAACGGGTTCATGCAGGATCACGACCCGAAGCTTGGAGGCATCCGGATCATCGATCCGGCAACCGGAAGGCTCATCGGGCGATCCTCGCTCGAAGACATGCCCTTCCAGTACGAGTACCACCACAGCGAGATAGGCGGAGTGGAGATCATAAGTGAGGAGCCCGAAGGACTCACTTGGTGGGATCTCGACGACGACACTCGTGCTCCAGGGATTGAAGGGCAGCTCCATGTCCTCCTATTGGACAACGAGCTGCTGGTCACCGATCAGATCTACCTCAAGCATTACCGCGTCGACGATTGAAGCGGCGTCCAGCCGCTACATATGCCGGCCTGGAGAGAGGCGACGGGTGGGTCGGATCACCGCCGCACCCGCGACGCGCCGGGGCCGTTTCGGTTCCGTTACGCCACATCGCAGCCGAGGCGTTGGGCTGCGTGCTTTCAGTCCGAGGTCGATACTTCGAAGTCAGCTGCCAAACCGCGTCGGTGGGCAGCTGCCGCCTCTCAGGCCTCGGACTCCAGCACCTCCTCGATCCAGGAGAGCCCGGCGATTGCGGTGGGAAAGGAGGCGGTGGTAATGGCCAGGAGGGCGACGTGGCGGAGCTCGTCGGCCGAGATGCCCAGCTCGAGGGCCCTTCGAGTATTGGAACGGACCGCTCCCTCCGCTAGCCCCCCGATGGCGATGCCCAGCTTGACGAGCCGCTGGGCTCGCTCCTCCAGAGGACCGGCCGCCCCGGTCGCCGCCCCGAGGGCGTCCAGGGCCTGTGCCACGTCCGGGTAGGCGTGACGGAAGTCGGTATACACGCCGGGAAGGTACTCAGGCAAGGTTCAACTCCTTGGCTAGGGAGGGCCAGGGTAGATGGAGGCGCCTCAGGCTTTGGCAAGAGACATGGGAGGTTGGACACGGGTAGCGCAGAGTCGTGCCGATACCGGGCGGTCGGCGAAGTGGGCGTATCGACGAGATCAGTTGATGTGTGCGGATACCGCACGGACGGATCACGGCCTATCCGGCATTCGTGGTTTGGTCAGCGATCGGGAGGGTAAATCCATAAAACACGACGAAGAGGAGAAATCATGACTTACGACATCTATACGTATGAGATGGCCATCGTCCCCCAAGGCGAGACGCCCGACATATCCGGGTTCAACGTGGAGGCCACCGACGGCTCTATCGGAACCGTCGATGAGCACACTTATGACTCTGGCGCCAGCTACCTCGTAGTGGACACCGGACCATGGATCTTCGGGAAGAAGGTGATGCTGCCTGCGGGCGTCATCCGAGAGGTCGATCTCGACGATGAAGTGATCTATGTCGATCGCACCAAGGACGAGATCAAAGATTCCCCCGAGTTCGACGAGAGCACCTACCGCGACGAGAGCTATCGAAGCAACCTGGGCGATTACTACTCGAGCAGGCGGATGTAGCCGGTTGCCAATCCGACTAGATAGGGGCGCCCAGCGGGTTCGGGCGCCCCTTTCGCGTGGCCAACCCGTTGCGCGTGCACCAGGTCTCGGAATCCGCTACCTCTTGCTATAGCAACGCCAATTGTGGTGCCCCCGGCAGGACTCGAACCTGCGCACCCGGTTCCGGAGACCGGTGCTCTATCCCCTGAGCTACGGGGGCGGGATGGGTTGAGAACGCGGTTGAAAACGCGTTGGGATGGGATTCCAGACCAGGATAGACGAGTCGGAGTGTCTTGTTAGTCAGGGAACTGCTGCATGGAGTGTTCTGGTTGGCGTTGGTTACGCCTGTTGGAGGACGACGTCGGGAGCCTTAGACGGCTTTCGGGAATGGAGGCTCGTCTGACGATCGGCGTTGTTCGGGTAGGAAGATGGCTTGGGTCTGGGCGTTGCGGTAGGCCTGCCATGCCAGCATGGAGAGTTGGTTGGTTTGGAATCCGAAGTGGTGGAGGCGCTCGCGGGGCAGTTGGTCGTCGATGGTGCGGTTGGCGGATTCTGCTGTGGCGCGGAGGGGCTTTTGGATTTCAGTGAAGATGGGGTCGTCTTCGGTGAAGGCTCGGAGGTGTTCGGCACGGTTGTATTCGGAGATTTGGTCTTGTGCGGTCTGGTCGAGGCGGATCCGGATGTATCCGTCGTGTTTCCCGTTGGGGCTTTCGACGCTGTATTCGGCTGACATGCGGTAGGTGCCGGATGCCTGGTTGGGGCGCTTGTTGATGCGGATGCGGGGGAGTGGTTGGAGGTGTTCTTTGCCGTCTACGTCGTAGGTTCGGATGTGTGGCGCTCCGGCTACCAGGTGGATGTCTACGTCGACGGGGTCGCCGGTTGCGGGGTGGTGGGTTTCTCGGCCGTGGTAGCGGTCGGGGGGCTGGCCTTTGCTTTGGTAGACGCCGACCAGACCGATGTGGCCGGCTTTCAGTAGTCGATCGAGGTGGACTCCTCGCAGGGCCCGGTCGTAGGCGTAGCCGACCAGTCCGTGGAGATCTTCAGCGGCCTCGAGATACTGGTCGACCACAAGGTGACCTTCTGGTCTGCTGCCGGGCAGTAGCGGGTCGATTGCCAGGATGACCTGCTGGTTGCGTTTTGGTCCACGGAGATGGGTGAACGCGAAGGGAAGGCCGGGAACGACGGCGCCGCCACCGGTTGTGTGGAGGGAAGCGTCGGTGTCGTGTCGTCGGATGGTGACTTCTCCTGTTTCTGGATCGGTCTCTTGGGCGTCTCTGGGGAGCCGTCGAGTCCGGGAAGTCATGACGGTGACGTCCCCGTAAGCTACCCGTTGCTGTGTGGGGCGGCTGAGTGAGCCGGGAGCGTCGATGGTGCCGAGACTCATGGAAGCGGCCAGGTGTCGGGATCTCTTCCTAATCACTCTGGCGATGGTTGCGGCGTTGGCGGGGATGTGGTGTTTGAGGGCGTAGTTGAACTGGTTGCGGCTTGGCGGTGAGGTTGGCGGAATCAACTCCGGTCGTTGCTTTGCGAACTCACGCTCCGCGGCCTGGCGGATCTGTGGCCATGGGCCATGGATCGGGTCTTCGAGAGCTTCTTCGACTTTGCGGCTCGACCCGTATTCGTGGATCAACACCAACCAGAGAAAGAACACCCATAGCGGGTATTGATTGGAACGTCCCCCTTCACTGTTCCGCTGCGGGTATTCGATCTGGCGGGCCACCTCCCAGACGAACGGGTTGTCGAAGCAAAGCCGACGTCGAGCATCATCTGACAGCCGGTTGTACCGCCCGCCGGGACTCATTGATGGTCCCTCCAGTCGAAGTCGATGATGACGGCGGCTGTGTCAAGGGTCTGACATCCCAACGCCCAAGCGACTCTTTCGATCCTTCCCGTCGTCAGGAAGACACTTCGACCGGCCCACGCCCTGACCGAACCCGGTTTTACCCTCGGGTCGGAACGCAACCCGGCCCTGGTGAGGGTCTTGACCAGGGCCTTGGCCGCCGACGACTGCAGCGTTGCCGGTGAGAGGCTCGCCCCGTCATATGCAAGAGCCCGATCCGGAGTGGTTATGGCTTTCAAGCGGCGTTCCAAAGATTGAACACCCCAGTCGGTCAAAGGCGCTCGGCGCGCCTCCACTCGGGATGACCCTCTGAGGAGAACTGTTCCGGCGGCTAGATCAACGTGTTCGGGGAGGACTCGGGGAATCTCCTGGGTTGTCGCTGTCGCCTCCGCCAGTGCCCATACGACCGGACCCCGCGTCTCAGCCAGCCGCTCTGCAGAGGCTGCCCGACCTCGACGAATCTCATCATCGGTGAGCGGCCTAGCCTCCCGCCCACGACTCCGCGGCGGCAGCCGAATGTCGACGGTCGGATCATGATCCACTATTCCCGCTTCACGGAGCAGCCTGAACCCCAGTCGAGCTGCCGCCCGCCGGCTATGTCGAGTCGCCAACGACGGCCGGTTTCCCCCAACTAGCGCCGCGTCCACCCATGCCTGAACGTCCCTCGCGGTGACATCTCGAACATCGCTGATACGTCCAGCCTGTTCGAGATGCGCCCCCAGCTTTGGCAACAGCCGCGCCAGAGACAAGCCGAACTCAACCGAATCGCTTTCATAGAGGTCGACGGCCAGGCGGCCGAGCGCTTCGGAGGGAGACACCTAGCCGAAACGCGCGATCTCGCAGACGCCAGCTATACCCTGAGCCATGTCGGGACCTCCTTTGTAGGTTCCGGCCAGGCCCCGGGGTGTGTAGCGCACCGCCGGGGCCGCCTGAAGATGTGTCTATATCGCTAGACCATCTGCAGGCTACCCGAACTGAGTCGAGATGTCTAGACTCGATTCATGCCTGTTGTGGACACCGACGATCTGGTGGACTCCCAGGCGATCGCTGATCTACTAAGCCTGTCTCATTCGAACAGTGTCAGCACCTACCAGCATCGATATGCAGAAATGCCACGTCCGGTCGTGGATCTTGGTAGAGGGCGCTGCAAAATGTGGCTGCGATCCGAAATCGTCGCTTGGGCTCAGTTAACCGGACGGCTTGATCCAACACCGGATCAGCATCCAGGCGAACAAGAAGGCCGCTCGTCGGGCTCATAACCCGAAGGTCGCGGGTTCAAATCCCGCCCCCGCTACGAGAAAGCCCTGGTCAGACCCCCTTCTGACCAGGGCTTCTACCGTGTTAGCGGTTCTTCTACCGGGTCTTCTACCGGGTCGACATCCCTGACTGATGCCAGACTGATGCCGAGCGTTCGCACGCGGTATCGCTTGGCAGGGCACTGTCCCAGTCTCCGACAGGGCGCGACCTAGGAACGACCACCCTTCGTGGTCGTGAGGGTGTTCGTTTCGAACGAGGCACGGGTGGCTCGCACCGCTCTGCGCTCGGTCATCACGTGCGGTTGGCGACCGTCGCGAAGAGAACGACGGGAGTGCTGCGCGGAAGGTGCTCCTCGCTGCCTACAAGTTGGCTTGGCGATAAGCGACGGGAAGGCCGGGTGGCATGTGCTTGATCACGCTGGCAACTTCGTGGGCGAGCAACGCGCCAAGGTTGGTCCCGCCGTCCTCCATGGGTGCCATGATCTCACGGGAGCCGGCCCCTGCCTCCCGCGCGGCCCCAGGAAGCTCATGTGATACGTACGCGTGGCTTCGCTTCATCCTCCTTGCGCTAATCCACATTGAGGATTCCCCTCTCTGGGCCGATAGACACAAGGAGGCGAAGGAGACATGGCAGCATCGGTACCGAGATGGCACCGCTGACCCAGAAATGGCGATTCGTAGTCTTTGGTCTCAACACGGCCACGTTTTATGTGGTCAAGGTGCTCGTAACAGGCGAGTGGGGGTTGACCGGTGGCGAATCGGCGTGGGTCCTTGCTGCGATCGGCTGGTGGATTCTCGGCCTTGTGACGGCGCCGTGGTTCAGGCCTCCGCGGGACGCCTTGGCCGCTGCCGTGGGGTCGTTTCTAATCCTGGCGACGATGGACCTCCCGACGCCTCTCTCAGACGAGGCCATTGCCGTAGCCAGATCTTTGGGAGTCGTGTACGCCATCGCAGTTGGGATCCTCGCGCTTGTGGCGGGTTGGGTGGAGACGCCAGACACCCGCGGCCCCATTCGCCAGTCCGCCCTGGATCTGTCTGGAAAGCTCGCGGCAGGCGAGATCCTGTTTGGTGCGCCTGCGATCGTGAGCATCTTTGGCTTCTACGGCAATAGTGGAGAACAAATCGCGCTGGTGGCTCTTTGGTTTGGCTTCGCCCTGTTGCACCCGTATGAACTGGCAATCGATCTTGCGTTTCGGATCGGCGGACGGGAGCGACGAACCGAGGACATCGTCGGGACCATTCAGAGGATTGATGATCCCGGCATCGTGCGAGTGTCGCTGTCTCGTTCCGACACCAGGTCGTCGAGCCGTCTTCATGCGGTCCGCCTACCCGGAGGGAGTGGCCGGCATCTAGTACCTCTCTTTCTCCAGACTCAGGAGACAGGGCTGCTTGGTACGGGGATATGCGTCGGTGAGCCACTCGACTCTCTGTCTTCGTTGAGGTTGGGCGGCGTCTACCTCGTAGATGACAGCACCCAGCTAAAGGAGCTGATGGATCAGGTCTCAGGTGATGGAAACAGTGAGCTGGTGGGGTTCGTTGTCGAGGGCTCCCAGATCGGGGCCATCAACTTCGAGCTCGCTCGATCAGAGGAGCTGGAAGAGGGAGCGGTCGTCTTTTGCAAACTCGCAGGGCAGCATGTCTGGTACCAAATCCTGGATGCTCGCACCTCGGAGGAGAGCTTCGTACAGAACCCACGAGGGATACCAACGATCACCCTTCCGCGCGACATAGCCCTTCATGATCCTTCTCCTTCCTGGTCCCGACCTTCGGAACCCGGTAGAAGGATCGGTAGAAGAGCCGGATTCGTGGCATGGCCAGCCCAGGACCCACGACGGTCTCTATAGAAGGCCCTGGTCAGATAGCCGCGTCATTTTGGCGGGTCTGGTCATAGCCGAGCTGACATCGGCCGGCTCCGAGATCGTCCTTTACCGCCGAAGGGTCGACCGAACATGACCAGGTTCGGGCAGAATCCCAACGACCATCGAGCGAAGCAATCGACGAGAGGAGACGTTGTGACGTCCACGGATACGGAAACGGGCGGCGCCGAAAGACAATCGGGAGACAAGAAGACGAGCCGATTGAAGCGGCTGGCACGTGCCGCCGGCATCCTTTACCTGACCATCCTTGTGATTTACCCGCTGTCGACGATGGTGCGGTCGATGCTCGTCGTTCCCGGCGATGCGGCGGCCACCGCCCAGAACATCGCCGAGAGCGAGACCCTTTTCAGATGGGGAATGGCTGGGGAGGTGACGATCTTCCTGATCGAGATCGTGCTGGCCGCCGTGCTCTATGCGCTGCTACGTCCGGTGAGCCGGGCGATCTCGCTGGGAGCCTCACTGGCCCGAGTGGCCGAAGGGGTGGTGATGGCAGCAGGGAACGTGTTCACCAGCATCCTCACCTTGGTTGCCGTTGGCGGGGCCGGCTACCTGGCCGTGTTCTCGGCGGAGCAGCAGGATGCGCTGGCGCTGTTCTTCCAGGAGGCCAACGACTACGTGGTGCTGACGTGGGGTTTCTTCTTCGCCCTTTCGCTGCTGTTGACCGGCTGGCTGGTGTACCGGTCGGGGTTCATCCCAAAGATCCCCGGTGTGCTGCTCATGCTGGCCGGCATCGGCTATTTCGCCCAGAGCTATGGGACTTTCGTCGCCCCCGGTCTTGCCGATGTGCTTGAGACCGTGGTCTTGGTGCTGGCCATTCCTGGCGAGTTGGTGTTCGCTCTCTGGCTTCTTATCAAGGGCGTCGACGAGGAGAAGTGGCAGGCGAGCGCCCTCGCCGCCGATCAGGCGCGGCTCTGAGTAGCACGGCCCCGGGGAGGAGGAGTCGATGAGGGTGTTCCGCAACATCGCTTTCGGGGTGATCATCGTCAGTGTTCTGATCGTGGGGTTGGTGGCGCAGGCAGGTTCCTATCTGCTTGCGTTCACCTCCCCGGCTGCCGAGCCTCAGCCGTCGGACACCGAAATGACACCGTACGCAGTCGCAGGGGAGCATCCCGTCGGCGTCCGCTGCCTGGGCACCGACGTCGCCGCGATACCTCTCACGGTCTGGTACCCGTCGCTCGAACCGCCAATCCGTGACTCCTCGCTGACTTACGCATATGCCATCAACATGCTCGGTGCAGACAGCGCCACCGCAATCGCCACCTCTGAAGGAAACGCGGAGCCTGGAGCCGCCTACGACCTGGTGGACGGCCCCTTCCCGCTTGTGGTCCTCTCTCACGGGTTTGCGATAACCGCAAGTAGTTATGGCTGGCTGGCCGAACATCTGGCGTCGCATGGCATGGTCGTAGTGGCGCCGCATCACCACGAGTCCCTCGACCCGGGCGTCCTCTGGCAGTCCACCTACGACCGGCCAAACGACGTTCAGACCGTCTTGTCCTTCGTCGATGCGGCCGCCAGCCCAGGAGGCGACTTCGAAGGTCTCATCGACACCGAGACGGTTGCAGTCGTGGGCCACTCCTACGGCGGCTACACCGCACTGGCCGCCGCTGGCGCACGACTCGACACCGGCGCGTTCAACACCGCCTGCGATTCGGCGTACGCGACCGACGACCCGCTGGTGTTCCTGTGTGACGCTCTGAGTCCGCGTCTCGGTGACATCGCCGATGCTGCCGGTGTCGGTTCGGTCCCCGCCGGGCTGTGGCCGGCATGGTCGGCGCCCCAGGTGGACGCAGTGGTCTCGATGGCAGGCGACGCCGCCATGTTCGGCGAGCCGGGGTTGGGAGCGATAACGGTGCCGGTGTTGACTATCGGCGGCACCGCCGATACCGACTCCCCATTCCAGTGGGGAACCCAGCTCACCTACGACCACGTGTCGAGTGACCGCAAGATCGAAGTCGCTCTCGAAGACGCGGCTCACCTCATCTTCGCCGGGGATTGCACCAGCGTCCGTCGCATCCTGAGCCTGGTGTCACTGGGATTCTGTTCGGATTCCAGCTGGGACCGCACCGAAGCCCATGATCTGGTGAAGCATTATGTGTCAGCGTTCCTTCTGTCAGAGCTCAAAGACGACCAGGCGGCCGGGGCAGCCCTGGCGCCGACCCTTCCCGAAGTCGCCGACGTCGGATACCGAGCCGAGGGATACTGAAATGTTGGCGTCATCACGCCTGATGTCGACCGACCTGGGAGTAGACCAGCTGGGCGAGAACGAGGGCCGCCTCGAACAGGTGGAACACCAGTGCAGTCAGATAGAAGGCAGCATCAAGGTCCCGATTGATACCAAGGATGACCAGCAGCAGCGGAACCTGAATCGGGATCTCCAGCAGCCAGAAGAATACGGCAGTCACCGGAGTGGTGCGAGCCTGGGCGGCAGCAAGCCTGCGGTTCTCAGGACGACGCAAGGCAACGACGATGACCGTCCAGTTGAGAACCAGGTAGACGAGGCTGACGACCACCCACAGCCCATGTCCGGTGAGGTCATAGGCGCTGAACGCGACCGGGATCAGCGCGGCCACGACCACCATCAGCCCGATGGTGACCACGGCCCGGATCTGACCGAGCTGGGTTACGTCGATCTCGGCACGTCGGGTGACACTTATCAGCGCGGCGAAGCCGACGAATACACCTGCGATCTCGGCGATCGTCACGAACAGGACAACGTCTTCCACTATTGCCAACCCACATCGGTCGCGGACATGACGGACTACTTCTACACGGTTACGGGTCGATCATGAAGGCCGTCATCCAGAAGAGGGCCGGTACACCAGACCGGCTCGTCCTGGCCGATATGCCACAACCGGTTCCCGAACCGAACGAGGTTCTCGTCCGGATCCATGCGGCCAGCGTCACCCGCGGCGACGTCGTGATGCGCAAGATGCCCCGTCTGCTGGCACGACTCTTCGGGGAGGCGCCGAGATCGATCCCAGGCAACGAGTTCGCCGGCCAGGTCGAGGCCACCGGTGAGAACGTCGTCAACTTCAAAATAGGGGATCGTGTGTTCGGCACGACCAGCGGACTGACTCAGGGGTCCTACGCCGAATACCTCTGTGTGCCCGAGGACGCCATCGTCACCCAAATCCCATCGAACGTCGGTTACGAAGAAGCAGCTCCGATCCCGGTCGGAGCGATGACCGCACTGCACTTTCTGCAAGCCGGAGAGGTCGGTGCAGGCACGAGAGTTCTCATCAACGGTGCCGCGGGAAGCGTGGGAAGCTACGCCGTCCAAATCGCCAAGCAACTGGGCGCCCATGTCACCGGAGTGGCCAGCACGTCCAATGTGGAGCTGGTTGCATCGTTAGGAGCCGACGACGTCGTCGACTACACCAAAGAAGACTTCGCCGAAGGCGATCAGAAGTACGACGTCATCTTCGACGCAGCCGGCAAGACCACAGCCAAGAAGACAGAAGGGGTGCTGGCAGAACCGGGCAGATTCGTCACCACCCAGACACGCCGACGCGAGAACATCGAGGAACTTCGTACCGTCCGGGACATGGTGGCAAGAGGAGCTGTCAAGGCCGTGGTCGACCGGTCCTTCACCCTCGACCAGATATCCGATGCCCACCGGTACGTAGAAGAAGGCCGCAAGCGAGGCAACGTCGTCGTGGTTGTGGCCCACGGCTGAGGAAGTGAGCCAACAGACGGCAGGCAGATAGGACAGAATGAGTCACTCGCGTTTCTAACCGCTACTTCACCTATATGGAGGTCCCACTCATGTCTGAAGTGACGGAGTTGAGAGTTGCACTGACTGTCCAGGACTTCGACGAGGCGGTCGCCTTCTACCGCGATGCGCTCGGCCTGACGCAGCTCGAAGACTGGAGCTCTGACAGTGGCCGGGTCATCCTTCTTGAGGGAGGCAAGGCGACCCTGGAGCTGTTGGACGAGGCACAGGCAGCCGCCGTCGACGAGATCGAGGCGGGCGCCCGTGTCTCGGGAACCGTCAGGCTCGCCCTCGAGGTTGGTGATAGCGAGATGACATCGCGTCGGCTCGTAGCGGCTGGCGCCGAAGAACTGGCGCAACCGGTACTTACCCCGTGGGGAGACCGGAACGCCCGAGTGAAGGCACCGGACGGTCTGCAGCTAACGCTCTTCAGTTCTCAGTAGAGAGGGAAGAACGTGTAACTCATCTCGGTGAGGGGAGGTCTCTGCGCGACACAGATCTCACTGCCGACTGTGTTGCGCTAGGCAGGTCCCCTCGCGCGTCCATCGCGCGAGAGGGTGCGATGCAACGGTCAGAAGGCGAAGTGACGCGAACCGAAATGCACCCTGAGCAGGTATTTCGCGCGTTTCGCCTGCTCAGCGGATATGTTCGCGTTCTCCATGGACGATTGCCACGACTCTCGGACGGCTTGCCACGCCATGCATCGGAGGTCTCAGTCATGTCTGATGTGACCGAGTTGAGAGTTGCGTTGACCGTCAAGGACTTCGACCAGGCCGTCGCTTTCTACCGCGATGCGCTCGCCCTGCCACAGCTGGCTGGGCCAACGCTGGCGAAATGACCGTCGAGGTGGTCGAGTTCGACCGGCCCAAGAGTTGGGCAACCCGCTCGGCCGCCCGTGGGATGGAGGTGCTCTTCGGGGGGACAGTCTCCGAAGAGAACGGCAGAACTCGGTACGTGACACGGATGGAGGTCCGGCCGAGAGCCCTGGCCCGGCTGTACGCACCGCTCGCTGTCCTTGCCATGCGTCGCCAGGACACCACCAACATGCGTCTGATCAAAGAGGCAGTGGAGGCAGGGATTCGACGAAGTAGTTAGTTCGGAGGTTGCCTGATCTCACAGACCAGATCACGAGCCACTCCTCGGCCCATGCGTCGGCCGCTATCTCAGACCTATTCCCGCGATACGAGAAAGACCGTGGTCAGGGTGTTGCTGGTGGGGGGTTGTCACTCGTCCCCAGCTCGCTTCGTGCCACCTCATCGGCTGGGAAATGGGCAGACTTAGGGCGGGCGACCCTTTCGCCTGCATCATTTCGTTGGGCCCAAATCCGCCTCGGAGCCCCGCGAGCAACGTTGTTCTCGACCAGGGGAGACGCAGCTGACGATTTCGGCGGGGGCCTGCCCTTACTTCCAGGGTCTGGGAAATATGAGGAGCGTCCAGCCGGCGAGACTGACGATGAGTCCTAGCCGCCAGACGAGAGACCACGACGTTTCCCAGATCCACAGTCCCGCCATCACCGGCAGGAAGAGCAGCCATACCAGACCCTGTGCCAGCCACGGCAGGTCGCGAACCCACTGCCATGCTGCATCAAGGCTTCCCTGGCTCCATATCAATGCGACGCCAAAGGCGACCCATATGAGGGCGAACACGACGAATAGGATGCCCTTGTCGGCAAGGGCCCCGACACTGTCACCCAGACCGGTCGCCACTTTTTCGATTACTTGCTCCATTCGACTCTTCTCCTTTCCTGTCTCTGCGGATTCCTCTGGTATGTCCAGTTCTGGTCTTGCCGTGCTCACCTTGATTTCCTTTCCGTGACTTCACCTCTGGTCGCGACCATGTAGTGGGCGCCTTTGACCTTTCCAGGGTCCAATGTTCTGTTGACTTGGTGACGAAGGTCCCTATTGGGATCGTGATCGCGTCGGCAGTCTTGGTTCCAAGCAGAGCCGGGCTCGGCCTGAGTGCGACTGGAAGGAGGAAGTCATGTCAACCGTCAAGGAGGCCGCATCAGAGTTCTTGGCCAACAAGCGGATCGCCGTCACCGGGGTATCGAGGAATCCACAGGGGCACGGGAGCAACGTCGTCTACCAGCGGCTCCGTGACCGCGCCTATGAGGTCTTTGCCGTCAACCCCAACGCCGACCAGGTCGAAGGGGACCCCTCCTATCAGGATTTGAAATCGATCCCGGGTGGTGTCGATGCGGTGGTTATCGGGACGAAACCTCAGATTGCTGAGGAAACGATGCGCGAATGCGCCGAGCTGGGTATCAGACATGTGTGGATGCACCGCTCATTCGGAGAGGGGAGTGTCTCGGATGCGGCCACCCAGTACGGGCGAGGCCAGGGGATTTCGGTGATCGACGGGGGCTGTCCCTGCATGTTCGACCCCACCGCTGACGCCGGACACAAGGCGATGCGTTTCATCTTCACCCTCACCGGCAAAGTCCCTCGGATGGTCTGAGACGTCCGAATGCGGCGGGTACCAGGTCCCTTCGACGCCTCGAACCACAATCGCCCCGTGACGCGTGAAGGCGAGAGCTATGAGATTCGTCCTTTCCCGAAGATCCGTCGCGCCTATGTGGACGTCCTACGGGAGGGCCATCGACGTCACATCATTCATGGTCTGGTCGAGGTGGACATCACCAAGGCGAGGGATCTGATCGCCTCCGAGGAGGGAGAGCGGGTCTCGTTCACCGGGTTCATTACCGCCTGTGTGGGCACGGCGGTGGATGATGATCGGATGCTTCATGCGCACCGTTGGGGGCGACGGAAACTGGTCCTGTTCGATGACGTCGACGTCAACATGCAATTGGAGCAGGTTCAGGCTGACGGGACGAGGATTGTGCAGTCGCGGATCATCAGGGCGGTTAATCGGAAGACGGTCAGGGAGATCTCCGCGGAGATAAGGCAAGCCCAGGAGCTCACCAACATGGACCGTCGCCGTTATCGGGGCACACTGTGGTTGGTGAGTCTCCCCCGCATGATTCGTCGACTGGTCTGGCGGCTAATGATGGCACGACCGTGGTGGACGAAACGTTTCGGTGGGACCATCGCGGTGAGTGCAGTTGGCATGTTCGGGACCGAACTTGGGTGGGGGATTCCGATGACACCGACTCCGCTCATGGTGACCGTGGGGGGAATCGGCAAACGACCGGTCCTAAGAGACGGGGAGATCGAGAATCGTGAACACCTGAGCCTCACTATCAGTGTGGATCACGACATCATCGACGGTGCTCCTGCCGCCAGGTTCGTTCAGCGCCTACGCGAACTGATCGAGAGCGGACACGGTCTCGTCGGCTGAGTTGGCTGCTGGACGATTCTGTGACCCGCAGTCATCTCAGGCGAGAAGGTTCGTCATCCGCCGACGAACTCCGTGAGTGGCCATGAGATCAGAATCACCGAGAGCACAAACGCGTCGATGATGAGACCGAGGGCGATCAAAGGTTGGAGATAGGCGGCCAACAGCAGGAAAGAAGCAACCGCGGAAGCAACCCCGACACCGGTCCACCATCCAGCATCGATCAAGAGGCCGATCCCGGTGACAACGAAGCCAGCCATAGCGACAATCGCGAGTGCGGTCCCGACTGCTTTGAGGGTCTGGGCTGAAAGACCGAGGTTGGAGAGAATCAAGGACCGGTCCAGGTGAAAAGGCCATTCAAGAGGCGTCTGCTCTGACGGCGGTTCCGGCACGAAGTACATGACGTGGACCAGGGCATGCCCGATCAGGAAGACACCAAAGAACCACCGGGAGCGAGTGCTGAACCAGAGCGCCAGAGCCAGGAACGGGATGATGGGCAGCAGGGGGTGAGACGATTCAATCTCTGTCCTTTCTGAAGACCACCCCCACTCGTACTGGAGGATTCGGTTGCTCCGTAGAGGAGAACGTCCCACACAAGCACGGTCGAGTGTCACTTGAGGGAGATCTCGGGCCGCTCTCGGATGCTGCCCTGGGCGGCGCTGAAGGGCGTGGATCCGATTCCCAAGAGAACCAGCAGGTTGGTGACGAGTCGACGCGGCTACGGGCCTCTGGAGCGCAAGCCGAGACGTTTGGCGAAGACCACTGCTGCAACCACCAGGACGTTCGGGATGGTTCCCGTTGCCGCATCGGCCCACCACATGACGATCACGGCTTGGGAGACGACGACCCCGGCCACAGCCCACATCCGCCACCACGACCGATGCGCGAGCACCCCTATTCCGGCAACGAGGAGCACAGCGAAGGCGACCAGCCATGCGGTGCCAAGAAAGTCGGCCGCGGCCTGGGTGATGTCGAAGGAGGGTTGGCCGGTGAGCTCTTCGATGTCGAAGATACCCCAGATCTCGAATGGTCCGAGCATGTGGATCAACCCATGTCCGATGAGCAGGATGCCGACGACCCAGCGAGCGAACGTGTTCGTGTCTGGCTTGGTCTCGGTAGCCACTGTTTACTCAGCTTCGATGGTGTCAGCGATACTTTCCGCCCATGCCGTGATTTCGTCCCAATCCCGGAAGTCGCCTTCGGGAGCGCGAACTGCGATCATGATCGCCCTCTCACCAAAGCTGAGCTTGGACTTGTCGATCTTTCCGGCGAATACTCGATGCCCCCGAGCCGAGGTCGCCTCCATGATCTCCGAGACGTCGACTGGGTCCTCGTCGGGTTTGGGTGGATCTCCGAGCGGTCCGCTGGAGAACAGCCACAGGTCAGGTGAGGGGGTGGCGGCGACTCGCTGGGCGAGATCCTTGGCCGAGTCGGTCCAGCGTCCGGCGTAGACCGCGCTGCCAAGGACTACCGCCTGGTAGCCGATGAGGTTGGCCACCTCTTCTGGTTTGGCCACAGTGACGTCGAGATCCCGTCTGGCGAGGGTTTCCCCGATGAAGTCGGCAATCTCGGCTGTGGCGCCGTGTTTGGAGCCTGCCGAGACCAGGACCTTGACTGTCATGAGGTCACCTCCTCTGTGATTCGCACCATCTCTGCGATGGGAAGCAGGTCTACTCCGAACCGGGCCGCCGACTCCGCCGGATCACCGCTGGCGACGCTGTCGGAGAGGAGCACGTCGACCAGGGCGGGTGTCAGTTGTGGTGTAAACCAGGCGAGCAGCTTGGCGACCAGAGACGGGAGATGTCTGATGGTGACCACTCCCTGGTTGATCGACTGGATGAATTCGCCGACAGTGAAGATCTCGGATCCGCTCACTTCGAAGGTGCCGGTGGGTGTCGATGGGTCCAGGGCGGCTGCGGCCAGCAGTCCGGTGAGATCGTCGACATGGATCGGCGCCATCTTCTGGGAGCCGTCACCGACAACCGACACCGTCCCACCCGACTCGCTCTGGTAGCTGGCGAAGCTGGGCCCGATGTCATCTGGATCTCCGTAGATGAAGGTGGACCGGAAAACGACGCTGGGAACACCGCTCTGTTGGATCAGCTGCTCGGCTTGGCCCTTGGTTCGCAGATACTCGTTGTTCGAGTTTGGGTCGGCTCCGACATAGGAGAGGAATACGGTTCGCTGCACCGAACTCCCGGAGACGGCGGCCAGTACCCGCTCTGTGGTTTCAATATTGGCTGCTTGGTAGCTGTTGGGTCGCCTTGGCTGCAGGGTCCCTGCCAGATGGATAACTGCGTCGGCATCGGTGATGGCGGACGTCCAGTCATCAGACCGGCTCAATGTCCTGATCGGATTGGACAAGTTGGCGAGCCGACCCTGTAGAGCCAGACCCACGTGGCCGTCGGCTCCAGAGATCGCCACCGGACCGGTCAGCCAGTTCGCTGTGTTCATATGTGTTACCTCCTTCAGTGGTCAGTGTCTCCCCTACAGGTCGGTTGCCGGTAGGGACCTTTGCCCCCGATCACCCCCGACAAACGGCACCCAACGCCAGCGGACCCAACCCGCCGGTCAAGGCTCGGTGGACCGGCAGCATCTGGGTCATCATGTCGACGGAGGCACGCTGAGATCATCCGCTCCACGATGAAGGTGTGGTCGCCAAGGTACGACCCGGCGGCCAACAGTTGCCTCACTCGCGGGTGTCGCACCCGATGGTTGCCTTACTCAGGCGCCGGCGGGAGGCGCTTGTCCTGCCGATGTGTGACGTTTGGCACTGTCCAACCGTGGGCTGTAGTCGGACCATTGATGTGTAGTGCGAATGGAGATGACATGTCACCGATGAACCGGCCGAAGCTGGTGGTCCTGGGAGGAGCCTTGGTCCTCGCCTTGCTCTTGTTGGAAGTGTTCGACGGCTGGGCCTACGTGCTTGTCGTCTCGGTTGGGATGTTCTCGGTCGGGTTGATCTTGCGTCTGGTCTCCCGAGAGTTCCGCTTGGTCTGGTGGCGTCCCGACCGTAAGGACCTGGTCGTCATCGCCGTCTTGTATCTGGCGGTGGTGGGGGCCAATCGGCTCGCCTTTGTCGGTTTCACCACCGACAACATGCTGGGCTTGTTCCTCAGCTACGCGGTGGTCGGGTTGCTCCTGTTAGGGGTGGTTGGCCCTGTGGTGTACACCGTGTGGTGGCGTTCTCGCCCGCTCCGGTCGCTCGGAGTGGGGCTTCATGAATGGCGACCCACTGTGCTCTTGGGCCTGGTGTTCGCCGCGGTTCAGTTCTCGCTGACCCTCTGGGGCTACGGGCTGCCGGAACCGGTCGACTGGATCCCGCTGCTGCTCCTGTCCCTCACCGTCGGCATGTTCGAGTCGATCTTCTTCCGGGGGTTCATCCAGAACCGGCTGGAGGAGTCGTTCGGTCCGGTAGCCGGAATCGGGTCGGCAGCCGTCCTCTACGGTCTTTACCACTTCGGGTATGGGATGGGAGCCGGCGAGATCGTGTTTCTCACCGGCCTCGGTGTGGTCTATGCCGTGGCCTTCGCCACTACGAGGAACATCCTCGTCCTGTGGCCCTTGCTCACCCCACTGGGCAGCCTGTTCAACAATCTCGAGGCAGGGGACATCGAACTGCCGTGGGCGTCGATGGCCGGGTTCGGGCAGGTGTTGATTGCCATGGGAGTGGTCTTGTGGCTCGCTCACCGTCACGTAGCGAGAAGGGACGGGTCGATGCCAATCGTCGAACCTATTGAGAAACCGACAGGCACCGGCCCGGGTGACAGCGCTCTGGTCGGGACGACGACAAGGAGGTAATACAAGTGCAGACTACGCAACAGACAATTCCGCAGACAGACACCGATCTGAGGGAAGAGGCGGTGAAGAGGCTCAACAAGAAGCGCGAGTTCAACGCTCACTTGGTCGCCTACGTCTTGATCAATGTGGTCGTCTGGGCGATCTGGGGTGTGATCTTCGCCGCATCGGGCGTGTGGTTCCCATGGCCTGCGTTTGTCACGTTGGGCTGGGGGATCGGCGTGGCGTTCCACGCCTGGGACGTCTATGGACGCAAGCCCATCACCGAGGAGGAGATCCTCGAAGAAGAAGCTCGCCTGCGACGCTGAAGATCGCCACCTCTGCCCTCGTAGCCGGAAGCATCATCGGTGGCATAGCGTCCTTGGGGATGATCAGAGGCCACCATGCTGCCCCAGTCGCGCTGCTGACGACAGATCAATGATGCAGCAGCTTGCCCCTAGGGACCAATGGTGGATGGTGACCGCCGGGTATCTCTTCTACGTGGCGGTCCTGTCGGCCGGCTACTACTACAACCTGACTTTCGTCCAACTGGGCATCATCGACCTCGGGACCAGGCTGGTGGGTTTGACTGCCAGCCAGGTATCCGGGGCGATGGCCGGGTTCGCTGTGGCGGCCCTGGTGGTGGCGGTGGTTACGGGTCGGATGATGGATCGGGTGGGATGGAGTTCGGATCTGCGCGTGAAGCTGCGGATCCTGTTCTTCGTGGTCGTCGGCCAGACTCTGCTGACTGTCACCGCTCCTCTGGTTGGGACGCCGGTTCAATTCTTTGTTTGGGTGTTGGTGTGTTCGGTCACGCTTGGGGTGGGTATGCCGGTGACATTCAGTCTGATGATCGATCTCATCCCGATTCGGCATCGAGGAGGGATTGCTGCTGTGGTGGCTGGCTTGGCATTTTTCGCCGCCGCCGTCTATCCGTTGCAGTGGCGGCTCGTGGAATTCGCCCGGGTCATGTGTGCACTGATGGTCCCGGCGGTTGTGGTGATGGCGGTGCTTGCTTTCCGTCGTCTCCGCATGGTCGAGGTGTGGTCTTGCCAGCATGAACGATTCGGAGTAGGCCGGTTCGTCCGTGGCGCGGATCCCGGCACCTTCCGATTCGTGTTCTGGATCTCGGTTGTGCTCATGTTCTCGGTGTTCTTCATCGACAGCCTCGGTTTTCTACGGATCATCGACACCCCGGTATTCATCTACACCTCATGGCAGTCCCCGGAACTCGGAGTCCGGTTGTTCATCGGGGCGAGCCATGTGCTGGGTGCAGCAATGGCTGGGGTCTTATACACGGTGTTCGGCCGTCGCTGGCTGTTCCTCTGGATCCTCGGGTTGTTCGCCTTCACCCATCTCCTCTACACCTTCCAACTCGGGACCGCTCCATCGGGAATCGACCCTCCGCTGTCCCTACCGTTCTTCTACGTGTTGGCGGTCAGCTTCTACACCACTCTCAACTTCGCTCTCTGGCCCGACCTGTCCACCCCGGCCAACATCGGTATCCGCACCGGGCTGGGGGTGGGAATCGCCGGCTGGCTGGCATCCTTCCTATCCACCTCACTTGCCCTCTACTCGCGTGATATCGGCTTGTCGCTTCTCGAGCATTTGAGATACGTCAACGCCCTGGCTCTGCTTTTGGCAGTGGGCTATCCAGTGGCCCTCTATCTCCGGCGGATGCGAGCGTTGGCCAACCTTCGGGAGGCCTCATGAGTCTCTCCTTGATCCCGCTGCTGATTGCCGCCCTGTTCCTGGCGTCGGGTGAGCCAGAGGTGGAAACCGTCCAGCTGATCCTGTCCAGGGACCACCAGGTCACCGAGCATGAAGGGGCTCTCATCGTTGGGGATGCCACGGTCACCATTCCCCCTGGGGCGAGGGTGCCGGGTCCGGTCTACGTAATCGGCGGCGAGCTTCGGGTCGCCGGGGAGGTCGCCGGTGATGTGACTCAACTTGCTGGGACCGTGAGTGTCGAAGCGGGAGCCGTGATCGCAGGCGAGCTGCAGCATGTGGCGGGAACACTCAGCATCGACAGTGCCACAGAGATCGGCCGGAGGACCTCCCTCGACCTGACCGGCTCGGGGACTGCCGCTCCTGGATCCGGGCTCCTACCCGGAATGTCACTTGCTCTCCTCCTGGCGGGTGTCGGCTACCTGCTTGCCCGGAGAAAACCCAACGCCCTGGCCAACGTCTCCACCGCAGTCCGGGCACATCCGGTGGTCACTCTCACCGTGGGGACCCTGGCTTTCCTCACCGCGATCTCGACTCTGGTGTTCATGGCGTTCACCCTGGTCTTGATTCCGGTAACCATCCTCGGGCTCATCGTCGGTGTCCTCACCCTGGGCTACGGACTGGTCGGCTGGGGCCATCTCGTCGGCACTTTCCTGCCTATTCATCGCCGCGGCCTGGCTACTGCTCTCGGTGTCGTGGTTCTGATGGCCGTACTGAGCCTCGTCAGCCTTGTCGCCGTGGTCGGTGATCTGGTGGTTGCCGCACTGATCCTGAGCGGCATGGGCGCGGTTCTGGTGACCTACTACGGCGTCGCCCCGTTCCGACCCGAACCGCTGCCTGACTGACCGCCTCCGGGACCTTCGAGCTACTGGAAAGGGACGTTCGTCCCTAGAGACAACCACGGCCGGTTACCCACCATGGAGGTGTTGATGCAATAGGAGGTGTCTGGCTATGTCAAAGACCTCGCGGTGGCTCGCCGACGGCTTGTTCGTCCTCGCCGCGGGACTCGTCGCCAACACCCTGCTGGGCCCGCTGTTCACCGGGACGATCCAATACCACTACGGGGAGACGCTCACCAACCAGGGGATCGCCGTCGACGCGGTCGCCGTGTTTGCTGCAGTGCCGATCGCGGTCGCTGCGGCCCTGTTGAGCCTGAGAGGACATGTGGCGGGCCCGGTCCTCGCATTCATCCCCGCCACGTTCACCGCTTACATGGCGCCCCAGTATCTGGTCGGCCCCGATTATCTGGGGTTGGCAGGCAACAACGAACAGTTCTTTGTTCTCCATTTGGGGCTGCTGATCCTTTCGGTGACGCTGATCCTCACCGCATGGGCGAGTATCGACCGGAACCGGCTGTTGCCGGCGACACGGCGTTCCGATGTCAGACGCAGTTGGACACTGCTGGGCGTCGCCGGGTTTATCGCCCTGGGCCGGTGGATGCCTTCCATTCTGGATCTGATGA
>Ga0299913_10000380_pt1 | contig 27217 bp, 32 predicted proteins | sample RVTome_9_FD_201360 | JGI IMG/M metagenome (GOLD analysis project Ga0299913, IMG submission 201360) | Soil microbial communities from uranium-contaminated site in the Upper Colorado River Basin, Wyoming, United States - RVT155D38 (version 2) ... | reverse complement strand
GCCGCGGGCTCCCGCCGGCCCTGGCCGAGCGGCAGGCGCAAGCCCGGGGCCACGCCGGCGTCGACGCGCCCCCTTGGGGGACGAAGTCCCCCTGATTCGAGCCTACCGACGATTTCCGCGCATCTGGTGCGCGGAAGCGTGCCGGAAGCGTCTCAGTCGCCGTGGACGAGCGCCCGCGCGAAGTCCTGCGGGTCGAAGGGCTGCAGGTCGTCGAGCGTCTCCCCCACGCCGACGAGCTTCACCGGCAGGCCGAGCTCGTGCGCGACGGCCACCGCGACGCCCCCCTTGGCCGTGCCGTCGAGCTTCGTCAGCGCGACCCCGGTGAGGCCGACCGCCTCGTCGAAGAGCTTCGCCTGGCGGAGGCCGTTCTGGCCGGTCGTCGCGTCGAGGACGAGCAGCGTCTCGTGCGGGGCGCCGTCGAGGCGCTGCGCGATCACGCGGCGGACCTTCGCGAGCTCCTCCATCAGGTTCGTCTGCGTGTGGAGACGTCCGGCCGTGTCGACGACCACGACGTCGCGGCTGCGCGCCTCCGCGGCCGAGATGGCGTCGAACGCCACGGCGGCCGGGTCGGCGCCTTTCTGGGAGCCGACGAAGTCGGCGCCGGCGCGGCCGGCCCAGATCTCCAGCTGCTCCTCGGCGGCCGCCCGGAAGGTGTCGGCCGCGGCCAGCACGACGGAGCGCCCCGACTCGTGCAGGCGGTAGGCGAGCTTGCCGATCGTCGTCGTCTTGCCGGTCCCGTTGACGCCGACGACGAGGACGACGGACGGCGGCCCGTCCAGCGCCAGCCTCTCCTGGCCCTCGACGGTGACGAGGTCGCCGACGACCTCCTCCAGCCCCTCCACGAGCTCCTCCTGGCTCGCCGGCTCGCGCTCCTCGAGGCGCTGCACGATCTCGACCGTCGCCGGGACGCCGCAGTCGGCCGCGATGAGCGCCTCCTCGATGCGCTCCCAGGCCTCGTCGTCGCCGGGGTCGAAGAGGAGGTCGCGGGTGAGCGCCTGCCGGCTTGCCGAGAGCGAGTCGCGGAGGCGGCCGAGCCAGCCGCGGCGCGTGCCCTCGTCCTCGACCGGGGCGTCCTCCTGGTCGCCGAGGAACTCCGCCCAGGTACGGCTCACGCCGAGAGGGCCTCGGCCTGCGCCGCGGCCGGCAGCCGCTTCGAGACGACCTGCGAGATCCCGTCGGCCCCCATGGTCACGCCGTAGAGGATATCCGCGGCCTCGATCGTCCTCTTCTGGTGGGTGACGACGATGAACTGCGCCCGGCCGGAGAAGCGGCGGAGCAGGTCGGTGAAGCGGCCGATGTTGGCGTCGTCGAGCGCGGCCTCGACCTCGTCGAGGAGGTAGAACGGGCACGGCCGCGCGAGGAAGAGCGCGAAGAGGAAGGAGATCGCCCCGAGCGCCTTCTCGCCGCCGGAGAGGAGCGAGAGCCGGGTGATGCGCTTGCCGGCAGGCTGCAGCTCGATCTCGATGCCGGGCTCGCCCCCGTCCTCGTCCGCGACCCTGACGATCCGGCCGCGGCCGCCGGGGAAGAGCGTGCCGGCGACCTCCTCGAAGTGCCGCTCCACCTCGGAGAGCGTCTCTTCGAAGCGCCGCTCGACGGTCTCGGCGAGCTCGTCGCGGAGCGTCTCGAGCTCCGTGAGCGAGCGCTCCAGGTCCTCGCGCTGCTCCGTGAGCTCTTCGAGGCGAGCCTTCTCCCGCGCGTGCTCCTCGGCGGCGAGCGGGTTCACCTGGCCGAGCGCCTCGCGACGGCGCTCCAGGCGCGCGAGCTGGACGCGGAGCTCGTCCGCCTCGTCGTCGGAGAGGGCCTCGCCCTCGGCGTCCTCGGGGAGCCGGCGCAGAACCTCCTCCCGCTCGGCCTCGAGGCGCGCGCGCTCGATGCCGACGGCGGAGAGCCGCTCGGCCGCTTCGGAGGCGGCCCGCCGCAGCTCGGCCTCGAGCCCGCCCAGGCGCCGCAGCTCCTCGCCGAGCTCGCCGGCTCGGCTCCCGCCCGCGTCGACCCTGGCCCTGAGCGGCGGCTCCAGCCGCGCTCCCCGCGCCGCCGCAGCACCCAGCGAGGCCGCCGCGCGCTCGGCCAGCTCCGCAAGCGCGCGCAGGGCGTCCTCCCGGCTCGTGGCCTCTGGCTCCGGCGCCGCCGCCTCGGACCCCGCCGCGAACCAGCTCTCCCCGCCGGAGAGCGCGACGAGCGCGTCGCGCCGCTCGGCCTGCGCCCGCTGCAGCCGGGAGACCGCCTCGGCCAGCTCGACGCGCTCGGGCGCCCACGCCGCTGCCGCCGTCAGCGCCCGCTCGTAGCTCGGCGGCTTCGGCGGAGTCGGAAGCCGGGGGCGGTCGGCGTCGGCGCGCAGCGCGGCCGCGGTCTCCTCGGCGCGCTCGCGCCGCAGCTCGAGCCGCTCGACGGCGCTCCGGAGCCGGTAGAGCGCTGCGGTCGCCCCCTCGTGCCGGCCGGCCGCCTCGGCCAGGCCTTCCTCGGCCTTGCGCCGCTCGGCGAGGACGCCTTCCAGCCGCTCGTCGCGGCGGCGCCGCTCCTGCGTCGCCTCCGTCAGGCGCTCGTCCACCTCGGCGAGCCGCCGATCGATCGACTCGAGCTCGGCCGAGGCCAGGCGCGTCTTCAGGCCCTCGATCTCGACGCCGAGCTTCTCGGCGCGCTCGGCCGCGCTCGCCTGCAGGGCGAGAGGCCGCAGGCGCTTGCGCACCTCGTCCTCGAGGTCGCGCGCCCGCTCGACCTGCGTCTGCACCCGGGCGAGCTTCAGCTCGGCTCGGTGGCGCCGCCGCTTGAACTTGCCCAGGCCGGCGGCCTCCTCGACGAGCGCGCGCCGCTCCTCCGGCTTGGAGACGAGGATCTCCTCGACGCGGCCCTGGGAGATGATCGAGTGCCGCTCGCCCGCGAGGCCGATGTCGGCGAGGAGCTCGACGACGTCGGTGCGCCGCACACGCGCCCGGTTGACGAGGTACTCGCCCTCGCCGTCGCGGTGCGTGCGCCGGACGACCGAGAGCTCGGCGACGTCGAGCGGCCCGTCGCCCTCCTCGTTGTCGAAGAGAAGCTCGACCTCGCACCACCCCGCCGCCGGTCGCTCCTTCGAGCCGGCGTAGAGCACGTCGTCGGGCTTCTCCGCGCGCAGCTCGTGCGGGCTCAGGCTGCCGGCGGCCCAGACGATCGCGTCGGCGATGTTCGACTTGCCGGAGCCGTTCGGCCCCACGACCACGGCCACGCCCGGCTCGAGGCGAACCTCCACCGGATCCGGGAACGACTTGAAGCCGCGGATCTTGACCGCCCGCAGGTGCAAGGCGCCAAGTCTGACGACTCCGACGGACGCCGCGTCAGGCTTCTGCGCGAAGCTCCAGGCAGGCCACGCCGCGGAAGTCGACCCAGATGCGGCCCCCGGCCTGCACGACCCGCAGGAGCACCGCTTCGCAGCTCGGGCAGCGCGCCACCGCGCCGGGTGCCTGCATGTACACGGCGACCGCGCCGATCTCGTTGACGGCGCCGCACGAGGCGCACGTCGACCGGGCCACCGTGACCTCGCCGACGAGCACCTCGCCGAGGAGGCCGCCGAGGGCATTGCCGTCGAGCTTCAGGTCTGCCGTCTCCATCGCCTCACGCTCCACTGGGGCCGAACCGCTCGGTGCGCACCCGGCCCGGTTCGTAGCCTAGGGCGACCAGGCCGTCGGCCGCCACCTCGACGAAGCGCGTCGGACCGCACACGAACGCCGTCGCCCCCGCCTCGCCGCTGCCGAGGACCTCGGCGAGCATCTCCGGGTCGATCCGGCGCGCGTAGCCGCCCCAGCCCTCCGGCTGCTCCCGCGTCAGCGTGTGGGCGACCCGGAGCGCGGGGTCGGCCGCCGCCAGCCGGTCGAGCTCCTCGCGGTAGATGACGTCGCCGAGCGTCCGGGACGAGTAGAGGAGCGTGGCCGGCGTCTCGAGCCGCGCCGCGGCCCGGTGGCGCAGCATGGCCATGAGCGGGACGACGCCGGAGCCGCCGGCGACGAGGTGGAGCGGCTCGCCGCCGGCGCCGTCCCACACGAAGTAGCCGCCGATCGGGCCGCGCAGCTCGATGAACTCGCCGGGGCGCAGCTCCTCCGTGAGGAAGGGCGAGACCTCGCCGTCCTCGAGCTCCTCCACGGTGAGCACGATGCGCTCGCGGTCCTCGGGCGCCGCGAGCGAGTAGCTCCGCTGCGCCTGGTAGCCGTCCTCCGCCGTCAGGCGCACGTCGACGTGCTGGCCCGGTCGGTGGCCGGCCCAGCCGGGGACGTCGAGGACGAGGCTCGTCACGCGCGGCGTCTCCGGCACGAGCTCCACGAGCTCGGCGAGAAGCCAGCGTAGGGGCGCGAGCGTCCCTAATCTCCCCAGTACCGCTGCTCCCGCCACGGGTCTCCGTAGAGGTGGTAGCCGAGGGACTCCCAGAATCCGGGCTCGTCCTCGTCCATGAGCCGCAGGCCGCGCACCCACTTGGCGCTCTTCCAGAAGTAGAGGTGGGGCACGAGCAGCCGCGCCGGGCCGCCGTGCTCGGGGTCGAGGAGCTCGCCGTCGTAGCCGAAGGCCACCCACGCCTTGCCGCCGGTGACGTCCTCGAGCGGGAGGTTCGTCGTGTAGCCGCCGTCGCTCCAGGCCGTGACGTAGCCGGCGTCCGTCTCGATCCCGTCCAGGAGCGTGTCGACCGAGACGCCCTCCCACTCGGTGTCGAGCTTCGACCACTTCGTGACGCAGTGGATGTCCTTCGTGATCGTCTCGCTCGGAAGCGCCCGGAGCTCCTCCCAGCTCCAGCGCGCGAGTTCCTCGCCGCCCTCCGCGATCGTGAAGCTCCAGGTCTCCAGGGGCGTGTGCGGCGTCGGTCCGGCGGAGAGCACGGGGAAGTCGTGGGTTTCGTACTGGCCGGGCGGGATGCGCCCGCTCTCGTCGGTCTCGTGCTTGCCGCGGAAGCCGCGGGTGATGAAGGCCATGCTCGTCCTCCCGCTCGTTGTCGCGATCGTAGTCGCTGTGAGGCCGCCCGGCGTTACAGCCGCTCGACGCCGTCGCCGCGGCCGACGAGAACGTCGGAGACCAGCCCGGGCGGGAAGAGACCGTGCTCCACGACCCCCGGGGTCGCGGCGAGGCGCGCGGCCAGCTCCACCGGGTAGTCCACCGGGCCGAGGTAGTCGGCGATCAGCCCTCCGTCGGGGCTCGGCGGCACGTCGCGGAGCTCGGCCGAGCCGACCCGCGCGAGCGTCGCGCGCACGCCGTAGGAGAGGAGCTCCAGCGGAACCGGCGGGCCGAGGGCCTCGACGAGCTTGTCGGACGAGACGATGACGACGAACCGGTCGGCGGCCGCCGCGACGATCTTCTCCCGCGTGAGCGCCGCCCCGCCTCCCTTCACCAGCCAGCGGTCGGGCGCCACCTGGTCGGCGCCGTCCACGGCCAGATCGAGCCGGTCGAGCTCGTCGAAGGGCTCGACGGCGAGCCCGAGCTCCCGCGCGGCGGTCTCGGTCTGGAGCGAGGTGGCGACGCAGCGGAGGCGAAGGCCCCGCCGCGCCAGCGCCGGTAGGAGGTGCGCGACCGTGGAGCCCGTGCCCAGGCCGACGCGCATCCCGTCCTCGACGAGCTCGGCGGCCGCCTCGGCTGCGAGGCGCTTCTCCTCGTCGGCGCTCATGCCGGTCAGCGTAGGATCCCGGGAGGATGTCCTCCGAGGCCGAGCTCGCAGGCAGGGTCGCGCTCGTCACGGGCGGCGGGCGCGGGATCGGGCGCGGGATCGCGCTCGAGCTGGCGCAGGCCGGCGCCCGGGTGGCCGTCGCTGCGCGCACGCGGGAGCAGGTCGAGGCGACCGCCGCCGAGGTCGGCGGGATCGCGATCGCGGCTGACGTCTCGAAGCGCGCCGACGTCGAGCGCATGGTCGCCGGGGCCGAGCGGGAGCTCGGGCCGCTCGACGTCCTCGTCAACAACGCGGGCATCGCGCTCTGGGAGGAGAAGGCCTGGGAAGTCGACCCCGAGGAGTGGTGGCACGTCCTCGAGGTCAACACGCTCGGCGTCTATCTCTGCTGCCGGGCTGCGATCCCGGGAATGATCGAGCGCGGCGGCGGCCGCATCGTCAACGTGGCGAGCGGCGCCGCATACCTGCCCGGCAGCACCTCGACGGCCTACAGCGCGAGCAAGGCGGCGGTGCACCGCTTCAGCGAGACGCTCGCCAACCAGCTCGAGCCCTACGGGATCCCCGTCTTCTCGATCAGCCCGGGGCTCGTGCGCACGGAGCTGATCGGCGGCCACTTCGGCGACGACGCTCCCTGGACGCCGCCCGAGCTGGCCCCGCGCCTCGTCCGCGCGTTGGCCACGGGACGCCTCGACAGGCTCTCCGGCCGCTACCTCCACGCCGAGCACGACGACATCGACGACGTCGCGCAGCGCGCCCAGGAGATCGTGGAGGAGGACCTGAACGCGATCCGCCTACGCCGCTGATGCCGACGTTCAGGGCGGGCATCGATCTCGGCGCGACGAAGATCCAGGCCGTCGTCGTCGGCCCCGACCACGCCGTCGTCGGCCAGGCCCGCCACCCGACGCCCACCGAGGGCGGCCCGCCCGACGTCGCGGCGAGGATCGCTGACGCCGTGCGGGAGGCCGCGGAGTCGGCGGGCGTCGCGGTCGAGGAGCTCGGCGGCGTCGGGGTCGGGTCGCCAGGGGCAGTCGACCAGGAGGCCGGCACCGTCGCCTCGGCCCGCAACCTGCCGAACTGGGAGGAGCCGTTCCCGCTCGCGGCAACGCTCACCGAGGCGCTCGGCGCGCCGGTGCGCATCGACAACGACGTCCAGGTGGCCGTCCTGGGCGAGCTGGAGCTGGGCGCCGGAAAGCCGTACTCCTCCTTCCTGGGCGTCTGGTGGGGCACGGGCGTCGGCGGCGGGATCGTGCTCGACCGGACGCTCTGGCTGGGCCGAGGCGCGGCCGGCGAGATCGGCCACATGGTCGTCAAGCGGGGCGGAGCGCGCTGCCCCTGCGGCCGGCGCGGCTGCCTCGAGGCCTACGCGGGCCGCGGCGCCATGGAAGCCAAGGCGCGGGAGCTCCACGACCGCGGTCACAAGACCGTGCTCTTCGACCTGATGAAGAAGCGCGGGCGCAACCGCCTCACGAGCGGCGTCTGGGCGGCAGCGCTCGACAAGGACGACCACATGGCGGAGCAGCTCGTCCACCGGGCGGTCGCCGCGCTCGGCGCCGGCATCGCCTCGGCCGTGAACCTCCTCGACGTCGAGGCGGTCGTGATCGGCGGCGGCCTCGGGACGCGCCTCGGCGAGCCGTACGTCGAGAAGATCGCGGCGGCGATGCAGCCGCACCTCTTCGTGGACTCGCGCCCTCCCGACATGCTGCCGGCCGCCCTCGGCGACCTCGGCGGCGCGATCGGCGCCGCGCTCCTGGTCGAGCCCTAGCCCTGGTCGCCGGCGAGGGCTTCGAGCGCCTCGCGGGCGGCGATCTGCTCGGCCGCCTTCTTGGAGGCTCCCTGCCCCGTGCCGAGCGTCTCACCGTCGATCGTCGCCGCGCAGGTGAAGCTCCGGTCGTGCGGCGGCCCCTCGACCGTCACGACCGTGTACGTGACGGAGAGGCCGCGGCGCGCCAGCTCCTCCTGGAGCTCGGTCTTGTAGTCCACGTGGCCCTCGAGCGCGTAGTCGATGCGCTCCTGGAAGGCCTCCACGATGGGCACGCGGATCGGCTCGAAGCCGTGCTCGAGGTAGAGCGCGCCGAGGCAGGCCTCCACGAGCGCGGCCAGCACGTTGCGGTTGGCGGCGAGGCGCAGCAGCTCGTCGCCGTCGACCGGCCCCGCGTAGCCGGCGAAGAGCTCGCCCAGCCCCAGCCGCTTGCCGACGATCGCGCAGCTGTGGCGCGAGACGACGTGAGCGCGGATCTTGGCGAGGCGCCCCTCCGCCTCGTCGGGGAAGCGGTCGTAGAGCTCCTCGGCGATGGCCAGGCCGAGGACGCTGTCACCGAGGAACTCGAGCCGCTCGTAGGAGTCCGCCCGGCTGGGCGCCCAGGAGGCGTGCGTGAAGGCGTGGCGGAGACGCTCGTCCGGGAGCGCCTTGATCAATGCGAGGAGGTCGCCCCCCTCCCCGCGTCTACTGGTGGGTCGAGATGTAGTCGACGGCCTGCCCGACGGTCTGGATCTGCTGGGCGTCCTCGTCCGAGATCTTGATCCCGAACTGATCCTCGAGCTCCATGATCAGCTCGACCAGGTCCAGCGAGTCGGCGTCGAGATCGTCCTGGAACGAGGCTCCCTCCGTGATCTCGCTCTCCTCGATCCCGAGCTGCTCGACAAGAACGTCCTTCACCCGCTCGGCGATCTCTTCGCGCGAAGCTGCCATCTCGGTCTTCTCCTGCCTTTCTCTCTTGGACACCCAGCGTGAACGGCGCCGGATGCTACCACGCCCGGGCCGCGCGTTCAGCGCCCACGCGGGCGCCGAGGCGCTCGGCGACCAGGTCGACCACGCCTCCGCGCACGCCGCGGGCCGCGTAGCGGACGGCGTTGGCGACGGCCGTCGCCGAGGAGTTGCCGTGCGCGATGACGACGAGACCGCGCAGGCCGAGCAGGTAGGCGCCGCCGTAGGTGTCCGGGTCGAGGCGCGTCCGCAGCGCCCGCGCGGCTGGACGGATGAGCAGCCCACCGAGCTTGCCGCGGGCAGAGCCGGTGATCTCGTCGCGGAAGGCCTGGATCGTGGTCTGGATCGTTCCCTCGAGCAGCTTCAGCGCCATGTTCCCGGTGAAGCCGTCGCAGACGACGACGTCCGCTGCCTTGCGGAGCAGCTCCCGCCCCTCGACGTTGCCCGCAAAACGCAGCCCGGAGGCGGCCGCCAGCTCGGCGTGGGCCTCGCGGACCAGCCTGTTTCCCTTCTCCGGCTCCTCGCCGATGGAGAGGAGCGCCACCCTCGGGTCTCCGAGGCCGACGATCTCCTCGGCGAAGACGGCGCCCATGTGCGCGAACTGGACGAGGTGCTCGGGCCGCGCGTCGGCGTTGGCGCCCGCGTCGATCAGGATCGACGGCCCCCCGAGGGAAGGGATCGGGACGGCGATCGCGGGCCGGTGGACGTCGGGCAGGCGGCGGATCTCCAGGAGGCCGGCGGCGAGCATCGCACCGGTGTTCCCGGCGCCGACGACCGCGTCCGCCGTCCCCTCGTGGACGGCGCGGAAGGCGAGGAAGAGCGAGCTCTCGCGCTTCTCCCGCACGGCGTCCGAGGGCTTCTCGTCCATGGCGACGACCTGCTCGGCATGGACGATCTCCAGGCCGCCGGCGAGCGGCTCGAGCGCCTCGCGCGGCCCGAAGAGGATGGGAACGACCTCGTCGGAGGCCGCCGCGAGCGCGCCGGCGACGATCTCCTGCGGCGCCCGATCGCCGCCCATGGCGTCGACGGCGACCCGGACGGGCGTCATCGGCTCACGCCGCTACGGAGCGGTCGTGCGGAGCGGCTCGACCTCGCGGCCCCGATAGGTGCCGCAGGTCGGGCAGACGTGGTGAGGCCGCTTCGGCTGGTGGCACTGCGGGCACTCGACGAGCGCCGGGATCGACGCCTTGTGATTGGCCCGGCGCTTGTCGCGGCGCGACTTGGAGGTCTTTCGCTTCGGAACGGCCATCGCGGCGGCTGAGTATAGCGGCAGCAGATACTCAGAGGCGGTCGCGCAGGTCGGAGAGGGCGGCCCAGCGCGGGTCGACGGCCTCGCCCTCGTGCTCGTGCGGCTCGCGGTTCAGGTCCTTGCCGCAGACCGGGCAGAGGCCGGCGCAGTCCTCCCGGCAGAGGATCTTGTCCGGGAGCGCGAGCGCGACGGCGTCGTGCGCCCACGCGGAGAGGTCGAGCCGGTTGTCCGCGACGTACGGCGTGGTCAGCTCGTCCGACTCGCCCGGGCTCGTCGCCTGGTACTCGCGCGCAGCCACCTCGACGTCGAGGCCGGCGTCGGCGAGGCAGCGCATGCACGGCCCGAGGATCCGCGTGGCGAGCTCGAGCTCCAGCACGAGGCCCGAGCTGGTCTGCGTGAGCGTCAGCACGGCCTCGGGCCGCTCCGGCACGGGCACGTAGCGCTGCCCGCCCAGCTCGAGCGGCTCGAGCTCGACCTCGAGGGCGTCCCGGAACTGCTCCCCGGGGCGCAGCCTGACGTTGCGAAGGTTGAAGGTGGTCACGCGCTCACCGTAGCGAAGGTAACTCGAAGTTCCTCGAACCCCTTCCGGAATGACGCCTCGTCGCCGGGGTGCGCTGGGCGAGTGCGAGGCAAGGACGCAGGGCGCGTTCGTAGCCGGAGGCTACGGGCGCAACCGAGGACGCCGCATCGTGCCGGCCGGCGCGGCCCGGCGGCACAGGGCTTCGTTTCGGAAGGGGTTCGGGCTAAACGGCGGTCTGGTCGTCCGCGAGGTCGGCGACGACCGACTCCTGCGAGCGCTCGTGGAGCCGCTCGCGGCCCCGGCGCACGGCGCCGAGGAACTTGTCCAGGTTGACCTCGAGCGTGGACAGGATCGAGTCCGCCCAGTCCTCCATCTCGAGACGCGTCTCGCGCGCCTGGCGGCGGGACTCCTCCACGATCTCGGAGGCCTGGCGCTCGGCCAGCTTGACGATCTCGGTCTGCGACGCCTCGCGCACCGCCTGCTCGCGGGCCTCGCCGAGGATGCGATCGGCCTCGCGCTTGGCCTCGGCCAGCATCTCCTGGCGCTCCTTCACGATCCAGCGCGCCTGCTTGATCTCCTCGGGAATGGTGGCGCGCATCTGGTCGAGGATGTCGTAGATCTCCTCCCGGTCGATCCGCACCTGATCCGTGAGAGGAACGGCCTTCGCGTTGTGCACGAGGTCGTCGAGCTTGTCGATGAGAACGAGAACGTCCACCCGGGCCAGTCTACTCTTGCGGGCTGACAGGCGCGCCGGGCCGCCCCTGCGGAAAGAGCTCCCGGAAACGGCGTGCAACGGGGGCCGGGACGAGGTCGTCGACGTTGCCGCCGAAGGAGGCGACCTCCTTCACGCCGCTCGAGGAGAGGAAGCTGTACTGCGGGCTCGACATCAGGTACATGGTTTCGACCTCGGGGGCCAGATTCCGGTTCAGGTGGTGCATCTGGAACTCCCACTCGAAGTCGGAGATGGCCCGCAGGCCCTTCACCATCGTGCGGGCGCCGAAGCGGCGCGCGAACTCGACGACGAGGTCGGAGAAGACCTCGACCTCGACGTTTCCGAGGTCGGCGAGCGCCTCGCGCAGGAACGCGACGCGCTCGTCCACCGAGAACATCGTGGACTTGTGCTGCGGGTCGCGCACGACCCCGACGATGACGCGCTCGAAGATGCCCGCGGCGCGGCGGATGATGTCCAGGTGCCCGTTGGTCACCGGGTCGTAGCTGCCCGGGCAGATGCAGGTGACGGGATCGGAGTTGCTCACCGTTGGGCCTCGAAGACCGTCACCCGCGAGGAGCCGTAGCGGCGGCTCGTCCGCTTCGCAAGCGGGAGCTCCGGCTCGTCCCGCGCGTCCGACTCGACGACGGCGACGCCGTTCTCGGCCAGGACGGCCGGGAGGTGGGCGGCGAGCGGTGGCAGGGCGCGGGTGAGCATGGCATAGGGCGGGTCGACCAGCACGAGATCGTAACGCCTGCCTCCGGCCGCGTCGGCGGCCAGCTTCCGCGCGGCGTCCTCGCGGAGGACGACGGCGCCGTCCAGCCGGAGCTTGTCGAGGTTGCGAAGGATCGTCTCGGCGGCCTCGCGGTCGGACTCGACGAAGGTCACGCGGCGGGCCCCGCGCGAGAGCGCCTCGAGGCCCATCGCCCCGGACCCCGCGTAGAGGTCGAGCACGTCCGCGTCGTCCACCGGCCCCACGAGGTTGAAGACGGCCTCGCGGACGCGGTCGCCCGTGGGCCGGGTGTCGAGCCCCTTCGGCGCGAGGATCCTGGCGCCCTTACGCGAACCCGCGATTATTCTCATCGAGCCTCTCCGCCTCGCGGCGCAGAGGCTCGACGATCGAGCCTTCCGCATCCACGAGCGTCTCCGACCACGCGCGGGCGCTGGCGATCAACCGCCGGTCCCTCGCCAGGCGGGCGAACTTCAGGTCGGAGTACCCGGACTGGCGCACACCGAGGAGCTGGCCCTCGCCGCGAAGCTCCAGGTCGACCTCGGCGAGGGCGAAGCCGTCCGAGGACTCCACGAGCGCCTCCAGGCGGCGCCCGGCCTCCTCCGTCAGCTCCTCCTTCGGCCGGGAGACCAGGAGGCAGTACGACTGCTCGGCCCCGCGGCCCACGCGGCCGCGCAGCTGGTGGAGCTGCGCAAGCCCGAAGCGGTCGGCCTCCTGCACGATCATGATCGTCGCATTCGGGACGTCCACGCCGACCTCGATGACGGTCGTGGCCACGAGGACGTCCAGCTCCCGCCGCTTGAAGGCGTCCATCACCTCGCGGCGCTCGGCAGTCTTCAGCTTCCCGTGGAGGACGCCCACGCGGAAGCCGCGCAGCTCGTGCGTCCGCAGGCGCTCGGCCTCCTGCTCGGCCGCGCGCGCCTCGATCGTCTCGGACTCGGAGACGAGCGGGCAGACGACGTAGGCCTGGCGCCCCTCCTCCAGGTGCCGGCGCAGGCGCGTGTAGGCCGCGCTGCTGCGCTCGTGCCCGACCCAGCTCGTCACCACGGGCTTGCGGTTCGCGGGCGGCCTGGCGATCTCCGTGACGTCCAGGTCGCCGAAGACGGTCTGCGCCAGCGTGCGCGGGATCGGCGTCGCGGTCATGTGGAGGACGTGCGGCGTCGTCTTACCGAGCGCACGCCGCTGCTCCACCCCGAAGCGGTGCTGCTCGTCCACGACCGCCACCGCCAGCGAGCGGAACTCGACCTCGTCCTGGATGAGCGCGTGCGTCCCCACGGCGAGGTCGGTCTCGCCGCTCGCCAGCCGGTCGCGGACGGCGCGGCGCTGGGCGGCGGGGACGGAGCTCGTGACGAGCTCGCAGCGAACGCCCAGCTCGTTGCAGATCCCCTCGACGGTGAGGAAGTGCTGCTCGGCGAGGGTCTCCGTCGGGGCCATGAGCGCGCCCTGGAAGCCCGCCTCGACCGCGCGCAGGAGCGCATAGAGGGCGACGACGGTCTTGCCGGAGCCGACGTCGCCCTGCAGGAGCCGCTGCATGGGCTTGGTGTCGGCCAGATCCTGGCGGATCTCGGCGATGGCCTTCTCCTGCTCCCCCGTCAGCGTGAAGGGGAGGACGGCTCGATAGCGTTCGACCAGATCGCCGTCCGCGGGCAGGGCGGGCGCGTTCGCCGTCTCGGCGAGGGCGCGGCGCCGCTCCTGGAAGCCGAGCTGGAGAGCGAGCAGCTCCTCGAAGGCCAGCCGCTCGCGCGCGGTCTCGGCCTCCCTGCGGTCGCGCGGGCGGTGCGCGGCGACGAGCGCGTCGGCGCGGAGCGGCAGGCCCTCCTCGTGGCGGGCCCGGGCAGGGAGCGGGTCGGGGAAGAAGCGGACGCGCGGCAGGGCGGCCTCGACATAGCCGCGGAGGCGGAAGGACGGCACCTCCTCGCTCGCGCGGTACTCGGGGACGAGGCCGACGGTGTGGAGGCCGGTGCCCCGCACCTCGGTGCGCGCCACGCGGAAGCCGCCGCCGAGCTCCCGCGTCCCGTGCAGGAGCAGTTCCGTCCCGGGGTCGAGCTTCGCCAGGTAGGCCTGGTTGAACCAGATCGCCGTCTCGCGCACGCCCGCGGCGTCGACGACGGTTCCCTCGACGATCTTCAGGTTGCGGCGTCTCGTCGGCCGCACGCGGACCCGTTCCAGCGTGCAGCGCACCGTCGCCTCCTCACCCGCCGAGAGGTCGCCGAAGCTCGCCACCTGCTCCCAGTCGAGGTAGGCGCGCGGGATGTGCTCGGCCAGGTCGCGCACGGAGCGCAGGCCGAGCCGCTCCAGGCGCTCGGCCACCTTCGGGCCGATGCCGGCGAGCGTCTCCACCGGCGCCTCGGGATCGGCCCGGCGGCGGGCCCGCGGCGCGCCGGTGTCCTCGCCGGCGAACCCGGCGGGGGCGGCTACGGCTCGCCGTCCCAGTAGCCGAGGGGCTCGATCCGCCCCATGACGCCCACGCCCCGGAGGCTGACCTTGCCGGAGCGGGGGTAATAGACGATGTCGTTCGGCTCGCGCGTCCCGTACGCGAGGTAGACGAGCCCGGTCTCGCCTGCTCGGAACGAGTGCGGGACCCGCGTTCCGGGCGGGCGCCCCACCACGGTGCCCGGGCGAACGGCGTGCTCCTCGAGGTCGAGCAGGAGCGTGCCCTCTCCCTTCAGGACGACGAAGATCTCCTCCTCGGAGGAATGGCAGTGCGGCGGGTAGCCGAGCCGGCCCGGCGCCAGGGTCATGTGCGAGAGCCCGGTGCGGGCCGAGCCGGCACGGCTGCCGAGGTCGCGGTCCTCGATCAGGGACTCGCCGTGCTCGTCCCGGTACGGCTCGACCTCCTCGACGTTGACGATCGAGGCCGGCCGTTCCTGCGGGTCGCCGACCTCGGGCTCGCCGGCTTCGGCCTCGCGCCGGTAGGGATGGCGGCCGTCGCCGATCGTGGTCACGTCCGCGTAGGCGGGGAACATCCAGGCGACGCCCGGGCGCGGGAGCACCGTGTTCCCGTGGCGGACCCGGTGGCCGAATGCCAGGACGGTGAGGCCGTCGGGCCCCGCGCGCAGCGTGTGCGCCTCGCGGAGCGGCAGGTGAACGAGGCAGTCGCCCGGCGCGACCTCGTAGGCGGCCCCGTCCTGCCACGAGAGGCCGGAGCCTGCGAGGACGTAGAAGATCTCCTCGGAGCCGCCCTCGACGTGCGCAGGGGTCGACCAGCGGCCCGGGTCGACGTCGATGCGCTGGACGCCGACGCCCTGCGTCCCCGCGGCGGTGCCGAGATCGCGCCACGAGCCGGCGAGGTGCCCGGCCTCCCGCCGCCGCGGCTCCACCTCGTCCCAGTGGGTCAGGTGCTGCACGGTCGCCTACGATACCGCCGCATGGCCGAGCCGAACGCCGTCGCCGAAGCCGCCGACGAGGTCGTCCCCGGCGTCTGGGACTGGGGCGTCGCCAACGAGCGGATCGGCGGCGCGGAGAGCACGGGGCACGCGGTCGCGGGGCCGGAGGGGATCGTTCTCGTCGACCCGGTTCGCCTCGCGGCTGCGCCGCTGGCCGAGCTGGGGCCGGTCGCCGCCGTCCTCCTCACCGCGCAGTGCCACCAACGCTCGGCGTGGCGCTACCGGCGGGAGCTGGGCACCCGGGTGTGGGCGCCGGAGGGCACGCGGGCGATGGAGGAGGAGCCCGACGAGCGCTACCGCGCGGGCGACGAGCTCCCCGGCGGCCTGCGCGCCGTCCATACGCCGGGGCCGGAGGAGGTGCACTTTTCCTTCCTGCGGCCGGGCGCGCCGGGCGTCCTCTTCTGCTCCGACCTGCTCACGAACTACGGCGGCCGCGGCCTCGACTTCGTCCCCCTCCAGTACCACGACGACCCCGCGCAGACCCGCCGCACCGTCGAGGGCCTCCTCGACCTCGACTTCGACGTCCTCTGCCTCGACCACGGCAGCGCGATCGCGGACGACCCGAAGGCCGAGATCCGCGCCCTCCTGGCCCGGACCGCGCCCGCTTAGGGCACGGCCCGGGGTCTGACCCCAGGACGTGGCCGTGGCGATCACGGCCGCGACGGACGGCGATCGCGGCCCCCGGAGCGCATGAAATGGGCCGTGCGGCCCCACAGGCTGGGGATGGCCCGTCACACTTCCGTGACACACATCCTGTCTGGCGAGGCCATGCCCCGGGGTCAGACCCTGGGCCGTGGCCGGCGGGGACGCGTCCGGGCCGCGCCGCGGCGGTTTCGCGTCAGACGGGCTCGTCCTGGAACCAGAAGAGGCCGAGGGTGCCCGGGCCGCCATGGGTGCCGATGACGGGGCCGAGCGTGGTGACGATGTCGAGCGAGGCCGCCGGGCGGGCCGCGCGCAGGCGCTCGACGAGCTTCGCCGCGTCCTCCGGCGCGTCGGCGTGGCCGACGCCGACGTGGAGGTCGGGCGAGTCCTCGGTGGCCTCCTGGAAGAGGGACTCGAACTCGGCGAGCGCCTTCGCCCGCCCGCGGACGCGCTTGAGCGGCGCCACCTCGCCGTCGTCGAAGTGGAGGATCGGCTTGACGTTGAGGAGCTGCCCGGCCAGGCCCGAAGCCTTCCCGATCCGCCCGCCGCGGACGAGGTACTCGAGCGTCTCCACCGTGAAGAGGAGCCCGCGCGTGCGCTTGAAGCGCTCGACGACGGCGAGCAGCTCCTCCTCGGTCGTCCCCCGCTCGAGCCGGCGCTGGAGCGCGTCGGCGAGGATGACCGCGCCGCCGCAGATGACGCCGGAGTCGACGAGCGTCACCCGCCCGTCCCCGGCCGACTCCGCGGCGAGCCGGGCGCTCTCGTACGTCCCGGAGAGCCTGGCGGAGAGGAGGACGGCGACGATCCGCTCGTACCCGGCAAGCTCCTCGTAGGCCGCGGAGAAGTCCGCGGGCGTGGGCTGCGAGCTCCGCGGCGGCTCGGGCGACTCCCGCAGGCGGCGGTAGAACTCCTCCGGCGAGAGGTCGACGTACTCCCGGAACGTCTCGTCGCCGAAGCGGACGTAGAGCGGCACCACCCGCCAGTTGGCGTTGCGCGCCTGCGGGTCCGGGCAGTCGGCCGTCGAGTCGAGGACGATGGCGGTGTTCTCAGCGGAGAGCTGCACCGCGCTCCGCAGCGTCCCTCACGGCGCCGACGATCTCGTCCAGCTCCCGGTCCTTCGTCAGGCACGCGACCGCGCCCGCCTCGTAGAGGGCGTCGATCTCCTCGCTTTCCGCCGTGGCGGTGAGCACGACCACGGCCGTCTCGGGGGACGCCTCGCCGATGGCGACGGTCGTCTCCACGCCGTCGAGCTCGGGCAGGCGGTAGTCGAGGAGGACGACGTCGGGCCGGACGCGCGTGCACACGTCGAGGGCGCTCCGTCCGTCCGGGACGGCCGCGACGACCCTCAGGTCGGGCACGGTCCCCAGCAGGAGCTCCAGCGATTCGCGAAAGACGTCGTTGTCCTCGACGAGGACGACGGTGATGGGCTCGCCTGCCACGTCAGCCAGATTATCGGCCTATTCGGCGCCGAACAGGAGGGGATAGTGCGGCTGCCCGCCCTCGTGCACCTCCACCTCGACCTCGGGATGGAGCTCGTGGACGAACGCGACCAGGTCGTCGACGCCCTCCGCGCTCTCCCCGGACAGGATCGTGAGCACGTCGGCGCCGTCCTCGAGCAGCAGCTCGAGAACCTCCCGGGCAACCGGCTGCAGGAGCGGCCCCGCGGCCACCGGCTCGCCCTCGAGCAGGCCGAGGAACTGCCCCTCCTCGACCGCAAGGTCGCCGACGGCGGCATCCCTCGAGGCCCGCGTGACCGCCCCGGCGCGCACACCGCCGGCCGCCTCTTCCATCTCGGCCCGGTTCGCCTCGGCCGGGCGCGCCGGGTCGAAGGCGACCAGCGCCCCCAGGCCCGCCTGCACCGAGTGGGTGGGGACGAGCCGGGCCGGCCGGACGGCGGCCGCGACCGCCTGCTCCGCGGCGAGGACGACGTTCTTGTTGTTCGGGAGCACGACCGCCTCGGCCGCGGCCAGCCCGTCGATCGCGGCGACGAGGTCCGCGGTGGCCGGGTTCATCGACTGGCCGCCCTCCACGCAGACGGCGCCCAGGCTCTCGAAGAGACGCCGGTTGCCGTCCCCGGCGCAGACGGCGACGACGCCGCACCTGGTCTCCTCGGCGACGAGGATCCGCTCCTCGCGCTCGGCGGTCTGGACGTGCATGTTCTTCACGTCCACCTCCGCGATCACGCCGACGGCGGTCGCGAGGTTGAGCACGGTCCCGGGCTCGTCGGTATGGAGGTGCGCCTTCACAGCGCCCGGCCCGCCGACGACGAGCAGCGAGTCGCCCAGCCGCGCCAGCTCCGCCTCGAGCGAGACCGGGTCGACCTGCTCGCCCTCGACGAAGAACGACGTGCAGTACCGGAACTGCGACAGCTCCTGGTGGACGGCTTCGAACGGGATCGGCTCGAGCAGCTGAGCCGGCTCGGGCAGCTCCTCGCCGCGCACCCACGAGGCGATGCCGCGGACGATCTCCACGAGCCCGGCGCCGCCGGCGTCCACGACTCCTGCCTGCTTGAGGACGTCGAGCTGCTCGGGCGTCCGCGCCAGGGCGACCTCGCCGGCCGCCAGCAGGTCGGCCAGCGCCTCCTCGACCCGCGGGCCGGCGACCGCAATCCCCTCGGCCCGCTCGGCCAGAGCCCTGGAGACGGTCAGGATCGTCCCCTCCTGGGGATTCCGGACGGCCGCGTAGCCGGCGTCGCTCGCGCCGCGGAGCAGGCGCGCCAGCGCGGCCGCGTCGACCGCCCCGTCCGCCGGAGCCTCCCGGAGCGCGCCGGCGACGAGCTGCGAGAGGATCACCCCGGAGTTCCCGCGCGCGCCCATGAGCACCGCGCGGCCGATGTCGGCGCCGGGGTCGCGCTCGAGCGCGTCCACGGCGGCGCGCACCGTGAGGGTCATGTTCGTGCCCGTGTCCCCGTCCGGGACCGGGTAGACGTTGAGGTCGTCGATGCGCGCGCGGTTCGCCTCGAGCGCGGCGAGAGCCGCGCGTGCGAGGTTCAGTGCCTCTTCAGGCACGCCAGTCCAGGTCCCTGACGCGCGATGAGCGGCGCCATGCGTCCTCCTCGGCCGCCTTCATACCTTCAGGTATGAAGGCGCCCTGCGTCCTAGCCTGGCTTGCTCCTCGCACGCCAGGAAGGAGGCGGGCATGCCTGAAGAGGCACTACACCGCTTTCTCGACGCGGCCCGACTTCAGGCACCGCGCGCAGACGTACGCCCTGCGGGCAGCCCCGTTCACGAGGATGCGGACCCGCTGGAGGTTGGGGTTGAAGCGACGCTTCGTCGCCACCATCGAGTGGCTCCGGCTGTTCCCGAAGGAAGGGCCCTTCCCGCAGACTGCGCAGACCTTGGACATCGGCGGAGGAGTATAGCGAGAGCGGGGCGCGATCCCGCGCTACTGGCCTGCCCGCGAGCGCAGCAGGCCGAACACGTCCGCCATCTCGAGCGCGGAGCGCGCGGCCTCGGCGCCCTTGTTCCCGAGGGGGCCGCCCGCGCGCGCCTCCGCCTGCTCGCGGTTGTCGCAGGTGAGGACGCCGAAGGAGACGGGGATGCCGGTCTCGAGCGCGGCCAGCTGCAGGCCGCTCGCGGCCTCGCCGGCGACGAAGTCGAAGTGCGGCGTCTGCCCGCGGATGACGCAGCCGATCGCGACGATGCAGGAATACTGGCGCGTCCGGGCCAGCGCCATCGCGCCGAGCGGGAGCTCGAAGGCCCCCGGGACGGGCACGATGTCGATGCGGTCGCGCTCGACGCCGGCGTCCTCGAGCGCGGCGATCGCGCCGTCCAGGAGCTTCGAGGTGATCTCGCCGTTGAACCTGCCGACGACGATCCCGACCGCGCGGCGCTGGCCGTTGGGCGAGCCCTCGATCACGCCCACGCCCTCGGGCATCTGCAGGCGGCCGACGGCGTGCTCGGACGCGCGCAGCCCGTCGCCCCCGTCGGTCACGCCTCGTCCCCCGGCGGCTCGAACCGCTGCTCCTGGTGGTGGAGCCGGTGCCCGAGCTTGTCGCGCTTCGTCTCGAGGTACTGGCGGTTCTCCAGGTTGGGCGGCACCTCGATCGGCACCTGCTCCACGACCTTGAGGCCGAAGGCCTCGATGCCGGTGATCTTGCGCGGGTTGTTCGTGAGGATGCGGATCGTGGAGAGCCCGAGGTCGGCGAGGATCTGCGAGCCGATGCCGTACTCCCTCGCGTCGGGCGGGAAGCCGAGCTCGATGTTCGCCTCCACCGTGTCGAGCCCGTTCTCCTGCAGCTCGTAGGCCCGGAGCTTCGCCAGGAGGCCGATGCCGCGGCCCTCCTGCGACATGTAGAGGAGGACGCCGCGCTCCTCGGCGGCGATCCGCCGGAGCGCGAGCTCGAGCTGCTCGCCGCAGTCGCAGCGGAGGGAGTGGAAGACGTCGCCCGTCAGGCACTCTGAGTGGACGCGGACGAGGACGTCCTCCCGGCCCTCGACCTCGCCGCGTACGAGCGCGACGTGGTTCTTGCCGGTGAGGATCTCGCGGAAGGCGACGGCCGTGAACTCCCCGTAGGCCGTCGGGAGCCGCACCGAGGTGACCCGCTCGACCAGCTGCTCGTGGCGGCGCCGGTACTCGATCAGGTCCTCGACGGTGACCATCTTGAGCCCGTGCCGCTCGCAGTACGGGACGAGGTCGGGCACGCGGGCCATCGTCCCGTCCTCGTTCATGATCTCGCAGACGACGCCGGCCGGGTTCAGGCCGGCCAGGCGGGCGAAGTCGACCGCGGCCTCGGTCTGGCCGGCGCGCTGGAGCACGCCGCCCGGGCTGGCACGGAGCGGGAAGACGTGTCCGGGCTGGACGAGGTCGCCGGGCCCCTTCGTCGGGTCGATCGCCACCTGGATCGTGTGCGCGCGGTCGGCCGCCGAGATGCCCGTCGTGACGCCCTCGCGCGCCTCGATGGCGATGGTGAAGGCGGTCTCGTTCGGCGTCTCGTTGTTGTAGGTCATCGGCTTCAGGTCGAGCTCGTCGCAGCGCTCCTCGGTCAGGCAGAGGCAGATGAGCCCGCGGCCGTGCATGGCCATGAAGTTGATCGCCTCGGGGGTCGCGAACTGCGCCGCGATCGTCAGGTCGCCCTCGTTCTCGCGGTCGGCCGCGTCGACGACGACGACCATCTTCCCCTGGCGGACGTCCTCGATCGCCTCCTCGATCGTGGCGAAGGACGTCCCGGTCTCAATCTGCGCGCTCATCGCTCTTCGGGATCGTATCCAGGCGGCTCTCCCAGAGGCTCCCACACGAGCGCCGCGACGTCGAGCATAACGCGGTCGCCGCGGTAGACCTCGCCGGCGACCGCGCCTACGGTGTCGTTCAGCCAGGCATAGCGCTCGTCGTCGGTCGTGTGCATCGCCGCCCCGACGACCCGGCCCGCGGGCTCCGCGTCGGGCCGGCCCCGGCCGGTCAGGTGGACGAGCACGACGGCCCCGTCCCCGGTCTCGACGGCGCCGTGGAGGTCGGGGAGCCAGGCGCCGCCGGGCGCGCGCCGCGCGCGGTTCGCCCCGCGGAAGCTGCCGGCCAGCCGGCCCTCGCAGACGCCCTCCGCGAGGAGGAGGCGCTCGTCCGCGCTCCCGTGGTTCTCGCGGTAGGAGAAGGTGATGCGGTAGAGCGGCTCCAGCCTCACCGCGGCTGCACCAGCCGCTCGACGTGCTTGGCGAGGACGTCGACTTCGAGGTTGACCTCGTCGCCCTCGCGGACGGCGCCGAGCGTGGTCACCTCGCGGGTGTGCGGGATCAGGGCGACCCCGAATGCGTCCTCGCCGAGGCTCGCGACCGTGAGGCTGACCCCTTCGACCGTGATCGAGCCCTTCTCCACGCAGTAGCGCAGGATCTCGGCGGGCGCCTCGATCTCCAGTCCCTCCTCGTCGGCGCGGCGGACGCGGCCGACGCCGTCGACGTGGCCCTGGACGATGTGCCCGCCCAGCGGCTCGCCGGCGCGCAGCGCGGGCTCGACGTTCACGGCGGCGCCGGGCTCCAGGCGGCCGAGAGAGCTGCGCCGGAGCGTCTCGGCGACGACGTCGAAGCCGAGCACGCCGTCGCCGACCGCGACCGCGGTCAGGCAGACGCCGCTGACGCTGACGGAGTCGCCGAGCCCGGTGCGGCCGGCGGCCTCGGGCGCGCGCACCCGCAGCCGCACCGTGCCGCCGCCGTCGTCCAGGGACTCGACGGTACCGAGCTCGCGGACGATCCCTGTGAACACAGGCCGAGGATACTCAGAACGCGTTTCAGGACGACGCCTCGCCGCCGGGGTGCGATGGTCGTTCCGAGGCAAGGACGCAGAGAGCGTTCGTAGCCGGAGGCTACGGGCGCGACCGAGGACGCAGTCCTCGGGGCGAGCAGCGCGGCCCGGCGGCACAGGGCTTCGTTCTGACACGGGTTCTCAGGGCTCGCGGAGGTAGGCCTCGAGGAGGTAATCGTCGCCGATCGCCTTCCCGGACGCGTGCAGGAGCCGGAGCGGCTCCGCGAGCTCTCGCAGGTAGTGCGGCCCGGCCCCGGCGAGCGTCGGCGCGACGAACAGCAGCAGCTTGTCGACCAGGCCGGCCCCGACGAATGCCGTGGCGAGCGTCGGCCCGCCCTCCAGGAGCAGCGACTGCACGCCTTCCTCCGCCAGGCGCGCCAGCTCCTCCTCCGGCGGCCCGCTGAGGAGCTCGAGGCCCGAGCCCTCCGGGAGGGGCCCGCGGCCGAACGCGAGCCGGCGCGGCTGGCGCGCCGCCCCGACGTCCCGGGCCGTGAGCTCGGGGCTGTCGGCCCGCACCGTGCCCATCCCGACGGCCACCGCGTCCACGGCGGCGCGGAGCCCGTGGACGTGGCGGCGGCTCTCCTCGCCGGTGACCCAGCGCGAGCCGGGGACGGTCACGCGCCCGTCCAGCGTGACGGCCGCCTTGTAGACGACGAACGGCCGTCCCAGCGAGACCCAGGTGCGATACGCCTCGTTCTGGACGCGCGCGCGCCACTCGGTCTCGCCGCCGGGCAGCTCGACCTGGATCCCGGCGGCGCGCAGCCGCTCGAACCCGGCCCCGTTCGTCAGGGGGTTGGGATCGCCGACGGCCGCGACGACCCGGGCAATCCCCGCCTCGACGAGCGCGTCGGCGCACGACGGCGTCCGACCGTGGTGCGCGCAGGGCTCCAGGGTGACGTAGAGCGTCGCTCCGAGCGCCCGGTCGCCGGCGGCCTGCAGGGCGACGACCTCGGCGTGGGGGCCGCCGGCGCGCTCGTGCCACCCCTCCCCCACGACCTCCCCGCCCTGGACGATCACGGCCCCGACGAGCGGATTGGGCGCCGTCGTGCCGCGCCCCCGCTCCGCCAGCTCGAGGGCGCGGGCGAGCCGGCCCTCGTCAGTCATCGGGGACGAGCGCACGCACGAGCCGGTTGTAGGCCCGGTTGATGTCCTCGTAGCCGAAGACCGAGCTGCCGGCCACGATCGCGTCGGCCCCTGCCTCGTGAACGGCCCTGACGTTGTCCTGCGAGATCCCGCCGTCCACCTGGACGACGACGCGCTCGTGGAGCTGGGAGCGCAGCTCGCGGATACGCGGGAGCGCCTCCGGCATGAACTCCTGCCCCGAGTAGCCCGGGTGGATGCTCATGCAGAGGACGAGATCGGCGCCGAGCGAGGCGGCGACGGCGTCCTGCACGGACGTCTCCGGGTTGAAGGCGACGCCGACGGCGAGGTCCTGCGAGCGGGCGAGCGCGATCGCGCTCCACGGCTCCTCGCAGACCTCGACGTGGAAGGTGACGCTGTCGCCCCCGGCCGCCTTGACCTGCGGGAAGTGGTGCTCCGGGTCCGTGACCATGAGGTGGACGTCGATCACCCCGCCCGCCTCGTGGATCAGGGGCGCGATCGAGCGGAGCACGACCGGCCCCATGGTGACCGGCTCGACGAAGTGCCCGTCGCCGACGTCGAAGTGGAAGACCCGCGCGCCCGCGTTCAGCAGGTGGCGCACCTGCTCGCCGAGCCGGGCGAAGTCGGCCGCGTAGAGCGACGGCTCGATCTCCACGGTGCGAAGCCAGTCTCGCCACGGCATGCTCTGATCCTACGTTCGCAGACGGGCCACGAAGAACCCGGACGTCCGGTGCAGGTGCGGCAGGGTGAGAATGAGCTCGGGGCGCCGCGGGTGCCGGTACTCGGGCCAGCGCGCGCCCAGGTCCTCGACCGGGAGCCCGAGCGCGTCGACGACGTCCTCGTTCTCCGGCCGGTGGATCGTGCAGACGGCGTAGGTCAGCGTCCCTCCCGGGCGCAGGCGCTCGGCGGCCGCGCGCAGGAGCGCCAGCTGGAGCTCCGGGAGCGGCTCGGCCCTCCAGCGCAGGTCGGGGCGCGAGTTGAGCACGCCGAGGCCCGAGCAGGGGGCGTCCACGAGCGCCCGGTCGAAGCCGCGCAGATCGTCGGGAAGCTCGAGCGCGTCGGCGTTGAGCACCTCGAGCGCGACGCCGAGGCGCCTCGCGTTCGCCTCCAGCTCGCGGGCGCGCCCGGGGTGCTTTTCGACTGCGACCACCTCCGCCCCGGCCGCCGCGAGCTGCGTCGCCTTGCCGCCGGGCGCCGCGCACAGGTCGAGGATGCGATCGCCGGGCCTGGCCCCGACGGCGGCGCCGGCCAGTTGGGAGCCGCGGCTCTGCGGCCAGGCGTAGCCCGACTCCAGCCACTCCGGCGGGATCGAGTCGACCACGAGGGGGCCGTCCGGCGTGCGCACCGCCGTCTCCGGCGGCTCGTTCTGCGCGCGCATGAGCGCCCGCGCGTCGTCGGGCCCGAGCTCGCGCCACCAGGCCTCCGCGATCCAGTCCGGGTAGGAGTGCAGGAGCGCCGCCGCGGAGGGCGTCTCCTCGTGGAGGCGCGCGAGCAGGTCGGGGAGCCCCTCCGCCAGCCTGCGCATGACCGCGTTCGTGAAGGCCACGGCGCGCTCCAGGCCTGCCGCCCGGACGAGCTCCACCGTCTCGTGGACGGCCGCGTGCGCCGGAACGGCGTCCATGAAGCCGAGCTGGTAGGCCCCGGTGCGCAGGGCGGCCCGAACCGGGCGATCGAGCTTGCGGACCGGCCGCCGCCCGAGGGTCTCGATCGCCTGGTCGAGGGTGCGGACGCGCTGCACGGTGCCGTACGCGAGCTGCTGGGCGAAGGCGCGGTCGCGCGCGTCGAGGCGCTCCGCGGCGCTTCGGAACGCGCGGTCGGCGTAGGCTCCCTCCTCGAAGACGCGCTCGACGACCCTGGCCGCGACCCGCCGCGCGGCCGTGCTCACTTGCGCAGGCCGCGGAGGTACTCCTCCACGGTCAGGCGGCGGCCGCCCTCGCGCTGCACCTCGAGCGGCTCGATGCCCCCGGCCGTGAACGTCGACTCGGGCCGGGCGGGCCGGGCCCGCCAGATGATCAGGCGGCGGCCCTCCACGAGCCCGCGCGCCCCGATGTGCGGCGAGAGCGCCCGGATCCGGTTGAGGTTCTCCTCGGGCGGGAGCGACCAGTCGAGGTCGCGGTCGGCCGCCGTGATCTTGTCCGCGTACGTGACCCCGACCTCGGGCTGCGGGACGAACGTCGGCTCGGCGAACACCTCGTCGAGGAGCTCGAGCGCGACGCGGGTCGCCCGCTCGAAGACGACGCCGGCGTCGTCCTCGGGCCCGATCGGGAAGCGCCGCTGCGCGGCGATCGGCCCGGCATCGAGCTCCGGGGTCGTCCGGTGGACGGTCACGCCGGTCTCGCGATCGCCGGCCATGATCGCGCGCTCGACCGGCGCCGCCCCGCGCCACCGGGGCAGGAGCGACGGGTGGACGTTCAGCCAGAGCCGCTCGGCGAGCAGCTTCTCGGGAACGAGCACGCCGTAGTCGGCGACGATCACGATCCGCGCGTCATCCGGGAACTCGGCAAGGCGGTCGGGCTGCTCGACCCGGAGGCCGTGCGCGACCGCGACCTCCTTCGCCGGCGGCGGGAGCTTCTTGCGCCCGCGCCCCCGCGAGCTGTCGGGCCGGGTCAGGACGAGCTCGATGTCGCGACGCGACGCGAGTCCCTCCAGGATCCCCGCGCCGAACGTCCCTGTCGCCGCGACGGCGATGCTCACACGAGGGGCCCCAGGATGGGCTGCGGGCGGAGCTGCCTCAGGGCCCCCCGGCGGTCCTCGGGCGTCGTCCGGTCGAGGGTGAGGACCCCGTCGAGGTGGTCGAGCTCGTGCTGGATCACGCGCGCCTCGAGGCCCTCGGCCTCCACGGTGACGGTCTCGCCGCCGGGCGTGGTCGCCTCGACGGTCACGGACACCGGCCGCTCTACCGGCACGACGACCGTGGCCGCCCCGAGCGAGAGGCAGCCCTCGTCCACGGACTCCCGCTCCTCCGAGCTGCCGGTCAGGCGCGGGTTCACGAGCGCGACCACCGGCTCCTCGTCGGCGGTCTGGTAAACGAGGATCCGCCGGAGGACGCCGACCTGAGGCGCCGCGAGGCCGACCCCGCGCGCCTCCTGCATCAGCCGGGTCATCCGCTCGACGAGATCGCCGACGGTTTCGTCGAGCTCGTCCACCTCGAGCGCCGGAATCCGCAGGGCGGGATCCGGGTACTGCCGGATCTGGGCGAGCGCGGCTCGACGCCGGGCATCCTGCTCGGCGTCGAGCTCCTCGCTCCGAATCTGGCCTTCGACCTCGCCCACGAGCCGCGAAGTCTAGAAGCCTGGGGCGTCGTCTGGCTAGGTCGTGCGGGTTGTGCGGCGCGCGCCGAAGAGCGCTCGATAGATCGCGAGCAGGAGCACCGCACCGGCGATTGCGCCCAGCCAGGTGCTCCAGTCGAAGAACTCGTCGATCGGGTCGCCAAAGCCGAGCGCCCTGACGATGAAGCCGCCCACGAGGGCGCCGGCGATGCCGATCAGGGTCGTGACGATGATGCCGCCGGGATCCTCCCCGGGCAGGAGCGCCTTGGCGATGAGCCCCGCGAGCAGGCCCAGGATGATCCACGCGAAGATTCCCATGCTGTCCTCCGTTGGGTTGGCTGGCCGGGCCGTTCTTCCCGGCCGCTCCCGCCTCGAAACGTCGGCTACGCGAGGGTCTGCGGGTCGACGTCCACCGAGACGGCGAGGCCGTCCCGGCGCATGGCTGGGGCCGCCGCGGAGAGCAGGCGCGCGGCCACGGAGGCGACGCGGCGGGGAGAGCCCGTCTTGACGAGAAGCTGCGCCCGGTGGCGGCCGCGCAGGCGCAGGAGCGGTGCCGGGCCGAGCACGCCGGAGGCCTCCTCCATCCCGGCGAGCTGGGCGCGGAGCTCGCCGAGGACGCGGCCGGGGCCGGCCGGGCCGGGGCCGGAGACGACGATGCGGACGAGGTTGCCGAAGGGCGGGTAGCCGAGCTCCCGGCGGCGCTCGAGCTCGCCGGCGAGAAACTCCTCCACGTCGTGGCGGGCGGCGAGCGCGATCGGCCGCGCGTCGGGCTGGAACGTCTGCACGAGGACGCGACCGGGCGCGTCGCGCCCGCTCCTGCCCGCGAGCTGGGTGACGAGCTGGAACGTCCGCTCCTCGGCCCGGAAGTCCGGGAGGCCGAGGCCCGTGTCGGCGTCCACGACCGCCGCCAGGGCGACGCCGCTGAAGTGGTGGCCCTTCGCCACCATCTGGGTCCCCAGCAGGATCCCGCGCTCGCAGGCGGCGAAGCGGCCGAGAACCTCGCCGAGCTTGCCCGGGTGCGCGGCGACATCGGCGTCGAGCCGGAAGCGTTCCAGCTCCGGA
>Ga0299913_10000379_pt1 | contig 27223 bp, 27 predicted proteins | sample RVTome_9_FD_201360 | JGI IMG/M metagenome (GOLD analysis project Ga0299913, IMG submission 201360) | Soil microbial communities from uranium-contaminated site in the Upper Colorado River Basin, Wyoming, United States - RVT155D38 (version 2) ... | reverse complement strand
CAGGGCGTGGTCGCATGGCTGATCGTGGACGGCCGGCTGGTTGCCGCCGGGCTCGTGGCCGTCGTCTCGGCCCTGCTCGACGTGTTCGACGGGGCTCTCGCGAAGGCGAAGGGACTGGTCTCCAGGTTCGGGGCATTCCTCGATTCCACGACCGACCGCTTGTCGGACGCATTGTTCTTCGTTCCGATCGCGTGGCTGTATGGGGTCGCGCCCGACAGTCCCGCGCGCGACGAGCCGTGGGTGGCGGCGACCGCGTTGGTGGCTCTGGTCGCGTCGTTCCTCGTGTCCTACGTGAAGGCGAGGGCTGAAGCCGTCGGTTTTGAGGCGACCGTCGGGATAGCCGAGAGAGCCGAACGCGTGATCCTCGTGATCATCGCTCTGGTCTTCAACGACTTGCTGCCCGCCATCATGGTGATCCTCGCCGGTCTCTCGGTGATCACCGTTGTCCAACGGATGGCGCACGTTTACGGACAAGATGCCGGGTAAGAGACCACCCGATGAGGGTCGTCTCATCCAGCTGGTCTACTACGCCTACGTTGCCTTCTCCCTCGTAGCGCGCTGGTTGCCCGAACGGATGGCGTACGGCATCGCTCATGCCGCCGGGAACTATCAGGCCCGACGGGCCAGGGGAAAGCACACACAGGTCGAGAAGAATCTGGCGCGTATCACCGGCCTCCCGATCGGTTCCGAGGAGCTCCACGAGGTCGTGCGCGAGTCGTTCCGCTCCTACGCCCGCTACTGGCTGGAGACCTTCCGCGCAGTCCGCGAGGAGGCCGACTTCTTCCTCGAGCGGGTGCAGCCGACTGGCTTCGAGCATCTGAAGGATCGCCTGGCCCAGGGAGGCGCGATCGTGCTGATCGGCCATCTGGGCAACTGGGATGCCGCCGGCGCGTGGGCGGGTGCGATCGGCTGGCGGGTCCATACCGTTGCCGAGACGCTGCGCCCCAAGCGGATGTTCGACTTCTTCGTCGAGCACCGGGCTCGCTTGGGTCTCGTCATCTATCCGGCCCGGGCGGGCGTCACCAGGCGGCTGACGGAAGCGGTGGAAGCCGGAGCCCTCGTCCCCATCTTGGGCGATAGGGATCTAAAGGGGACGGGGATCGAGATCGATTTCTTCGGGGAACCGGCAACGTTCCCGCGGGGGGCAGCCGCGATCGCGATGCGTACCCGAGTGCCGCTGATGTTCGCGGGCATCCGCGGCCGGCAGATGGAGGACGGGCGGTGGGGTTGGGGGATCGACATCAACCCGCCGATCGATCTGCCCGAAGCAGACGATCCGGATGGGGTGGACGAGCTGACCAGGGTCGCGATCGGCCAGCTCGAGGACTACATCCGCGCACATCCTGCCGAGTGGCACGTCTTCCAACCGTTCTGGAAGGCGGATCGCCGATGAGGGTGGCGCTGGTGTGCCCCTATGCGTGGGACCTGCCGGGTGGGGTCCAGAGCCACATCCGGTCGCTCGCCGCGCACCTGCGGACCAGGGGCCATGAGGTGCTGGTCGTAGCCCCGCGCAGCTCACGGACGGAGGCCGAAGACGGGGTGGCTTTCGTGGGCCGTACCGTCCCTGTCCCGGCGAACGGCTCGATAGCACCACTGGCCTTCGGCCCCCGCTCTGCGACCAGTGTGAAGCGGGTCCTCGGAGACTTCGCGCCCGAGGTCGTCCACCTCCACGAGCCTCTCATCCCGAGCCTCTCTCTCCTGGCGTTGTTGCAGTCTGAGGCTCCCAGCGTCGGCACGTTCCACGCGTCCGCCGACCACAGCGTGGGCTATGCCCTCGGGAGACGGCCTCTGGGACGCATCGCTCGACGTCTTTCGGTGCGTACCGCCGTATCCGACGCGGCCAGGGAGCTGATCCAGCGGTACGTGCCCGGCGGATACGTGCTGACGCCGAACGGCGTCGACGTCGAGGCCTTCGCCAACGCGGTGCCGGCCGAGGTGGGCGGCGGGAAGAAGGTCTTGTTCCTCGGACGCCTCGAACGGAGGAAGGGGCTAGAAGTGTTGATCCAAGCTATGGCAAGGCTCCGGGAACTGGGCGCGGAGCTGCTGGTCGCGGGTTCCGGTTCTCAAGCCAAGGAGATGAGGGCTCTCGCCCAGCGTCTGCTCGTCGACGCCCGCTTCTTCGGACGTGTGGATGACGAGGAGAAGGCCGCTCTGTTCAAGAGGGCCGATCTCTACTGTGCTCCTGGTCTCGGAGGGGAATCGTTCGGAATCGTCCTGGTGGAAGCGATGGCCGCAGGCACGCCGGTCGTCTGTTCCGACCTTCCGGGTTTCCGAGAGGTCGCGGCGAGCTCGGCGGTCCTGGTGTCTCCGGGCAACGCAGGTCTGTTGGCCGACGCGATCAAACGGGTCCTCACCGATGACTCACTCCCCACGCGTATGGGTAAGGCTGGGGCGATCACGGCCTCCGGTTTCGATTGGGGCCGTTTGGTGGGCAACGTCGAGAACATCTATCGCCGCGCAGCAGAGGAGAATGTCCATGCCTGACACGGATCGGTTCGTCTCTTACTGGGTGGACCACACGCCGTCACCCGGTTATTCGGCCTTGGATGGGAACGTCACCGTCGATGTCGCGGTGGTGGGAGCGGGGATCGTCGGGATAACCGCCGGCTATCTGTTGAAGCAGGAAGGCTTGAAGGTTGCCGTCATCGACCGCAAGCAGATCGCGCGCGGGGTGACCGGCTATACGACCGCAAAAGTGACCTCCAGCCACGGGCTCATCTACTCGCAGCTGATCTCATCCTTCGGGGAAGACGGTGCCCGCCTCTACGGCCGGGCGAACGAAGCCGGCAAAGAGAAGATCGCCGAGCTCGTCGACAAACACACGATCGATTGCGATCTAGAACGAACCGACAACTACGTCTATGCCGAGGATGAGTCTTCCCTGCCCGAGATCCATCGCGAGGTCGAAGCCTGCAAACGCGTCGGGCTTCCCGCCGGGTTCACGACCGACACCGAGCTGCCTTTCCCCATCGCAGGGGCGTTGAGGTTCAGCAACCAAGCTCAGTTCGACCCTCGGAAGTACCTCGTGCCTCTTGCTGCGGAGATCCACGGGGATGGGAGCTATGTCTTCGAGGACACTGTCGTGACCGGGGTCGACGAGGACACGCCTTGCGTCGTGCGGACCGAGGATGGCGCCATCCGCGCCACCGACGTCATCGTCGCGACCCACATGCCGATCCTCGACCGAGGATTGTTCTTCACGAAGGTCCATCCCTACCGTTCGTACGCGATCGCCGGTCCCGTGGACGGCGAAGCACTGAGAGGCATGTACATATCGGCGGGCGGTTCGACGCGATCGCTGAGATCGATCGCCGACGGCGATGGGAGCCGGCTCCTCCTGGTGGGCGGCGAGGGCCACAAGACCGGGACGGTGGAGGACACGGGCTCGCATTACGAGCGTCTGGAGAGATGGGCGGAGGATCGCTTCGGCTTGGCCTCGGCGACCTATCGGTGGGCGACCCAGGACAACGTTTCCGTCGACAAGGTGCCCTACATCGGGCGGCTGACTAGGGGCTCCGAGCACGTGTTCACGGCCACCGGGTTCGGGAAGTGGGGGATGACGAACGGGACCGCGAGCGCCATGATCCTGACCGACCACATCGTCGGCCGGCCCAACGAATGGGCGCCGCTCTTCGACTCGAAGCGCATCAAGCCGTTCGCGTCGGGGAAGAAGTTCATCCAAGAGAACGCCGAGGTTGCGAGTCACTTCGTCACCGACAGGCTGGCCCACCGTTCGAACCCTCGCTGCACCCACCTTGGATGCGTGTTGCGCAAGAACGGGGCTGAAGGCACCTGGGATTGTCCTTGCCACGGCTCCCGCTTCGATGCCGACGGCAACGTGATCCACGGGCCGGCCATCTCGGGACTCGCATGAAGGACTGGAACGCGTCCGACGCGGATGTGATGGTCAAGAAACCCGGCCTCCTCGGTCGCATCGCCCTGACCCCGGCCAAGACGGTGACCCGGAAAGCATTGAAGGACGTGGGGGCGACCCGGATAACGGGCGCAGATGAGCCGCGGCTGGAGAACATCGTGACCGGCCTCGCGGAACGTTTGGGTCTGGGCCCGGTCGACCTCTACCTGATCGATGTGCGAGGGGCCAATGCCTTAGCCGGCCGGACCGAGCGACCTGTCGTGGCGGTTAGTCGCTCTCTCCTCGATTCCTACGCGCGTACCGAGCTCGAGGCAGTAGCAGCCCATTGCTTGGTGCGTCATCGAGAGGCCGGCAAGAAGGGGGTCATCGTCGGCTATTCCGATGATGTCAGGGCCGTTGCGCTGACCCGGTACCCGCCCGCCCTCGCGCACGCGATCGAGAAAGCCGAGCCCTATCAAGGCCGCTTCGGCCCGCTCTACCTGGTGGCCACCGGCCCCCATCACCGGCCCGTCGCGGACCGGATCAAAGCACTACACGACCTGTAGCAAGGCGAGGGCGCGAGGAAAGCCGCGGCCACCCTGCGGTCCGGTGGTAGCGTCAGCCGACGCCCGAAACGGGGCGTTCTTCGCGTCGCAGGAGCTCGAGCGGCGCACCTATCGATCCGATCCAGGAGGTTCGAACGCGTGTCCGGAAAGGCGAAAGCAGGGGTAGCGATCGGAGGGGTACTTGCCATCGCGCTCGGAGCGTTCTTCCTCCTTGGGGGCCGCGACGTGACCGACATCCCGATCGTCGGCGATGCGATCGATCCCGAGCCCGCGACCTGTCCACTCTCCGGGGTCGAACCGGCCAAAGAGGCGGTCCTTGCTCGTCCTGCGGTCGCGGTCAAGATCGAGAACTCCTCGGTCGCGTATCCGTTGAAAGGCCTCGAGTCTGCCGAGGTCGTCTACGAGGAACTCGTCGAAGGAGGCATCACTCGCTTCTTGGCGATGTATCACTGCACCGATGCCGAGCTCGCCGGTCCCATCCGCAGCGCTCGGGTGGTCGACCCCGCCATCATGACGCCAACCACCTACATCCTCGCTTTCTCGGGCGCCAACGACCATGTCTTCTCGCGCCTCGACGAGGCCGGCATCATCCAGATCGAAGAGAACGCTGCCGGGACCGCCATGCAGCGGGTCGAGACGGGGGCAAGCTTCGAGCACACGCTGTTCGCCAACACGTCCGCGGTACGCAAGCTCGCACGCGAGCAGTACAACGAGCCACCCCCCGAGGGCGTCTATGACTTCGGTGATCTGCCTGAAGGCAAGAAGCGGAAGGCGAACGAGATCACATTGGTCTTCAGCGGCGGAACGACCGTCTCGTACAAGTTCGATTCCGGGAAGTACTACCGCTATCAGGGTGGCGAGCCGTTCATGTCGGACACCGGCGAACAGATAGCGGTGGATAACGTGCTGGTGGAGATGCACACCGTCGATCTGTCGGGGCCCAAAGACGTGGCCGGCACTGCGGGAACCGAGATCGCGGACGTGACGGGGTCGGGCAAGGCGGTGCTGTTCCGCGATGGCGTAGCCATCAAGGGCACCTGGGTGCGCGAGACGATCGAGGAACCGGTCCGGTTCCAGACCAAAGATGGCGAGGCCATGGTGCTCAAGGCCGGAACCACCTGGATCGCCCTGCTGCCGAACGACCAGGGTGAAGCGAAAGGCTCGTTCGACTTTGGCAAGTAAGACCATCGGACTCGCACTCGTCGCCCTGCTTCTGTTCGGTGCGTGTGACTCTGGATCCGAGGAGGCGACTCCCAGCCCCACACCGACCGAGGTTGCCTCGACCCCCGAGCCCGATCCGACCTGCCCATTAACGGGAGAGGACCCTCCGAAGAAGGTCGATCTCGATCGCCCCGCGGTGGCCGTCAAGATCGAGAACTCGCCTGAATCTCGACCTCAACACGGTCTGGAGGACGCCGACCTCGTGTTCGAAGAGATCGTCGAGGGCGGAATCACTCGTTTCATGGCCATCTATCACTGCGGGAGCTCGGAAGATGCGGGCCCGATCCGCAGCGCACGCTACGACGATCCCAAGATCGCTCGGCCGTTCACCACCATCATCGCTTACTCCGGGTCGAACGGACTCGTCGATGCCGAGCTCCGGAACCGGAAGATGGTGATGCTCAATGAGCTTAACCAGCGGGGCGCTTTCTTCCGGGTGCCGCCCGGCGCGATCCTCGTACACAACCTCTTCGTTCGGACCGAGATCCTCCGCGACGACAAGGCCGCAAGGAAGGTCGAGCCTCCGAGACCGGACATCTTCACGTTCGGTGAAGTGCCGGAGGGAGCGAAGAAGGCTCGACGGGTGCGTGTCAACTTCAACGCGAGCACCACCATCGAGTACAAATGGCAAGGCGGCGCGTGGAAGCGCTACGAGAATGGGCCCTTCATGACGAATACCGGCCAACAGATTGCGGTACCCAACGTCCTGATCCAGCAGCTGGACGTGAACAACTCGAGAAGGCTGCTCGATTCGGCCGGGAACCCGTCACCGAAGCTTCGCTTGAAAGGCAAAGGGAAGGCCCTTCTATTCCGCGACGGAAGGGTCATCAAAGGCACCTGGGTGATGAAGAACGGAAGGCCCTACTACCGCACCGCGTCGGGCGACGACTTCGTGTTCGCGACAGGACCGATCTGGGTCGAGCTGGTCCCTTCCAAGAAGGGCCAAGTGAAGGGGTCGTTCTCCTTCAACTAGGCGGGGGTTGTTCTCCTCCACTAGTTAGTGGCTCGCGGCTAACCTGTAGGTGCATCCACTGATCAGAAAGGGAGCACCGATGACCGACACCACTCCGGAGACCGGAGGCCTGCGCGTCAAGCGGGGCCTCGCAGAGATGCTCAAGGGCGGCGTCATCATGGACGTCACCTCTGCGGAACAAGCGAAGATCGCCGAGGAAGCCGGTGCGGTTGCGGTCATGGCGCTCGAGCGCGTTCCCGCCGATATCCGCGCCGAAGGCGGCGTCGTACGGATGGCGGATCCCGAGAAGATCGCCGAGATCATGGCCACGGTCTCGATCCCGGTCATGGCCAAGTGCAGGATCGGCCACTTCGTCGAGGCCCAGGTGCTTCAGAGCCTCGGTGTGGATTACATCGACGAGTCCGAGGTCCTGACGCCTGCCGACGAAGCCCACCATGTCAACAAATGGGACTTCACGGTTCCTTTCGTCTGCGGTGCAACGAACCTCGGGGAGGCCCTCCGCCGTCTCGGCGAGGGCGCGGCGATGATCCGCAGCAAGGGAGAGGCGGGCACCGGCAATGTCGTCGAAGCCGTCCGCCACATGCGTTCGATCAGATCCGGTCTTCGGAAGCTCCAGTCGATGGACGCAGAAGAACTGATGGCCGAAGCCAAAGAGCTGCGCGCTCCATTCGACATCGTTCGTCACTGCGCCGAGACGGGCCAGCTCCCGGTCGTGTTGTTCACGGCAGGCGGCATCGCTACGCCGGCGGACGCCGCACTGATGATGCAGCTGGGGGCCGACGGTGTCTTCGTGGGATCCGGCATCTTCAAGTCTGGCGATCCCGCCGAGCGGGCCAAGGCGATAGTCGAAGCGACGACATATTTCAGCGATCCAGACATCATCGCCAAGGTGAGTCATGGGCTCGGCGAAGCGATGGTCGGGATCAACATCCCGGACATCCCCGACTCCGAACGTCTGGCAACGCGCGGCTGGTAATGCAGTCATGAAGGTCGGCGTCCTCTCCCTTCAGGGAGATGTGCGCGAGCACACGACCGCGCTCGAGCGTGCGGGGGCGACACCGGTGCAGGTCCGTTACGAGCACGAGCTGGCCGATGTGGACGCGCTCGTCATCCCCGGTGGGGAGTCCACGACGATCGGCAAGCTGCTGGATCGCTTCGGCCTGCTCGAGCCCCTGAAGGAGCGGGCGGCAGACGGCATGCCCCTATACGGGACCTGTGCCGGAGCGATCTTGCTGGCACGCGAGATCACGGGTGAGCAGGAAGCGCCCGACCGCGTCGGTTCGATGGATATCACCGTCCGGCGCAATGCTTACGGGCGCCAGGTGGACTCGTTCGAATCCGATCTTCAGGTCGACGGCCTGCCCGGCCCGTTCAGGGCGGTCTTCATCCGAGCTCCCTCGATCGAGGAGGTCGGCCCCGGTGTAGAGGTCCTGGCCCGCCATGGGGGGGATCCGGTTCTGGTCCGCCAGGGCCGCCAGCTGGCGTCGACCTTCCATCCCGAGATGACGGGGGACAATAGGGTCCACGAGCTGTTCCTAGAGATGTTGAACGAGGGTGAGTAACTGATGTCCGGTCATTCCAAGTGGGCGACGATCAAGCGCAAGAAGGGCGCCACCGATGCCGCGCGGGCCAAACTGTGGTCGAAGCTGCTCCGGTTCGTAGAGGTCGCCGCGCGGTCCGGTGGAGGCAACCCCGACGGCAACCCAACGCTGGCCACGGCGATCGCCAAGGCGAAGGGCGCCTCGGTCCCTAACGAAAACATCGCTCGAGCGATCAAACGAGGCACCGGCGAGCTGGAAGGTGAGGCCTACGAGGAAACCTCCTACGAGGGCTACGGTCCCGGCGGAGTCGCGGTCCTCGTCAGCTGTCTGACGAACAACAGGAACCGCACCTCTCAGGACGTGCGCGCTGCCTTCAATGGTCGCGGCGGCAAGATGGCCGAGCCCGGGGCTGTCGCCTGGATGTTCGAGCCGAAGGGACTCCTTCTGATCACCGGGGGCGCTTCCGAGGAGGACGTCTTCCTTGCCGCTGCCGATGCGGGGGCGGAAGACGTGCGTTCGACAGACGACGGCATCGAGGTCGTCACGCCCCCGGACGCGTTGGCCGCGGTCCGGGATGCGCTCGATGCTGCCGGATTCGAGATCGATTCTGCCGACCTGACCCAGATACCCAAGACCACGATGCAACTGGCGCAGGATGAAGCGAAGAAGGTGCTCGGCCTGATCGATGCCCTAGAGGAGCTCGACGACGTGCAAGACGTTTACGCCAACTTCGACATCCCGGACGATGTCCTCGCAGCCATCGCCTGACCGGCTGCTCCCCGACGAGCTCGCAGGGGTAGCGGAGGAGCTTTCGTCTGCTCGCGGGGCCTCGACGATCATCGACAGGGACATGCGGCTCGTATGGGTGTCCAAGGAACTGCGCGAGCTCTTCGGCAACCCGACGGACGAGGAGTTGAAGCTGGGCAAGAACATCGTCGAGGCCTACATGACCGGGGTGTGGGCCAACTTCATCACCTTCGAGAGCCAGATGAAGATGTTCATGGACGATTTCCCCAAGGTGATGTGGTCGGTGCCCAAGGACGAGTTGAAGGCCCTGGTTAGGCGGTGCTGGGCACAGTGGCCGGAGGCCCCCTCCGATCTCGACGAGAGCGTCGACGTCGATGAGATCATCGATCAGCTGTTCGACGGGATGGAGCCGGTCGAGCCTCCTCCTTTCTATACGAACCACTTCGAGTTCGTACAGGGCGACCTGCCCCCGGCCAGCATCACGGAATTCACGATGGCCTTGAGGAACGACCAGGGGGAACGGATCGGTCTGGTCATCATGTTCGACCCCGCGCTTCCGGCGACCGTCCTGAACCTGGTCGCGCGCGGCGACGAAGAGATGTACCGGCGGATGGCGAAACTGACCGAACCCGGCCGTCACAAGGCTGCCGTCCTGTTCGCCGACCTGCAGTCATCCGCGGTGTTGTCGCGCCGGTTGCCCAGTGCCGCCTATTTCAGATTGATCCGAGCCATAACGACCGCGATGGACGAGGTGGTGGTTGCCGAGACGGGCATCGTCGGCAAGCATGCTGGGGACGGCCTGACGGCCTTCTTCCTGAGCGAAGACCTCGGGTCGGGTTCCGCTGCTGCACGGGCCGCCATCACCGCGGCTCGCAAGATCACCGAGGCGGCGGCCCGCGCGGCGAAGGAGGTTGGCGAGGAGACCGGTTTGATCGAGTCCGCCGATTGCAACGTGAACGTCGGCCTCCACTGGGGCGGCGCCCTGTACATGGGCCAGCTCGTCACCGGCGGAAGGCTCGAAGTGACCGCGCTCGGGGACCGGGTCAACGAAGCCGCTCGTATCCAGGAGTCGGCCCGGGACGGCGAAGTGCTGGCGTCGAAGAGCCTGATCGAGCACCTGAGCGACGAAGATGCCACCGCTCTTGGACTCGACGCCGACGGTGTGATCTATCGCACCGTTGCCGAGCTCGATTCCGCTACCGACAAGGCTCTACGCGACGCGGGAGGTATCCCCGTCACGGTTCTCTAGGAGCTCGCTCTCTAGGAGCTCGGCTATGCGTGTGCGTGACGGCGCCGGTACGCAGCAGCCTTCTCCTTGTTGCCACAGGAGGCCATCGAGCACCACGAGCTCGAGCGGTTCTTGGAATGGTCGTAGAACGCCCACCGGCAGCTGTCCCGCTGGCATACCTTCAGCCGGTACCAGGTGCCGTCCGCCATCGCCGTGTAGACGATCCCGAGGATCTCGCCGAGGGCCCCGGCGAGCCCGGGTGAGGCCGCGTGCAGGGACGATGTCCCATCGGCAGAGAAGCGCGTAACGAGCTTCCCTTCCTCGGCTGCCTTCTCCAGTACCCCCGTGGCGGGTTCCCGCGGAGGTGTCGAGTGGTGTGCTTCCAAGAGATCGCGTAGCGCCTCTCGAACCGAGATGGTCCAGGCGACGTCGTCTGCGGTCAGTTCGCCGGGCACGCAGAGTTCGTGCTCGCAGAGCCAGGCGTCGAGCCGCTCGGGGGTCGACAGCTCGTCGGTGTGGCTCTCGAGGTCGTTCGTGTTGAGGAACGCCTGGGCGATCGCAAGTCGCCCGGGGGCGGGGGGTCTGTCTGCCATGGCACCAGTATAGATGTGAGGCCGGTTATTTAGCAACCGGTAAAAGTACTTGACAGGTTAAGAACTAACCACTATCCTTCGGTCACTGGTTAGAAGATGGCAGGAAGGAAGGGAAGCAGAGATGTCAGAAGGACTGATGCTCGAAGCACTGGCGGCGGAAAGGATCCGCGACATGGAGAGGGAGGTGAAGCAGATGCGACTCGCCAGAAAGGTTCGCCGGCCCCGTCGTCCGACCGGGTCGTGGGTTCTCTCGGGATCCCCGGCAACGTGGCTCCGCTAGAAAACCGACTTTCTCACACGGCCCTCCTTTAAGGTTACCGAACAAGCGTTCGTATCTATGGGAGGGCTGGTGCGCGTTCTAGGGGTTGATCCAGGTTTGGCCACGACCGGTATCGCGGTGGTGGAACGAAGCGGAGGGAAGCTGCGACCCCTCCTCATCGGAACCCTCCAGACCCCGCCGAGGCGACCCCAGGCCGATCGCTTGGCCCTGCTGTGGAAGCAGATGACGGAGGTGATCGCCGCCCACGATCCCGAGGTCGTCGCCATCGAGCGACTCTTCTTCAACTCGAACGTCAAGACGGCGATGGCCGTTGGGCAAGCGTCAGGGGTTGCGCTGGCCGCCGCCGCGCAAGCCGGCTTGGAGGTCCACGAGTACACCCCACCCGAGGTCAAGCAGTCGGTCGCGGGGGTCGGAAGTGCATCCAAACTCCAAGTCCAAACGATGGTCGCGGCCCTCTTGAGCCTCCGAGAGATCCCCAAACCGCCGGATGCCGCCGACGCGTGTGCACTTGCGATCTGCCACCTGAACCGCAGCGGGCTGGCGGCCGCGCTTCAACGGCAGGTGGCCCGATGATCGCTTTCATCGACGGAACGCTGGTCGTGAAGGCCACCGACGCGTGCGTGATCGACGTGAACGGCATCGGCTATCGGGCGGCTTGCTCTTCGCAGACCCTGGCCGCGTTGCCCAACGAAGGCGAACGTTGCCGCATCTGGACGCACACGTACGTCCGTGAGGACCAGCTGGCCCTCTATGGCTTCGCGACCCAACCAGAGCAACGGATCTTCGAAGCGTTGCTGGGGGTCAGTGGTGTGGGCCCGAAGGTTGCCCTTCAACTCTGCTCGGGTTTCTCGCCGGAGGCATTCAGGAAGGCCCTTGTCACCGACGACGTGGCGGTGATCTCCTCGGTTCCCGGGATCGGCAAGAAGACCGCACAACGCATCTTGCTCGAGCTCAAAGAGAAGCTCGAGCTTCCGGACCTCTCGGTCGTCGGGTCGCGCCCGGACATCTTGTCCCAAGCTCGCTCCGCGCTCGAGAACCTCGGCTACTCGCCGGGCGAGGTGCGAGCGGTCCTCGGTGAGCTGCAACCGTCGTCGGAGGACGCGGTCGCCGACGTCGTCAGGTCCGCCCTCAAGGTGTTGGCTTCATGACCGACGACGCCTTGGTCGTCGCATCCGCGGATCCGGTCGAGCGCGAGGCGGAACGGTCCCTCCGTCCCAAGACCCTCGATGAGTTTGTCGGCCAGCCGGAGCTGAAGGAACACCTCGGGATCGTGCTGCAGGCCGCCAAGGAGCGCGACGAGCCTGTTGGGCACCTGTTGTTGTCCGGCCCCCCCGGCCTCGGCAAGACGAGCCTTGCCCACGTGATCGCTCACGAGATGGGGGCCGATATCCGCCCGACGTCGGGCCCGGCCCTCGAACGCGCCGGCGACCTGGCGGCGATCCTCACGAACCTCGATGAATCCGGCGTGCTGTTCGTCGACGAGATCCATCGTCTGCCCCGGACGGTGGAAGAGGTCCTGTATCCCGCGATGGAGGATTTCCAGCTCGACCTCGTGATAGGGAAGGGCCCCAGCGCACAGACGATCCGGCTCGACCTGCCGCGCTTCACGCTCGTGGGTGCTACCACGCGCGCCGGACTCATCACCGGCCCGCTGCGCAGCCGCTTCGAGCTGTCGGAGCGACTCGATTACTACCCGCCGGAGGACCTCCAGAAGATCATCCACCGCTCCGCGACGATCCTCGGGGTCGACCTCGATGAGGAAGGCTCGTCGGAGATCGCACGGAGGTCGCGCGGGACACCTCGCATCGCGAACCGGTTGCTCAGGAGGGTGCGCGATTTCGCTCAGGTCCGGGCCGCGGGGTTCATCGACGGTCCGACCGCGCGTGACGCCCTCGCCGTCTTCAAGGTCGACGAGAAGGGCCTCGACAAGGTCGACGGCGCCATCCTCGAGGCCCTGATCGGCCGTTTCGGTGGGGGGCCTGTAGGTTTGTCGACCCTCTCTGTGGCGGTCGGGGAGGAACCCGACACGATCGAAGACGTCTACGAGCCCTATCTGATGCAACTTGGCTTCATCCGCCGCACACCCCGAGGCCGGGTGGCCACCGAATCGGCGTTCGCGCACATCGGGGTTACGCCTCCTGAGGGGGCCGCGAAGCTCTTCGGATCCTAGATCTGGCCCCCCAGGCGCCGCTGCTAGGATGCCGTCTTAGAGCCGCCTGTGCGGCTCGCATCGCGTGGCACCCTCAACTACTGCGAAGGAAGTGACGTTTCGATGGAATCTGGACTTTCCAGCCTTATCTTCCTCGGGCTACTCATAGCGATCTTCTATTTCATGCTGATACGACCGCAGAAGAAGCGGATGGAGAGCCACCGGCAACTGATCCAGAGCGTTGGGCTCGGCGACGAGATCATCACGATGACCGGTCTCTACGGAACGGTCCGCGCGTTGGGCGATGAAGACGTCGAGATCGAGATCGCCCCGGGGACCACGGTTCGCTTCCTCAAGTCTGCGATCGGGCGCAAGGTCTCGGAGGACGCCGACCAGACTTCAGACGTAACCGAGTAAACACTTCATGAAGTCAGCTCGCCGGTACAAGGTCAGGCTAGTCGCTGCTCTCCTCCTGAGTTTCGGGAGCCTCGCGGCGGTGCTGATGACCGATACGCGGCCTAAGCTGGGCCTCGACCTCGAGGGTGGCATCAGCGTGATCCTCACCGCCGAAGCCGCCGAGGGCGAACAGATCGAACCCGGAGTTCTCCAACAAACCGTCGAGATCATCAGGCAGCGCACCGACGCTTTCGGTGTCGCGGAACCCGAGGTCAGCGTGGCGGGCTCGAACAACATCCTGATCCAGTTGCCCGGTGTGGAGAACGAAGAGCGTGCTCTCGAGCTGATCGGGAGTACGGCTCAGCTCACCTTCCGCCAGGTGGAAGACATCATCCCCGCCGGCGCGAACCCCAAGAGGATCCCGGAGGTGACCGAGGACCGTGGTCCCGGCGTCAACGATGAGGAAGTCGTATACCCGTCGGCTGAAGACGACGCCGTGCTCTACCGCCTCGCGCCCGCCCGCTTGACGGGCGAGGTCGTCGAGGATGCGGAAGCGGTCACGGACCCGACCTCGGGACGCGGATGGAGCGTTTCGATCGAGATGTCCGGGGCAGGAGCGGCCGAGTGGGCTGAGTTCACCGGCGAGCTGTCGTGTCTCCGAGATCAAGGAGAACAGGTCAAGAGCCAGGTCGCGATCGTCCTGGACGGGCGCGTCGAATCGGCCGCGGGCATGAATCCGAGCGTGCAGTGCGACGTCGGCATCCCCGGGGGCCAGACCGAGATCACGGTGGGCGATCAGGAAGAGGCGAAGCAACTGGCTCTCGTCCTGCGTACCGGTGCCCTGCCGTTGACCCTGACGCAGTCCGAGGTCTTGAAAGTGTCTCCGACCCTTGGACGCGAGTCGTTGGACGCGGGACTCAAAGCCGGGCTCTTGGGCCTGGGCCTCGTGATGCTCTACATGATCCTGTACTACCGGGCCCTCGGTCTCGTCGTGTGGCTGGGTCTAGCAGTGTTCAGCGCATTGCTCTACGCGGTGATGTCCTTCCTTGGCGCGAACGCAGGGCTGGCATTGAGCCTGGCGGGAGTTGCCGGCGTCATCGTGTCTGTAGGCGTTACGGCCGACTCCTACATCGTCGCCTTCGAGAGGCTCAAGGACGAGATCAAGTCAGGAAAGAGCATGAGAGCCGCGGTCGAACGCGGGATGGCCCGCTCGTTCAAGACGATCCTTGTCGCAGACTTCGTCACCGGCGCAGCCGCGGTGATCCTGTTCATGCTTGCGGTAGGCCCGGTGCGCGGCTTCGCGTTGACCCTCGGTCTGTCAACGCTGATCGATGTCTTCGTTGCCTACTATTTCACCCGCTCTGCAGTGACCCTGTTGGCCAGGACGAGGGCGTTCGGAACCAGCACGGGATTCATGGGTCTGAAGAGGGCACTGGGGGTCGTTAAGGGATGAGAGAGACCCTATCGAGGCTCTATCAGGGCCAAACCAAGATCGAGTTCGTCGGTCGGAGGAAACTCTGGCTCACTATCTCCGCCGTGGCACTCCTTGCTTGCGCGGGGCTTCTCGTCCTGCAGGGGCTGAACTATGGGATCGAGTTCGAGGGCGGTATCTCGATCACGGCTCCGATCGCAAGCGACGGGCCCCTCGCCGATGCCGACGTCCCCGAGGTCGAGAGTGCGATCCAGGAGGCCCTCGAACCCCTCGATGCCGGCGACGCTCAGATCCAGGTGGCCTCGAGTGGCACCGATCGCAGCGTCATCGTCCAGAGCAAAGAGATCGCGGATCCGGAAGCGCAGCAGGAATCCGTGAACCTCGTCGCCGAAGCGGTGGGCGCTGAGATCGAGGAGACAGACAGCCAGCGCATCGGCAGCAAATGGGGCGGCGAGGTCACGCGGAAAGCCATCAACGCGCTAGTCATCTTCCTCGTCGTCGTGCTCTTGTTCATGACGTGGCGCTTCGAATGGAAGATGGCGGTAGCCGCGATCTTGGCCATGTTCCACGACCTCTTGATCACCGCGGGCGTGTACTCCCTAGTGGGCTTCGAGGTCACCCCTTCGACCGTGATCGCCCTTCTCACGATCCTCGGTTACTCGCTCTACGACAACGTGGTGGTCTTCGACAAGGTCGAGGAGAACGCTGCCCTGTATGCGGTCGCGGGGAAGATGACATATGAGGATTCGGTCAACCTCTCGATGAACGACGTCTTCATGCGCTCTTTGAACACGGCGCTCTCGACGCTCCTTCCGGTCGCCGCGCTCTTGTTCGTGGGGGCCGGGCTGCTGGGCGCGACGACGATGAAGGACTTGTCGCTCGCGTTGTTCGTGGGGCTTCTGGTCGGCGCCTATTCCTCGATCTTCTTCGCGACACCGATCCTGACCTACCTCAAACAGAACGAGCCGAAGTACAAGAGCATCAGGGAGAAGGCACAGCGCGATGCGATCCGGGTCGAGGACAAGGCCGCGAGCACCGACGCGAACGCCGAGCCCGTGGTTGTGGGTTCGGGGGCCGGCGAGACCACCAGCACCACGAAAGGTCGAGCTTCGGGGCCCGTGACTTCCGTGTCACCGACCCGTGCCCGCGCCGGTTCGAAGAAGGCGAAGCGCAGGAAGCGCCGCTAGCCACCGTGCCGTACAACCCGGACCATGACTGGCTCAAGGAGCTCATCCGGGACATCCCCGACTTCCCGAAGCCCGGAGTCACGTTCAAGGACATAACGCCCCTGCTCGCGGATAAGAAGGCGTTCACGTACACGATCGATTCGATCGCTCACCTGTTCGACCGCGACGAGATCGACAAGGTCTTAGGCATCGAGGCGCGCGGGTTCATGCTTGCGGCACCGCTCGCGTACCGGTTCACTGCTGGGCTTATCCCCGTTCGCAAGAAAGGGAAGCTTCCGTGGAAGGTCGAATCCGAGAGCTACGCGCTCGAATACGGGGACGATCACCTCGAGGTGCACAAGGATGCGATCACTCCAGGCGAGCGCATCCTGATCGTCGACGACGTCCTCGCAACAGGTGGGACCGCTCGGGCCACGGCAGAACTGACCGAGCGCTGCGGCGGCAAGGTGAGTGGCATCGCGACCCTCATGGAGCTCACTTTCCTAGAAGGCCGTTCGAAACTGGAAGGCTTCCAACTCGAAACCCTCCTCAGCTACTGACCGCCCTTACTTGATGAGGGACCGGCGGGGACACCCCGGTCCCAGCCAGGTGAAAAGGGGCGAACCCCCTACCTGGCGAGAGGTCTGGTCCGTACGCTTTGTGGATGGATCGTCAGAACACCAGCGAACGCAGGTCGCTGAAGTACATCAGGTTGGCTGCGTTCTTGGCCGATCAGCCGCACGACGTGGACAGGTTGGTCATGACGATCGACGAGATCGAGGCTCTGTTGGGCCAAGCGCTTCCGGACGGGTCGAAGTTCCCTTCGTGGTGGCGCGACGACGAGCATCGGGTCCACAGCCGCGCCTGGCTCACGGCGGGGTGGAGCGTCGCCAAGATGCAGGCAGTAGAAGCAACCGTGGAGTTCGTACGCGTTCGCGACGCGATCGCATCCCCGTAGAAACTCTCGCGTCCTCCTAGAATGGGTTATGGCCTCCAACGAGGACCCGGTTGAGGTCCCGCCTTCGGGCGTAACGACCGGCCGCCCGCCGGCCGCGCGGCCCGGATCGGACGGCCGCGGCATGAAGGCGGTGCTGAAGAAGGTCAGGCCGGCCCGCAGCGGTTCCCCGCTCGAGCACGTGTTGCGCGAGGTCCGCAGGCGGCGTCCGAAGGCCGACACCAAGCTCATCGAGCGGGCCTACGAGATGGCGGAGAAGGCTCACGAAGGACAGATCCGCAAATCCGGGGACCCGTTCATCAGCCATCCCGTCGGGGTCGCCGCGATCCTGGCGGGTCTCGGACTAGACGAGGAGACGGTCGCCGCGGCGATGCTTCACGATGCGGTGGAGGACACCGATCTAAGTCTCACAGACGTCGAGTCCGAGCTGGGGTTCCAGGTGGCCAGCCTGATCGACGGAGTCACCAAGCTCGACAAGATCCGCTATCGCTCTGCCGAGCAGACGCGGGCGGAGAACCTTCGCAAGATGATCGTGGCCACCGCCCGGGACGTCCGGGTGCTCCTCATCAAGATCGCCGATCGACTCCACAACATGCGGACGCTGGCGCCTTTGGCTCCCGAGAAACGAGATCTGATCGCCCACGAGACGCTCGAGATCTACGCACCGCTGGCGCACCGGCTGGGCATGTACGCGATCAAGTGGGAGATGGAAGACCTCTGCCTGAAGACCCTGCATCCCAAGCGATATGAAGAGATCGAGACGCTCGTCCAGCACCGCCAACCGGAACGCGAACGGGCACTCGAGCAGGTGTCGGCCGAGATCGACCAGAAGATGCGCGAGGTCAAGATCAAAGCGGAGGTGTCGGGGCGACCGAAACACCTCTATTCCATCTACGAGAAGATCGTGCTCGGCGGGAAGCAGTTCAACGAGATCTTCGACCTCGTCGGTGTGCGAGTGGTCGTAGAGAACGTGAAGGATTGCTACGCGGCCCTCGGCGCGCTCCACACCCTCTATACGCCGGTTCCTGGCCGCTTCAAGGACTACATCGCGATGCCCAAGTTCAACATGTACCAGTCACTGCACACGACGGTGATGGGACGCAACGGACGACCGGTCGAGATCCAGATACGGACCCGGGACATGCACCGCGCCGCCGAATCGGGCATCGCTGCCCACTGGCTGTACAAGGAGCAGCGGCGCGGCAAGGTGCCGGAGGAGGAGATCGCCTGGCTCCAACGCATGATGGATTGGCAGAAGGAGTCTGCGGACCCCAGGGAGTTCATGGAGTCCCTCAAGATCGACCTCTATGCGGACGAGGTCTTCGTGTTCACCCCGAAGGGGGATGTGATCGCGCTTCCTCGAGGCGCAACACCGCTGGACTTCGCCTACGCGATCCACACCGAGGTCGGGCATCGCACGGTCGGGGGCCGCGTCAACGGCAAGCTCGTTCCTCTCAGCCACGAGCTCGTATCCGGAGACTCGGTCGAGATCATCACCTCGAAAGGACCGGCATCACCGTCGCGCGACTGGCTGCATCTGGTTGGGACGCCTCGAGCCCGCAACAAGATCCGCCAGTGGTTCGCCAGGGAACGACGTGAGGACGCGCTCGCCCAGGGGAAAGAGGCTCTCGTCGCGGCGATGCGGAAACAAGGGCTACCCGTTGACAAGATCACGAAGGGCCCGTTGTTGCAGGAAGTGGCCACGGATCTGCACTTCAGTGACCTCGAGGCGATGCACGTCGCCATCGGAGAGGGGCATCTCTCGCCCCAGTCCGTCACGACCCGGGTGATCCGTCTGTTCGAACCGGTACCCGACGAAGAGGTCATCACCGAAGAGGTCCGGCGGAAGCGACCTTCCCGGCGTGGCAAGGGGGTCATCGTCGAAGGGATGGACGACCTTCTCGTCCGGCTGGCCCGTTGCTGCACGCCGGTGCCGGGGGACAAGGTCGTCGGTTTCCTGACACGGGGCAGGGGCGTGTCGGTGCACCGCAACGATTGTCCGAACGCGAAGGTCCTGGCCGAGACCGACCAGAACCGGATGATCGAGGTGTGGTGGGACAACCGGCAGCAAGGGACCTTCGTGGTCACGATCCAGATCGAAGCGCTCGACCGCACCAAGCTGTTGCGCGATGTCACGGCGGCGATCTCCGATCACGGGATCCAGATCGTCTCGTCGTCCACCCGAGCCGGCAAGGATGGGATCGCTACCCTCGGCTTCACGTTCGAGCTGGCCGACCCCGCTCACCTCGAGCACCTGCTTCAGAGCATCAAGACGGTCGATTCGGTCTTCGATGCCTACCGGGTAGTACCCGCCGCTTCGAGGAACTGACCGACCTTCGTGTTGGTTCCCTCTCGCCCGCTGCGCGGGTGGACCTTGGCCATCACGCTTGCTTTGGTATCGACCGCGTGCGATGCGTCCGAGGCGATCCTTGGCGAGCAGAGGCCGCCGGTGTCAGAAGCGGCAGCCGCGTTCGCGCACGCGTGGACCGACGGGGACTACGAAGCCATGGCCGCCCATCTCGATAGCGCGTCGGCGGAGGACTGGACCCCCGCGCGGCTGGAGCGGTCATTCGAAGCCGCGTTGTCGTCGGCAGGGATGACCATCTCGAGCGTCTTGCTGGTGCCTCCCGATGGCGAAGAATCCGAAGAGGTCGCCGAACTCTCGGTGACCATCTCGTACACCACCGAAGTGCTCGACGAAGAGGTGGTTATGTCCGGCCCTCTCGAGATGACCTACTCCGAGGCCGACGAGGCGTGGCAGGTCGCGTGGGACAAGGACCTGCTGTGGCCGGGAGTGATCGGCGGCAGGTCGTTCGCTATCGCCACGCGCTTCTCGAAGCGGGCCCCTCTTCTGGATCGCAACGGACGGAAGCTGGCGGTCGGACCCGCGGATGAACGGCGGTACCCCTTCGGCAGCATGGCGGGGACGACGATCGGCCACATCGAGCCGGTGAAGAAGAAGGACATCCCCGACGGGGAGGCGCTGGAGCCGGGCGATCTGATAGGTGGATCGGGTCTCGAGGAGGGGTTCAATGACCGCCTCGCCGGTATCCCGGACGTCAAACTTCAGGTCGTCGGCCGGAAGGGACGGGCCGTCGCGACGATCGCGCGCCAACCTGGGACATCGCCGAGACGCGTGAAGACCACGCTCGATGTACGCGTTCAGCAAGTGGCCGAGTCTGCTTACGGATCCACGATCGGGGGAGCGGTCGTGCTGGATCCCCGAACCGGAGACATCCTTGCGGCAGTGGCTTCGTCTCCCTTCAATCCGGTCAACTACGTTGGCGTCGCCGGAATAGAGCCGTTCAACCGTGCCCTGTCCGGTCTCTATCCGGCAGGATCGTCGATGAAGGTCATGACCGCAGCGACCGCGCTCGAGATCGGCGCGTTCAAGCCGGATTCGCAACTCACCGGGCCGGCCGAGTACAAAGGTGTCCGCAACTTCGAATCGGGAGCCTTCGGAACCTTGTCTTTCGCCAGCGCTCTCCAGAACAGCGTGAACACGGCCTTCGCACAGATCGCCGAGAAGATAGGACCGAAGCGGTCGAAGCGCTACGCGGATCTGTTCGGATTCAACCGCGAACCCTCGATGGCCCTGCAGGCGGCCCGTTCCTCCTTCCCCTTCCCCGAGGACGAGGGGGATCTGATGTGGGGCGCCATCGGACAGGCGCAGACGCTGGCGACGCCGCTGCAGATGGCAACGGTGGCGGCGACGATCGCGAACGGCGGCAAGAGGATGGAGCCGCGCATCTCGCTCTTCGTCAAACCGAAGGGGGAGCGGGTCGTGTCGAAGATGACGGCGCGCATCATGACCGAGCTCATGGAGAACGTTGTCGAAGGAGGGACCGGGGTTGGGGCACAGATCTCGGGCGTTCGCATCGCGGGGAAGACCGGCACCGCCGAGGTGGATGTCGGCGGCGTACGCAAGAACCACGCATGGTTCATCTCCTTCGCCCCCGCCGGAGATCCGAAGGTCGCGGTAGCAGTCGTCTCCGAGTATGGAGGGGTTGGGGGACAGGTGGCGGCCCCCCTAGCGCGCGCCATCCTGACTCAGGTCCTCCCACTCATCTGATGCGGGCCGTCGTCCAGCGTTCGCTCGCCGCGTCCGTCACGATCGACGGCGAGGTCGCCGGTGCCATCGCCTCGGGGATCGTGTTGCTAGTAGGGGTAGCGCCCGAAGACTCCGACCGAGAGGCGACGTGGCTCGCCGACAAGGTGGCGAACCTGAGGATCTTCAACGACGACGAGGGAAAGATGAACCGGTCCTTGCTGGAATCCGGCGGCGAGGCCCTGGTCGTCTCGCAGTTCACGCTCTACGGCGATGCCCGCAAAGGACGCCGCCCGTCCTTCATCCGCGCCGCGCAAGGTGACGAGGCCGAACGCCTCTACGAACGGGTGATAGCCGAGCTACGCGCCCTGGGTGTGACCTGTGCGTCGGGCCGCTTCGGAGCCGACATGAAGGTGAGCCTCATCAACGACGGCCCCGTAACGATCCTGCTGGATTCTGACAAGACCTCTTGAACGGATGACGTTGAGTACCGCTGAGCGGGCACGAACGACATCGGATCGCTAGTCCTTCAGGACCCTCCGGGCCGCGTCGGTGATCGCTTCCGGGGTCAGTCCGTAGTGCTCGAGGATCTCGTCCGGCTTTCCTGAGGTCGCGTACGTGTCTCCGATGTTTACGAACGCCAACCGGGTGGGCTTGCGCTCGGCTACCACCATCGCGACGGTTGCCCCCAGGCCTCCGTAAGCGAGATGTTCCTCCGCGACGACGATGCCGCCGGTCTCGTTGGCCGCTCTCTCGATGATCTCGATGTCTATCGGCTTGACCGTGTGCATGTCGATCACGCGCGCTTGGACACCCTCGGTCGCCAGACCCTCGGCTGCGTCGAGCGCCATCGCAACCATGATCCCGTTGGCGATGATCGCGACGTCGTCCCCGTCACGAAGGGTGTTGGCCTTGCCGATGTGGAAGTCGACCCCGTCGGGATAGACGACCGGCACCTTCGGGCGACCACAACGCATGAAGACCGGACCCTCGTGCTCGATCATGGCTCTCGTGGCGGCTGCGGCCGAAGGCCCATCGGCTGGAACCAGCACCGCGAAGCCGGGCAAGGAGCAAGCGAGGGCAACGTCTTCGATAGCCATCTGTGATGGACCGTCTTCTCCGATCGAGATCCCGGCGTGGGTGCCGACGAGCTTGACGTTCTGGTTCGGGAACGCGACCGACATCCGGATCTGGTCGAACGCGTTGGACATGATGAAAGTTGAGAAGGACGCGGCTACCGGGATCTTTCCGCAGGCGGCGAGACCGGCGGCTATACCGACCATGTTCGACTCGGCGATCCCCGCGTTGAAGAAACGATCCGGGTAGCGCTCCATGAAGTGGTTCGTGAAGGTCGAGTTATTGACGTCTCCGTCCACGACGACTATCCGTTCATCGCTCCCGAGGTCGGCCAGCGTCTCGCCGAACGCTTCGCGCGTCGCGGCTCCTTCTTCGAGCTGGATGCGCGTGAGACCGAAACTCATAGCGAGGCCCCGATCTCTTGAAGGGCCTTCGCTTCCTCGTCGGGTGGGATCGGCTTCCCGTGCCACTTGTCCTGCCCGGCTTCAAGCAACGAGACTCCTTTCCCTTTGATCGTGTTGGCGACGACGGCCTGAGCCGTGCCGGTGGTCGATCGCGCCCACTCGAACGCGCCGGCGACCTCGTCGAGCGAGTGCCCATCGATCGTCTTGACGGCGAGGCCGAAGCTACGGAGCTTGTCCTCCAGCGGGTCCAACGGCTGGATGTCGTCAACGCGTCCGGTCTGTTGGTTGCCATTGCGATCGATGATCAGCGTCAGGTTGTCGAGGCCGTGGTTCCCCGCGTACATGGCCGCTTCCCACACCTGCCCCTGCTCGCTCTCGCCATCGCCGATCATCACGTAGACGCGGTAATCGCGGCCATCGAGCTTCCCTGCCAAAGCGTGGCCGATGCCGATCGAATAGCCCTGACCGAGCGAACCGGTCGACGCCTCCACCCCCGGCAGACGACACATGTTCGGGTGCCCTTCGAGCGGGGAACCCATCTCGCGCAGTGTGATGAGATCGCCGACCGGGAAATAGCCGGCTTCCGCGAGCACCGCGTACAAACCCGGCGCGCCGTGGCCTTTCGAAAGGATGAAGCGATCCCGGTCGGGATCGTGAGGGCTCTTCGGGTCGTAGCGCAGAACGCCGCCGAAATAGAGCGTCGTGATGATCTCGACCATGGAGAGAGAGGTCGAGGGATGACCGGATCCGGCCTTCGTCGTCGCGGTGACGATGTGGTTGCGCAGCCTCTTCGCTATGGCTTCGAGCTCGGTCCTGTCTTCGCTGCGCGCTGACGGCATCTGGCCTCCTGTGAGTGTTTCCGACGGCACCTTTTTATCAGTCGGTGGGCCCTCTTAGGATGCGCACATGTCAGAGGAGGAGAGGTCTTTCCGCGCGCCTAGAGGTACCTACGATCTGCTGCCCCCGGCTTCGCTTGGGTGGCAACACATCATGCGCCTGGCGATGGATGTTTTCGCGCTCTCGGGGTACCGGGCCGTCGAGACCCCGATCTTCGAACACACCGAGGTATTCGAGCGAGGCGTCGGCGAGGCCAGCGAGGTCGTGGGTAAGCAGATGTACACGTTCACCGACAGGGGCGAACGGTCGCTGACCTTGAGACCGGAGGGGACGGCTCCCGTTGTGCGGGCGGTCCTCGAGCACAATCTCCACAAGGCAGCGCTTCCCGTGAAGCTCGCCTACGCGGGACCGATGTTCAGACAGGAGCGTCCCCAGAAGGGTCGCTACCGGCAGTTCTGGCAAGTCGGCGTCGAGGCTCTTGGCGTGGATGCCGCCGCTCTCGATGTCGAGGTGATCGAGCTCGGCAAGAGGTTCCTGTCCGATGCCGGGGTCGAGACGGAGCTCCTGCTCAACTCGATCGGACATGTGGACCCCACCTGTCGCGGTGCTTACCTCGAAGAGCTGAAGTCCTACTTGAGATCGAGGACGGACGATCTTGCCGAGGACGACCGAGAACGCGTGGACAAGAATCCCCTCCGTACGTTCGATTCGAAGGAGCGGGCTACGGTGGCGGTCATGAAGGACGCTCCGGTCATCACCGATCATCTCTGCTCGGATTGCGACGCTCATTTCACTGAGGTCCGCAGCTTGCTCGACGACCTCGACGTCGATTTCACGCTCGAGCCGCGGCTCGTGCGAGGGCTCGACTACTACACCCGTACCGCCTTCGAGTTCATCGCGGGCGGATTGGGATCGCAGAACGCGGTCGGTGGGGGAGGCCGTTACGACGGTCTCGCCGAGAGCCTGGGCGGAGACCCTCTTCCCGGTATCGGTTTCGCCCTCGGCGTCGATCGCATAGCCATCGCTCGTGAAGAGAACGCGGAGACCGACGGCAAAGTAGACGTCTACGTGGTCGCGGTGGGAGACGATGGTGTGCGCGCGGGCTTGAAGCTGGCTACGGCCCTGCGTCGTGCAGGTCTTGGCGCAGACCTCGACCTGGCAGGGCGGTCGATGAAGGGTCAGATGAAACAAGCGTCCGCGTCGGGTGCACGGTGGGCGGCGATCCTCGGTGAACGCGAGATCGCCGGTGGGAGGGTCACCCTCAAGGATCTGTCTACCGCCGAGCAGCTAGAGGTTCCCCTCGATCGGGTGGTGGAGGTGGTGCAGGGATGATGCGCACCCACCGTTGCGGCGATGTTCGAGCGAACGAGACCGGGCAAGAAGTGACGCTCTGCGGGTGGGTCCACTCTCGCCGCGATCACGGAGGGGTCACCTTCATCGATCTGCGCGATACGTCGGGTCTCATCCAGGTCGTCTTCAGCACCGACATCGATGCGGAGACGCATGCGAAGGCCCAGGACCTGCGCGGCGAGTGGGTGATCATGGTGGTTGGGGCCGTTAGGGCCCGCAAGGAGGGAACCACGAACCCTCAGCTTCCGACGGGTGAGATCGAGGTGGCTGCGTCGGACATCGAGATACTGTCGATAGCCGAGACTCCTCCGTTCCAGATCGATGAACACCAAGAAGTAGACGAGCAACTCCGGTTGAAGTACCGCTATCTCGACCTGAGACGCGAGCGGATGCAAGAGAACCTGCATCTTCGCCATCGCATCATCAGTGCGATCCGCAGGTTCTTCGATGCAGAGGGGTTCGTCGAGATCGAGACCCCGATGCTGACGCGTTCGACACCGGAAGGAGCGCGCGATTACCTCGTTCCCTCGCGGGTGCATCCCGGCACCTTCTTCGCTCTCCCGCAGTCACCGCAGATCTTCAAGCAGCTATTCATGGTGTCCGGTCTCGATCGCTACTACCAGATCGTTAAGTGTTTCCGAGACGAAGACCTGCGCGCCGATCGTCAGCCGGAGTTCACGCAACTCGATCTCGAGATGAGTTTCGTCGACACCGAAGATGTCCTCGACGTCACCGAGCGCATGTTCAAGTCCGTCTGGAAGGAAGCCCTCGGAATAGAGCTTCCCGATTTCGTCCGTCTCGGATACGAAGAGTCGATGAACCGCTTCGGCAACGACAAACCGGACCTGCGTTTCGGGATGGAGCTCGCCGACCTGGGCGATGTCTTCACCGGTACCGAGGTGAAGGTGTTCCGCTCGGTGCTGGACGACGGGGGGGCGATCAAGGCGATCACGGTGCCGGGCAAGGGCGAGGCAGGGCGCAAGGAGCTGGATGCGATCGTCGACGAGGCGAAGGCGCTTGGGGCCGGCGGGCTCGTGTGGGTCGGCGTGACCGCGGACGGCCTCAAGTCTCCGATCGACAAGTTCTTCTCCGATGCTGAGCGAAAGGAAGTAGTGGCCGCTGCCGGAGCGGACGTCGGCGACCTCATCCTGGTCGTGGCCGACAAGCGCAGGTCGATCGTCCACAAGGTGCTGGGTGCACTGCGCACTCGGCTCGCTCAGCGCTACGATCTGATCCCGAAGCTCGATCGCAGCGACCCCGACGCGTGGAAGTTCGCGTGGATCCTCGATTTCCCGTGGTTCGAGTACAACGACGAAGAAGAGCGTTGGGATTTCATCCACCATCCCTTCACCGGCGTGATCCCGGAAACCCTCGAGTATTTCGAAACGGATCCCGGGAAGGTGATCTCGAAGTCCTACGACATCACCCTGAATGGTTGGGAGCTCGCTTCGGGCAGCATCCGTATCCACGACCGGGAGCTACAACAGCGCGTTTTCTCGGCCCTCGGCATCGGACCGGAGGAGGCTGAGGAGCGCTTCGGCTTCCTCCTCAACGCGTTCCGCTACGGGGTGCCGCCACACGGGGGCATCGCTCCGGGGATCGACCGCATCGTTGCCCTGGCTGCCGGCGAGGACAACATCCGCGAGGTCATCGCCTTCCCCAAGACCCAGACCGCTTCCGACCCGCTGACCGGCGCACCCGCTCCGGTCGACGACGATCAGATGAAGATCCTCCACCTCCGCTCCACCGCCCCCCCACCCCCCGACTAACCCGTCCGTCGTTGCGGCGGGGACATCCTCACGGGAGGGGCGCGACGGGGGGCGCCTGATCGGCGCCCGCCTGCTCCTTCCGGGCGGATCGCGCAAGGTTGATCCATTTCAGAGCGATCCGCCCTCCAGAGCCCTCCCTCAGAGGACGCCCCCGCCTCCACGACTATTCCGGCGCGCCGGAAACAGGGCCGCAGTCACGGGGTTGCCCTAAGGGGAGGCTCTGAGGTGCACGCAGAGAGAGCCCGTCGGGCTAGGGGGCGAAGTGACGCTGTGTAGTTGGGCAAGCGCATGGGGTGAACTTTCTCTCGTGGGTTGGCAGGAACCGGCGGGCCGACCTCGAACTGTAGTCATACGACAGCAAGCAGTGACCTACAGAGGAGACAGACATGGCCCGCCAGATCAGGATCCGCAAGACCCGCAAGACCGCTCGTAGCTTCTCGTCGGTGCTCAGCGCCCTATTGGTGCTGGGCCTCATGGTGTTCATGGCGACCCCGGCTTTCGCCCACCACAAAGACGACCACACCCAGGGTGGTGAGAGCGTCCAGCATGCCGATCACAAGGCGAGCTCGGATAACGACGGCGACGCCGATAGCGACTCGAACACCGCCTACACCGAGGACAACGACACCAACGACACC